>Ga0164242_10003835_pt1 | contig 17006 bp, 14 predicted proteins | sample OricomgcompostMG_FD_108783 | JGI IMG/M metagenome (GOLD analysis project Ga0164242, IMG submission 108783) | Miracle-Growth compost microbial communities from Emeryville, California, USA - Original compost - Miracle growth compost (MG) ...
AGTTCCGCCGCCGCGACGATCGCCGGGTCGGTGATCTCGACGCCGTGGTGCAGTTCGTACTTCTCCTGCAGGCCGCGCAGGATCGCGATGGTCGCCTCGACCGACGGCTCGTCGACGAGCACCTTCTGGAAGCGGCGTTCGAGCGCCGCATCCTTTTCGATGTACTTGCGATATTCGTCGAGCGTGGTCGCGCCGATGCAGTGCAGCTCGCCGCGCGACAGCGCCGGCTTCAGCATGTTGCCCGCATCCATCGCGCCCTCGGCCTTGCCGGCGCCGACCATCGTGTGGATCTCGTCAATGAACACGATGGTCCGGCCTTCATCCTTCGCGATGTCGTTCAGCACCGCCTTCAGGCGCTCCTCGAATTCGCCGCGATACTTCGCGCCGGCGAGCAGCGCGGCCATGTCGAGCGACAGCACGCGCTTGTTCTTCAGCGTCTCCGGCACCTCGCCGTTGACGATGCGCTGCGCGAGCCCTTCGACGATCGCGGTCTTGCCGACGCCCGGCTCGCCGATCAGCACCGGATTGTTCTTGGTGCGGCGCTGCAGGATCTGGATCGAGCGGCGGATTTCGTCGTCGCGGCCGATCACCGGGTCGAGCTTGCCCGAGCGCGCGCGTTCGGTCAGGTCGACCGTGTACTTCTTCAGCGCCTCGCGCTGGCTTTCGGCATCCTGACTATCGACCTGCGCGCCGCCGCGCACCGCGACGATCGCCGCTTCGAGCGACTTGCGCGTCAAACCATGCTGGCGCGCGAGCTTGCCTGCGTCGCCCTTGTCGTCGGCGACCGCGAGCAGGAACATTTCGCTCGCGATGTAGGTGTCGTTCAGCTTCTGCGCTTCCTTGTCGGCCTGATTCAGCAGGCCCAGCAGATCGCGGCCGATCTGCACGTTGCCGTCCGTCCCGCGCACCTGCGGCAGGCGCGCGATCGCGTCGTTCAGCGCGGCTTGCAGCGCCTGCACGTGTACGCCGGCACGCGACATCAGCGAACGCGCGGAGCCGTCCTGCTGCGCGACCAGCGCGGCGAGCAGATGGACCGGTTCGATGTACTGGTTGTCGTGGCCGACGGCGAGGCTCTGCGCATCCGCGAGCGCCTCCTGAAACTTGGTGGTGAGCTTGTCGATTCTCATTAGAACGAGACCTCCAGTTTTTAACTGTCACCAAATTGAGGCGGCTCGTGCGGGTTTTCAAGCGCAATCAGGCGATTTTTCCGATCCGCGCGCGCAGCGGCGCCTGGCGCGCAAGGGCGCCCGGCCTGTCGAAAATGAAAGGAGACGCGCGAGCGGCGCTGCGACGCTGCGCCGCTCCGTCAGGGCCGGGCCGCGCCGGACGCCGCCGCGGCCGCGCGGACCGTTTCGAGCGGCACGATGCCGAGCAGCGCCGCGAGCGGCGCGGCCGGCTGCGCGATTTCGCCGATCGTGTGGCTGTCGAGTTCGGCGAGGAACGCGTGGCGCGCGGCGTCGAGCACGTGCCGCAGCCGGCACTGCGGCTCGATCACGCACGCGCGGTGCGCGTCGCGCGCGCCGTCGAAACAGCCGACCAGCGCAAAATCGTTTTCGGTCGCGCGCACGACCTCGCCGACCGACAGCGCGAGCGACGCCTGCGCGAGCCTGAGCCCGCCGTGGCGGCCGCGGATCGTCTCGACCCAGCCTATTTCGCCAAGCTGCTGGACGATCTTCATCAGATGGTTTTTCGAAATGCCGTACGCATCCGAAATCTCCTGGATCGTCACCAGCGCGTCGCGCTTGATCGCGAGGTACAGCATGACGCGTAGCGAATAGTCGGTGTAGTCGGTCAGTCTCATGGGCGTACGCGAGGATGAAGGGACAAAACGCGCACCGGCGCGTTGTCGGTCGCAGTGACGAACACAATAACATGCAGGCCAAATGCAGGTTTTGGCCGACGCGCGTATCATGGCGTGTCGAATCCGCTGCCGCGCGCGCATCGACGCTGTTTCGCGCCGGCACTGCCCTGAAGCCATGAACCAGACCGCCGTTCCCGCCCCTTCCGCCGTCGACAACCGGCACGCCGAACCCGACGAAGCCAGCATCCGCGACCTCGTGTACGCGTTCTACGACCGCGTGCGCGCCGATGCGCTGCTCGGCCCGGTGTTCGACGCGAAGCTCGCCGGCCGCTGGGACGACCATCTGCCGAAGATGTGCCGCTTCTGGAGCAGCCTCGTACTCGGCACGAAGACCTACCGGGGCAACGTGCAGCAGGTGCATCAGCCGCTCGCCGGCGTGGAGCCGCGCCATTTCAGCCAGTGGCTTTATCTGTTCCTCGACACCGTCGAAAAGCAGTTCCAGCCGGCGGCCGCCTTGCGTTTCATGGAGCCCGCGCTGCGCATCGCGCAGAGCCTGCAATTGAGCCGCTTCGGCTGGGACTACACGATTCCGCCGGAACAGCAGGCGCTTCTCGACCGGGTCGCACCGCGCCAACATTCGCTGCACGCCGACCACGACCGGCGGCCGCGCGGCGAGCCGTTTCCGGCGAGAATCGTCGGCCGCGGGCCGGATTCCGACGCGTAAGCGGCCGGCCCGCGGCACTCGCCGCCCGCGCTGCCCCTGACTTCAGCCGCCCGATTCGTCGGCGTTCGGCGCGCCGGTCCCCCAGCGCGCGAGCGCCGCGTCGTCGGACACGCGCGCATCGACCCAACGCGCGCCGTCGTCGGTCTGCTCCTTCTTCCAGAACGGCGCCTGGGTCTTCAGATAATCCATCACGAACTCGCACGACGCGAACGCGTCGCCGCGATGCGCGGACGTCGTCGCGACCAGCACGATCTGGTCGAGCGGACGCAGCTTGCCGACGCGATGCACGATCAGCACGTCGATGCCGGACCAGCGGCGCTTCGCGTCGGCGGCGATCGATTCGAGCGCCTTCTCGGTCATCCCCGGGTAATGCTCAAGCTCCATTTCGGCGACCGTGCTGCCGTCGTTCAGGTCACGCACGGTGCCGACGAAGCACGCGACGGCGCCGATCGACGGATTCGCCGCGCGCAACTGGGCGACCTCGGTGGTCAGGTCGAAATCGGCGGTCTGTACGCGCACCGGCATCGCAGTCCTCCTCCTCAACCGCCGGTGACCGGCGGAAAGAACGCGACCTCGCAGCCGTCGGTGATCCGCGTGCGGGGACCGGTCATTTCGTGGTTGCACGCCATCCGCAGCGCGCGGCCTTCGGCGAGCGTGTCCGCCCAGACGCCGCCGCGCGCGCGCAGCCAGCCGCGCACGTCGCCGACCGTCGCGATGCCGTCGGGCACCGTCACCGTTTCGTCGGAGAGGCCGAGCGCCTCGCGCACGCTGGCGAAATATCTCAACTGGATCTTCATCGGTCGCAATCAGTACAACAGTTCGGTGAACGGAATGAAGCGGACGGTCTCGCCCGCGACGATCGCATGATTCGGCGGATTGTCGATCAGGCCGTCGCCCCAGACGGTCGACGTCAGCACCGCCGAGCTTTGATTCGGGAACAGGTCGAGTCCGCCGGCGGCATTCACGCGCGCGCGTAAAAACTCGTTGCGGCGGTCGGCCTTGTGCTGCGTGAAGTCCGCGCGCAGCGACAGCACGCGCGGCGCCGCGTTCGCCGCGCCCGCGAGCCGCAGCAGGAACGGCCGCACGAACAGCACGAACGTGACGAAGCTCGACACCGGATTGCCCGGCAGGCCGATGAAGAACGCTTCCCCGCGCGCGTCGTCGGCGCGGCGCACCGCGCCGAACGCGAGCGGCTTGCCCGGCTTCATTGCGATCTGCCACATCGACAGCCGCCCTTCGGCCTCGACGGCGGGCTTCACGTGGTCTTCCTCGCCGACCGACACGCCGCCGCAGGTCAGGATCAGGTCGTGTTCGCGGGCGGCGTCGCGCAGCGTCGCGCGCGTCGCGCCGAGGCTATCCGGCACGATGCCGAAATCGGTGACGTCGCAGCCGAGGTTGTGCAACAAGCCGCGCAGCGTGAAGCGGTTCGAGTTGTAGATCGCGCCCGGTTTCAGCGGCTCGCCGGGCATCGTCAGTTCGTCGCCGGTGAAGAACACCGCGACCTTCACGCGGCGCGCGACGCTCAGCGTCGCGCAGCCGACCGACGCCGCAAGGCCGAGCGCCTGCGGCGTGAGCCGCGTGCCGGCCGGCAGGATCACCGAACCCTTCTCGATGTCCGCGCCCTGCGCAGTGATCCATTCGCCGGCGTTCGGCGCATGCGCGAACGCGACGCCGTCGCCGGACGCGTCGGCCTGCTCCTGCATCACGACCGCGTCGGCGCCGGGCGGCACCGTCGCGCCGGTGAAGATGCGCGCGGCCGTGCCCGCCGCGAGCGGCTCGGGCGCGTGGCCGGCGGGAATCCGCTGCGAGACGGGCAACACCACGGACGACCCCGGCGGCGAGCCGCGGCCGGCCGCCGCGAAATCGGCGCTGCGGACCGCGTAGCCGTCCATCGCGCTGGTGTCCATCGGCGGCACGTCGAGCGGCGATACGACGTCGGCGGCGAGCACGCGGTTCAACGCATCGAGCGTCGCGACGGTTTCGCTGCCGCCGATCGGGCGCGCGGCGCCGAGCAGCGTCGCGAGCGCGTCGGCGGTGGACAGCATCGGCGGGCGACGCGCGGGCTCGTTCGAGGCCGCTGACGCGGACGGTGACAGGGGAATGGACATCGGTCGTCGTTCGGATCGTTCGGTGGGAAATGCGGCCGGCGGCCGGTTCGGCCGGGCCGGAATCCCAATATTGTAACGGCCGCGACGCGGCGCTGCCGAGCCCGACCGGGCGGGCCGCCGGCGCGCGATGCGGCACGGTTATTTATGTGCGCTAGCCCACGGCGGCGATCGAGTCGTGGTTGGAAAGCCCCCATTCTTCCGTATTCTTCTGCCATACGGCGTTTGTCCGGTACGGTCCCGCCGCCTTCCCGCGCATGCAGGTCGTGAGTTCCGCGAGTCCTCGCCGACCGCTTCAACGACGATCCTGAACATGCCGAAATGGCCTCGCCATCACGGTGGTTCATCCGCACATGTCAGCCCAGATCATCCGCGATCACGATTTCCCGTCACCCTGCACGCGATGCGGCGGGGTGCTCGATCAGGACGTCCGCTTCTGTCCTCACTGCGGCACGGATCGGCCGTTCGACCCGCTCGCGCACCCGCGTCCGAGGGCGTCGTTGCGGGCGCTCGGCCCGGCGTCGTCGGAGCAGCCGGAAGCCGCGAGGCTGCCGGCCGCCGTCGAGCCCGCGCCGGACCGGCCGCGCGTGAAGCCCGATTACCAGGAGCCGTCGCGGTTCCGGCCCACGAACCGCTGGAGCCTGACGAAGGGCATGCTGCTCGGCTGGCTCATCGTCGCGATCGGGTATGCGGCCTGGCTGCTGCTCGGCGAAGGGCACAAGTCCGTCCGCACGGTCGACGCGCAAAGCGCGCCCGCGCCCGACACCTCGCCCGCGCATCCCGCCGCCCCGCTATTGGCGGGCGGGCCGCCCGCGCCCGCCGGCGTGCCGCCGGCCGCGGCGAAGCCGGCCACGGCCGCCGCCAACGGGCGACAGGCAGACGACGCACTGCATCGCGCCGAGCAATGCGCGGCGCTGCGCGACTGGGCCTGCGTGCAGCAGCAGGCGTCGGTTGCGCTCGCAATCGACTCGGGCAGCCAGCGCGCGAAGTCGCTGATGGAACGGGCGATCCTCGCGACGGCCTGGAAGCCGCTCAGCCCGATCGGCTCGACGAACGGCGCGGCGCCGGCGGGCGCCGCGCCGGTGGCGATGGCAGCCGTGCCGTTGCCGCGCGGCTCGGGCACCGCGCGGTTGCCGTCGTCGGACGACTGGGCGGCGAGCGCGCCGGCCGCGTCGAAAGACCGACGCGCGTCCGCATGGCGCGCGTCCGCGCCGCCGCTTCCGCCGTCGATCAACGCCACCGTCGCGACCAGCACGCCCGCGAACACCGACGCAGCGGACGTCAGCGCCGCAGCCGCAGCGGACCTCGGCCAGGCCGCCACGAATCCGCCCGACAGCGGCGACGGCTCCGATGCGCAGGTTCACGCAATTCTTCAATCCGGCTGGGAACACACTGCGCCGGCCGACGCGACCCACTGACCCGGGTCCATCGCACATCATCCAGGGGGAGAACGGCCATGCTGAAAACGATTTTCGCGGGACTGGCGGCACTGATCGCGCTGTTGTGCGCCACGCTTGCCGTCGCCGATCCGGCCGACGTGCAGTACAAGATCGTGACCGGCCAGGAACGCGGCACCTATATCCAGATCGGCGCGGACCTGTCGAAATGGGTCGCGCCGCAGGCCGGCATCGACCTCGACGTGATTCCGTCGAAAGGCTCGGCCGAGAACGTGCAGCGCATGCGCTTCGAGCCCGGCGTGAAGCTCGCGCTCGTGCAGTCGGACGTCTATCAGGCTTACCTCGACATGGCCAGGGCCGGCAACGACGACGCCGGCAGGACGATCCGTCCGCTGCGGCTCATCATGCCGCTCTATAACGAGGAGATTTATTTCGTCGTCCGCAACGACTCGTCGATGCAGACGATCAACGAGATCAAGGGCAAGCGCATCAGCATCGGCCCGATCGGCAGCGGCACCGCGCAGTCGGCGACGACGCTGTACCGGCTGATGTTCGGCGAGCCGATTCCGCCGCAGAACGCGCAGGCGCTCAGCAACGAGGACGCGCTCGCCGCGCTGATCGTCGGCAAGGTCGACGTCGCGATCATCGTCGCCGGCCAGCCGGCGAAGCTCTTCACCGACATGAAGCCGGACCTGCTGCGGCAGATCCGCTTCCTGCGGGTCGACCCGAACGCGCCCGAAACGGCGCGCGCGAAGCAGACCTACTTCCCGGCGACGATCCACGCATCGAGCTACCCGAACTGGCTGAAGGAAGACGTGCCGACGTGGACGGTCAAGGCGTTTCTCGTCACCTACGACTACAACCTGCGCGACACGGTCGGCTACCTGGACCGCTTCGCCGATTCGCTGTGCGCGAACTTCGACAATCTGCAGGCGCACGGCCATCCGAAGTGGAAACAGGTCAAGCTCGAACTGCCGCGCCTCGGCACAGGGTGGCAATACTACCGACCGGTCGAGCGGCGCCTGAAGACCTGCATCGCGCGTCGGGCCGCGATGCAGGCGTCCGCCGGGGCGACCGCGACGCCGCCGCGGGTCGCGACCGCCGAGAAGGTCAGCCAGCCGCTGTGTACCGGCGAGGCGCGGCTGCTGCTGCTTTGCGGGAAGTAAGCCGGAACCCCGGCGACGTTTTCCAAAACGACGGGCGGCATGGCCCACGAGGCCATGCCGCCCGCTTTCTGTCGAGACGCGAGCGCGTCAGCCGTGCGTGTGCGCGGCGATGTAGTCCTTCACGCGCTGCGCGTCGGCCGGCACGACCTCGAACCGCTGCGGCAGCGCCTCGATCCCGTCGAACGCCGCCGGACGCTCCGGCTCGCGCTGCAACGCCTCCTGGATCGTCTCGCCGAATTTGACCGGCTGCGCGGTTTCGAGCACGACCATCGGCACGCCCGGCTGCAAATGCTCGCGCGCGACCTTCACGCCGTCGGCCGTGTGGGTGTCGATCATCGTGCCGTAGCGCGCGAACACGTCGCGTATCGTCGCGATGCGGTCCGCGTGCGTGCTGCGCCCCGACACGAAGCCGAACGCCCGCACGCGCGCAAAGTCGCCGCTCGCCGCGAGGTCGAAGCCGCCCTTCTCCTCGACGTCCGCGAACAACTGGCGCACGCGCGCCGGGTCGCGGCCGAGCAGGTCGTACACGAAGCGCTCGAAGTTCGACGCCTTCGAAATATCCATGCTCGGGCTGCTCGTGTGCCATGTCTCGGCCGCGCCGCGCACGCGGTAGACGCCGGTGCGGAAGAATTCGTCAAGCACGTCGTTCTCGTTGGTCGCGACGACGAGCCTCTCGATCGGCAGGCCCATCATCCGCGCGATGTGGCCGGCGCAGACGTTGCCGAAGTTGCCGGACGGCACCGCGAACGACACGCGCTCGTCGTTCGTCTTCGTCGCCGCGAAGTAGCCGGCGAAGTAGTAGACGACCTGCGCGACGACGCGCGCCCAGTTGATCGAGTTGACCGTGCCGATCCGGTGCTTCGCCTTGAACGCGTGATCGTTCGACACCGCCTTCACGATGTCCTGGCAGTCGTCGAATACGCCCTCGACCGCGAGATTGAAAATGTTCGGGTCCTGAAGGCTGAACATCTGCGCGGTCTGGAACGGACTCATCTTCTTGTGCGGCGACAGCATGAACACGCGCACGCCCCGTTTGCCGCGCATCGCGTATTCGGCCGCGCTGCCGGTGTCGCCGGACGTCGCGCCGAGGATGTTCAACTGCTGGCCGGCCTTCGCGAGCGCGTACTCGAACAGGTTGCCGAGCAGTTGCATCGCCATGTCCTTGAACGCGAGCGTCGGACCGTTCGACAGTTCGAGCAGCGACACCGGCGCGCCGTTCTCGACGCCGAGCGTGCGCAGCGGCGTGATCCGCTGCGCGTTCTCGCCGTGGCGCACGTTGCGGTAGGTCGCGGCCGTGTAGGTGCGGCGCGTCAGGTCGCGCAGGTCGTCGGCCGGGATGTCGTCGCAGAACTTCGCGAGGATCTCGAACGCGAGGTCCGCATACGACAGCCCGCGCCAGCGCGCGAGTTCGTCGGCGCCGACGCGCGGATAGGCGGCCGGCAGATACAGCCCGCCGTCGCGCGCGAGGCCGCCGAGCAGAATGTCCGAAAACGAGTGATGCTCGCCGGCGCCCGCGCCGCGGGTGGAAACGTAGTTCATGGCAGTATCCGCGCTCAGCTCAGCGCTTCCATACGAAGTTTCGTGACCGACGACACGACCGTCGCCAGCTTCTCGATCCGCGCGATCGCGGCGTTGATGTTCTTCTCCTGCGTCTCGTGCGTGATCAGGATCACGTCGGTTTCGGCCTTGCCGTGCGCGTCCACTTCTTCGGACTCCTTTTGCAGCAGCGCATCGATCGAGATGCCGCCTTCCGCGAGAATGCGCGTGACGTCGGCCATCACGCCGGTCTGGTCGGCGACGCGCAGACGCAGGTAGTAGCCGCTCGTCACTTCGTCGATCGGCAGGATCGGCGTGTTCGACAGGCTGTCCGGCTGGAACGCGAGGTGCGGCACGCGATGCTCGGGGTCCGCGGTATGCAGGCGGGTCACGTCGACGAGATCCGCGACGACCGCCGACGCGGTCGGCTCCGCGCCCGCGCCCTTGCCGTAGTACAGCGTCGCGCCGACCGCGTCGCCCTGCACGACGACCGCGTTCATTGCGCCCTCGACGTTCGCGAGCAGGCGCTTGCCCGGGATCAGCGTCGGATGCACGCGCAGTTCGATGCCGCGACCGGTGCGCCGCGCGATGCCGAGCAGCTTGATCCGGTAGCCGAGTTCCTCCGCGTAGCGGATGTCGATCGCGTCGAGCTTGCTGATGCCCTCGACGTACGCGCGATCGAACTGCACCGGCACGCCGAACGCGATCGCGCTCATGATCGTCGCCTTGTGCGCGGCGTCGACGCCTTCGATGTCGAAGGTCGGATCGGCTTCCGCGTAGCCGAGCGCCTGCGCGCCCTTCAATGCGGTCGCGAAGTCGACGCCGCGCTCGCGCATCTCGGACAGGATGTAATTCGTCGTGCCGTTGATGATGCCGGCGATGTACTCGATGCGGTTCGCGGTGAGCCCTTCGCGCAGCGCCTTGATGATCGGAATGCCGCCCGCGACCGCCGCCTCGAACGCGACCATCACGCCTTGCGCGTGCGCGGCCTCGAAGATTTCGGTGCCGTGCACCGCGAGCAGCGCCTTGTTCGCGGTGACGACGTGCTTGCCGTTCGCGATCGCGCGCAGCACCAGTTCGCGCGCGACGCCGGTGCCGCCGATCATCTCGGCGACGATCGCGATCGACGGATCGTCGACCACCGCGTTGAAGTCGCTCGTCACGATGGCGGGATCGACGCCGGGCACGGCGGCCGCCTTCGCCGGCGTGCGCACCGCGATGCGCGCGACCTCGATGCCGCGGCCCGCGCGGCGTTTGATTTCTTCCTGATTGCGGCGCAGTACCGTATAGGTGCCACTGCCTACCGTGCCGAAGCCCAGCAGTCCAACTTTGATCGGTTCCATGCAGCGTGTCGTTGTAATGAGAAATCGGGAAAAACGTTATCTTGCGGCGCGCGCGTTCAAACCGAATGACGCTTGCGGTAGCCGTCGAGAAAGCGCGCGATCCGGTTGATCGAATCGGTCAGGTCGTCGACGTTCGGCAGGAACACCACGCGGAAGTGGTCCGGCGTCTTCCAGTTGAAGCCGGTGCCCTGCACGAGCAGCACGCGCTCGGCGAGCAGCAGGTCGAGGATGAACTGCTGGTCGTCCTCGATCGGATACAGCTTCGGGTCGAGACGCGGAAACATGTACAGCGCCGCTTGCGGCTTCACGCAGGTGACGCCGGGAATCGACGTCAGCAGGTTGTACGCGAGTTCGCGCTGGCGATACAGCCGGCCGCCCGGCACGATCAGTTCGTTGATGCTCTGATAGCCGCCGAGCGCCGTCTGGATCGCGTACTGGCCGGGCACGTTCGCGCACAGGCGCATCGACGCCAGAATGCCGAGGCCCTCGCAGTAGTCCTTCGCGCGGCGGCGGTTTTCGGCGGTCATGCCCGACAGGTACATCCAGCCCGCGCGGTAGCCGCACGCCCGGTAGCTCTTGGACAGACTGTTGAGCGTCACCGTCAGCACGTCGTCCGACAGCGCGCCGAGCGCGGTGTGGATATTGCCGTCGTAGACGATCTTGTCGTACACCTCGTCGGCGAAGACGATCAGGCCGTGTTCGCGCGCGATCGCGATCAGCCCTTTGAGCAGATCGTCCGAATACAGCGCGCCGGTCGGATTGTTCGGGTTGATGACGACGAGCGCGCGCGTGTTCGGCGTGATCTTCGCGCGAATGTCGTCGAGGTCGGGCATCCACGCGTTCGACTCGTCGCACACGTAATGGACCGGCGTGCCGCCCGACAGGCTGACCGCAGCGGTCCACAGCGGGTAGTCGGGCGCCGGCAGCAGCACTTCGTCGCCGTCGTTCAGCAGCGCCTGCATCGCCATCACGATCAGTTCGGACGCGCCGTTGCCGATGTAGATGTCGTCCAGTTCGACGCCCTTCACGCCCTTTTGCTGCGCGTAGTGCATGATCGCCTTGCGCGCCGAAAACACGCCCTTCGAATCCGAATAGCCGGACGCGCCCGCGAGGTTCAGGATCATGTCCTGCACCACCTCGTCCGGCGGCTCGAAGCCGAACGGCGCGAGGTTGCCGATGTTCAGCTTGATGATGCGGTGGCCTTCTTCTTCGAGGCGCTTCGCGTGTTCGAGCACCGGGCCGCGAATGTCGTAGCAGACGTTCTGCAGCTTGTTGGATTTCAGGATCGGTTTCACGGCTGGGGCTGGTCGAGTGGATCGGGTTGGGTCGGGTTGGTCGGATCGGGTCGGATCGAACCGGTCGGGTCGCGGTTCGACCTCGCGGTTCGACCGTCGAGTGGGGTTTACGGGCGCCGGCCGCGCGGCGCGGCGCCGTCGGCCGTTGGCGGACGGTTGTCGGGTCCGGTCCTGGAGTTCGCTTCGGTCCGCGCTTCGGTTCGCTTCGGTTCAGTTCGCGTCGGTACGCCCTTCAGTCCGCCGCTGCGGCCGCTCGGGCGCATGGCGACGACGCGGATCGCGGGGCGTGGAGGCGGGAGTCGAACGACGGATTCGGGCGACACCGATCCGGCGACCCGCGCCCGGCCGGCAGGTACCCGGCGGGCGCCGCCAGGGCGGGCAAAAGCGTAAAGCGCCGCGGCAACGGCCAAAAAGCTATAATTTAGCGGATTTTTGCCGACTTCCGCAATGCGCAAAGCGCCGCCGGCCGGCATCCGCCGCCGATTTTCCCGACCCGGCGCGGCCGGGTCGGCGATCGCGGCGGCTTCCCTGCGAACCGCGACTACCCCGGAAACCGTTTTGAAACTACACCAGGACTCGCACGGCACGCTGAACACCGTGACCGGTTACGGCCCCGATTACGTCGAAATCAATCTGGTGCGCCACCCCGGCAGCATCATCGTGCTGCCCGACGCGCCGGTCCTCGCGTGGCCGGTCGCGTCATTCGACACGCTGACCCCCGAACTGTTCGACATGCTGCTCGCGCCCGCGCCCGAAGTCGTCGTGTTCGGCAGCGGCGAGCGGCTGCGCTTTCCGCACCCGCGCCTGACGGCCGCGCTCACCAGGCGGCGCATCGGCGTCGAGACGATGGACTTCAAGGCCGCCTGCCGCACCTACAACATCCTGATGGCCGAGGGCCGCAAGGTGGCGGCCGCGCTGCTGATCGAACGCTGAGGCCGCGCGCCTTAAGAAATCCCCGCGCGCGATGGCGTACACTGCGCGCCGCGCGGGCGGCCTTCGCGTGCCTTGTGCGACGCCGGCTTCCGAATTCGAACGTCAACCGACTGGAACTCCATGAACGATACGCCATCGAGGCTACCGCTCAATCGCATCGCCCTGCTGCTCCTCATCGTTGCGCTCGCCGTCATCTGGTTCGTGCCGCTCGGCTGGCGCCATCTGCTGCCGAGCGACGAAGGCCGCTACGCGGAAATGGCGCGCGAGATGCTCGCGACCGGTGACTGGATCACACCCCGCTACAACGGCTACAAGTACTTCGAAAAGCCGCCGCTGCAGACCTGGGCGAACGCGCTGACGTTCGCGTGGTTCGGCCTCGGCGAATGGCAGGCGCGCCTCTACACCGCGCTGACCGGCTTCGCCGGCGTGCTGCTCGTCGGCTTCACCGGCGCGCGCGTGTTCAACGCGGCGACCGGCGTTTTCGCGGCGCTGGTGCTCGCGTGCGCGCCGTACTGGAATCTGATGGGCCACTTCAACACGCTCGACACCGGCCTGTCGTTCTGGATGGAACTGTCGCTGTGCGCGCTGCTGCTCGCGCAGCGCCCGGCGTTGCCGGCGCGCGCGGTGCGCGGCTGGATGTGGGTGTGCTGGGCGGCGATGGCGCTCGCGGTGCTGTCCAAGGGACTCGTCGGCCTGATCCTGCCGGGCGCGGTGCTCGTGCTGTACACGTTCGTCGAACGCGACTGGGCGCTGTGGAAGCGTCTGTACCTCGTGAGCGGCCTGATCGTGTTCTTCGCGATCGTGTCGCCGTGGTTCCTGCTGGTCCAGGACCGCAATCCCGAGTTCTTCCGCTTTTTCTTCGTCGTCCAGCAGTTCCTCCGCTACCTGACGCCCGAGCAGCACCGCCCCGGCCCGCTCTACTACTTCGTGCCGGTGCTGATCGTCGGTTTTCTGCCGTGGCTGTCGGTGTCGGCGCAGAGCGTGCGCCACGCGCTGCGGATGCCGCGCCAGCCGAACGGCTTCGCGCCGGTCACGCTGCTCGTCGTGTGGAGCGTGTTCATCTTCGTATTTTTCAGCGCGTCGCATTCGAAGCTGGTGTCGTACATCCTGCCGATCGCGCCGGCGCTCGCGCTCGTGATCGGCACCTATCTGCCGCTGATGACGCGCGCGCAGTGGCAGCGCCATTTGTCCGGCTATGCGGTGTTTTTGATCGTCGCCGCGTTCGGCGCGCTGTTCCTCGGCCGGCTCGGCGACGCGCGCACGCCGAATGTGCTGTATCGCGAATTCCAGGTCTGGGTGTACGCGGCGCTCGCGACCGGCTTCGTGCTGACGCTCGTCGCGCTGTGGCTGAACCGCCGCGAGCGCGCGCCGAACCCGGCCGCCGCCGCGCGCTTTGCGCCGGCGGCCGTGTTCGGCGCCGGCTGGCTGCTGCTCGCGACGATCGCCGGCACCGGGCACGACGTGTTCGGCACCGTCAGTTCCGGCGCCCCGCTCGCGCCGGCCGTGCGCGCGGCGATCGCGCAACTGCCGCCGAACACGCCGTTCTACTCGGTCGGCGTGCTCGACCACACGATGCCGTTCTACGTCCGCCATACGATGATCATGGTACAGGTGACCGACGAACTCGCATTCGGCATCTCGGAGGAGCCGCAGAAGTGGGTCCCGACCATCGACGAATGGAAAAAGCGCTGGATCGTGTCGCCGTACGCGCTCGCGCTGATGCCGGTGCAGCGCTACGACGAACTCGCGGCCGAAGGGTTGCCGATGCAGGTCGTCGCGCGCGACGCGCGGCGCGTGATCGTCGAGCGGCGGCGTCCGTGACACTGCGTCCGCCGCTGCCGGCGACCGCCGATGCGAGGCCGTACACGCCGCATCGGCGATAATCGCGGCCCGGGTCGAACGCGCACGGCCGCCAGAAGCGGCCCCCAAGCCGCCCCAAGCCGCCGGCACGGCCCGCGTCAGCGCCCGCCGGTCCACCGAACAACCGCTAACCTCCACGTCGATGAATCCGATCTCCCTGTTCTGCATCCTCGCCGGCGTCGGCCTGAACGCATGCGCGCAACTGCTGCTGAAGGCCGGCGTGAACGCCGTTGGACACTTCGAATTCACTCGTGCGAACATCGTGCCGATCGGCTGGAAGCTCGCGACACAGCCGCCGATCATCGGCGGCCTCGCGTGCTATGTGGTGAGCGTCGGGGTCTGGATCGTCGGGCTGTCGCGGGTCGACGTGTCGATCGCGTATCCGATGCTGTCGCTCGGGTACGTGGTCAACGCGTTCGCCGCGTGGTATCTGTTCGGCGAAGTGCTGAGCGTGCAGCGGCTCGTCGGCATTGGGATCATCCTGATCGGCGTGTTCGTGCTCGCGCGCAGCTAACCGGGGGCGGCCTGCGGCACCGTGCGGGATCGTCCGGGCCCCGGCCGGGGCCCGGACGCAGGCACTACCGGGCACTCCAGACAGTACCCAGTACCGGGGCACCCCAGACACTCGCCAGGCATTACTCACGCACCAGCCCGGCCACGGCTCTGGCACCATAAGCGCCACGTAAGGATTGCTCCGGCATCCTTGCGCCCGTTCCACTCCTGAAGCGAAAAGCATCCATGAGCGACTCATCCCCCCCGTTTCTGCCGTTCGTCCGCCCCGAAATCGACGAGGAAACCATTCAGGGCGTCGTCGACGTGCTGCGCTCCGGCTGGATCACGACCGGCCCGCAGAACCAGGCGTTCGAGGCGGCGCTGTCCGACTACTGCGGCGGCCGGCCGGTGCGCACCTTCAACTCCGGCACCGCGACGCTCGAAATCGGCCTGCGGATCGCCGGCGTAGGTCCGGGCGACGAAGTGATCACCACGCCGGCGTCGTGGGTCGCGACGAGCAACGTGATCTACGAGGTCGGCGCGACGCCGGTCTTCGTCGACATCGATCCGCGCACGCGCAACATCGACCTCGACCGGATCGAAGCCGCGATCACGCCGCGCACCAAAGCGCTGATTCCGGTCTATCTGGCCGGCCTGCCGGTCGACATGGACCGGCTCTACGAGATCGCCCGCGCGCACCGGCTGCGCGTGATCGAGGACGCCGCGCAGGCGTTCGGCTCGACGTGGCGCGGCGAGCGCATCGGCAAGCTGGGCGACCTCGTGTCGTTCAGCTTCCACGCGAACAAGAATCTCACGTCGATCGAGGGCGGCGCGCTGGTGCTGAACGACGAAGCCGAGGCGTTGCTCGCGCAGAAGTACCGGCTTCAGGGCATCACGCGCACCGGCTTCGACGGCATGGACTGCGACGTGCTCGGCGGCAAGTACAATCTCACCGATGTGGCGGCGCGCGTCGGCCTCGGGCAGCTGAAGCACATCGACCGCTTCACCGCGCAGCGCCGCGAACTGGCCCGCGCGTACTTCGCCGGCTTCGCGGGCGGCGCGGCGGCGGCGCTCGGCGTCGGCCTGCCCGTCGAGGACTTCACGAACGGCAACTGGCACATGTTCCAGATCACGCTGCCGCTGGAGAAGCTCGACCTCGACCGCGCCGGCTTCATGGCGGCGCTGAAGGAACGCGGAATCGGCTCCGGCGTGCACTATCCGGCCATCCATCTGTTCACGCTGTACCGCGAGCGTGGCTTCGGGCCCGGCATGTTTGCGCACGCGGAGCGCTTCGGCGCGAGCACGGTGACGCTGCCGCTCTTCACGCAGATGACGCGCGACGACGTCGCGCGGGTCTGCGGCGCGGTGAACGAAATCTGCGCGCAGCACGGCAGGTAGCGCGCGGCGGCGCCACGCGCAGGACGAACGGCCACAGGGATAAAGGGGCAGCAAAAAGCCCCGGCCATTGATACGAAAACGGAAAACACGCACAGATGAGTGAAACGGAACATCGCGCCCCGACGCTTCGCGCACCGGAAGTCTCGGTCATCATTCCGGTCTACAACGAGGAAGCCGGGCTGACCGCGCTGTACACGCGTCTCTATCCTGCGCTCGACGCGCTCGCCACGTCGTACGAAGTGATCTTCGTGAACGACGGCAGCCGCGACCGCTCGGCCGCGATGCTCGCCGAGCAGTTCCGCAAGCGCCCGGACACGACGCGCGTGATCCTGCTGAACGGCAACTACGGCCAGCACATGGCGATCCTCGCGGGCTTCGAGGAGGCGCGCGGCGAGATCGTCATCACGCTCGACGCGGACCTGCAAAACCCGCCCGAGGAAATCGCGAAGCTCGTCGCGAAGATGCGCGACGGCTACGACTACGTCGGCACGATCCGGATGCAGCGCCGGGACAGCCTGTGGCGGCGCAAGGCGTCGCAGGTGATGAACCGGCTGCGCGAGCGCATCACGCGCATCAAGATGACCGACCAGGGCTGCATGCTGCGCGCGTACAGCCGCCAGATCATCGACACCATCAACCGCTGCGGCGAGATCAACACCTTCATTCCGGCGCTCGCGTACACGTTCGCGCAGAACCCGGTCGAGATCGACGTCGCGCACGAGGAACGCTTCGCCGGCGAATCGAAGTATTCGCTGTACAGCCTGATCCGGCTGAACTTCGACCTCGTGACTGGCTTCTCGGTCGTGCCGCTGCAATGGCTGTCGTTCATCGGCGTGATCCTGTCGCTCGGCTCGGCCGGTTTGTTCGTGCTGCTGCTGATCCGCCGTTTCGTCATCGGCGCGGAAGTGCAAGGCGTGTTCACGCTGTTCGCGATCACGTTCTTCCTGCTCGGCGTG
>Ga0164242_10003836_pt1 | contig 17002 bp, 17 predicted proteins | sample OricomgcompostMG_FD_108783 | JGI IMG/M metagenome (GOLD analysis project Ga0164242, IMG submission 108783) | Miracle-Growth compost microbial communities from Emeryville, California, USA - Original compost - Miracle growth compost (MG) ...
AAAGTACGATTTAATAGCACATGGAAGGGATACAGTCCAGATTTCCCAGAAGTCGCTATTAATGAAATTACCGCCGACGCCGACAACTCTGTAGTTATTCAACTTGCGCCATATTCAGTATATATAGCTTCACGTGAGGGCTAAGCCCCTGTCTACACCACTGGATGCGGCGCAGACATAGGGACTATAGCGAAGCGTCTCACCTTCCTTCGGGTTTACGGTGATACTCGACATAGAAGCCGCCTCTGCCATCTTTGACGAGTACGACGTGCGCGTGCCCTTTCCCGTCCGGTGAGAGACCGTCGCCTGGTGGCGCAAGCCTCCCGCCGTAGAAGAGATGGACTTTTTCATTCTCGCAGTAGTACAGCACGCTATCTGCATCCATCGAGGAAGGCAGATTGGCGGCTGTCATATAGCGTACTTTTTGGCGCAATGCGCTTATATCGCCTTCGTCGAGCTCTGCAAGCGCCTTCATCATGTAATGACGCGCTACGCAGTAGGCCTGCTCAGCGTGAGGATCCCGCGGCCTCCGAACATCGAGAGTTCGTGCACGGCGCAGATGCTCATCCAACTCTTTCAGTTCCTGGTTGGCTTTGGCCAGTGCGCTGCCACGCAGACGCTTAACCGCCGCCTGTAGCTCACCACGCCGCTTGATCAGATAGTCGTTCGTACTCCTCATCCACCCGAGGCGATTACGCATGATCTTGCGTGCCTCGGCCATACTCTGGAAGTGACCCCATGCCCGCTGGTATGCGAGCATTGCTGCCGAATTCTCGGGTTGATCACTCGGAACTTCACCGACGGTTTCCCGGACCTCCACATACAGCGAGTCCATTATTCCCGTCCTTATCGTTGTCGGTAGACTAGGCTTCGCTTCAGTCGTAGCGGTGCTACAACTGAATATATACTATAACATCATATATATAAGGTAGCAATTCTCTCTTGCTGTTACATCTGGTCTTTAATTTCTTTGATTGTGTCGCGCAATTCTGCTGCACGTTCGAATTCTAGATTAGCGCTTGCGAGTTTCATTTGGGCGCTCAAATCACGAACCAAACCAGCGTATTCGTCTTTTGGAATTTTCTTTAGGTTCAACTTCTCGTGCTTGGCATCTTCTTTTTGTGGAATAATCGCCCGCAGACCTTCGTCGATAACTTTATCAACGCCGCGCGGAGTGATATTGTGAGCAACATTATAAGCATGCTGAATTTCACGGCGACGATTGGTTTCATCAATCGCGCGCTGCATGCTACCAGTGATGCGATCGCCATACATAATTACCTGCCCATCAACATGTCGGGCAGCACGACCAATCGTCTGGATAAGCGCACTTTCGCTGCGGAGGAAGCCTTCTTTATCGGCGTCGAGGATTGCCACTAAGCTTACCTCTGGTAGGTCGAGTCCCTCACGAAGGAGATTAATGCCAACAAGCACATCATATACGCCCATGCGAAGATCGCGTAGGATATCGCCACGCTCAAGCGTATCGATTTCACTATGGATGTAGGCGGTTTTAATGCCAAGCTCAATCAAATGGCTCGACAGGTCTTCAGCCATTCGTTTTGTTAACGTCGTTGCTAACACGCGTTGGTGCTTGGCGATACGATCACGGATTTCAGCAATCAGATCATCTACTTGAGTGTCAACCGGGCGAATATCAATCGGCGGATCAAGCAGGCCCGTTGGGCGGATTACCTGCTGAGCTGGTGCCGGACTATGCGTGAGTTCATATTCGCCTGGCGTTGCTGATACATAAATTACTTGATTGACATGGCGTTCAAACTCATCAAAACGAAGTGGACGGTTGTCGAGTGCGCTCGGCAGACGGAACCCATACTCAACGAGCACCTCCTTGCGGGCGCGGTCGCCGTTATACATACCACGCACCTGCGGCAGTGTGACATGGCTTTCGTCGATGAGCAGCAAGAAATCATCTGGGAAATAGTCGAGCAACGTGGCTGGCTGCTCGCCTGGCTCACGGTTAGTGAGATAACGGCTATAGTTTTCGATACCTTTTACAAATCCGGTTTCTTCGAGCATCTCAATGTCATACTTGGTACGCTGACTTAACCGCTGCGCCTCAAGTAACTTGTTATGCGATTCGAAGTAGTTCATGCGCTCTTCGAATTCCTTTTTGATGTTTTCGACAGCGCGTGCTACTTTTTCTTTCGGGGTGACGTAGTGGCTTGATGGGAAAATCGTGATTTGTTCGGGCTCGCTCAAGATTTCACCAGTTAGTGGGTCGATTTGTGTGATACGATCAACATCATCGCCGAAGAACTCAAGACGGTACGCCGTTTCGCTACCTGCTGGACACACGTCAACCACATCACCGCGCACACGGAACGTACCGCGGCTGAAGTCAATATCATTGCGAGTGTATTGGATATCAGTAAGCAGACGAATGAATTTGTCTTGCTGGCGGCGCTCGCCGCGCTTGACGGTGATTGCCATTTCAGCGTAATCATCTGGCGAACCAATGCCGTAAATACAGCTCACACTGGCGACAATGATGACATCACGGCGTGTAAGCAGCGCGCTTGTAGCAGCGTGCCTGAGGCGATCGATCTCTTCGTTAATCGCGGAGTCTTTTTCAATGTAGGTATCGCTGCTCGCGATGTAGGCTTCTGGCTGGTAATAGTCGAAGTAACTCACGAAATAGTGTACTTCGTTATCAGGAAAGAATGCCTTAAACTCGCTAAATAGCTGTGCGGCAAGTGTCTTGTTGTGCGCAAGCACGAGCGTTGGCGCATTGCGATTGGCAATAATATTAGCCATCGTGAAAGTCTTGCCCGACCCCGTCACACCGAGGAGTGTCTGTTCACGCTCACCCTTTTCAAGGCCATCAACAAGCTGAGCGATAGCCGTTGGCTGATCACCCGTTGGTTGATATTTAGAAGAGAGGCGAAACTGATTCACCTCCCTATTATACACTGTTGGCTGTTCGCTTACCCGCGGCGTCTCTTGAGATCCGGCTGCAGCGTGTCAGATAACGGCGCATCAATGACATCGTGAAAGTCTGCGTACTTCTTGTCGAGCACTTCAACGACTTTCGCAACCAAACGCGCTGGGTCGGTGTCGTAAATAACGTCGCGCCCACCAGGTGCTTCAACGTGTTGCAATAACGTTGCTGCGTAATCAGCAAGACCACCACTTCCCAGAAGCACACCGCACACCTTGCGGCTTTCCAGTGCAGTTGCGAGTTCGTGCAAGCTACCCATACGGCCGCCCACTGTAATGACAGCGTCAGCGCTTCGCACAAGGTGAACATCGCGCCCAACGTATTCCATGCCGGTGAAGTTAATGTAATCGAATTCTTTTGTCGGCAAGCGATATGTTGCGACATGTTCGCGGTAACTACTCGCTGGGCTAAATCCAACCGAGCTTCCTTTGCTGTTTGGAATACTCATAAAGCCCATCGCCGCGTAGTGCGGCAAACCGACTGTTGCGCCCGTTAAGAGTGTCTTACCTGCTTTAGCGATTTCTTCACCCAGCTGAAATGCTAGGTCGTGTGCACCTACTACCGTTTCGCCTGCCGCTGCACCGGATACACAAATCTGATATCGCATTAGTTTAGCTCCTTCGCTTCGTAATCTGCCGGGGCGTTCGCGAGGAATTCCTCAAGCTTTGGAAGTGTCAAGAGTCCAGCCTGCGCACCCATTTGTTGCACGACGCTCATGCTGTTGATAGGCGCCCATGTGAGTGCGGTTTCGAAGTCTCTGCCGAGTGCGAGGCCTGCAACGATCGTGCTTGCAAAGGCGTCACCCGCACCAGTACGGTCGAGCGGAGGTGCTGGATCTGGATAGTTAGGAATCGTGACAAGTTTGCCGTCATGTGAGGCGTATGAGCCTTTTGGCCCATCGGTAATAACAACGTACTTAGGGCCCATGTTGTGGAGTGCGTTTGCAAGTTCGTGAAGGTTATCATAGCTCGCACCTGTTACGTCAACAGCTTCTTCGCGGTTCATTACCACGATTTCGCTACGGCCATAGATGCCTGCGAGCTTTTCAGCACCCCATTGGAAATGGAATGTGCCCGGCTGGAATGCCAGCTTAACATCTGGATTACGCTGCAGATAGTCGAGTAGATTTTCATGTAAATCCCATGCGAGCTCACCGATATATGAGAGGTAAATCCAGTCTGGCTTTACCTCTGGGTCGTGCCATTCGTACTTGTACTTTTCACTGCGCACGAGCATTGTACGGTCAGCGCCATAGGGAAGTACATACCAGTAGCTCGTCTTGTTTTCAGGCTCAGTGACCATGCTGTCGGTACCGACATGCTCTTCAGCAAGGTGCGCAAGCGCCTCTTTGCCCGTATCATCGCCGCCAATCCATGCCATCAAGCTCGCATTAACACCGAGACGCGACATCGACACCGCTGAATTTGGTGATGGGCCAACAGAGCGTACGATATCGACATGATCGTATGGCGGCTTCTGGCCGAATGGTAATGCAAGCCATTCTTTGCCATCTTCTTCTTTGATTACTTTTGCGGAACCCTCAGGCAATTGGATGAATGCATCAGTAAAGATATCACCAACACAGAGTATATTCGGCATAGATTCTCCTTCTTTTATCTCAATCTTTTTCGGTCTATCGGTCGTTTCTTCGGCGGTGCGTTTTATTAGTCCAGCCTGCTCTGCAGCTGCTGCAACTCGGTCACCATCGCCTGAGGCGATTTCGTATCGCTCAAGGAGTGCATTGGTTATTTCACGCCGCAGGTTTGTAAGCATACGCCGCTCGTATGGAGTATTGGTGTTTGCACGAACGTCTTCAAGGTTGAAAGAAATGACGTGCTTGCCGCCGAATATAAGCCCCACATCGGCCATATTGTGAAACAGCGCTTCATTAGTGGTGTGCGATTCAAGCGCCTTATACAACTCTTGCTCGGTAGTGTCGGCTGGGTCTAACCCAATCACCCGCATAAGCGCATGGGCGCGGTGAAGGATGTCCGCGATATAGGCGACATCGATACCTTTATTGCCTGTCATACCTTCGAGTTCGCGAAGCGCAATACTGAACATTGGCTCGTTGGCATCAAGCAGTATGCCGAGTGTCTTTGCCATTATTTTGCCTCCCGTAGGTTGACGGGCTTTTCATGTATTGGCATGTCATGAAGCTTGACGCCTTTATATAGAATCCCTTCCTTGGCGCCAATTTTTGTCACAACGCTCGTTGAATTGGCACTGGCAAAAATGATTGATTCGCGAAGTGATTTACCCTGCGACCACTGGCTTAAAAAGCCGCTCGCGAACGCATCACCCGCACCGGTGCGGTCGACCACTGGCACATCTTCGTACATGCCCGCGCGAACGATTGTCTTGCCGTCAGTTGCAACAACGCCGTTAGGGCCGTCGCTCACGATAGCCACCGGTACATAATGGAGCGCATGCAAGGCGAGCTCTTCGAGTGTCTCACCGCTTACAAGCATCTGCATTTCTTCTTTATTGACGCATAGCACATCGACAGAATCGAGCAACGCGATGAGGCGTTCTTTATCAGCAAGTTCAGGTCCTGCCGGATTAAGCATCACCTTTGCGCCATGTTTTTCAGCTTCTTCAACAATATCGCGAAGCAGCGGCAGACCACCATCACCAAGACTTGTCGGGTACACCCAGTCGTGCCCCTTAATGCCACTGAGGTCAAACGCTCGACGGCCCGTTCGCCCGAACGCGCGTCCGCGGTGATTCATGATTGTTCGCTCACCATTCGTCGCGATAAGAATCACCGAGTAGCCTGACTGATAGTCCGCATTTTGCGCAACATGCGATGTATCAACACCTTCTTTATCAAGCGCATCGAGAATAGATTGGCTTGCAGGATCTTCACCCAACCCCCACATGTACGAGCTTTCGAGACCCTGGCGTGCGAACGTGACTGCAACATTCGTAGCATTACCACCGGTTGCAAACGTCACGTCTTCGACTTCCATCTTAAGGCCGAGCGGCAAATGCGTATACATGTGTTTGCCCTCTTTATGCGGGTCAAACTCATCGCTCTTTAAGAACACATCCTGCGTGCCTTTACCTATAGCAATAATGCGCGGTGCTGCCACTAGCGGACCGCCTTTCCAGCGCTGCCAAAGGCGTTAATCTTCTCTTCAACGACTTTCTGTACCGCTTCATAGACTGTTGGCATAAGCTTCACCACCGCATATTCGTCTGGATTCTCGTTTAATACTTGCACGAGCGTATCGCGGAACACAATGCGCATGTCAGTATTGATATTGATCTTGCTTACACCTTGTTTTGATGCGTCCTCAAAGTAATGGAGCGGCGTGCCCGAGCCACCATGAAGGCTGATCTGGCAGTCGATACTGGCACGAATTTTTGTGAGTAACTCAAGGTCAAGCTGCTTTGGGACATCATACTTGCCATGCAGATTACCAATGGCAGCTGCGAATGTATCGATACCGGTTGCCTCTACAAACGATTTAGCTCCCTCAGGGGTCGAGAAGGTCTTCTTGATTTCTTCGTAGTCGATACCTTCATGATGCACATTGCTACCGCCTGCGAAGTAGTGTGGCTCGCTCTCGACAAGAGCACCCGTAAACTTAGCATATTCTACGACTTCTTTTGTTTTCTCGATGATTTCTTCGGTGGTTGCGTCATGGTTTGCTTGGCTGATATCAATGTGGATAAATTCAAAACCTGCATCGATCGCGCGCTTACATGCCTCAACCGTTGGGCTGTGATCGAGGTTGATATAGATTTCGATTCCGTATTCGTCGCGGTAATTATCAACCATGTCGCGAATGTTCTCAAGGCCCATTGCCTCGACTTCGCCATGGCTCACCTCTACTAGTACTGGAGAGTTTAGTTTCTGTGCGGCGCGAGCTACAGCAATCAGCGTTTCTTGGTTGTCGATATTAAAGGCGCCAACCGCAAACCCCTGCTGACGAGAACGCTGCATAAGATGTCGTGCCCGCAAAGTCCGGTCGCGGATTTCAGTAATTGTTAGCCCCATAGTGCCCCCTAGGATATGAAATTAGAATGCTTTGCTACCAGTATACCACTAGCGGAATACAACGGGAATATGTAAGCAAGCGTACAAAATAATATAACCGAGAAGTTCCCGGCTATATTATTTTCACAGACTGACAGGCATCAGTACCCTTGACGGTACTGCGGTACGGTGCGCACCCATGCTGCAACACCAGGAAGCATTGTTTTACTACTTAGATTAAAGTAGTCAAGCAGTTCCTCTGGGGTACCCGATTCACCAAAGTGATCTTGCATGCCAAGGCGCTTCACTGGAACTGGGAGTTTCTCGCTTAAGAGTTCGGCAATTGCACCTCCGAAACCGCCAGCGATTTGCGCTTCTTCGGCTGTAACGACACGGCCAGTTTTGCGGACGCTTTCAAGAATTGTTTCTTCATCAAGCGGCTTAATGGTTGGAACGTGCACCACTTCTGCAGAGATACCTTCGTTTTCAAGCGCACGTGCAAGCATGAGTAATTGATACGTCATACTGCCCGTGCCAAGTAGGCTCACGTCGTCACCATGGCGTAGCACGTAGGCTTTGCCAATTTCAAACGGAGAACTCTCAGTACTAAATACAGGGGTTTTTTCGCGCGCTAGGCGAATATAGCTTGGCTTACCATTACCCGCTAGGGCAAGTGTGGCTTTCTCGGCTTCGATGCTATCACCGGGTGCTACTACCACCATATTTGGTAATACCCGCATCAGTGCGATATCTTCAAGCATCTGATGTGTTGCGCCATCTGGGCCGACACTAATACCAGCATGGCTACCTACTACCTTTACGGGCTGATCGTTCAGTGCAATAGTAGTACGGATTTGTTCCCAGTTGCGGCCTGGGCTAAAGGCTGCATAGCTACTGGTAAATGGAATTTTTCCGGCTCGCGCCATGCCGCTTGCGACCGTTACAAGATTCTGCTCGGCTACGCCCATTTCTACAAATCGCTCTGGAAAGGCTGTTGCAAATTTGCTCATTTGGGTGCTGTCGGTGAGATCAGCACATAGCGCAACGATGCGCTCATCTTGCTCGCCTGCTTTTTTGAGACCTCGGCCAAATCCTGCGCGAATTGGCTCAAGCTTTACGTCATCAGCCGCGTAGTGAGGGTTTAGTGGAAAGTCGCTCATGCGCCCGCTCCTTCGTGTGTGATTTTACCACCTAATGTTCGTAGCTCTTTGAGCGCTAATTTAGCCTGCTCGCTGTTTGGCGGCATGCCATGCCAGTGGTAGTTATACTCCATGAAATCAACACCCTTACCAGGAATTGTGTGAGCAATAATAACGCTTGGGCGGTTTGTTACAGCCTTTGCCATGCCAACAGCGTCTTGAATGCTCTCGACATTATGGCCATCAATCTCTTGCACGTGCCAACCAAAACTCTGCCATTTGCCGACAAGATCTTCAAGCGGCATTACATCTTCGGTCGAGCCATCGATCTGGATATTGTTGCGGTCAACAAAAACAATCAGCTGGCTTAGCTTGTATTTACCAGCAAACATTGCCGCTTCCCAGATATTGCCCTCATCGAGTTCACCGTCGCCAGTCACTACATACACGAAGCGCTGAGTTTGGTGGTTGAGATACTGTAATGTGTAGGCTACGCCGCTTGCTTGACTGAGGCCACTTCCAAGTGGGCCGGAGGTATTTTCAAGACCAGGTAGTTTCGTACGCTCGGGGTGTCCCTGTAAGCGCGAACCAAGCCGACGAAGCGTCTTGAGCTCTTCTTTCGGGAAGTATCCGCGCTCTGCCATGGCAGCGTACTGTACTGGCACGCAGTGACCATTGCTCAAGAAGAAATAGTCGCGCCCGTCCCACTCTGGATCTTCGGGTTTGATATTCATAATATCGAAATATAGCGTTGTTACGATCTCGGCCAAATCGAGCGGACCAGCACTGTGTCCACTACCGGCATGTTCGAGCATTGTAATAATATCTTTGCGCAGCTCGTACGCTTTTTGCTCAAGCTGCTTAATTGTCAGTTGCCCACTACTCATAATGTTTCCAGTATACCACCTTAAGCATAAGTGTTAAATAACACTATGTTTATTAATTTCGTCGACGAGTTGCTTATACATCGCCGCAGGATCTGGTGCGGAGTGGATGACGTTGCCGCAGTTCACGACGTCTACGCCACCCTGCGACAAACTAAATGCGTTCTCGACATTAGCCCCGCCGTCCCAGCCGACCTCAACCGTCGGGTGAATATTGCGGATCAATCGCACCTTCTCGAGCTGCATGAGGCTCGCGCTGCCGCCGTAGTGGCCAAGATTACCAGAGAACACTAGCACATGATCGGCATTTTCAACATAATTGTGCACCGTTTCGGGAACGGTCTGTTTCAAAAGTGCGACACCCGCTTTGATTCCGGCTGCTTTGATTTTCTGAATAATCGGCAATAGATCTTCGCTTGTCTCAGCATGGAAGATGATGCTTGCTGGTTTCATTTGAATGAGCGCATCGACGTACTGACTCGGGTGCGCGACCATGGCGTGAATATCTACTTGCCATTCCTGTGGCCACCAGAGCTGGTTGACGCCTACCGTAAACGTAGGGGCGAATTCTCCATCAGTGAGATCAATATGTATTCGCTTCGCAAATGCGTGATATTGCTCGACGGTCGCCTTGTAGTCGTCTGGGGTTTCTGCCAGGATTGTCGGAACGATTTCGCTCATCGCTAGAAGGCATCCAATTCTGCGTTACGCCTTACGTAGCGAGCTGCACCTGCAAATGGTGTTTCAAGCCACTCATCAACAATAGACTTCCAGATTTCTAGGTCGTCCCCTGGGGCGTCAACTACGCGCGCCGGCAGACACAGTACGTTTGCATTATTGTCGTTGCGACATTCGTGCGCCTCAAATTTATCCCAGATTACCGCTGCACGGATACCACGGAAGCGATTCGCCGCCATTGCCATACCCTGGCCGCCTGTACAGATAAGAATTGCCCGCGGGTCAGTGCTTTCTTCTTCGCCGAGTACCTTTGTTGCTGCCATTTGTGCAAACTGCGGAAAATCATCACCTGGATCGAGCTCTTTATCACCTACATCTTCCCAGTCGTAACCGCGCTTTGATAGATAGGCTTCTATCTTTTCTTTGAGGTAGAATCCGCCGTGATCGGCGCCAAGAAAAATCTTCATAGTAATAAGTATAAGCACTACGCACGTGACTGTAAAGTTAGCAAAAATCCGCCAGTGTTGCCTGGCGGATTCCTATGGATTTTCCTATGCGCTAGCCGACGTTCTTAACTGCGCGACCTGCATCGGCAACGAGTTCAACGAGACGGTTTGAGTAACCCCATTCGTTGTCGTACCATGCAACCACCTTTACGAGGTTGCCGCCCACAACATTTGTCAGTGGAAGGTCAACGATACAGCTGTGACTGTTACCCTTGAAGTCGCTTGATACAAGCTCTTCTTCTGTTACCGCCAAGATACCCTGGTAGAACGGCTTTGCTGCTGCATCTTTAAATGCCTGCTTAAGTTCATCAATTGTTACATCCTTTTTAAGAAGTACAGAGAAGTCACTCATGCTCACAACAGGGGTAGGAACACGCACGCTGAGGCCACCGAACTTGTTTTCAAGCGCAGGAAGCGCTTTGGCGGCAGCGATTGATGCGCCCGTCGTGGTTGGCACGATATTTGCAGCAGCTGCACGAGCTTCACGAAGATCTTTCGCTGGAGCATCTTGCAAGCGCTGGCTCGCAGTGTAGCTGTGAACAGTTGTCATGAGAGCTTTTTCGATACCGAAGTTGGTTTCGAGTACCGCCATCACCGGAGTAATACAGTTTGTCGTACAACTTGCGTTTGAGATAACCTCTGTCGAGTTTGCGATTTTGTCTTCATTAACACCGAGGACGATCGTGTCAGCACCATCACCCTTTGCAGGGGCAGAGATGACAACTTTTTTTGCACCAGCCGTGATGTGCGCTTTCGCAAGCTCAGGCTTCACAAAGAAACCGGTGCTTTCGATTACTACATCAATATCGTGGTCGCGCCATGGAAGTGCTGCAGGGTCTTTCTCAGCAAATACCGTAATATGCTTACCATCGACAATAATACCCTTGTCATCGTGCCCGACCTCATGTGCGTACGTACCATAGCTGCTATCGTGCTTCAGTAGATGCGCCAATGTCTTCGTGTCTGTAAGATCATTGACGGCCACCACCTCTACGTCGTCGCGGTCGAAAGCGATCTTGAATGCGTTACGACCGATACGGCCAAACCCATTAATAGCTATTCGTGTACTCATGTCTCTCCTCTTTTAGCATTAGCTTGTTAACCTCTAGTATACATCACCGAGCAAACAAGGTATATACGTAAATGCTATACTGAAAACAGATGAATAAAGAAGAGCTGCTCCAGGTTGCAAAACAGCACTATAGCCAGACTCAACTCGGGCGGCTTTCGGATGCAATTGACTATGCTACCGAGAAACACGACGGTCAGTTCCGCAAGAGCGGTGAGCCATATATTATTCATCCACTTTTTGTGGCGTCGTTCATTATTGAATGGGGCATGGATATTGACTCAGTGATTGCTGGGATACTTCATGATACGGTTGAGGATACCTCTGCGACACTTGATGAAATTGAAAGATTGTTCGGCCGTGATGTGGCGTTTCTCGTGGATGGCGTCACAAAGGTGAGCCAGGCGCGCAGCGGCATGCGCAACCTTGAAAGCTATCTACCCTCAACGAAAGATAACCTGACAAAGCTACTCATTGCCGTGGGCCAGGATGTGCGTGTGATCATCATAAAACTTGCCGACCGACTACATAATATGCAGACGCTTCAGTATAAAAGCCCTGAGAAGCAAAAAAAGATTGCCAGAGAGACTATCGAGGTATTTGCACCGCTTGCCGACCGGCTCAACATGGGGCGCGTGCGCGTGCAGCTTGAAGAGCTCAGCTTCCGCTATCTTTCACCTGAAGAATTTGAGAAGACTAAATCACTCATGGATAGTCGCCTGAAAAAGAGCGAACGTAAATTACGGAGCGTTCGCAACGAAGTTGATGCGCATCTTAGCGCAGAGGGTATTCCGCATCAGATTGATGGGCGCGTCAAAAGCATCTATAGCCTTTATAAAAAGCTGGCGCGTGTTCCGAATATTGATGATATTTACGATTTGATGGCGCTGCGTATTATTGTGGACGACGTCGCAACTTGCTACCTCGTGCTTGGCGAGCTTCACAGTATGTACGAGCCGATGGTTGATCGCATTAAGGATTACATCGCAAAGCCTAAGCCAAATGGTTATCAGTCACTTCACACGACCATCATCACCAAGACCGGTCAAGCAGTCGAGTTCCAGATCCGTACTCACGAAATGCACGACTACGCCGAGCGCGGACTCGCGGCAAGCTTCCATTACAATGAACAGAAACTGACCGAGGCTTATACTACCGGCACTATCGCTGCGCTTCCAACTGACCTACACTGGATACGCCACCTACAAAGCGCTGCAGCACGCATCAAGGAAGGCAAGGATTTTGACCAAACCGACCTTACGATAGATTTGTTTGGTGATCGTATTTTCGTTCATTCCCCAAAGGGTGACATTTACGACCTACCCGCTGGCGCATATCCGCTCGATTACGCCTACCGAGTACACTCTGATCTTGCATCTAAAGCGAGCGGGTTTATCGTGAACGGCAAGATGGAGCCATTTAGCTACCGACTAAAACATGGTGACACAATTGAAATCCTGACGAATAAAAGCGCTCGCCCTAAAATAGCGTGGCAGCAGTATATGATTACTGGGCATGCACGCATGAAGCTTCGCGCGCAGCTACGAAAGGGCGGCCTACTTGGACAGCTCAGCGAGGCGGCGGCAATTATTCATCGAAAGGCCCGCGAGCAACGCGAAAAACGAGCCAAAAACAAATAGAGCCGGATTTGCCGACTCTATCTATTTGATTCTCTACATTTGCGGTGGACGCGGCTGCGTAGGATCGCTTGGCGCCTCGGACTGCGGCGCTGGTGGCGTAGGTTGATCTGGAGGCATCTGCGCGCCTGGCATTGTTGGTGCAATCGGCTGGCCATCTGCCGTCATCTTTGGCGGTGTCATCACACGATCCGGTGCAGGTGCGAAGCTGTCGAGACCTTCAGCAATCGGGCCTGCATACTGTGTTCGCTTACTAAAGGCAAGGATTGGATACGTAATGAATGGCACCAGGAAATTGCCAACACCAAATGCAGTCGACCTGCCAAACGACTTGGCAAGATCAAGCGCAACAACCAACGAAACATAGATGTTTACGATTGGAATAAATGTGAGAATAATCCACCACAGCGGACGACCGACAATCTCAAGCAAGACCACATAGTTATAAATCGGGACAATCGCTGCCCAACCCGGCTTGCCCGCTTTGCGGTACATTTTCCACATTGTTACGATTACGAAAACAATCAGGCCAAGGTAGAGTACAAGGCCAACAAGCATCACAGCGATGTTTACATCGGCGTTTGCCGTGGACTCTGTCCCATAAAGTGTTGATGTATTAGAGTCCACAGCGCCCCCTTAGTTAAATCTTAAGATTATTTACTTATTCGCATTGTAACGTGCGATACACTCGTTGACAACAGCTTTCGCTTCTTCAACATCGCCCCAGCCGAGTACTTTTGTGCTGCCCGGCTTTTTGAGGTCTTTGTAGTGGGTGAAGTGATGTTCTACTTTTGCTACCCACTGTGGAATGTCATCAAGACTCTGGATACGGTCGTCATCACGGTTGTCTGCCGGTACAACAACGATCTTATCATCTACTTCACCATCATCTTCAAACTTCATTACACCGATGATCTTTGCCTCAAGCCATACACCTGTTGCAAGTGGCTCAGGGCAGATAATAAGCGTATCGAGCTCATCGCCATCCTCATCAAGCGTCTGTGGGATAAAGCCGTAGTTACATGGCTTTGCAAAGATAGCTGGCTCTACACGGTCGAGCGTAAATGCTGCACGTTTGCGGTCCCACTCCACCTTAAGCCGTGAACCTTCTGGAATTTCAACGACAGTATTTACCGACCCAGCCTCAACATCGCCAGGCGCCAGCACAATATTAAAATCAGGCATGTACATCCTCCTTGTTTACTTATTGCCTCTAGTGTAGCAGTTTTTTTGACTATGCGGTACTCACAATACCGCGTATACTTACAAATATGTCATTGCTGCAACCTATGAAGCTGATTACCTCAGGCGATTACACCGCAGAGGTTATTAAGAGCATCCGTAACGCCCGTAACGAAATTGCGATTATCGCCACCACCTTCCGCTCAGATGACGAACGAAGCGAAGCAATCATTGATGAGCTCTGCAAGGCCGCCGATCGGGGCGTTGCCGTATCAATACACGCTGACACCTTCACCTACCTAGAACCGAAAGAATTTATATTGTTTTCGCCAAAGCGCCAGCCTTCGCGCGCAGTGCAAGCATTAAAGCTAGAGCGCCGCTTAAAGAGTCATGGCATTCAATTTTACTGGCTCGGACGCAAGGCGAATGTTATCCTGACAGGCCGCACACACACTAAGTGGATTGTCGTTGACGATATCGTGTTCTCATTCGGTGGGCTCAATCTTGATAATGAGAGCCTTACTAATATCGACTACATGTTCAAGGTACGGGACGCAAAGCTTGCTGAAACACTATTGGCTGAACACGTGCGTATTCGAAGGGCTGATCGAGGCGGTGCTGGCATCCGTAACCATCGCTATACATTTGACGAGCTGACTGATGTGCTATTTGACGGCGGCCTTATTGGCACCTCGCTCATCTATCGGCGTACTGTCGCGCTTGCAAAACAGGCCGAGTATATCACCTTGGTGTCGCAGTATTGCCCGACTGGGCCATTGACGCGGATTTTAAAAGCAAAACACGCCACAGTATATTACAACCACTGGCGCAATGCATCCTCAATTAACCGCGCGCTCATCGGACTTGGCATGCTGACCGCAAAATCGACGACGGCATACAAGCATAACACCTACCTGCATGCAAAGTTCGCTATTTTTACTATGCCGAACGGTGATAAAGTAGCTATTTCTGGGTCACACAACTTTATGTTTGGCTCCGGGGTCGTAGGGACCCGCGAGGTGGCGATTGAAACCGCAGACCCGCGTATTATCCGCCAGCTCGAGAAATTTTGCGAACAATACGTGTCATAATCTTGAGCGTTTCGGTCACCCTCTCACGGGCGTGATATACTATTACGTACTATGTTAATCATTGGACACCGAGGCGCAGCGGGGCTCGCACCAGAGAATACCCTCGACGCGATGGAGGCTGGCATGGATGCTGGTGCTGATATCCTCGAATTTGATATACGCCTCACCAAGGATGGCGTGTTAGTGCTCGTCCATGATTTTCACACTATGCGCACTCACCATAAGCCATCAATCATTAGCCGTACTACATATGATGATTTGAGGGCTTTTCCTGATAACTACCCAAAGGTTACCCGTATCGAAGAAGTGCTTGACCGGTACTTCGGTGTAATTTTACTCAATATTGAAATTAAAAGCCGCGGCTCGGGGCCAGCGCTTATACAGCTTCTCAAAAAGAAGTACGTTAAGAAGAGTGGTGATTGGGATAATATTATCATTTCATCGTTTATGGGCTATGAGCTCGTGCGGATTCGCCGGCTTGCTAAAAAAGCCAATCTTGCGCTGTTACATGACCGCAACCCATTTATTTTTATTGCCTATCACCGCTTCATTAAATTGACAGCGGTCGGATTCCATCGACTATACATCAATAAATTCGCGCTCGAAATCGCGCATCAGCTTAATTTATTCACCTATGTATATACTGTTAACCGCATTGGGTCGCTCGCACACCTTGCCAACCAAGGTATTGATGGGATTGTTACGAATTACCCTGATAAATTCAACGAAGCGCTCCAGCACGAAAATGCCATAAACTAAATATACGCTCCATCTCGGAGCGTATATAGTTTAGAATGCCTATTTTCGCTTCAGCGCATCAAGATATTCACGGATCTCAAGTGCCGCTGTCGCCCCCTCACCTACTGCGCTTGCCACCTGCATGGTCGCACCGCTCCGAACATCTCCACTCGCATACACGCCAGGCACGTTGGTCTCAAGCTTTTCATTAGTCTTAATTAGCCCAAGCTCATCAAGCTCTACACCGCTACCTGCGAGGAACTGCGTGTTTGGCTTGAGGCCAATAAACACGAATACACCGTCGGTTTCAATCTCAGACTGCCGGCCGCCTTTCGTAACACGCACCGATGTTACTTTACCATCTGTTGTGACAATTTCATCTGGGGTTGTGCCGAGATGCACTGTTACCTTGCCGCTATCGATGTACTGCTGGAGGTCGTCCTGTAGGACCTGGCTCGCCTTAATCGTGCTACGAACCACGAGGTCGATGTGGCTTGCAAAACGGGTAAGAAAGATCGTTTCCTGTACGCCCGAGTTACCCCCGCCAACAACAACGAGCCGCTTATCACGGTAGAATGCACCATCGCATGTTGCGCAATAATGTACGCCACGGCCATAATATTCGGCCTCGCCCGGGATACCAAGCTTACTGTAGTCGCTACCTGTTGCGATCAAGACCGTTTTTGTGCGGACTTCATTGCCATCAACCGTCACGATAATTTCATCGCCGTCACGGCGTAGCGCGCTAACGTCACCAAGCTCAATATTCGCTCCGAAGCGCTCAGCCTGCTTTTGCAGCTGCTCAGCAAGCGTCATCCCCTCAATACCATCAGGAAAGCCTGGATAGTTGTCGACTTTATCGGTAATCGCAGCAAGACCACCAACCACGCCCTTCTCGTAGAGTACGGTATCAATATCTTCACGCGTCGTGTAAATTGCAGCGCTGAGCGCACTTGGCCCGGCACCGATCATTACTACTTCTCGTACATCACTCATCTCTCGTACTCCTTATTGCTGTGCTTCTTGCATTTCCTGCAAAAGCTTAGTCGTGTCTGGCTGTGGAACGGCTGCAGGCTGTGGGATTGCCATCACGATAAACTTCAGCGGCATGTTTGGCGCACTTGTCTGCTG
>Ga0164242_10003837_pt1 | contig 17000 bp, 13 predicted proteins | sample OricomgcompostMG_FD_108783 | JGI IMG/M metagenome (GOLD analysis project Ga0164242, IMG submission 108783) | Miracle-Growth compost microbial communities from Emeryville, California, USA - Original compost - Miracle growth compost (MG) ...
ATCACGCCGATGTGCAGGCGCACGGAGCGGGCGTGGTCTGATCGTGGTCCGCGCGGTCCGATAACCGCCGCCTTACGCGCTGTACCCGAAGCCGGGGAGCCCGCTGAAAAGCGGGCTTTTTTTTCGTGCGCCGCCGCGCGGCGCGCCTTGCTCTCTCATTCCGGAAACCCGGACGCCACCCGGCCGCATTTCTGGAAAACCAGATTCCCCGCATGTTTTTGAGACAAAAAATCCTTGTAAATCAAGGCTGAAGCTCGTCTTCATAGCTGGCATCAACCTTGCGAAATAGATCGCGCGGCTAGCTCAGCCGCGACAAAAAAAACAGCAAGGAGACAGCCGATGTCCGATCCCTACTTCCGGTTTCGCTGATCCCCCCGTTTCGACCTGTCGCGGCCCGATACAACTTCGTACGGCCATCGGCTTAACCTATTTGCGGGATTCAATCGTGAAGAAACCTCTGCATAAAGTCCTCTATTTCCAGGTGATCGTGGCGATCGTCATTGGCGTGGCGCTCGGTCATTACTCGCCGGCCATCGGCATCGATATGAAGCCGCTCGGCGACGCCTTCATCAAGCTCATCAAGATGGTGATCGGGCCGATCATCTTCTGTACCGTCGTGACCGGCATCGCCGGCATGGAGGACATGAAGAAGGTGGGCCGCGTGGGCGGCAAGGCGCTGCTCTACTTCGAGATCGTCTCGACCTTCGCGCTGCTGCTCGGCCTCATCGCCACGCACGTGCTCAAGCCGGGCGCGGGCTTCAACGTCGACGTCAACACGCTCGACGGCAAGGCCGTGGCGAGCTACGCGGCGAAGGCGCACGGCCAGAGCACGGTCGACTTCCTGATGCACATCATTCCGGACACGATGTTCTCGGCGTTCGCACAGGGTGAAATCCTGCAGATCCTGCTGATCGCGCTGCTGTTCGGCGCGGTGCTCGCGCAACTGGGCGAGCGTGGCCGCGTGGTGACCGAGTTCATCGACAGCGTCTCGGGCGTGCTGTTCGGCGTCGTGAAGATCGTCACGAAGCTCGCGCCGATCGGCGCGTTCGGCGCGATGGCGTTCACCATCGGCAAGTACGGTGTGGGCTCGCTCGTGCCGATGCTCAAGCTGATCGGCACGTTCTATCTCACCTCCATCGTGTTCGTGCTGGTGGTGCTGGGCGCGATCGCGCGCTTCACGGGCTTCTCGATCATCCGCTTCGTGTCCTACATCAAGGAAGAGCTGCTGATCGTGCTGGGCACGAGCTCGTCGGAGTCGGCGCTGCCGCAACTGATGCAGAAGCTCGAACGCCTCGGCTGCTCGCGCTCGGTGGTGGGTCTCGTGGTGCCGACCGGCTATTCGTTCAACCTCGACGGCACCAACATCTACATGACGATGGCGGTGCTTTTCATCGCCCAGGCGACCAACACCGACCTCACCTGGACGCAGCAGCTCACGCTGCTCGCGGTGACCATGCTCACCTCGAAGGGCGCGAGCGGCGTGACCGGCGCGGGCTTCATCACGCTCGCCGCGACGCTGGCCGTGGTGCCCACGATTCCGCTCTCGGGCATGGTGCTGATCCTCGGCATCGACCGCTTCATGAGCGAGTGCCGTGCGCTCACCAACATCGTCGGCAACGGCGTGGCGACCGTCGTGGTCTCGGCGTGGGAAAAGGAGCTCGACCGCAACAAGCTGCGCGCGGCGCTTTCGGGCCAGGCCGAAGAAGTGAAGGAAGGCGCGGGCGTGTAAGCCCGCGCGGCCAGGGGCGGGCGGCGCAAGGGCGCCGCCCGCCTCGCCGCTCGCTGGAAGGCTCATCTTTGGCGATGCGCCCATTCGATGCGGCGCCGCCGCCCGCCGCCGCTCGCAAGCCCCACTGCATCTGCATTCGCGGACCGTGTCGCTGCTCAGCGCGCGTTGTTGGTCCCGCGTCCCATGCGGCGAGCCGTCCGCGTGCTCTGTTCCGCTTTCCCGGCGTTGCCCCAGTTTTTCCCCTTTCTCGCCGTAGGCCGTCTCGCGCGGTACGCGTGTGCCACAATCCCAACCATCCCCGCTCGATCATCCGGAAGCCTCATTCGTGACGCGCCGTCTCATCCTGTTGTTCGCGCTCGCCGTCGGGCTCGCGGTGGTGTGCGCGCTGGCCTGGTCGCTCGCCTGGCAGACCGGCATCGACGCGCTGCGCCGCAACGCCGCCGTGCGCAACGACCGCACGACCGCGGCGCTCAAGAGCACGCTCGAGCGCTACGAATCGCTGCCGTATCTGGTGGGCGCGCATCCGCTCGTGCAGGACGTGCTCGCCGACCCGAAAGCCGACTGGGTGGCGCAGGCGAACCGCTATCTCGAGGACGTGAACCGCCACGCGCGCGCCACCACGACCTACATCATCCGCGCCGATGGCCTGTGCATCGCCGCGAGCAACTGGCGCGGGCCGGACAGCTTCGTGGGCGTGGAGTACCGCTTCCGGCCGTATTTCATCGAAGCCGCAAAGGGCGGCGTGGGGCGTTTCTTCGGCATCGGTACGATCTCGCACGATCCGGGCTACTACATATCGCAGCCGGTGCGGCGCGACGGCAAGATCGTCGGCGTGGCCGTGGTCAAGCTCAATCTCGAATGGTTTCCGGGCTCGGATGCCTCCGAGCCGCTGCTCGTCACCGACGACCACGGCGTGATATTTCTCTCCTCGGTGCCCGCGTGGAAGTACCGCACGGTGCGCCCGCTGCCTGCGGACGTGGTGGAGTCCATCGACGAGACGCGCCAGTACGCGCGCCAGGATATCGCGCCGCTGCCCGTGAGCGTGGAGCGCGTGCTGACGGGCGGCGCCGATATCGTGCGTATCGGCAGCGGCCTCGCCGCGCCGCGCTATCTGGAGACGCGCCGCGCGCTCGGCGAGCCCGACTGGCATCTCGTGACGATGTCGCCGGTCGACCCGGTGCTGGACGCGGCGCGCAACGCGACGATCATGACCGGCTTCGGCTATGTGTCGCTGTGCCTGCTGGCGTTCTACTGGCGCATGCGCCGCGCGCGCGTGCGCGAGGTGCTGCGCAGCCGCGCGATGCTGCAAAAGGCCTACGCCATGCTCAACGACCGCGTGGCCGAGCGCACCGCCGACCTCTCGCAGGCCAACGAGCGCCTGCAGCGCGAAGTGGCCGAGCGCACGCGCACCGAAGCGGAGTTGCGCGCGACCCAGGACGAGCTGATCCAGGCGAGCAAGCTGGCGGCGCTCGGGCAGATGGCGGCCGGCATCACGCACGAGCTGAACCAGCCGCTCGCCGCGTTGCGCAGTTTCTCCGACAATACCCGCGTGTTTCTGGAGCGCGGCCAGTACGATGCGGCCCACGAGAATCTCGAGGCGATCGGCTCGCTCACCGAGCGCATGGGCAAGATCGTCAATCAGCTCAAGCTCTTCGTGGGGCGCGCGAAGCCGAAGAGCCAGCGCTCGCCGGTGGCGCGCGCGCTGCGCAACGCGCTCGCGCTGCTCGGCAAGCGTCTCGAAGGCGTGGGCGTGGCGCTCACCGTCACCGATGGCGACGCCCCGGGCGTGCCGCTCGATGCGCGCGGCGAATATCCCGAACTGGTCGCGCAATGCGACGACCTGCGGCTCGAACAAGTGCTCATCAACCTGATCGGCAATGCGCTCGATGCGGTGGCGGGGACGCGCGCGCCGCGCATCGCGATCGAGGTGCGCGCGCAACCCGCGACGATCGAGATTGCCGTGTCCGACAACGGCCCCGGCATTCCCGCCGACGTCATGCCGCGCCTGTTCGAGCCGTTTTTCACGACGAAGGAGATGGGGCAGGGCCTGGGTCTGGGACTGGCGATCTCCTCGTCGATCGCGCGCGATTGCGGCGGCACGCTCGCGGCGCACAACGCGGTCGATGGCGGCGCCTGCTTCGTGCTGACGCTGCGCCGCACGCGCGTGAACGCGGCGCTCGCCGCCACGCACGAAAACACGACGCCGCCCGCCGCCGGGAATACGGATGGGAACGCGGCGGATAATCCATCGGCGGGAAGTCCGGCGGCGCCCGCGAACGGCGCGCGTCGCTGAAACATCACCGAAGCGTCACTGAAATAAGGAGGGCGAACGAATATGGTCAGCTCGATGCCCGGCCGGGTGCTCTACGTGGAGGACGACGAACTGGTGCGGCGCGCGGGCGTGCAGAGCCTGCAGCTCGCGGGCTTCGACGCGGCCGGCTTCGCGAACGCCGAAGCCGCGCTGCCGCTCGTGGACGCCGAGTTCGCCGGCGTCGTGGTGAGCGACATCCGCCTGCCCGGCATGAGCGGGCTCGATCTGCTCGCGCAATGCCACGAGCGCGCGCCCGACGTGCCTGTGATCCTCGTCACGGGGCACGGCGACATCTCGATGGCCGTGCAGGCGATGCGCGATGGCGCCTACGACTTCATCGAAAAGCCCTTCGCTTCCGAGCGCCTGATCGAGACGGTGCGGCGCGCCCTGGAGCGGCGCACGCTGATGCTCGAAAACCTGGCGCTGCGGCGCGAACTGGCGGGGCAGAGCACGCTCGCGCCGCGCATCATCGGCAAGAGCCCGGCGATCGAGCAGGTGCGCAGGCTCATCGCGAACATCGCGCCCACGGACGCTGCCGTGCTCATCAACGGCGACACCGGCGCGGGCAAGGAATTGATCGCGCGTAGCCTGCACGAGCTCTCGCCGCGCCGCGACAAGCCGTTCGTGGCCGTGAACTGCGGCGCACTGCCCGAGCCCATGTTCGAATCGGAGATGTTCGGCTACGAACCCGGCGCGTTTACGGGCGCGGCCAGGCGGCGCATCGGCAAGCTCGAGCACGCTGCGGGCGGCACGCTCTTTCTCGACGAGATCGAGAGCATGCCGCTCGCGCTCCAGGTGAAGCTCTTGCGCGTGCTCCAGGATGGCGTGCTGGAGCGCTTGGGCTCGAACCAGCCCGTGCGCGTGGACCTGCGCGTGGTCGCGGCGGCCAAGGGCGACATGGGCGAGCATGTCGCGGCGGGCAGCTTCCGGCGCGACCTGCTGTACCGGCTCAACGTGGTGACGATCGCACTGCCGCCGCTCGCCGAGCGCCGCGAAGACATCGTGCCGCTCTTCGAGCACTTTCTGCTGGACGCGGCGGTGCGCTATCAGCGCCCCGCGCCGCTCCTCACCGAGCGCGACCGCATGCGCCTTGCGCAGCGCGACTGGCCAGGCAACGTGCGCGAGCTGCGCAACGCGGCGGACCGCTATGTGCTTGGCATTCCCGACGATGTTGCGCCGCAGGCCGCCGGCGGCACCGACGACGCGCTGCCGCTCAGGGAGCGCGTGGAGCAATACGAGCGCGCGCTGATTGCCGATGCGCTGCAGCAAACGAACGGTGCGGTCGCCCAGGCCGCCGAGCGGCTGCAGATGGCGAAGGCCACGCTCTACGAGAAAATGCGCCGCTATGGGCTGGTGGCGCGAGGGGAGAGCGAAGCGCGCGGTTGATGGCGCACTCGATCAAGCGATGCAAACAAAAACGGCAGCGGATTTTCCGCTGCCGTTCGCTTGGCGCGACGCCGTCTGGGGCTCGCTGCCCGGTGCTCTGCAGGGCGTCAGGTCGCGAGCGCTTTTTGCAGCAGCGCATCGAGTTCCGCGAATTTCGGTTCGCCCACATAGCGCTTGAGGATCTTGCCGTTGCGGTCGACCACGAAGGTGGTGGGCGTGAGCTGGACGTTGCCGAACTGCTTCGCTGCCGAACCGTCGTCCATTGCCACCTTGAACGGCAACTGGCGCGTTTGCGCGTAGTTGACGACGTACATGGGCGCGTCGTAGTTCATCGCCACGGCGACGAATTCGAGGCCTTCGCCCTTGAAGCGGTTATAGGTCTGGACCATCTGCGGCATTTCCTGCATGCAGGTGGCGCAACTCGTTGCCCAGAAATTGACGAGATAGACCTTGCCCTTGAGATCGGCGGTCGAGACCTTCTGGCCGGAGAGCAGCGTGAAGGTGGCGTCGGGCACGCGTTGCTGGCTGCCGAAGAACGCGAAGTAGCCGGCGATCGCCAAGGCGGCGACCACGATCAGGGCGCCGATATTGCGGATCGCGCTGGAGCGTGCCTTCGGGGGAGTGGGGGATGCGGACATGGATGAGGCCTCGGGCGCCTGCTGGCGCGGAAATGAGCCGGACTATTGTAGCGCCGAATTTCCCGGCATAGCGGTTGCGGCGGCACGGGCGGGCATAAGCCAGGGATAATGTTTCGCGCACCCGATTCCTCACACTTTTTAGCCGCTACGCTCGCGTCTCATGAACTTCAACGCCCTCTCCCGCCCCCGTTTTTCGCAGATTCTGCCGTCGGGCCTGCGCACGCGCCTCGCGCGCGCGGCCGCAGCGGCATTGCTGGCGGGCTCGCTCGCGCCGCTCATCGCCTGTTCGCCTACCTACGACTGGCGCACGATCTCGAACGACGCGAGTGGCTATAGCGTCGACTTGCCGGCCAAGCCGGGCACCGACGAACGCCGCATCGACGTGGACGGCACGCCGATGCGGATGCGGGTCCAGACCGCCGAGGTGTCCGGCGCGGTGTTCGTGATCGGCACGCTCGATCTGCCCGACGCGCAGCCGGCCACGCAGCAAAAGGCGCTGGCGTTCCTGCGCGCAGGGCTCGCGCGCAATGTGGGTGCGGCGCCCGAGGCGCACGCGGTGGCCGTGCCGGTCGAGGCCGGAGGCTCCGTCGAGGGCGTCGACATGCAACTCGCCGGCAGGGCGGGCGCGAAGGAGGAGCCGCGCACGATCCACGCGCGGCTCGTCGCCAAAGGAACGCACGCTTACCAACTGGCGATCGTGGGCCGCGAGCAGCCGGCGCCCGAGCAAGTCGATCAGTTCTTCCAATCGTTCGAGCTCCATTAAGGATGACGGAGCGACAGGCGATTGCGGCCGAAAGTGAATGTGCTCTCCTGGGTTTACCAGCTAAAACCCGGATTTCATTGAGGGTTTACGGGTTACCCACAGCGCCTGTGGGTAACTTTGTGGAAAAAGACCGCTCATCGCCCGCAAATGGCCGTGCTGTGGGCTTTTTGTTAGTTTTGCTCGCTATTGGAGGAATTGTTAAACCGTTAAGAATCAATGGCTTGCGTTTTGGGTCAAAGCTGAATGCGAATCGTGCAAGAAATTGTCCTCCACACGACGAAGTGTGCATAAGTCAAGTCTTGACATCCTTTTTTTGATCCCTCCAAGGGGTGGATTCCGGGTTTCGATGTTGGCCGAGCGCAATTCGCGAGCAAAACCAGCACGTGCCGCGGCTGGGCCGTCGCCGCGCCGTTGGTCCGCGCCGCTATTGCGCATTACTGATCGTTGAATGCGCGCCGATACTGCACCGCTTCCGCGACGTGCGCCGCTTCGGGCATTGGCGCGCCTGCGAGATCGGCGATCGTGCGCGCCACCTTGAGCGCGCGGTAATACGCGCGCGCCGACCAGCCGAAGCGCTCGCCGGCCTCGCGCAGCAGGGCCTCGCCTGCGGCGTCGGGCTGGCAGACCGCGTCGGTTTCGCGTCCGCTCAGTTCGCGGTTGGTCTTGCCCTGGCGGACCATCTGGCGCTCGCGCGCCGCCGCCACACGCGCGGCGATGGCCGCGCTCGGCTCGCCAGGCGCGCTTGCGCGCGACGCGAGCTCGGCGGGCGGCAGGGCCGGAATCTCGATCTGGATGTCGATGCGGTCGAGGAGCGGCCCGGAGAGCTTGCGGCGGTAGCGCGCCGCGGCTTCGGGCGTGCAGCGGCAGCGCCCGGACGGGTCGCCGCGCCAGCCGCACGGACATGGATTCATGGCGGCGACAAGCTGGCACGCGGCGGGGAAATCGGTCTGCCACGCCGCGCGCGAAATGGTGATGGAGCCCGCTTCGAGGGGCTCGCGCAAGGTTTCCAGCACATGACGGTCGAACTCGGGCAGCTCGTCGAGAAATAGGACGCCTGAATGGGCGAGCGTGATCTCGCCGGGCTGAGGCGGATTGCGCCCGCCGATCAGTGCCGCTGCGCTGGACGAGTGATGGGGGGCGCGAAACGGGCGCCTGCGCCATTGCTGGGGCGAGAAGCCCTGCGCGCTCGCCGAGAGCAGCGCGGCGCTCGCGAGCGCCTCAGCGTCGGTCATCGGCGGCAGGAGGCCGGGCAGGCGCGCGGCGAGCATCGACTTGCCCGCGCCCGGTGGTCCAACCATCAGCAGATGATGACCGCCGGCCGCCGCGACTTCGAGTGCGCGGCGTGCGCCGCGCTGCCCGATGACATCGGCCATGTCGGGCTGCGGGCTTACCGGCGCTGTGTCGAGCGCGCTGGCGCACACCGCCGCGAGACGCGCGTCTTGCTTGCCTGCGAGATGGGCGCAGAGCGTGCGCAGGTCGGCGACGCCATAGACATCGACGCCAGGCACGAGCGCGGCCTCGGCAGCGTTGTCGGCGGGAAGATAGAGCTCGGGCGGACGGGCGTACGCGGCCGTAGCGCCAGCGTGCCTATGCGCCGGCGGCGAGCCATCCCCTTCAGGCGGCTGCGGCGCGCCGCCATGCGCGCGTGCCGTGCCGCACGCCATCGCGAATGCGCCGCGCATGGGACGCACCGCGCCCGAGAGCGAGAGCTCGCCGGCGAACTCGCGCGCAGGCGTGAGCGCCGCGGCGGGAATCTGCCCGCTCGCCGCGAGGATGCCGAGCGCGATCGGCAAATCGAAGCGTCCCGACTCTTTCGGCAAATCGGCGGGGGCGAGATTCACCGTGATGCGGCGCACGGGAAAGTCGAAGCCGCAGTTCGAGAGCGCGGCGCGCACACGCTCGCGGCTTTCGCGGACCTCGAGGTCGGGCAGGCCGACGATCGAGAACGACGGCAGCCCGTTGGCGAGATGGACTTCGACGGTTACATCGGGCGCGCGGCCAGCAGCCGGCGCGCGGCTCTTCACCACGGCAAGCGACATGGGGTCTCCGGAGTCTCCGAAAAGGGGGCACACGAAAGGCGAACGGCGAATGGACGACGCGAACACCCTTCATGCGCAAGGCGGGTGAGGTGCGTGCCCCTTTACGGCTCTATTGCGGCTCCATTGCGCAACGGTTACGGCACGCTTGCCTCGTGGCCTGCGATTGGCGCGAGCAGGCCCAGGTGCGAGGAATTATTCAGGACGACTGCCCAGTGACCGGCTGCTTCTGCTCGAGTTCGGCCACGCGGCGCTCGAGTTCTTCGAGGCGCTGACGCGTGCGTACGAGCACCTGGGTCTGTGCGTCGAATTCCTCGCGCGTGACGAGATCGAGCCTGGAAAAGCCTTGCGAGAGCATGGCGCGCACGTTGCGCTCGACGTCGCGCGCCGGCGAATTCTTCAGGAGCTCGCTGACTTTCGATTGCAGATCGTTGAATACATCGTTGGGTTGTTTCATTTGGTTCCCCTCACTACTCAAATTCGCTGCACAAAAAATGTGCAGATATCGTTTCGACTGTGCCTCGCCTGGGATCGTGACCGATCTTGGTGCGAGACCCGCGAGGCTGGTATTGCCCGTGACCGCAACTGGTGCACGGTGCGCCTGCTGCCTGCGTGCGTTCGCAGGCGCTGCCTCATGACGCGTTCGCGGCCCGCCACAGGTTCCATATGTCCTTGCGGCGGGCGTCTGCACGCTTTCCATGCCCGCGCGCCGCGCTGGCCTGCCTGAAAACACTCTAGCAACGATCGACAGGCGCCGCCACCGCGCAGCGCCATCGCTGGCCGTTCGGCCAGGACCGCGCTCGCGGCCGCTCACGCCCGCGCGGCGCGGGTTGGCGCGCGAAGACCGGCATTGTCCACGGGTTGCGCGGATCGTGCATCGAGGCGCGTCAGAAAAGCTGCCTGAACAAATTGGCACGGGTGTTGCTAATACTGCCGCGCATACCGAACGGCGCGCGCCGAACAGCGGCTGGCTCGCGGTGCGCCAGCGGGGCGAGACTCGCACCGCCGGCGCCTGTCGCAAGACTGAATACGGGATGAAAGCAACTACATAGCAACCGCAGCGAGGACTACATGAAACTGATCACAGCCATCATCAAGCCGTTCAAGCTCGATGAGGCGCGCGAGGCCCTTTCGGCCATCGGCGTCTCGGGGATCACGGTCACCGAAGTCAAGGGCTTTGGCCGCCAGAAAGGCCACACCGAGCTGTATCGCGGTGCGGAGTACGTCGTCGACTTCCTGCCCAAGGTCAAGATCGAAGCGGCCGTCTCCGACGACATCGTCGAGCAGGCCATCGAGGCGCTCGAGCGCGCCGCCCGCACCGGCAAGATTGGCGACGGCAAGATCTTCGTCGCCCCCATCGAACAAGTCATTCGCATCCGCACCGGCGAGACCGGCGCGGATGCCCTGTGACCGCCTGACGACATTCATTCGCGACAGACGAGAGAGACAAGAGGAAACCGAGATGCGCAAACTTTTGATGTCCTTGCTGATGGCCGGCTCGCTGCTGGCCGGCGGCATCGGCGCCGCCCTGGCCGACGATGCGTCGGCGCCGGCTGCCGCCTCCGCACCGGCTGCGTCCGCGGCCGCACCTGACGCAACGGCTGCCGCGGCGGCATCCGCGCCCGCGGCGGACATGGCATCGGCTCCTGCCGCGACAGCATCGGCGCCCGCCGCGTCGGCCAGTGCGCCCGCCGACGCCTCGGCTGCGGCCGCCGCCGCGCCCGCCGCTCCGACCGCGCCATTCTCGGTCGACGCATCGAAGATCAACTCGGGCGACACCGCGTGGATGCTTACCTCCACCGCGCTCGTCCTGTTCATGACGATTCCGGGTCTCGCGCTCTTCTACGGCGGCATGGTGCGCAAGAAGAACGTGCTCGCGACGCTCATGCAGAGCTTCGCGATCACCTGCGTCGTCACGGTGATCTGGACGGTGGTGGGCTACAGCCTCGCGTTCACGCCGGGTAACGCGTTCATCGGCGGCTTTTCGCGTGTGTTCCTCGAAGGCATGAACTACATCAAGGGCGACAAGGCGACGACGCTCACCGTGAGCCACCTCGCGCCGACCATCCCGGAGACCGTGTACTTCGTCTATCAGATGACGTTCGCGATCATCACGCCGGCGCTCATCACCGGCGCGTTCGCCGACCGCATGAAGTTCTCGGCGATGCTCGTGTTCATGACGTTGTGGTCGATCATCGTCTACTCGCCCATCGCGCACATGGTCTGGGAGCCGACCGGCTGGCTCGCCAGCGCCGGCATCCTCGACTTCGCGGGCGGCACGGTGGTGCACATCAACGCCGGCATCGCGGGCCTCGTGTGCTGCCTCGTGCTCGGCAAGCGCGTGGGCTATGGCCGCGAAGTCATGGCGCCGCACAACCTCGTGCTCACGCTGATCGGCGCGGCCATGCTGTGGGTGGGCTGGTTCGGCTTCAACGCGGGCTCGGCGGTCGCGGCCGACGGCCGTGCCGGCTTCGCGATGCTCACGACCCAGATCGCCACCGCCTGCGCGGCGCTCGGCTGGATGTTCGCGGAGTGGATCGCCAAGGGCAAGCCTTCGGTGCTCGGCATCGCTTCGGGCGCCGTGGCGGGTCTCGTGGCCGTGACGCCGGCGTCGGGCTTCGTCGGCGTGATGGGCGCGATCGTGATCGGCGTGGCGGCGGGCGTGGTCTGCTTCTGGTCGGCCACCTGGCTCAAGCACAAGTTCAATTACGACGATTCGCTCGATGCGTTCGGCGTGCATGGCGTGGGCGGCATCATCGGCGCGCTCCTGACCGGCGTGTTTGCGGTGAAGGACATCGGCGGCGCGGACGGCAGCGTCATCTTGCAAGCGAAGGGCGTGCTCACGACCCTCGTCTACAGCGGCGTGGTGAGCTTCGTTCTGCTCAAGGTGATCGACATGGTGATGGGCCTGCGCGTGAGCGAGGAAGAAGAGCGCGAGGGCCTCGACGTGGTCCTGCACGGCGAGCGCGTGGAATGAGCGGAGCGCGCGCCACAACACGTTTCAGCGCAGTTTGCGCCGGTTCGCATCCGGCTTGACGCACCAGGCTGCAGCACGAAGCGCAGCGACCCGGGCCCGCCTTCATGGCGGGCCATTTTTTTGGGGATGCGGGCTCGCACTTTGCGGGAATAAGCCCGATTTCTCCTGCGTTAGCCCGAGTGTCCCTTCTTTTCGTGTGTCTCCATTGCGCCGGACCGTGCGCGCGGTCCAGAATGAATAGTCGACGTGGATAACCCCGGGGCGCATAGCTGCGAATATGCAGGGCAGACATCGATAACCCTATGGCCAGTAAGGGAAAAGCCGTCTTGCAACTGCTGCGATCGTCCCCAGATAAGCTCCCGGTTTCCCTACCCCTCAATCAGCTTTTGTCCGCGAGTATTACCTTATGGTCCCGCATCTGGTCACGGCGCTGAACGGTCCGCTTCTCGAGCTCGAGCAGCGCATCCTCGACGCGACGCCGTCCATCGAGCGCTGGTTCCGCCTCGAATGGCAGGAGCACACGCCGCCGTTCTACTGTTCGGTCGACCTGCGCAACGCCGGCTTCAAGCTCGCGCCGGTCGACACCAATCTCTTTCCCGGCGCCTTCAACTGCCTGCCGCAGGAAGTGCTGCCGCTCGCCGTGCAGGCCGCCATGGCGGCCATCGAAAAGATCTGCCCGGACGCCAAGAACCTGCTCGTGATTCCCGAGATGCACACGCGCAACGCCTTCTATCTGGAGAACGTCGCGCGGCTTGCCACGATCATGCGCCAGGCGGGCCTGAACGTGCGCTTCGGCACGCTCGACGAAACCATCGCCGGGCCGGTCACGATCTCGCTGGCGGACGGCCAGAAGATCGTGCTCGAGCCGCTCGAACGCTCGCAGCGGCGCCTCGGTCTCAAGAACTTCGATCCGTGCTCGATCCTGCTGAACAACGATCTGTCCGGCGGCATTCCGCCGGTGCTGGAGAATCTGCACGAGCAATACCTGTTGCCGCCGCTGCACGCGGGCTGGGCGGTGCGCCGCAAGTCCACGCACTTCTCCTGCTACGACGACGTGGCGAAGAAGTTCGCGAAGATGGTGGGCGTCGATCCGTGGATGATCAATCCGTACTTTGCGCACGTGGAAGGTGTCGATTTCGAGGCGCGCACGGGCGAGGAAAAGCTGGCCGCATCGATTGACGCGGTGCTCAAGAAGGTCGCGAAGAAGTATCGCGAGTACGGCATCACCGAAAGGCCCTACGTGGTCATCAAGTCCGACGCCGGCACGGACGGCCGTGGCGTGATGACGGTGCACGACGCCTCCGAGGTCGCCGCGCTCACCAAGCGCGAACGTGCGAAGATGTCGGCCATGAAGGACGGGCTGGAGGTGCGCGACGTCATCGTGCAGGAAGGCGTCTACACCTTCGAGCACATTGGCGACGAAGTGGCCGAGCCGGTCGTCTACATGATCGACCGCTACGTGGTGGGCGGCTTCTACCGCGCACACGGCAGCCGCGAGCGCGACCAGAACCTGAACGCGCCGGGCATGCACTACGTGCCGCTCGGCTTCGAGCACACGGCGCTCCCCGACACGCGCGCGAAGCCGGGCGCGGCGCCGCCCAACCGCTTCTACATGTACGGCGTGGTGGCGCGTCTGGGCTTGCTGGCGGCGTCGGTGGAGCTGGAAAAGACCGACCCCGAGGCGATCCAGGTGTAAGCCCCGCGCGCACCGCGGTTCGGACAATTCAACGCAGCGCCCGCCCCGAGCGGGCGTTGCCGTCATAACGCCAGGCACCGACCGGGCACAAAGCAGGGACGATATGGACATTCTCTTCATCGCCGATCCGCTCGAGCGGTTCAAGATCTACAAGGACTCGACCTACGCGATGATGGCCGAGGCCGCGCGGCGCGGCCACACGCTGTTCGCCTGCGAGCCGCAACATCTGGCCTGGGTGAACGGCCGGGTCGAGGCCGACGTGCGGCGCTTCGAGATCGTCGGCGATACGGCGGACCTGCATCGCGAGACCTGGTTCAAGGCTACGTCCGATATGCGCGAGCTCACGGGCTTCGACGCCGTCATCGTGCGCAAGGACCCGCCGTTCGACATGGAGTACGTCACCACCACGTGGCTGCTCGAAATTGCCGAGCGCGCGGGCGCGAAGATCTTCAACAAGCCGCAGTCGATTCGCGATCACTCGGAAAAGCTCGCCATCGGCGAATTTCCGCAGTTCGTCGCGCCCACGCTCGTCACGCGCAGCGCGGCGCGCCTGCGCAAGTTCCACGAAGCGCACCAGGACGTGATCCTGAAGCCGCTCGACGGCATGGGCGGCATGGGCGTGTTCCGCGTGAAGGCGGACGGCATGAACCTCGGCTCCATCATCGAGATGCTGAGCCATGACGGCGCGCGCAGCGTGATGGCGCAGAAGTTCATCCCCGAGATCAAGAACGGCGACAAGCGCATTTTGCTGATCGGCGGCGAGCCGGTGCCGTATTCGCTCGCACGCATTCCGCAGGGCAATGAGGTGCGCGGCAACCTGGCGGCGGGCGGGCTCGGCGTCGCGCAACCGCTCACCGCGCGCGACATGGAGATCGCCCGGGCGCTCGGGCCGACGCTCGCGGCACGCGGCCTGCTGCTCGTAGGGCTCGATGCGATCGGCGATTGGCTGACCGAGGTCAACGTGACCAGCCCGACGTGCTTTCGCGAGATCATGGAGCAGACCGGCTTCGACGTGGCGGCGATGTTCGTCGACGCGCTGGAGCGCGCGGCGGCCTGAGCGCCGCCGCTCGAAAGCGGTAAAACGGGGCGCAATTTGCGCGAGCAAAACCGCATGGTGTGCGCGAAAATGACCCTGCTACAATGCCGCGAGCCCGCGTTCCGGGCTGGCTTTCCGGCCTGCCGCAAGGCGCGCGGGAGTTGCCGCGCGGCGCGTGTTCCGACCCTGCTGGCCCACGGCTGGCCGCAGGCTCGGCGTTGCCGGAGGCGATCGATGGGATCGCCTCGAAGGTCCCGGCATCAACCGAAGCCGTTATTGGCAGTCAGGCTGAAATGAACGACCCCCAACGCGCCCTGCGGTCGCTGCCCCCCGAGCGGGTGTCAGTACTCTTGGGGCGGCCCGGCGAGTACTGACATGGCAGGAATTCTGATCATCGCCCACGCACCGCTCGCCACCGCGCTGCGCGAGTGCATTGCCCATATCTACGGCGGCTGTCCGGCGCGCATCGGCGCGCTCGACGTGCTGCCCGACAGCGACCCCGCCGAGGTGGTGGCGCAGGCGAGCGCCGAAATCGAGCGGCTGCGCGAGGACAACGGCGCGCTCGTGCTCACCGACATGTTCGGCGCCACGCCCGCGAATATCGCTGCGCGGCTCGCTACCGTGCCGCAGGTGCGCGTGCTGGCGGGCGTCAATCTGCCGATGCTCGTGCGCGCCGTCTGCTACCGCACGACGCCGCTCGACATGCTGGTGGAAAAGGCGCTCGCGGGCGCGAGCAAAGGCATACAGGCGATCGGACCGGGCACGCCGGCTCCCGCGCAAGAATGCGGCTGCGTTCCCACGCCGTGCGCCGAGGCGGCCGCCGATGCGGCGGCCAAGGCCGCAACGGGCGCGGCGAGCCCCGCAAGCGGGGCGGATAGCGCCAAAACCGCAAGCGGCCTGCCGGCCGGCGCCCTCAAGCCCGCTGGCGCGGCTTGAGGCGCGCATGGGCACGAGGGCAGCCCGGCGAGCAAGCCCGGCAACCCCGGCGAACCGCAGGCGCGCGGCAATCGCGTGGCCCGCGGATGCGCGCCGCGCCTTGATGCGCCAAGGGCGCCAAAAACGGCAAGAATACGCACCATCGATACCCCTGTGCGAATGAACACGCCGCGCGAGCGACGGACCATCACCGAGCATTACATCAACACACTGCGCCTGGATCGACGAACTATGCTGCAACAAGAAACGACCATCGTGAACAAACTCGGCCTGCATGCGCGCGCGTCGGCGAAGCTGACGCAACTGGCGGGCAACTATCAGTCGGAAATCTGGATGAGCCGCAATGGCCGCCGGATCAACGCCAAGAGCATCATGGGCGTGATGATGCTGGCTGCCGGCATCGGCAGCACGGTGCTGATCGAAACCGAAGGCCCGGACGAGGCCGACGCCATGAGCGCGCTGCTCAAGCTGATCTCCGACAAGTTCGGCGAAGGCCAGTGAAGTCCGCGCATCGGCGTGCCATGCCGTCCCGGCGCTCGCCGGCGGACTGAGCGCCACACCCGACCTCCACGATCCACGACGCCGCGCTTGCCCGCGGCGTTTTCGTTGCTGGATATCGCGTTTCGTCAGTGCAAGCGTAAGCTGCCGCGCAGCAGCGCGAAAGATCGCAATCCCTTGTGGCAGGGGACATCGGGCGACATCGGGGCGCTGCGGAATTTATAATGAAACTCGGGGTCTGAGAGAGCGCATTGCAGCGGTTTGCCGCGGCATCACATAACCAGAGGAGGTGCGCGTGCCGTTCACGCTGCATGGAATTCCCGTTTCACGCGGTATTGCCATCGGGCGAGCCTATCTGATCGCCCCGGCTGCGCTCGACGTCGACCATTATCTGATCGAGCTGCCGCAGATCGAAGGCGAAATCGAACGCTTTCGCGCCGCGCTCGCGCTCGTCGAGCAGGAGCTCGATGCGCTGCGCGCCGACCTGGCCGCCGACGCGCCCACTGAAATGGGCGCCTTCATCGGCGTGCACCTCATGATCCTGAAAGACGTCATGCTTGTTCAGGAGACCATCGACCTCATCCGCACGCGGCGCTTCAACGTGGAGTGGGCGCTTACCGAGCAGCTCGAACGCCTCACGCGCCACTTCGACGATGTCGAAGACGAATACCTGCGCGAACGCAAGGCCGACATCGAGCAGGTGGTCGAGCGCGTGCTGAAGGCGCTCGCGGGCGCGTCGCCCGCCGCGCTGCACGGCGGCTGCGACGAGATGATCGTGGTCGCGCACGACATCGCGCCCGCCGACATGCTGCAGTTCAAGGGGCAGACGTTCCAGGGCTTCGTCACCGATCTGGGCGGCCGCACCTCGCACACGGCGATCGTCGCGCGCAGTCTCGGCATTCCGGCCGCCGTGGGCGTGCAGCAGGCGAGCGCGCTGATTCGCCAGGACGATCTCATTATCGTCGATGGCGACCATGGCGTCGTGATCGTCGAC
>Ga0164242_10003838_pt1 | contig 16999 bp, 14 predicted proteins | sample OricomgcompostMG_FD_108783 | JGI IMG/M metagenome (GOLD analysis project Ga0164242, IMG submission 108783) | Miracle-Growth compost microbial communities from Emeryville, California, USA - Original compost - Miracle growth compost (MG) ...
CACCGCGTCGTCGACGAAGAACTTCTCCGCCGGGTCGAAGCCGAGGATCTCCTTGGTCCTGGCGATCTCCTCGTCGCCGAGCGCCGAGCCGTGGGCCTTGCCGGTGCCCTGCAGCGTCGGTGCCGGCCAGCCGATGATCGACTTGACCACGATGAACGAGGGCTTGTCGGTGACCGCTTTGGCCTGCTCGATGGCGGCCTCGAGCGCTGTGACGTCCTCGGCCGAGTCGACGACCTGGGTGTGCCAGCCGTAGGAGTTGTAGCGCTCGACGATGTCCTCGTTGAACGCGATATGGGTGTCGTCCTCGATGGAGATGTTGTTGTCGTCGTAGAACACGATCAGGTTGCCGAGCTGCTGGGTGCCGGCCAGCGACGACGCCTCGCTGGTGACGCCCTCCTCCATGCAGCCGTCGCCGACGATGACGTAGACGAAGTGGTCGAACGGGGACTCGCCCGCGGCGGTGTCCGGGTCGAACAGGCCACGCTCGCGGCGGGTGGCCATGGCCATGCCGACGCCGTTGGCCAGGCCCTGGCCGAGGGGGCCGGTAGTGATCTCGACGCCGGCGGTGTGGCTGTACTCCGGGTGGCCTGGAGTGCGTGACTCCCACATGCGCAGCGACTCGAGGTCGGACTTCTCCAGGCCGTAGCCGGCGAGGAACAGCTGGCAGTACTGGGTCAGCGAGGAGTGGCCGTTGGACAGGATGAAGCGGTCGCGGCCCGCCCACTCGGGTGCGGTCGGGTCGAGCCGCATGACGCGCTGGTACAGCAGGTAGGCGAGCGGAGCCAGGCTCATGGCGGTGCCGGGGTGGCCGTCACCGGCCTTCTGCACCGCGTCGGCGGCCAGCAGCCGGGCGGTGTCGACCGCCTTCGTGTCGAGGTCGGTCCACCAGTCGGGGTAGGACTGCTTCACGCCGTCCGCCGTCGTGCCGGAGTCGCTCACGGGCTATCGGGTCCTTCCGTCGAGGCCGTCGAATGGGGTCGTGCCGATCGGTCGGGGTGGTCTCCGCGAGGAGGTCCTCCCTGCTTCAGCGTAGTCAGGATGGACCACCGCGGGCGCCCGTGCCGGGTCGTGAGCACAAGCCGAGCCTGAGTTCATCGGCGGGCAACGCGGCGGCTACCCTGTCCAGGTGACGCAGACCCCCGTCGCGCCGAGTGCAACCGGCGCGCCCGAGCGGAGTCGCGCACCCCACCTCTCGCCCGCCCGGCCGCCCCGTCGCGACGGTCGGGCCCCCGGCCGGATCGGCTCCTACGTCGCGCTGACCAAGCCGCGGATCATCGAGCTGCTGCTCGTCACCACGCTCCCGGCGATGGTGCTGGCGGCCGACGGCCTGCCCACCTGGTGGGTCGTGGTGGCCACCATGGTCGGCGGCACGCTGGCCGCGGGCAGCGCCAACGCGCTCAACTGCTACGTCGACCGCGACATCGACGAGCTCATGCGCCGCACCGACCATCGCCCGCTGGCCCGGCACGACGTGTCGCCGCGCGGCGCGTTGGTGTTCGGCCTGGTGCTGGGCGTCGTCGCCGTCGTCGGCATGGGCCTGATCACCAACTGGCTGGCCGGCGGGCTCACCGCCGCGGCCATCGCCTTCTACGTCGTCGTCTACACGATGATCCTCAAGCGGCGCACCGCGCAGAACATCGTCTGGGGCGGCGCCGCGGGCTGCATGCCGGTGCTGATCGGCTGGGCCGCGGTGACGGACTCGCTGGCGTGGGCGCCCGTGGTGCTGTTCGGCGTCGTCTTCTTCTGGACGCCCCCGCACTTCTGGGCGCTGGCCATCCGCTACCGCGACGACTACGCCCGCGCCGGTGTGCCGATGCTGCCCGTCGTCGCGACCCCGGTGCGGGTGGCCACCGAGATCGTCGTCTACTCGTGGTTGACGGTGGCCACCTCCCTGGTGCTCTGGCCGCTGGCCACCGGCTGGGTCTACGGCGTGCTCGCGGCGGCCGGCGGCCTGGCGCTGATCGTCGCCGCCCACCGGCTGCTCGCCCGCACGCGGCACAGCGAGCAGGGCAGCAACGCGAAGTCCGCGATGAACCTGTTCCACCTGTCGAACAGCTACCTCGCGTTCCTGTTCGTCGCCCTCGCCGTCGACGTCTTCGTCCGCTGAGCGACCCGGCGACCCTCAGCCTGCCGGGAACGACACCGGGAACGACACCTTCTTGGTGATCGTCATCTTGATGCCGTCGTAGGTGGCCGAGCCGCTGATGATCACCGTGCCCTTGGTGAACGACGCGGGCACGTCCCAGACGTCGGCGATCTTGTTCTTGTCTTTTGCCGCGTTCTTCGAGTGAATGATCGTGCCGTCAGGCAGACGCAGCGACAGCACTCCGGCGGGGAAGCCGTAGTCGCCGGGGTTCTTCGGGTCGTCGTAGCCCAGGTCGAGCGCCAGCAGCGCCCGCGACGGCGACGAGGCGTGCACCGCGGAGTTCGTCGGGGCCCAGTACCCCAGCCGCGCGATGGTGACGATGGCCTTGAGCGTGCTGGAGACGCTGTTGGAGCTGTTGGCGTAGCGCGCCGGCACGGAGAACTTCTTGGACACCACGGCGCTGCGGTTGTCGCGGACGAGCACCGCGAGGTTCTTCGCGCCGGGCTTGCCGTCGGGCAGGGACAGCGTCTGCGCCAGGCCGGACTCGGGCAGCTGGACGTACGCCTTCGACGTGGTCGGCACGGCCAGGACGATCCACGACGAGCCCGCCGGATTGGGCAGGGCGCGGGTGGTGTCGGCGCCGGAGGAGTCGACCAGCAGCAGCTTGGCCGGCGTGCTGTTGCTGCTGCTGAGGTCGCCGCCGATGTAGTCGTACTGGAAGGCGATCAGCTTCTGGCCGGCCGGCGCGGAGCGTGCGCTGTCACCGCTGCCGTATCGGCTGATGGCGCCCGCCGCGGTGATCTCGACGCCGGAGTCGCGGCCGACCATCCGCGAGTTGCTGAGGGTGGCCGGCTCCTTGGCGGTGCCGAGGGAGTCCATGGTGGTCAGCAGGTTGGACTTGGCCGGTGGGGGCTTCGGGACGGACAACCCGCCGTTGCCGTTGGGCGGAGCCTCGCCGTCGGGGCGCACGAGCGTGGCGTCGTCGGGCAGCGCGCGGGGCTGGCTCGCCGTGGTCGGGGCGGCGGCGGACAGCACGGCGTCGCCCTTGGCCGCGGTGTTGGTCAGCGCCAGCGAGAGGTACTCCTGCTTGGCGTCGCCGTCGACGAACAGCACCGGGCCGCATATGAGCGAGTCCTCGATGTCGGTCTTCTTCGCCCCTTGGGCGGGGGTGTCGGGCTTGGCGAAGTAGCAGCGGGCGTCCTTGCTCGACGTGCCGTGGCGGGCCGTGACGACCTTCTGCACGCTCGCCTCGGCGGAGGAGAGCGTGGCGTCGGCGTTCTTGATCGCCTTGCCGGCGTAGGTGAGCGACGGGCTGCTGCTCGGCCACAGCTGCCAGGTGGCGACACCGGCGCCGGCGAGGACCACGACCGTGACACCCGCGATGATCAGGTTGCGCCGCTTGTGCGACCGCGCGGGCGGGGTGGGTGGCGGGTAGCCGGCCGACGGGTCGTAGCCGGCCTGCGCGCCGTAGTAGCCGCCGGACTGTGTCGGCTGCTGTGCGGCCTGCTGTTCGTACGGCTGCTGCTGGTACGGCGTCGGGTACCCGGCCGGCGGCTGGCTGCCGAAGGGCTGGCCGCCGCCGAAGGGCTGGCCGCTCTGCGGCGGGTACGGGTCGACAGGTGGCTGGGGCGTGGTGTCCCAGGGCGTACTCGCCGGGATGGGCGCGAAGTACTGGGTCTCGCTCGCCGCCGCGGCGTCGTCACCGCCAGGCTGCTGGTGCGGGGCTTGCTGGTGCGGGGCCTGCTGCGGTGGGGCCTGCTGCGGTGGGGCCGGTGTGGCGGCGGCCGGGCGGTGGTCACCCGTCCACCGGGCGCCGTCCCAGTAGGCCTCGGCGCCCGGATTCTGTGGGTCGGGGTACCAGCCGGCGTCGGCCACGTTGTTCCTCCTGAAATATCGGGTGACTTCCGGATCGTGCGCATTCGTACCCAACCGGCGGGCAACTCACCCGTCCGGGAAGGTGAAGCTGAACGACGCGGCGTGGGTGACGGTGGTCTGCACCCCGTCGTGGGTGGCCGTCCCGATGATCTGCACGGTGGCCGTGGTCAGGTCGGCGGGCACGTCGAAGACGTTCTCCAGGTACTCGTCGTCGGCGGACACGTTGCGCGCCCGCACCGTGGTGCCGTCGGGCAGTTCGAGGCGCAGCAGGCCGGTCTCGAAGGCGTACTTCGTGCCCGGCTGCCCGGGGTCGGAGTAGGTCAGCCCCACGCTCAGCAGGGCCCGCCCGGCGCCGGAGGCGTGCTGGGCCGGCTCGTCGGGCGCCCAGTACTCGAGGTAGGCGCTGGTGGCGACGGCCTTGGTCGCGACGACGTTCGACGAGCCCTGATAGGTGAAGCGCAGCGGCACGGTGAAGGTCCGGCTGATCGTGGTGACGCGGTTCTCCCTGGCCAGCACCGCGAGGTTGTGCGGGCCCGGTCTGCCGCCGGGCAGCGACAGCGTCTGCGTCAGCCCCGAGTCGGTCAGTTGGACCGTCGCGGTCGAACCGGTCGGGATCGCCGCGACGACCCACTCGTCGGGGTCGGCGGTCGGGATGTCGCGGGTGCCCGGCTCGCCCGACACCTGCAGCGTCGGGGAGGCCGCGTCGTACTTGTCGACCTCGCCGTCGAGGTCGGAGAACTGGAACGCGAGCAGCCGCTCACCGGCCGGTGCCGAGCGTGCGTCGTCGCCCTTGCCGTAGCGCGGGACGTAGCCGGCGGAGGTGATCTGCAGGCCGGCCCCGTGGCCGACCATGCGCGCGTCGGACAGACCCTTCGGCTGCGTGCCGCCGACCGTGGTCGCGGTGGTGATGACGTCGCGCTTCGCGGCGGGCGGCGTGGGCACGGTCAGGCCGCCGTTGCCTTTCGGTGCGGTGTGGCCGTCCGGGCGGATCAGCCGCTCGCCGGCGGGCGGGGCCACCGACGAGGCGGACGGGTCGGGGGCCGCCGCGGTCAGCACCGGACGGGTGGCGCTGCCGGTGTTGGTGAGCGGCAGCGTGACGTATTCGTGCCGGGCGTCGCCGTCGACGAACACCACCGGCCCGCAGAACAGCGAGTCGTCGACGTCGGTGCTGGCGCCCTTCCCGGTCGGCTGGGCGAAGTAGCACTTCGTATCCGGGCCGGTCACGCCGTGCCGGCTGCGGGTGTCGGTGGCGAAGGCCGCGTCCGCCTTGCTCAGTGTTGCGTCGGCGTCGGCGTCGGCCTTGGCGATGCGCGTGCCGTGATAGGTGAGCGTGGGCCGGCTCCTCCCGGGCCACGCCAGCCAGGTGGTGACCCCGCCCGCGGCGACGATCACGGCGACGGCGGCGGCGAGCAGGAGCCGTCGGTGGCGTCTGCGCGGCGGGGCCGGTGCGGGCGGCCACTGCGTGGCGTACAGGTGGTACGGCTGAGTGATGGGCTGCTGCGTCCCGTAGTACGGCTGCGGCGCCGCGCTGTACGCGACCGGGCGGCGGTGGCCCGTCCACTGCACGCCGTCCCAGTACGCCTCGGCGCCCGCGTCCTGCGGGTCCGGATACCACCCTGCCTCGGCCACCTGCGCCCCCGATCCCGACTCGTCCCCGGCGACTCGTCCCCACGGCATGATCACATAACGTGCCGCCGACACCCCATAGGATCGGTCGGTGGACCGCCTGCTGCTCGCCACCTGCCCCGCTCTGCCCGACGGTGAGGGCGACGCGTCGCTGCTGACCGGGGCGCTCGACGCGGTGGGGATCAGCGCCGAGTGGGCGGTGTGGGACGACCCGTCGGTGGACTGGTCGGCCGCGCCGGTGCTGATCCGCTCGACGTGGGACTACACCGAGCGTCTGCCGCAGTTCCTCGGCTGGCTGGCCGACGTGCCGCAGGTCCACAACCCGTACGAGGTGGTGGCCTGGAACTCGGACAAGACCTACCTGCTCGACCTGGCCGCGGCGGGCCTGCCCGTCACCCCCACCACGGTGGTCGTGCCGGGCGCGCCGCTGGTGGTGCCCGGGTCGGCGGAGTTCGTCGTCAAGCCATCGGTGAGTGCGGGTTCCCGTGGCGCCGGCCGGTTCGCCGCCGACGCGGTGACGCCCGCGCGTGCGCACGCCGACCTGCTGCACGCGGCCGGGCGCACCGTGCTCGTGCAGCCGTACTTCGACGGCGTGGACCAGCGCGGGGAGACCGCCCTGATCTACTTCGGCGGCGAGTTCAGCCACGCCGTCCGCAAGGGGCCGATGCTGCAGCGCGCGCAGACCCGGGCGCTGGCCGTCGACGGCCCGGTGGCGCACGACATCACCGGGCGCGTCGCCACTGCCGAGGAGCTGGCCGTCGGGGCGGCCGCGGTCGCGTTCGTGGCCGAGCGGTTCGGCGGGCCGCTCGTCTACACCCGGGTCGACCTGCTGCCGTCCTCGGCCGGGCCGGTGGTGGTCGAGCTCGAACTCACCGAGCCGGCGCTGTTCCTCGGCTACGCCGACGGTGCGGCCGACCGGGTGGCGGAGGCCGTCCGGGAGCGGCTGACGCAGTGAGTTCTGCCGTCCCGCGGATGCCGGAGGTCGCGGCCGGGCGGGTTGCCGCGCTGCGCCGGATGAAGCTGATCTCCGGTGGGCTGCTGCTGGTGGCTGCGGTCGTGTATGTCCTGTGCCGTGCGCTCACCGACGGTGACGGCGTGTGGGGCTACGTCGAGGCCGCCGCCGAGGCGTCGATGGTCGGCGGGCTGGCCGACTGGTTCGCCGTCACGGCGCTGTTCCGCAGACCGCTGGGGCTGCCGATCCCGCACACCGCGATCATCCCGGCGAAGAAGGACCAGATCGGCGCGGGCCTGGCCGGCTTCGTGCGCGAGTACTTCCTCACCAGCGAGATCGTGGGGGAGCGGGTGGCCGCGGCCCGGGTGCCGGCGCGGGTCGGCGAGTGGCTGACCGACCCGGTGCACGCACGCCGGCTGGCCGAGGAGGTCAGCGCGGCCGTCGGTGGCATGGCGTCGGTGATGCGCGATGACCAGCTGCGTAACTCCGTCGCCACGTTCGCCGACAAGCGGCTGCGGGAGATGGACGTGGCCCCGCTGCTGGCCCGGATCATCGAGACCGCCTGTGACGCGGGGCAGCACCAGGCGGCGCTGACGACGTTCCTGCGTGGTGCCCGGACGTTCCTCGACGCCAACCGCGGCGAGCTGCGGCAGCGGGTGGCGATGGAGTCGCCGGAGTGGGTGCCGGAGTGGGTCGACGAGCGGATGTTCACCAAGGGCTTCCGGCTGCTGCAGAGCTTCCTGTCCGACGTGATCGACGACGAGGACCACGGGCTGCGCCACGGTTTCGACACGCAGCTGCGCGAGCTGGCCGACCGGCTGCGCCACGACCCCGAGCAGATCGCCAAGGTCGAGGCGGCGCGTGACCAGCTCCTGGACCACCCGCGCATCCACGAGTACCTGGCGAACCTCTGGGACTCGGCCAAGCTGCTGGTGCTGCGCGAGGCCGACGACCCGGACTCCGACCTGCGCCGTTCGGCGGAGTCGCTGGTGGTCCGCGCGGGGGAGGTGCTGCGCGACGACCCGCAGATCTCCGCCCGCGTCGAGGAGGCGCTGCAGCGGCTGACCGGGCACGTGGTGGCCAACTACGCCGACGACCTCACCGGCGTCATCTCCTCCACGATCGAGCGCTGGGACACCGAGGAGACGAGCCGGCGCCTCGAGCTGCAGGTGGGCCGTGACCTGCAGTTCATCCGGATCAACGGCACGGTGGTGGGTGCGCTCGCCGGGCTGGTGATCTACGCGGTGACGCAGCTGTTCTGAGCTTGTTGCCGCGCGTCGACAGGAGTCAGGCGACCGCCTCCCGGACCTCGGGGAAGGCGATGTCGGGCGGGTGATGAGCCCGGTTGCGCTGTGGTCTTCGCTCGTGATCGAGCCAGGGCGGCGGGATCCACTCCGGCACGCCGTCGGCCATCCGCACCGCCCATCCGCAGCGCTCGAACTCGCGGTGGTGAAAACGGCAGACGAGGGTGAGGTTGTCCAGGTCGGTGGGGCCGCCGTCCTGCCACGGGATCACGTGGTGGACCTCCGTCCAAGGCGCCGGTCGGTCGCACTGCGGGAATGAACATCCGCCGTCCCGGGCGGCCAGGGCGAGCCGCTGCGCGCGGGAGGCGAGCCGCCGGGTGCGGCCGAGCGAGAGCACCGCACCGGCGGGGTCGGTGACGACGGGGACGACGTCGGCGTCGCTGAGGCAGCCGAGCAGATCAGGCAGTGGCCAGGCGGCGTCGCGGTCGGTCAGCGCGACTGTGCGCCCACCCGCGGCGCCGGCTGCGAGATCGGCGGCGGTGGTGCGCACGAGGACGGTGACCGGTGTGCCGCCGGCGGGAGGCAACGCGCCGGAGCGCAGCAGGCGCTGGCCGGCCTCGGCGAGCGCGTCGTGGCGGCGTTGCGGCGCGCTGCGCCGGTCCATGCCCGGATCACCGCCGGCGTCGAGGATCGATCCCGTCCCGCCGGGACTCGGTGCCGACTCACCGGTCGGTGCGGACAGGGTGTCGAGGATCGTCGTCCAGACCGCCGCGCTCTCCGGGGTGAGCAGGCCGGCGAGCCTGCCGAACCCGTCCGGGCCGACCGTCAGGGTGAGGCCGCGGTGCCGGGCCCGGTCGACGGGCTCGGGACCGTCCGGGTCGAGCCGGGCCAGCAGCAGCCGGGCCGTGGTGGCCAGCCGGCCGGGGTGCTCGTGCCGGGCCGCCTGCACCAGCGTGGCCTCCACGACCTCGCGTGCCCCGGGCGGAAGCGCGGCGGGGACGTGGTCGACGGCGTGCGCGATCACCCGCGCGTGGCCGGCCGCGATCTGCCCGGCCGTGGCCGCGGCGGCGGTGATCGGCAGGATCGGCGGCAGCGGCTCCCCGGTCAGGTTGCGCCGCGGGCCGAGGTCGCCGGCCTGCCGAACCCGGGCCTTGGCCTCGGCGGGGGTGACCCGCAGCAGCGAGACCAGCAGATCGGCCACCGAGGCGCGGCCGTAGCGGCCAGCCACCTGCCGCTCCCCGGCCTCGGCCACCACCCGGTGATCGACCGCGTCGAGCCGCCGCCGCTCGCCCTCCAGCCCGCTCAGCAACTCGGGCACGGCGTCGGCATCCAGCATCGTCAACTCCGCCGCCAGGAGCCCGTCCACCGCGGCCCGCAGCGGCGCAAGCAACGCCTCGACCGCAGCGAAATTCGGGGACCCGGACATGCCTCAATAATAGAACACACGAGCGATCCGATCAAGCTCAAGTTGTGTCAAGATTTCTAGCCCGGTCCAGCTGGGGATGGGGTTGGCGGTGATCTTGAGCAGGCCGAATGATCCGGCCAAGCTCTCGCCGCGAAGTATCCAGCCAATTGGCCGGCCCGGGGGCATCGCAAGATCGCAGCGGTGATGCGCACCGATGGATGACGGCCGGGAACACGCCGTCGCGGCGTCGTCGACAGTCGCGGCGACCCGACCCTCAATGGTGCAGCCGAGCGCCCTTGATGACCTTGTCCACGGCGTTCTTCGGGCCGTGCAGTCCGATCCCGACCAGATCGAGTTCAGCGCCGGCGACGGCGCGCACCGCTGCCCGGTTGTCGGCGTCGTGGCCGGTGGCGAACATGTCGCGGGTGTAGACGGCCAGCGGCAGTTCGCGGTGCACCGCGCGCGAGCGGGCGGCCGCCAGGGTCTCGCGGGTGCCCTCGAACACCAGCACCGGAACTCCCAGCATCGGCAGGTAGCGCTGTCCGTCGGCGTCCTCGTAGTCCACGCCGACCAGTTCGGGATGTTCCGCGGTGACGGCGCTGCTGAGGAACGCGGTGACGTTCAGGCGCTGCCAGGCCTCGAGGTCGTCGCGGACGACAATCGCGATCTTGCTGGCGAAGGGTGGGGACAGTGGATCAGGTGTCACCGGAACAGCAGACCACCCGCCGGCCCGGGCCGTCTTGTACGTCGTTGATGCGGCCGCTAACTCATGCCTCGCTGGTAGCGACCCGGAGTGACGGCCAGCAACCGCTTGAAGTGCCGTGTCAGGTGTGCCTGGTCGTGGAAGCCGGTGGCCACCGCGACGTCGACGGGGGCCTCACCGGCCAGCAGCCGGCGCCGAGCCGTGTCCAGGCGCCGACCGAGCAGGTACTGGTGTGGCGGGATGCCGTAGCTGCGCGTGAAGGACCGCACCAGGTGCGCCGTGCTCACGCCGAGGGTCTGCGCCATCGCGGCGATGCCGCTGACCGCCGCAGGATCATCGTCTAGGACCTCGCGAGCACGCCGCGCGACCACCGCCGGCGCCCCTACGATCGCCGTCTCCGGGCGGCCGGTCAGGTGCCAGACCAACCGCTCGACGACCAGCGCGAGCCGACTCTCGGCCTCGAGATCGTCACCACGCACCAAGGCTCGATCCAGCCACGACGATTCGGCACGCAGATGATCGTCCAAGATGAGCGGACCGTCGACCGCCGAGCCGATCAACGACTCCGCGAACACGTCCCCGTCCAGGTAGACCACCCGCTTGCGGAACCCCCGCGAGGTCGTCGGCCGCCCGTCGTGCACAACATGCGGCGGCAGCAGCGTGACCCCCGCGCGCGGGACAGCCGCGTGGCCGCGCCGGTCGAGGTCATAGCCGATCAGCCCGTCGTCGACCAACAGCAGCGTCCACGTGTCGTGCGTGTGTGCGGGATAGGCGTGATCACGCCACTGTGCATGCAACACCTCGGCGACCCCGGCAACGCTCGGCCGCCACGCCCGTACCCGGTCGCCCGCACCCACCCGAGCAAGTCTTCCAGCCTGGCGCTCGCTACTGCGCGACGACCAGCACGAGCGGCCCGACGAACTCGGGCAGCGCGCGCCAGTGCCCGTGCCGCGCGTCCCACGTCCCGTCCGCGAGGTCGTCGGCCAGCCTGGCGAACCCCTGCGTGACGGCGTCGGCGTCGACGAACGTCCACGCCGACTGCGCGGCCCGCACGGCGGGATCGAGCAGCGCCTCCGGACGGGCGTAGAACGCCTCGACGAAGCCGTCGGTGCACTCGCGCGGGATGCGCACCGGCCGTACCTCCACGCGCCCGCCCAACCCGGCGCGCAGGGCCCCCAGCGTCGGCATCCGGCGACGGTCGGTCGTCAACCGCTCGGGCACGTAGTCGTCGAGCCAGAACCCGCCCATGGCGTCCGGGTCGAGCGTCATGATCACGACCGGCCCGCGTGCGACGCGACGCAGCTCGCCGAGCCCGCGCGGCAGGTCACCCCACTGGTGCACCGTGAACACGGCCATCGCCGCGTCGACCGAGTCGTCGTCCAGCGGCAGCGCCTCGGCGCTCGCGTCGATCGCCGGCACGGCACCGCTGACGCGGCGGCGGGCACGCATCGCGGCGGACGGCTCGACGGCCAGGACGTAGCGGTCGGCGGGCTCGTACGACCCGGCGCCGGCGCCGACGTTCAGAACGGACTGCGCCGAGCCCAGCGCCGCGTGGATCTGCGCGGCGATGCTCGGGTCGGCCCGCCGCCACGACTCGTAACCCTGGCCGGTGGACTCGTAGTCGGTGTCGCCGGCGGGTACGGGACGGGCGGTCATCAGCGCTCCTGCAGGCTGGGCTCGGCCCTGCGCATCGTCATCAGCACCGACAGGCAGGCCACCCACACCAGGCACGCGCCGAGCATGTGCAGCCCGACCAGCAGCGGCGGCACGTTGAGGAAGTACTGCGTGTAGCCGATGACGCCCTGTGCCAGCTCGACGCCGAGCAGCACGAGCGCGCTGCGCCGCACCGCCTGCGACGCCCGCAGCGCGTAGACCACCGCCACCAGCCCGACCGTGACGCCGATCAGCACCATCACCGCGTCGGCGTGCAGTTGCGACATGGCCGAGACGTTGAGGCCGTTGCGGTGCACCTTGCCCTTGTCGAGATCGCCCGCGTGCGGGCCGGCGCCGGTGACGATCGTGCCGAACACGAGGACGGCGGCCGCGACGAGCGTGGCGGCGCGGGCGAGCGCGACGGCGGCGGGCTGGGCCGGCCCGACGGGCGGCGCGGGTCGCAGCCGCCACCACAGGACGAACGTGACGGCGATGATCGCCGCGGACAGCGAGAAGTGCAGGCCGACCATCCACGGGTTGAGGTCGGTGAGCACGGTGATGCCGCCGACGATCGCCTGCGCCGGGATGCTCAGCGCCGCGAGCGTGGCCAGGGCGCGCTCCTGGCGCCGGGCCATGGCCACCAGCCAGGTGGCGACGGCGACGATGACCAGGACGTACGTCAAGGTGCGGTTGGTGAACTCGATGGCGCCGTGGATACCCAGTTTGTGCGTCGGGGTCAGCGAGTCGTCGGTGCACCGCGGCCAGGTGGGGCAGCCGAGGCCGGAGTTGGTGAGCCGCACCGCGCCGCCGGTGACGACGATGACGATGTTGGCGACCACCGAGGCGAGTGCGAGGCGCAGCAGGGTGGTGCGCGTCTGCAGCCGCTCCGGCAGCCAGCGCACCCCGGGATCGGGCGCCGCGCCGACCGGCCGGGCGGCGGTGGTCATTCCCACTTGAACCATCGGGCCGCCGCGGGCAGCGCGAGGGCCGCCCAGACGAGCAGCGTCAGGGTGTCGCGGACGGGCAGTTCCTGGCCGTGCAGCAACACGTCGTGCAGGCCCTCGGACAGCGCGGCCGACGGCAGGAACTGGAGGATGTCGCGGGCCGCCGTGCCGAAGCGGTCGAGCGGGATCGCGATGCCGCCGGCGAACAGCAGGACCAGCCAGATGAGGTTGGCGGCGGCGAGCGTCACCTCGGCACGCAGCGTGCCCGCGACCAGCAGGCCGAGCCCGCCGAACGCGACCGTGCCCAGGACGACGAGCAGCAGCGCCGCGGCGGGGTTGCCGTGCGGGTGCCACGCGAGCGCGAACCCCAGGCCGCACACCAGGATGATCTGCACGACCTCGAGCAGCAGTACGGCGAGGGTCTTGCCGCCGATGAGCACCGAGCGGGGCAGCGCGGTGGCGCCGAGCCGCTTGAGCACCGCGTACTTGCGCTCGAAGCCGGTGCCGATGGCCAGGCCGGTGAACGCCGCGGACATGACCGCCAGCGCGATGATCGACGGGACGACGAAGTCGATGCGCCGCGGCGTGCCCAGCGAGTAGAGCAGCGGCAGGTTGAAGAAGAAGAGCAGCAGCAGCGGGATCAGCAGCGTCAGGCCGACCTGCTCGCCGTTGCGCAGCAGCAGCTTGAACTCCATGACCGTCTGCGCGGCGAGCATCCGCCGCCGCGGTGCGGCCGCCGGGGCCGGGGCGAAGCTGATCGGCGAGCTCATGTTCGCAGCTCACGGCCGGTGAGGTCGAGGAACACGTCCTCCAGGGTGCGCCGCTCGACGGCGAGATCCTCGGCCAGGACGTGCTGGGAGGCGCACCAGGCCGTGAGGGTGGCCAGCAGCTGCGGGGTGACCTCGCCGGTGACCGGGTAGCGCCCCGGCTCCTCCTCGTAGGCGGCCGACCCGACGGGCAGCGCGGTCAGCAGCAGGTTCAGCGGCAGCGAGGGCACGGCCCGGAAGCGGATCTGCCCCTCGGCGCCCGCGCGGGTGAGCTCGGCCGGGCTGCCCTGCGCGACCACGCGCCCCTGGTCGATGACGACGACGGTGTCGGCCAGCTGCTCGGCCTCGTCCAGGAAGTGCGTCGTGAGCACCACGCTGACGCCGTCGGTCTGCAGCCCGCGGATGAGGTCCCAGGTGCCGCGCCGGGCTTGCGGGTCCATGCCCGCCGTGGGCTCGTCGAGGAACACCAGCTCGGGCCGGGAGATCAGCGCCAGCGCCAGCGACAGCCGCTGCTGCTGCCCGCCGGACAGGCGCTTGACGGTGGTGTGCGCGGCCCCGCGCAGCCCGACCACGTCGAGCATCTGCTGGGGCTCGTGGGGGGTGGCGGCGTAGGAGGCGAACAGCTTCAGCAGTTCGAGCGCGGTCGCGCCGGTGTAGCCGCCGACGCCGTCCTGCAGCATGACCCCGACCCGCGGGCGCAGGGCGGCGGCGTCGGTCACCGGGTCCAGGCCGAGCACGCGCACTGTGCCCGCGTCGGGCCGGCGGAAGCCCTCGCACGTCTCGACCGTGGTGGTCTTGCCCGCGCCGTTGGGGCCGAGCAGGGCGAGGACGGCACCGCGCTCGACGGTCAGCGAGATGCCGTCGACGGCTCGGCGGTCGCCGTAGACCTTGACGAGCTCGACGACCTCGACGGCAGGCGCGAGCGAGGGCACGGTCGACAGTCTAGGAAGGATGAACGGCGGGCGACGCCCAGGCTCAGCGCGGGTGAGCTACGACCGTTACTCCGCGAGTTTCACCGACGAGCCGAAGGTGTCGACGTACTCCTGCCCGGACAGCGCCTGCACCGCCTCGCGGATCTGCTCGGTGACCTGCCGCAGCACCCGCGAGCTGCGCTCCTGGGAGGTCAGGTGCCCGAACGCCATGGGCTCGCCGAAGTTCACCTGGACGGGCGCGCGCCGCCACAGCTTGCTGTCCGGCGGCTGCACCTCGCGGGTGCCGACGAGGCCGACCGGCACCACCGGCGCGCCGCTGCGCAGGGCGATCCGGGCGACGCCGGTGCGGAACTTGTGCAGCCGGCCGTCGGGGGAGCGGGTGCCCTCCGGGAAGATGCCGAGCGCCTTGCCCTCGGCCAGGACCTCCACCCCGACGTCGATCACCGCGGCCGCCGCGCGGGCGTCGTCGCGGGCTACCGGCACCTGCCCCATCCCGTTGAAGAACGCGGCCATCGCCCGGCCGCGCAGCCCCGGGGCGGTGAAGTACTCGGCCTTGGCGAAGTAGAAGACCTGCCGCCGGGCGCCGAGCGGGACGAAGAACTCGTCGACGAAGGAGGTGTGATTGGCCGCGAGGATGAGCGGGCCGGTGGGGAGCACGTGCTGGGCGCCGCTGACTGCCGGCCGGTAGACCGCCCGCAACGCCGGGGCGAGCGTCAGTTCCAACGTCCGGTAGAGCACGACGAGAACCTACCGGGCGGGGTGGCGACGTGACCTGGGGCACGATGACCCGCCCGGCGGCGACCACGCTCGGCGGAAATACGTCATACTGGTGTTGTGAAAATCAACGGCGCTGAGCAGGACGGGCCCTGCGGGGTCCAGTCGGCCGTGCCGTCGCCGTCCGACCGTACCCGCGACGCGGTGGCCCGGGCGATCCTCGAGCGCGGCCCGCAGTGCGCCGCCGAGCTCGCCGAGTCCCTCGGCCTGTCCGCCGCGGCGATCCGCCGGCACCTCGACGCGCTCGTCGCCGACGGCCTGCTCGTCGAGCGGGAGCCCCGCCCGGGCGCGCCCCGCGGCCGTGGCCGCCCGGCCCGTGCCTACGCCCTCACCGACACCGGCCGCGCCGAGTTCCCGCACGCCTACGACGACCTCGCCAGCACCGCCCTGCGCTACCTGCGCGAGACTGGCGGCGCGGCGGCCGTCGAGGCCTTCGCCGAGCACCGCGCCGCGACCCTCGCGCGGGAGATCGCCGAGGCGGTCCGCGCCGCGGACGCCGTGCCCGACCGCGCCGAGGCACTCGCCGGGTCGTTGTCCGAGCACGGCTACGCGTCCACCACGCAGACGGTGGGCGCGCCCGGTTCGGCGGTCTACGGCGTGCAGATCTGCCAGCACCACTGCCCGGTGGCCCATGTCGCCGCGGAGTTCCCGCAGCTGTGTGAGGCCGAGACCCGGGCCTTCGAGCAGGTGCTCGGCACCTACGTCCAACGCCTTGCCACCATCGCCCACGGTGACGGTGTCTGCACCACCCACGTCCCGGTCACCGCACCGGTTCACCTGCACGACCCGCACACGAAGGAGCGCGCATGACCACCACGACCCCGCTCACCCAGGACGAGCAGATCGATGCGCTCGGTCGCTACGGCTTCGGCTGGGCCGACAGCGACGTCGCAGGCAGTGCGGCCAGACGAGGACTCTCAGCGGCGGTGGTGCGCGACATCTCGGCCAAGAAGAGCGAACCGGAGTGGATGCTCGCCCACCGGCTGAAGGCGCTGGAGATCTTCGACAAGAAGCCGATGCCGAACTGGGGCTCGGACCTGTCCGAGATCGACTTCGACAACATCAAGTACTTCGTCCGCTCCACCGAGAAGCAGGCGGCCAGCTGGGACGACCTGCCGGCGGACATCAAGAACACCTACGACAAGCTCGGCATCCCCGAGGCGGAGAAGCAGCGCCTGGTCGCGGGTGTCGCCGCGCAGTACGAGTCCGAGGTGGTCTACCACCAGATCAACTCCGAGCTCGAGAAGCAGGGTGTCATCTTCATGGACACCGACACCGGTCTCAAGGAGCATCCGGAGCTGTTCGGTGAGTACTTCGGCTCGGTCATCCCGTCCGGTGACAACAAGTTCTCCGCGCTGAACTCGGCGGTGTGGTCGGGCGGGTCGTTCATCTACGTGCCGAAGGGCGTGCACGTGGAGATCCCGCTGCAGGCCTACTTCCGGATCAACACCGAGAACATGGGCCAGTTCGAGCGCACGCTGATCATCGTCGACGAGGACGCCTACGTGCACTACGTCGAGGGCTGCACCGCGCCGATCTACAAGTCCGACTCGCTGCACTCGGCGGTCGTCGAGATCATCGTGAAGAAGGGCGGCCGCTGCCGCTACACCACGATCCAGAACTGGTCGAACAACGTCTACAACCTGGTTACCAAGCGGGCGCGCGCCGAGGCGGGCGCGACGATGGAGTGGGTCGACGGCAACATCGGCTCGAAGGTGACGATGAAGTACCCGGCCGTGTGGATGACCGGCGAGCACGCCAAGGGCGAGGTGCTGTCGATCGCGTTCGCCGGCGAGGGCCAGCACCAGGACGCCGGCGCGAAGATGCTGCACCTGGCGCCGCACACCAGCTCGAACATCATCTCCAAGTCGGTGGCGCGCGGCGGCGGCCGCACGTCCTACCGCGGGCTCGTGCAGGTCAACAAGGGCGCGCACCACAGCCGCTCGACGGTCAAGTGTGACGCGCTGCTGGTCGACGACATCAGCCGCTCGGACACCTACCCCTACGTCGACGTCCGCGAGGACGACGTGTCGATGGG
>Ga0164242_10003839_pt1 | contig 16995 bp, 18 predicted proteins | sample OricomgcompostMG_FD_108783 | JGI IMG/M metagenome (GOLD analysis project Ga0164242, IMG submission 108783) | Miracle-Growth compost microbial communities from Emeryville, California, USA - Original compost - Miracle growth compost (MG) ...
AACCACCCCGCCATCGTGTCGGTCTACGACACCGGCGAGGAGCCGGCCACCGACGGCAGCGGCGTCTCCCAGCCCTACATCGTGATGGAGTACGTCGCCGGCCGCACCCTGCGCGACATCCTGCGTGAGGGCCGCAAGATCCTGCCCGAGCGAGCCCTGGAGATCACCTCCGACGTCCTGGCCGCGTTGGACTACAGCCACCGCGCCGGGATCATCCACCGCGACATCAAGCCCGGCAACGTCATGCTCACGCCCAGCGGCGACGTGAAGGTGATGGACTTCGGCATCGCCCGGGCCGTCTCCGACGCCCAGTCGACGATGACCCAGACCGCCGCGGTGGTCGGCACGGCGCAGTACCTCTCGCCGGAGCAGGCGCGCGGCGAGACCGTCGACTCGCGCTCCGACGTCTACTCCGCCGGCTGTCTGCTCTACGAGCTGCTCACCGGCCGGCCGCCGTTCGTCGGCGACTCGCCGGTCGCGGTCGCCTACCAGCACGTCCGGGAGCAGGCTCAGCCGCCGTCGGCCCACGACGCCGCGCTGCCGGCCGGGATCGACGCGATCGTGATGAAGTCGCTGGCCAAGCGGGTCGAGGACCGCTACCAGTCGGCGGCCGCGATGCGCAACGACATCGAGCGCTACCTCGCCGGCCGCCCGGTCGAGGCGGTCGCGCCGGTGATGGCGCCCGAGCCGGGGCCGGCGAGTCCCGCGACCCAGGTCGTCGCCACCCCGACCAACGTCGTACCGCTGGAGGCTGCCGAGCCGGAGCGCCGCGGTCCCCGCACGGGCCTGCTGATCGGGCTGACCGTGCTGGTGCTCGCGGTGATCGCCGCGGGTGCCTTCTTCCTGCCGCGGCTCTTCAGCAGCGCGCCGGACCAGGTGCAGATCCCGAACGTGGTCGGCAAGACCCAGGACCAGGCCCGCAGCGCGATCGGGAAGGCCGGACTCGGCGTCGGCGACGTCAGCTACCAGCCCGACGACACCGCGGCGGCCAACACGGTGCTGCGGCAGACCCCGCAGGGCGGCGTCGGCGCCTACACGGACCCTGGCACGATGATCAACCTCGTGCTCTCCTCCGGCAAGCCGGACGTCACCATCCAACAGGTAGCCGGCATGATGTACGACGACGCGGCGGCGCTGCTCAAGACCGCCGGCCTGAAGGTGCATCGCAAGAACGTCGAGTCCGACCAGCCCGAGGGTCAGGTGCTCTCCGCCAACCCGGCGGTCGGCACCACCGTCGCCAGCGGCACCGAGGTCGCCCTGGAGGTCTCCAAGGGTCCGAAGGCCGTCCCCAACGTCGTCGGCATGACCCTCGACAAGGCCGAGCAGGCCATCCGTGCCCAGGGCTTCAAGCCCGAGCAGGCCGACGACGACACCTCGACCAAGCCGGCCGGCACCGTCACGAAGCAGTCGCCGGCCGACGGCGCGACCCAGAAGCAGGGCTCCGACGTCGTCATCTGGGTCTCGACGTACACGCCGCCGCCGTCGCCGACGACCTCGCCGACGCCACCCGTGTCCTGCCCGTCCCCGGTGACGCTCCCCGACGGCACCCAGACCTGCCCGCCGGAGCCGGGTGGTCTGCTGCCGTAGATGCTGAGCGGCGGTCGAGCGGCGCTCGAAGAGCCGCGCCGCACCTCAGGACGACGACAGCGGCTTCGCGTAGCTCAGATCGAGCAGTCCCTTGTACGCCGGGGCCTTCACCGCGTTGTCGACACGCAGGTCCCAGCCGATCCCGATGGTGGGGTCGGACGCCTGCTCCTGATAGGTCTGCAGGTAGCTACTGGCGTCGATCGCCTGCAGCAGTGCGCTCTGGTCGCCGACGGCCCTGATCACGTAGGGCTGCGGATAGGGCACACCCTGGAGCTGCACGGTGCTGCCCGAGCACTTGATGCCGGTGGTGGTGATGATGCGCTGCCCCTGGATGGTGACGGCCTGGGCGCCGCCCTGCCACAGCGCGTTGACGACCGCCTGGATGTCCTGCTGGTGGACCACCATCAGGTTGGGGTCGTGGGTGGTCGTCTCGATCAGCTCGCTGGGGGCGTCGGAGAGCGTGACGCTGATGCCTTGGCCGCTGACCGCCGTCAGTCCGGCCGGCACCTTGAGCCGGTCGGCGCGTTCCTGCGCCTTCTTCACGTCCGCGTCCGGGACCGCCTTGGTCAGGTCGCCGACCTGCTTCTGCAGCTGGGAGACCTGGCCCTCGAGCTTCTGGTAGGAGTCGCGCTCGCTGCCGGCGACGGTGGCGAGGTCGGTGTAACGGCCCGGGCGCAGGTCGGTGCCGTCGCTGTTGACCGCGCTGACCACGAACAGGCCCCCGCAGAGCAGGACCACCACCGGCGTACCGACCCGCCAGCCGGTCGTGCGGCCTCCTCGGAACGTGCGCCGGGGCGGCCGCTCCTCGGGGCTCGCATGGGTTCCGGGTGTCACGCCGACTAGGCTACGCGGCAGCGTCCGCCCGGACGCAGTCGAGAGAAGCGACGAACAGGAGCACCACCCGTGGCCAAGCTCAAGCTGGGGAACGACCCGCTGACCGCGGAGCGCCCGCCGCTCCTCACCGTGCGCTTCCTGGTGGCGGCGCTCGCCATCGCACTCGGCATCGCGTGGATCCTGTACTACTACTTCGGCGCGCGCGAGGGCGTCTCGGGCCAGCACCACGGCATCGGCTTCATCCGGGACCTCAAGGACTGGAACTACCTGATCGGCTTCCTGCTCCTCTTCGCGGGCCTGATCATCGCCGCCCACCCGGCCACCCCACTCGGCCGCGGCCGCGGAGTGGTGGTCGGCATGCTGGCCTGCTTCATCCTGGGCCTGGCCTGGATCTGCGTCTACTACATCTGGTCCAACGACCTCGGCGCGATCTGGGTCTTCAACGACCTCGGCCAGAAGAACCTCCTGGTCGGCATCGGCTTCATGGCCGTGGGCTTCGCCTACGCGACCCACTGGGAGTGAGCGCTCCCCGCGAGTACGACGAGGCGCCGGCGTCCTGCCCAGGACGCCGGCGCCTCGCGCTTTGGCGGACTTGTTCACAGCCGGGGATAACTCTGTGGATGAATGACAGGCATGTAATTCTCCACAGATCAGTCCACATCCTGTGGACGGCACACGCCACTCAGCCGAGCTGCGCGGTGCGCAGCACCACCGCCACCACGATCACCGCAGCCACCGCGGCCAGCCCGGCCCACTGCAGGCCGCGGCGGCGTACCCCGGGCGTGTAGGCCAGGACGCCGCCGATCGCGAGGCCGGCGACGAAGCCACCGACGTGCGCCTGCCAGGAGATCGCCGAGTTGCTGAAGGTCAACGCGAAGTTGAGTACGGCGACCAGCACCAGCTGCTGGATCGGGAGACCGCGCCGGAGGAACAGCACGATCAACGCGCCGAGCATCCCGAAGATGGCACCCGAGGCGCCCAGCGTGGGCGCGTACGGCGACGCCGCCCAGTAGACCAGGGCGGAGCCGGCCAGTCCGCAGAGCAGATAGGTCAGCAGGAAGCGCACCCGGCCCAGCGCCGACTCGAGCAGCGGCCCGATCATCCACAGCGAGAACATGTTCAGCCCGACGTGGAGCAGCTGCTGGTGGGTGAAGACGCTGGTCAGCAGCTCCCAGTAGCCGCCGTCGGCGACGCCTGGGGAGAACGCCCCACCGTGGGCCGAGCAGGTCGCGCGATCCACGATCACGGTGGCGCCCGGCAGCGTGCAGAAGCTCCGGGCGTGGAGCATCAGGTCGTAGAGGAACGAGTCGGAGGCGGCCTGCACGAGCAGGAACACCACGGCGTTGATCCCGATGAGCGTCCAGGTGATCGGCGCACCGCTCATCCGGAACATCGTGCCCACGGTGGTGCGTGGTGTGCGCACCGTGCGCCGCCCGGCGGCAACACACTCGGGGCACTGGAAGCCGACGGACGCCGGGGTCATGCAGTCCGGGCAGATCGGCCGCTCGCAGCGCTGGCAGCCGATATGAGACTCGCGCCCGGGGTGCCGGTAGCAGACCGGAACCCCGGGCGCGGAGGCCTGGTTCATCGCTGATCGAGCCTGTCGAGATCAGCCAACGATCTCGACGGTCTCGATGACGATCGGGTCGACCGGGCGGTCCATCGGACCGGTCGGGGATGAAGCGATCGTGTCGACGACCTGCTTCGACGCCTCGTCGACGACCTCGCCGAAGATGGTGTGCTTGAAGTTGAGCCAGGTGGTCGGCTGCACGGTGATGAAGAACTGCGAGCCGTTGGTGCCCGGGCCGGCGTTCGCCATCGCGAGCAGGTAGGGCTTGTCGAAGGTGAGCTCGGGGTGCGGCTCGTCCTTGAAGGTGTAGCCCGGGCCGCCGGTGCCGGTGCCGTTGGGGTCACCGCCCTGGATCATGAAGCCGTCGATGACGCGGTGGAAAACCAGTCCGTCGTAGAACGGCTCACCGGCACCCTTGGCGCTGTTCTCCTTCTCGCCCTTGGCCAGGCCGACGAAGTTCGCCACCGTCTCCGGAGCGTGGTTGGGGAACAGGGTGATCGTGATGTCGCCCTTGTTGGTGTGGAGGATGGCCTGCTGGTCCGCCATGGGACTCCCTTTCAGGTCGTACGTCGCCGTCGGTCGTTGCGGCTTGTCGTACCCGATCCTCCCACGCACGGCGCAATCAGGCGGCGACGACCTCGGGGTGCTCGCCGATGAAGCGCTTGGCGACGACGTGCTCGACGAAGAACATCAGCACCGGGATGAGACCGGCGAAGAACATCATCACGAAGTACTGGATCGACCAGCCCGCCCGCCGGCTCAGCAGGAACGAGACGATCAGGTAGGCGATGTAGAACCAGCCGTGCAGGATCCAGATCAGACCCAGCGGGTTCCCGACCTTGTAGGCCGCCGAGTCCTCGGAGACGTTGTAGAGCGTCCAGCTCTCCAACTTCCCGGTCAGCAGGACGGACAGCACGCCGAGGAGCAGCAGCACACCGACGGTGAGGGCCAGGATGCGATAGGCCTTGAAGAGCTTCGTCACGAGCCTGAGGGTACGGCGTCTTCCTGAGCCTGGTTCTCAGCGTCCGCCGGCGATGTCGGCGACGTGGCGTCGCGCACATAGCGCCACCAGACGTAGATCGCCAGCAGGGTGAAGACCCACCACTCCAAGGCGTAGAGCAGGTTGCGCAGCCCGGTGGTGAAGCTGGCCTGCGGCTGCGCGTTGACCTGGGCCGCCTTGAGCCCGGCGGTGCCGTCGTTGACCGGCGCATCGGCGGCCGGCCAGCCGTGATCGCGGTCGGCCACCACGGCGTACCCGCTGTAGAGGTCCTGCTTCACCCGGTCCATCGCGTCGGAGATGTTGAGCTCCGGCAGGATGTCGTCCTCGGTGTCGTCGTCGGTCAGGCCGCTGTCCTCCGGCGGCTGCGCCCAGCCGACCAGCCGGGCCGCACCCGACGGAGCCGCGGGCGCGTCCTTCGGGTCGGCGACCCAGCCGCGGACGACGTACATCGCGGGGGCGTCGGCCGCGCTGCCGATCGCCAGCGGCGTCGCGACCCAGTAGCCGCCCTGATGGCCGCTGACATAGACCGTGCCGGACGGCACCCAGGTGCCCTGGAGCAGCGTCGGCCGGCCGGTCTCCTGCCCCGGGAACGGGTCGTTGTTGCCCATCAGCCTGCTCAGCGCGACCGGGGTGGCGTGCGCGAGCTCGTCGCTCTTGTCCGACTTGTGCCCCTGCGAGACCGTCCACTGCCACCAGCCCGCGGCGACGGTGACCAGCACCACCAGAACGGCGAGCGCGTGCACGCCCCAGAGGCGGGAGCTCCACCAGCGGGGGGTCGGGTCGTGCGGCACCCGTTCAGGGTACGTCGCTACCCCCGCCCGGACTCAGTCGGCGCAGACCGCGAACGGCAGCTTGCTGCGCAGTGCCTGCTGCGCCGCGTCGACGGGATCGGTCATGGTGAACCCGATCCGCCCGGAGCTCGGGTCGGCGGCGCCGTGGGCGAAGTCCCGGGTGAAGGCGGGCATCGCGTCCCCGAGCCGCATCCGCTCGAAGAGGTCGTCCCGATCCGTGCCGAGGTAGGCGGTGGCGAGGGTCCCGCCGAAGCTGACCGCGTAGCCGTCGAGCGGCTGGAGTCGCTGGCCCTGGGTGTCGCCGGGCAGGCAGCCGCGCGCGACGTACGTCGACTCCTGCTCGGGACCGACCAGGTCGACGATCCCGGGGAGCTGGCTCCACCGCTGCGTGGTGGGCGCCAGCGCGGCGCTGGTGACCAGGTGGTGGACGGCGTCGACGCTCGCACCGGCCAGCGGGCCGACGCGGGCCTTGACCGCCTGCTGTACGGCACTCATGTCGGTGACCTGGCTGAAGCCGAGGATCCAGCCGCCACCCTGGCCACCGGTGCCGGAGTAGCGCGCCTCCCACGACACGTCGTCGGCGGTGAAGCCGTGCAGCCGGTCGGCGACGGGCCGCAGCATGTCGGTGCTCAGCAGCGGCGAGTGCTTCATCGCCTGGCTCCAGAAGCCGGGGTCGCCGGGGTCGGCGCCGTACTGCGCCCGGACCTGGTCGAAGTCGGTCACGCTGAGCGTGGTGGCGTCCTGGGGGACCAGCGCCAGCACGGCCCGGGCGGGCGGCAGGGATGGGTCGAACGCGGGCGCCGGGCTGCTGCTGGCCGACGGGCGTGGCTCGGGCGTGGCGGTGTGCTGGCCACCGCACCCGGTCACCGCCGACGCCGTCAGCGCCAGGACGGCGATGAGCCCCACGCCCCACCGCTTGGTCATGAAAGTCACCTTATCCGCGCCCGCAGCGCACCGCGGCTCGTCCGGGCACCTGTTGACACGGCGTTGCTCCGTCCCGAAGGTGAGAGCGGGAGGTAGCCATGACTGACCAGTCCAACGCACCGACGCCCGGCCCCGGCTCACCGCGGCCCCGCCCGCGGCGCCCTGCCTCGTCCCGCAGGCCGTCGGCGTTCGCGGTCCCTCTCGCCCTCGCGGGCCTGGTCGGTGGGCTCGTCGGCGGCGGCGTGGTCGGCCTGATCGGCTGGCAGTCGGACTGGGGCCACGACAGCTCGTCGCCCACCGCGAACGTCGGCTCGTGCTCGGTCACGCGGGTCGCGCACGAGACGCTTCCCTCGGTGGTGACCATCAGCGCCCGTACGGCGAGCGGCAGTGGCACCGGCTCCGGTGTCGTGGTCGACCTCTCCGGGGTAGCCGGACCGGTCGTGATCACCAATGAACACGTCGTCCACCCGGGGGGCGCCACCGGCTCCGTCTCCTTGGCGATCACCTACGCCGACGGCAGCACCTCGACCGCCCGGCTGCTCGGGGCGGACCAGCCGACCGACCTCGCCGTCGTGCGAGCGACCGACGACCCCCGCCACGCGCCCGCCGTGCCGATCGGCGACTCCTCGGCGCTGCGGGTCGGCGACCCGGTCGTGGCGCTCGGCTCTCCACTCGGCCTGGCCTCGACCGTAACCGCCGGCATCGTCAGCGCCACCGGCCGCTATGTCCGGGTTCCGACGGACTCGGGCAGCGCGCACCATCTCATCGGCGCGATCCAGACCGATGCCGCGATCAATCCCGGCAACAGCGGCGGCGCCCTCACCGACTGCCACGGCCGGCTGATCGGCATCAACGCCGCCGGTGCCTCTCCCGGGGGTGAGAGCGGCAGCGCCGGGCTGGGCTTCGCCATCCCCGTCGACCTCGCCGTACCGACCGCGCAGGAGCTGGCCCAGCACGGCACTGTCTCCCGCCCCGATCTCGGCCTGGAGGTGCAGAGCGTGGCCTCGTCGCTGACCGACCCTGAGGCCCAGACCCGGCTGATGGTGCAGAGCGTCGACGCCGGCGGCGCCGCACAGCGGGCCGGCATCAAGGCCGGTGACATCCTGCTCACCATCAACGACGCCGCCATCCACAGCCTCGACGACCTGGTGCAGATCCAACTGCACCTCAGCAGCGGCGACCGGCTCCCGGTCACCCTGCTCCGCAACGGCGAGCAGGTGTCGGTGACGCTGACGACGAGCTAGCCGCCTCGGCGAGAGCCCCGCGGCCTCGCCCAGGGGAGGGTGAGGATCGCCGCCCAGACCGCCAGCAGCGTCGCCGTCGCCGCCAGCACATACCAGGGCCACGGACCGAGCAGGTCGAGCGGCGTGCTGGTGTCCGGCTTGTCGACCAGATAGCCGTAGTTGGTGCCCATCAGCACGTTGAAGGTGTACGCCGCCACCGCCCAGGCCAGCACGGCGATGACACTCGTGCGGTACAGCCGCCAGGTCGGCCGGATCCCGAGGCCCCAGACCAGATAGACCGCTGCCCACACCACGAAGATGTGGCGGATCCAGAAGCCGAACCAGCGAGGGTCCGGGAAGGGCTGGGTGAGCGCCGGCGTCACCACCGCCATCAGGGTGAGGGTCAGGCCGACGTAGTAGGTGAACGCCGAGGTCCGCGGGCCTCGGGTCCACAGCGCATACACCGCCGTGTAGTCGGCGAGGTCGGAGAGCTGCAGCGGCCAGGAGTTCCGCATGCTCCTGACGCCGGGCGTGAGCCAGTACACCTGCATCGCCACGATGACCACCAGACTCGCCACCGCGAGTCCCCGGCGCGCGGTGCGCTCTCCCCGTGTGCCCCGATGGCTTCGACCCCACAGGACCGCCGCCACCACACCGACGGCGGTGATCGCCAGCAGCAGGTAATGCTGGGCCGACCAGGCGTGGAAGCGATCCGCCGCGAGTGGGCTCACCCGTCAAGGGTGCCGCAGCCGCCGCGGCGTGGCCAGCGTCGCAGCGCGGCCGGCCAGCGGACAAGGCGCTGGCCGGAGATGGGGCGAGACCGTTGCCGGCCCGTAGTCGGCACGGAGGCCGAAGTGAGCATGGTGTCGTACGGCGAGAGCCTCGGATCACTGTCCATCGGCAAGCATGGCGAAACCCGCCACCAGGACTCCGGCGACGACTGATGCGCGGTGGTGCTGTCGAACGCGACGCTCGATCACCTCGCGGCAGAGGCCCTCACCGCAACGCGAGGCCGGTGCGCCGGGAAATGAAAGAAACCCCAGGCTGACCTGGGGTTTCTCTGGTGGAGCGTATCGGACTCGAACCGACAACCTTCTGCTTGCAAGGCAGGCTCCGTGGCGTACCGCGCACGGTTCGCCATGCCGGACCCGTTATTCCAGGACGTTCATGACCAAGCTCGACGCCGAGGCATGGCTGGCATCCGAGCGAGCGCTGATCGATCGCGACGAGTGGGCGCCGCCGAAGGTGCGGCAGGCCGCGGCCGAACGGAAGGAGCGCGCCCGCCTGGCCAACACCATCGGCGCGTTCGCGGAGCACTACCTGGCCGAGCGCGACCTGCGCCCCAACACCGTCCGCGGCTACCGGCAGCTGCTCAAGACGCACATCCTGCCGACCTTCAAGAGCACCCCGTAGTCCGAGGTGAAGTTGACCGACATCAAGGCCTGGCGCACGACACTCGACCCGGACACTCCGTCCTCGAACGCGGCGGCCTACCGCCTGCTCCGCTCGATCCTCCACGCCGCCGAGCAGGACGAGCTGATCGAGCGGGCACCCCGAGTCCGCGGTGCCGGGACGGTGACGACGAAGAACGTCGCCGAGCCGGCGACCTTCGATCAGATCAACACGATCATCAACCACATGCCCGATCGGCTGAAGCTCCTCGTCGTGCTCGCCTCGTTCGTCGGCCTGCGCGAGGGCGAGCTCCTCGAGCTCCGCCGTTCCGATGTCGACGGTGTCACCGGCCGGATCAAGGTGACCCGGAAGGTCGACAAGGACGTGATCGAGGGCGCGAAAGGCGCCTGCCCGCGCTGCGGCCGCGCGATCAGCGCGCCCAAGACGCGGAGCGGCATCCGCACCGTGCACGTCCCGCCGCCGTTCCTGCCGATGCTTCAGCAGCACCTGCTCGAGCATGCCGCGCCCGGCGCCGACGGCCTGCTCTTCCCCGGGGACCGCACCGACCACATGAGCGTCCGCTACCTGATGGACCGCTACCGGCCCGCCCGCGAGGCCGCCGGCCGCCCGGACCTCACGATCCACCACCTCCGCCACACCGCCCTCGCTCTGGCCGGCCAGCACGGCGGCACCGCCGCCGAGCTCCAAGCCCGCGCCGGCCACGCATCCCAAGCAGCCATGGCGATCTACCAACACGCCACCCTCGACCGTGACAAGGCGCTGGCTGAGAAGATCGGCGAGACCTACACCGGCTGGCAAGCGTCACGGAAACCGAAGTGAGCGGCGTGTCCGGGGCGCGGTGCAGATTCTTGCCACACCGAGGCAAGAATCGTCCACCCACGGTGTCGTGCGAGATTCTTGGCTCAGTGAGCCACGAATTCGGCGAGAACGGAAGGAACGCTACGAGCAATGCCCGCGAGTGACCTCGCCGCCCTCCTCTCGCGGCTCATCGACAACTGGGAGGATGAACTCGTCGAGTTCAAACAGGCCGGCAAGGACTACTCCACCGGCAAGATCGGCGAGTACTTCTCGGCGCTCGCGAACGAGGCGAACCTCCGCGGCGCCGACGCGGGCTGGCTGGTCTTCGGGGTCAACAACAAGACCCGGCAGGTCGTGGGTACCGACTATCGGCCGGACGTCGAGCGGCTGCATGGCCTGAAGAACGACATCGCGCACGGCACCGAGCCCCGTACGTCGTTCCGCGAGATCCATGAGCTGGACCACGCGGACGGTCGCGTCCTGATCTTCGAGGTCCCTCCCGCGCCCCGTGGCATCCCGATCTCCTGGAACGGCCACTACTACGCACGCAACGGTGAGAGCCTCGGCTCACTGTCCATTAGCAAGCAGGACGAGATCCGCCAGCAGGACGCCGGCAACGACTGGTCCGCCGTGGTTCTCCCGCGAGCGACGCTGGCACACCTCGATCCCGAAGCTCTCGCCGCGGCGCGCTCGGCCTTCGCAACCCGTCATCCGAATGTCGCGCAGGACGAGATCGATGGTTGGAACGACGAGACGTTCCTGGAGCGCGCCAAGCTCACAGTTGACGGCGGGATCACGCGAGCTGCCGTGCTCCTGCTTGGACGCGCGGAGGCGGCTCATCTGCTCTCGCCGCTGCTATCGGAGATCACGTGGAAGCTCACTGGTGCCGAGCAGGCCTACGAGCATTTCGGGTTGCCGTTCTTCCTCAACACCAGCAAGGTCAACGAGCGCATCCGCAACGTCCAGGTCCGGATGCTTCAGCCTGGGACACTGATCCAGACCGAGATCCAGAAGTACGACCGGCAGAGCGTCCTGGAGGCCATCCACAACTGCGTCGCGCACGCCGACTACCGCACCGGATCGCGCATCACCGTGATCGAATACGTCGACCGGGTCGTCCTGGAGAACGCCGGCTCGTTCTTCGACGGCAAGCCGGAGGAGTACGTCACCCAGACCCGCTTGCCGAAGAAGTACCGCAATCCGTTCCTCGTCAACGCGATGACCGAGCTCAACATGATCGACCGGATGGGCTACGGCATCCAACGGATCAACCTATCGCAGGTCAAACGCTTCCTTCCCCTCCCGGACTACGACCTGGACGAGGTCGGCGCCGTGAGGCTCACGATCTACGGTGCGGCGATCGACACCAACTACAGCGAGCAACTGATGCAGCACGCCGACCTGCCCCTGGAGGACATCTTCGCGCTCGACCGGGTGCAGAAGAAGCTGCGCATCACGCCAGAAGCCGCTGCACGGCTGAAACGCGCCCACCTGATCGAAGGCCGCAGCCCCCGTCTCCACGTCTCGTCGGCCGTTGCGGCTGCCACTGACACCATGGCCGACTACCTACGGACACGAGGTCAGTCCGACGAGTTCTACGCGAAGCTCGTTGTCGACTACTTGAGGGGTGTCGGGAGCGCGAATCGCCAGGACATCAACGGCCTTCTGTGGGAGAAACTGAGCGACGCACTCAACGACCGGCAGAAGCGGGACAAGATCAAGAATCTGCTGTCGAAGATGCGTAACAACGGGCAGATCCGCAACGGTGGCTCCCAGCAGAAGCCGCGCTGGGAGCTTGTCTAAGGCCCGGTCCTCGGTAGACATGTCCTAGACATGGTGAACCCATAAAGGTCCAGTTTCCGCAGGTCAGCGGCTCCCGACATGGGTCGCGATCGCTCCCCTTGGATAACAGCGATCCGTAGGGACGATCTCTGTTCCGCCCCATCCGGACTACACCAAGTACTTCCTGCCTCTCCAGTGCTCGGCGAATGTGTCGGTGGTCTCATGCACGATAGGAGCCTCAGCCGAATCAAGGAGGTGAAGCATGGCGAAGGGCGACATCAGCACGTACCACGAGGACGGTGCGTGGAAGAACAAGGTCGAGGGCAGTAGCCGCGCGGCGAACACGCACGCGACGAAGGCCGAAGCGCAGGCGAAGGGCCGCGACATGGCCCAGGAGCGCAAGGTCGAGCACACGATTCGCAAGATGGACGGGACCATCGGCGATAAGAACAGCTACGGCAACGACCCGCGAAGCCGCAAGGGCTGAGCCCAAACGCGCCGGCGGCTCGGGCCGCCGGCTACGGCCAGCTCTCTCCGAGTCCCCGCGCCTAGACTTATCTTTCGAGGATGGTCAGGTCGAGGTAGCGCATGTTCCCGCCGACGCCGTCGCAGTTGAGCGACCAGATCGACGTGTCGTACTCCCGGTCAGGCAAGGAGAACGTTGCCTCCCCGACAACGTGATAATGCCCGTGAACGAACAGCCGCGGGGCGACGCCGAGAAACGCCTGATGCATCCGCTCGGCCCCGACGCGCGCGTACGCCAGGGCGCGGTCGGTCCAGCCCCACTCGTTGTGCGCGCGGATGTGTGCGACCGGGGCGACCTCGAACGGTGCCAGCGGTGCGTCGTGGGCGAGCATCACGTCGGCGTACCCGCCCTCGACCACAGCAGCTACGTCCTCGTCGGTGATCGCCTCCTCGGCCCACCAGTCCTTGCCGCGACTGCGACGTTCCAGGTCGACCGACGGGGCCCCGCCAAGGGAGACGAATGAGCGACCTTCGAGCTCGAAGCGATGGCCGCGCGGGAGTACGGCGACGTGCTCTGTCAGGTGGAGCGGTCGGCCGGCGTGCTTCGGGCTCGACCACAGGGTCGTCAGCCGGTCCCAGTCCTCGTGGTTGCCGGGCGTGACCCAGATGCCGACGCCGCGCTCAGCGCATGCCGCCTCGACCTCGAGGAGGTACTTCTTGCCGCTCGGTCCGGCCAGATCCCGAAGTCGCCCAGGTGCAAGATCAGAGCGACTCCGCAGTCCGCGACGTCTGCGATGCGGGCCCGCGCCCAGCGCACGTTCCCGTGCCAGTCGCCCGCCAGTGCCACCGTGGTCATCGCCCAAGCCTTCCGAGTTCGGGTGCATCAGGATCACACCAAGCGTCGACGCCGTCGACCGAGTTTCCACATGGCTACGGATTGTTGCGACGCCGTGGCACCAATCTGGATACGCCAGATTGGCGCCTCACTGGGGCGACGATTCGTCACGCCAGTCACGATGCCCGGCCACGCCAGGCGTTGACAGGGTGCGCATCGATCAGGCGGTCGAGCGAGTCGGTCTTGATCCGGATGGTGCGGCGGCCGAGGCGGACGGCGTCGAGGTCGCCGGAGGCGATGTAGCGGCGGACGGTCTTGACCGACAGACCGAGGATGTCGGCTGCTTCTGGCAGCGAGACGAGTCGGCGTGTGGGGGTGGTGATTGCGGCCATGGCTGCTCCTGGGTTCGCGGCGGCCCGGTTGTCCGCCTTCATCCCTCAAGGCCGAGATCTGTCTCCCAGTGGCCACCCCACTTCGACACGCCGCCTCCACCTCCCGTGCTCCCACTCGCTCCATCCCCTTCACCACTCCTCCTCCTTCGCCGCCCTTCTTCCCGTCCCTGGCCACCTCCTTCTTCCTCTGCCTCTACGAAACACACCTCTTTCACTCGCTAACCGGGGTGGCCACTCGCAGCGCGCCCGCGGCCTTGTGGGGTGTGACGATGTCGCTGAAGAAGCTCGCTGCCGGGTCGGGCTACGAGTACCTCACCCGCCAGGTCGCGGCAGCCGACTCGACCGAGCTCGGCCGTACGCCGCTGGCCGACTACTACGCCGCCAAGGGCGAGGCGCCCGGGCTGTGGATCGGCTCGGGACTGGCCGGCATCGAAGGCCTCGGGCACGGCGACGTGGTGAGCGCCGAGCAGATGAAGCACCTGTTCGGCGAGGGCTGCGACCCTGTCACCGGCGCCGCGCTCGGGCGCGCATTCAAGGACGGGTCCGTGGCCGGCTTCGACCTGACATTCAGCCCCGCGAAGTCGGTGTCGACGCTGTGGGCGATCGCTCCCCCGGAGATCGCACAGCAGATCCGGGCGGCGCACGACGCCGCCGTACTGGACGGCCTCACGCTTCTGGAAACGCATGCGATCTTCACCCGCGAGGGCACCGGCGGCACCCGTCAGGTCGAGACCCGTGGTCTGGTCGCGGCCACGTTCGTGCACCGCGACTCCCGCGCCGGTGATCCCGACCTGCACACCCACGTCGCCGTCGCGAACAAGGTCCAGACCCAGCAGGGCAAATGGCTCTCCATCTACGGCACCGTGCTGCACGAGCACGTCGTCGCCGCCTCCGAGGCCTACAACACCGCACTCGAGGCGCACCTGCGCGACGGCCTCGGCGTCCGCTTGGTCGACGTACCCCGGCCCGGCGGCAAGCGCCCGGTGCGGGAGATCACCGGGGTCGACCGGGCGCTGTGTGCTCGCTGGTCGAGCCGGCGGTCCGACATCGAGGGCCGGACCGACGAGTTGGTCGCCGAGTTCACCGACAAGCACGGCCGCCAACCGACGCCGAAGGAGTCGATCGCACTCGCACAGCGCGCCAACCTAGAGACCCGCGACGCCAAGCACGAGCCCCGCTCCGAGGCCGAGCAGCGCACGACCTGGCGAGCCGAGGCGGTCGGCCAGATGAGCGAACGCGGCGTCGACTACGTGATCTACCGGGCGCTTCGCCCGCCCGAGTGGCAGCAAGAGCCGCGGCACGAGTTCACCAATGCGTGGCTCCGCGACGCGGCCGGGGGCGTCATCGCCGAGCTCGAGGAGCACCGCGCCACCTGGCAGAGCTGGCACATTTACGCCGAGGCGCAGCGTCAGGTCCGCGATCTCGACGTACCTCCCGAGCAGATCGCCCCGATCGTCGAGCATCTCATCGACGAGGTCACGAGCCGTCTGATCAACCTCACCCCCGACCGCGACCCGATCACCGAGCCGGCGACATTGCGGCGCTCTGATGGGGTCAGCGTCTACCGCCACACCGGCGCGGACCACTTCACCAGCCAGCGGATGCTCGACGCGGAGCAGCGCATCGTCGACGCCGCCGCAACGGCGCCCGACCCGATCGATGTCAAGCTCGCCCTGATGGCGGCCGTCCTCGATGGGCCGACCCTGAACGGCGGCCAACGCGAGCTCGTCCGCTCCCTGGTCGCCGACCCGCGCCAGGTTGTCCTCGCCCTCGCTCCAGCGGGGGCGGGCAAGACGACCGCGATGAGCGCCCTGGCCACGGTCTGTCGAGACCTCGGGTACGACACGGTGGGGTTGGCACCATCCGCGGCGGCCGCGGCCGTGCTCGGTGAGACGACCAGGATGCCGAGCGAGACGCTCGCGACGCTCGACCACGCACTGACCGGCGGGGCCGTCCCCGACCTCGGGCCGCGCACGGTCGTGGTCATCGACGAGGCCGGGATGGCCGGTCCTCGAGGGGTTCGATGGTCACCCGGACCTGCGGCCGGCCTCCCGAAGGCCCCTTAGGCTCGACAGAGGCAGCTAGCACCGGTCCGGCTGCGCGCATCCAGTTGGCACACTCCACGGAAACCAGCGGCAGCGGAAGATAGAAGTCCTTCCGGCCCAATCTCGATCGCTCGCTCACGCTGCTCATGCCTCGATGAATTCAATTTCCGCTCGGGCCGGAGCCAGTCCTGAGCAACGCAGCCACCCGCTCGGCTGTCTGACCCTAGCTGCTCAGGCCGTCGATTTTCGGTGGTTCGGGACCACCGGAGCCGCGCCGTCAGTAGGCGAACACGTGAACGCTGAGCACGTCGATCTCGCGGCGTGGGTCGCCGAAGAAGGCACCAAGCCGACGCGAGACGATCTGGAACGGACGTTCGCGCGGTGAACCGTCTGCCTTCCAGTTGTTTCGTGGCACCATCAGGAACAGGTGATGGGCGTCGGGTGCGACGTGCGCCTTCCACAGATCCTTGAGGTCGTGGTTGTTCGTCGTGGTTCCACCACGCTCGACCTCGGCGATGATGCCGCGCCCCTCGTTCAGCTCAAAGAAGAAGTCGGGTCGTGCCTGCGTGACCAAACCGCTCTGCGGAGTAAGCACGACTTCCTCGCCGAAACCGAGCTGCTCGCACAGCAGTTTGGCGAAGTGATTCTGGATGGCTTTGCTCGGCGCACCATGGACATGGAGGAGCGCGATCTCCTCCCTCGTCGCCGCGATGTGAGCGAGGAGTTTCTCGGCCAAGCCATCCACGGTGTCTAGTTCGGCGGCCTGCTCAGGCGAGACATTCGCTCTCACGTGCCGCGCGTAGCCGTCCATCGGGCGCAGCTTCTCAGCTTCAGGCTGAAGAAGCTACTGGTCCGGGCTGACGATTCCCCCGCCAGTCCCCCACGCCGGCGCGTTCAGCGAGCGGAGGGCGCCGGGGAAATGAAAGAAACCCCAAGCTGACCTGGGGTTTCTCTGGTGGAGCGTATCGGACTCGAACCGACAACCCCCTGCTTGCAAAGCAGGTGCGCTACCAATTGCGCCAACGCCCCGGGTGGGTCAGGCCTTGTGCACCGGGTCGGTCACAGCGGACCAAGCGGCCTGCTCGGCCTTGCTCTGGTCGAACTTCTTCTTGGCGACGACCGCGCCGGCCGCGGCCAGGGCGATCAGGATGATCTTCTTCACGTTCGCCTCCATACGTTAAACCCCGGTCCGCTCATCGCGTCCGGGGCTGTTCGTGGGCCTAGGAGGACTTGAACCTCCGACCCCCACATTATCAGTGTGGTGCTCTAACCGTCTGAGCTATAGGCCCGGGTGGAACGACCTCTGGGTGGAAGCCCCGTCGGCCGAACCGAGATG
>Ga0164242_10003840_pt1 | contig 16993 bp, 13 predicted proteins | sample OricomgcompostMG_FD_108783 | JGI IMG/M metagenome (GOLD analysis project Ga0164242, IMG submission 108783) | Miracle-Growth compost microbial communities from Emeryville, California, USA - Original compost - Miracle growth compost (MG) ...
AAATCTCCAACGGCTTTTATCTTCATAATAAGTCGGAATGACATCTGCGGACAGCTTTTTCATTAGATTATCTGCCTCTTGTTGATCCCTTTCTTCAAGGCTTGCTTTGAGATCTGCTAAATCTATTATAAAAGAATTTTCACCATCTTTAGCAAATTCAGGCACCCAACCATCCGGAATGGAAAGATTTATAGATCCATTCATAGCTGCCGTCATCCCACTTGTACCGGAAGCTTCTCTTGAATATCTTGGCGTATTCAACCAAATATCCGATCCTCTTTTTAATGCTTTAGATAAAGCCATTTCATAGCCAAGTAAAACAGCACACCTTTTAAATTTTTTGGTAGAGTGAAAAATATGGTTAAACAAATCTATATCCGGTTGCGATTTTGGATAAGGCTTTCCTGCCCATATTATTTGTATGGGTTTATTCTTATCTGTAATCATATCCTTAAATGCTTCGAAATTTCGGAGAATGAGCCAAGCTCTTTTATACCCTGCAAACCGTCTGGCCCAAACAATAGTAAGTACTTCCGGATCAAATATTTTTCCTGTTTGATCAGCTACTATTTCAAAAAGCTGCCTTTTTAATTCTTTTTTTCTACTCAGCAATTTTTGATCGTTATTTTCATCGAGTGCCGTTCTTAATTCTTTATCCGCCCAATAGGTATAATTCTGAGCATTGGTGATACCTATGATTTCACAAATATTTGGTGCCTCTCCCCACATTTGATTGGCAACGGTTTTATGTATTTTAGAAACTGCATTTGCTCTTTTAGAAAGTTTCAGTGCCGCTAATGTATAATTTACAGTCTCTCCTTCGCTCTCAATAAGTTCTACCGCCTTTTCTTTAGGAACTTCGTAAAAAAAAGACATTTCTTCCAATAGGGCAACCGGGTGTTCCTGATTACCAGCCATTTCTGGTGTATGTGTAGTAAATACAAGCCTTTTTTTAATTTCTGTTTTATTCTTGTACTTGTCAAATAGATAAAAAACAAGCGGCAGGGCATGCCCTTCATTCATGTGAAAAATATCTATGTGAATACCTAGGAGATCTAATAGTTTTGCGCCACCTATACCAAGCACTATCGATTGCGCTATTCTGGTAGCTGTGTTACTGTCGTAAAGGTTGTGAGTAATTGTTCTCGATAAAAAATCATTTTCAGGAATATCTGTAGACAGTAAAAACAGGGGTACCGTATTGAATGTTTCCGGCTTCAGGAGAAAGGCTTTGATATGAATACAATTTCCATGAATAGGGATTGTAAAAGTAAAATCGGTATCTTCCAGAAAAAAATAGGTCTTTTCGGTAAAAACAGGCACAAGTGAGCCGTCGTAGTTTTTAGACTGGTCGTAGTACCCGTTTTTCCACAAAATCCCGACCCCCATTATATTCTGTTTCAACTCATAAGCACTTCGCATGTGCGAGCCTGCAAGAAAGCCAAGCCCTCCGGAGTACGTTTTCAAGGCCTGATCTATTGCAAATTCCATTGAAAAATAGGCTACACTCGTTGAGTATTCGGAAGAGGGTTTGTAGCTATTTAGAATTTGGTGCACTTTGCTGCTCATAGTATGAATAATTTGGTATAGGAGAAACTGGTGGGAAAGTAAAAAGTTTGACGATGAGTCATCCTTCAGTTAAGAAGATAAAAGGCAGGCTTCTTTGGAGCAAATACTTTAAGAAAAAAGAACTTCTTTTATCTCGAAATATCAATTTTTACTTTTTTCTTTTTTACTTTTTCATTTTTGAGCAGGGAAACTGCATTTTTTGCTTTTTCTGCGATAACAGCAGCATAGGTAAAGAAGTCTTTTACTTCAATAAGGCCGACCTCTTCTTTCATTAAGCCTGCTTTTTGTAAAAGCAAACCTACAATATCCCCTTTGCTTATTTTGTCTTTCCTGCCTCCACCAAAATACAAGGTCATCCATTTAGGCGATTCCGGCACGGAGGCATTCTCTTCTAACACAATTTCTTCCGGAGATTCACTTACATAGTTTGGCAAGGTATCTGTTCCCGAAAGTAATAGAAAAGCTTTTCCCGCTGCATCCATTCTAGCGGTTCGCCCATTGCGGTGTGTAAAAGATTCCAGCGTAGTTGCAAGTTGATAATGAATTACATTTCGAACACTTGGGATATCAAGTCCTCTTGCAGCAAGGTCTGTTGTAATTAAAGTTCTTACGGTACCATTTCGAAATTTCACCAAGGCCCTTTCTCTTGCATCTTGGTCGAGTCCCCCGTGAAAAACCGCATGTTGTATCCCTGTATCATACAACAAATCACTTATTCTATCTACGGCATCTCTGTGGTTACAGAAGACCAGGGAGGCTTCATCGCCTAGTTTACAAAGCAAAAGGAAAAGGGCATGAAGCTTATCATCTCCTTCTGCTCTTACTGTATGTAATTTAAGTTGTGAGGATTGTAATTCTGAAAGGAAATTGAGTTCTTCAAAAGATTTAATTCCTGTAAAAGAAGGAATTTCATCCATATTCGTGGCTGAGGTAAGTATGCGCTTTTTGAGATTCGGAAGTGCATTTATAATATATCCCATATCTTCTTCAAAACCCAGTTCCAAGGATTTGTCAAATTCATCGAGTACAAGTGTTTGGATAGATGTTAAAGCAAAGCGGTTTTTCTCTATGAGATCGGCAATTCTTCCGGGGGTGCCTACTAAAACGGCCGGAGGTGTTCTTAAATTATCTTTTTCAACCCGCATGGAATGCCCCCCATAACAGCAATTTACTTTAAACCCGGTACCCATTGTTTTAAAAACCGATTCGATTTGCAAAGCCAGTTCTCGAGAGGGGGCAAGAATTAGTGCTTGTATTTCTTTATTATCTGGTTGCAATTTTTTTAAGATTGGTAGTAAAAATCCCAATGTTTTGCCTTTCCCGGTAGGTGCAAGAATCACTACATTATCAAAAGATTCGGTTGCTTTCAGAGAAGCTGTTTGAATTTCATTGAGCTGGCGTATATAGAGCTTTTCCAGTGCCGTTTGCAATAGAGCAGGTAGTTTTTGCATGAACAAAGGTAATTGTTTTTTGCTTGCTTTTATTTTATGAACAAAATAGTAGGATCATTTATTCATTATTCTTTCTTTACTTTTTAAAGTTAAATTTATGGAAGGGACAAAACGAGCCAATATAAAACCTGGAATAAGGGTACAAATCATCTTAAAAAAAGATCAAAAAACAGGAAAGCTTACGGAAGGGATTGTAAAAGATATCCTAACGAGTGCTGCCGTACACACAAGAGGGATTAAAGTCCGTTTGGAAAATGGAGCTGTAGGCAGAGTACAGGAAATTATAGATTAATCGGGGAGTAAATTAGGGGAAACAGGACAATCTTAAAGGGTTTGGCACGTTTTTTTGAAAGATTTATTTAAAAAATATTGACAAATTGCAATGATTCGTTATTTTTGCAGTCCGCTTTGCACGGAATAATAATGCGGAAGTAGCTCAGCTGGTAGAGCACGACCTTGCCAAGGTCGGGGTCGCGGGTTCGAATCCCGTCTCCCGCTCAAAGGGTAGAGACGTTGTTAGAAGTAACAGCGTCTTCTTTCTTTAAGGAAATGCCGGGATGGTGGAACTGGTAGACACGCAAGACTTAAAATCTTGTGTCCATTAGGACGTGCGGGTTCAAGTCCCGCTCCTGGTACATGTAAAAAGCCTTGATTTTCAAGGCTTTTTTATTGGTTTTTGGTTTTGTGACAAGTTTTGGTTCTATGTAAAAATTGCCTGCATTAGAAAAAGTACACCTATTCCCAAAAGACCCAAATAGACGTAGTGGAAAAAGTTTTTCCCCTCCAAACGACGGTTCAGTGTCCTTCCTAAGTAAATTGCCGGAATTATGACAGGTAGTGAAAGCAAATAGTAGTATGTTACACTTGAAATCCAAAGCCCGGTAAACCAATAGCCGCACATACCTATAATACTGGCAGGCAGGAAATAGCCCTGTAAAGTTGCCCGAAAATGCGGTGCAGACCAACGACGCATAGATCCATAAATGACCAATGGCGGTCCATTCAAGCCATAAGCCCCGCCAAGGATTCCGGCAAGAAAACCGCAACAGAGCAGCCATCCCCATGAATCGGTTTTCAGTTTAATCGGTTTTCTATCTATCAAAGAATAAAGAGCAAATGCGATGATACTTATACCCAATGCAATTTTTACCATTTGCTCCTTGCCGGAAGTTAGCAACATTAGCCCTAGCGGTATTCCAAAAAATGTAGCAGAGATCAACCATCCAGCACTTTGTATATGAATTTTTTTCCAGTCTTGTGCAACAACAAAACCTGCAATAGTAATAGATACCAAAACAGCGAGGGGAGCAGCAACCTGCAGAGGAATACACAACCCAAGTAATGGAACGGCGAACAGCGACTCCCCAAATCCAAAAGCCGAACGAACTAAGGTAGCAAGGAAAATGACAATTAAAACATATATAGTAAGCGCACTTGTCAATTTCTTCTTTTTAATCTATAGAGAAAAAATCAGCTTGTTATTCCACCCGGCAATACCAGTTAATGTAGTTTTCAAACCTTTATTTAGAGATATAACTTTGTTATTCAAAATTTACAATAGGTTATTTATAATGAATGAAATTTAGGATAATTTATGCGCTCCTGCTTCTCGTTCGTAAGCAAGTGAAGCTCCCGGATATCTGTATAAGCCGGAAAATTGCTTCAACAATCATTATGAATTAACAAATTAGATTGCAAAAATAATTGTGTCAATTAAAGGTAAATTTATAATCTCTAAAGTATATTCCTGAACAAGTTTTCTTTTTGAAGGTAAAATTAATGCTTTTCACATAGCAATAAAAGAACCGAACAGCTTGTCTTTTCTATCCCAATAAAAACAAGATTTGTGCATAAAAACCCTTAATCACACATACCATCGCCGTATGCCCAATAAATATTTACATTTACGCCATACGTAGCATAATCATAATCCATATTAAAGCTTATGGGAATTTGATTGAATTTGATTGGATAGAAAATCTCTTCCTCTCTTCCATCCGAATATCCTTTTTTCATGGTAAACCCAACAACCCAATCATCGATTAAATAATTTTCAACAGTTCCAATGCAATAAATACGATTTTTTTTGTCAGAATGATCAATGGCAGCATGTACTAAAGTGCTGCTCTCTTTCCGTCCAAATAATGTATCCTGAGTAAAAATGACATATTGCAAGCTGGTGTCATTTTGAGAATTATAGATTTCAGGACCAATTACAAGATCCATTTTGAGAAAAACATGGAGCAAATAGCTTAAAGAATCATTTTCATAGGTAATTTCATCCATACATTGCGAAAATGCGTTGACTGAAATAAAAAACAGAAGTAAAAAAAGAGCTTTTTTCATAAAAGGCTTTAGCTGAATACTCTTACTGAAAACTGAGTATTTTTGTTTTCTATATTACCTATTTTTTCAATATTTAAGAAGCAATGATTGTTTCTTATTCAATGTAGAGCATTGATATCCTTTTTTGTCTGAATCCGGCAATGTTTAACAAAAGAGTGTTAAAAGTCTTGCAGGAACAGGCTTTCAAAGAAAAAATCCGTTAAATGAACTTATCATATTTTTCAATTAAGATGAACAGCAGCAATTTTGGCATATGCCTACAGCAGATAATGCCAAGGACGATGCTTTGAAACCTTGAGGAAATTTTAATTCGGGAACAGATAAACTTTCTAAACAGTAAATTTTGTTGCACAGCCGGCAGGAGAAGTGTACATGTTGGTCCTGATGAGTTATATTGGGGCAATCGGCATGGCAAAGAGCAAATAAAACCGTATTCGGCAAACTTACTATGCGGTGAATTATTCCGGCATTTTCAAAATCTTTTAAGACCCGGAAAACAGTTACCCGGTTTTCTTTTTTTTTAAGCCCTTTTTCAATTTCATTTTGCGACAAAGCACAATTACTTGCTATTAATAATTCCAAAACCGAGATTCGTACAGATGTTCTTTTTAACTGATGCGTTTGCAGTATGTTGTCAACCTTGCTTTCCATTTTCAAAAATTTAAACAAAGATAATTATAATTGTAACAATGTTGCATTTGTAAAATAAATACTATATTTGCACGCATGCTACTACAATTGTATTGTATAAAACACAATAAAAGGATTCGTTAACCTACCGTGAAAAAAAAGCATTATAATTTTTTTGTATTTCTGTTGTTGGTAGTTCTTTCTTTTAATCAGCTAGGGCTTCCTTTATTTCATCATCATGAACATTCACATACAAAAAAATATTCCGGCATAACCTTACAAGTAACACCGGAAAAGTGTGCCATTTGTGCTTTACATTTTATTCCCGATTTTTTTGTAGAAACAACTTCATTCCTATTTTCTTGCTGTACATTGAATATTAATAAATTAGTATCTTTTTTTAGGTTACAGCCCTTAAGTACAATTACTTTTATTACCGGTAGAGCTCCTCCACGTCCTTTGCACAAATTCTACCATTGCTTTTAAACAAAGGCAAACTCAATTTTCTTAACTTTTAAATTTTCATACTTTGAATTATTCAATTAAGGGATTTTTTATAATCTTTTCATTGGTAATATCCTATAATCTAAAAGCGCAATGCCCTTATACCTTTTCCGGCTATGTTAAAGATGCAGCAACGGGCAATGCCTTGCCGGGGGTATCTGTGTTGCTAAAAAAAATGCAGATAGGAGATATTACAGATGAAAACGGTCATTTTCTCATAAAAAATGTTTGTAAAGGGAGCGACTCCGTCAGCTTCTCTTATTTTAGCTATTCAAAACTTCTCAGAAAGGTTGTTTTTAGCTCCGACACTTCCATGCGCTTTTCTCTTCATGCAGGAACGACTGCGATGAAGGCGGTTATGCTTTCCGGAGAAAAACCAAAAGAAACCGCTACAACAGAGGTTATTGACTTACAGGGAAAAGAACTTGCCAGTATTAGTGGTGTTTCTTTAGGGGAAGCACTCACAAAAATTGTTGGCGTTTCTGCTTTAAAAACAGGCCCTTCAATTTTTAAACCTGTGATAAACGGTATGTATGGAAACCGGGTACTTATTATCGACAATGGAGTTCGCCTGGAAGGGCAACAATGGGGAGCTGAACATGCCCCTGAAATTGACCTTTCTACGGCTTCTAAAATATCGGTGGTAAAAGGAGCAAAAGGGGTTCGGTATGGTTCAGATGCCATTGGTGGGGTTGTGCTGGTGGCGCCTGCTCCTTTACGGAAGAAACCCGGGTTCGATGGTATAGTTGACTTTGCCGGATTTTCAAACAACCAAAAAGGCGCTGCTTCTGGTATCATCAATTTCTCCCCGGGCTTTATAAAAGGGCTTAGTTTCAGGGCACAGGGAACTTTAAAAAAAGCGGGCGATTCAAAAACACCAGATCATAATATGGGAAACACTGCCTTTTCGGAGCATGATTTCTCTTTGGCTTCCGGATATTTTCGTAAGAAAACCGAGCTTCAGATTTTCTATAGTCAGTTTGCTTCTAAAATTGGGATTTTATCTGCTTCTCATATTGGCAATCTTACTGATTTACAAAAGGCTCTTTCCGCAGGTGGGGTTTTAGATACTTCCAGTTTTTCTTATAAAATAAACAGGCCCTATCAGGCGATTATGCACGAGTTGTTTAAAGCAAGCCTTGTACGGAAATTCCGGGATTTTGGAAAGCTCTCTCTTATTTATGCCCGGCAGTTTGACAATAGAGCAGAGTATGATAAAGATAAGCCTTATAGCCCTAGTTTACAAGATAAGCCACAAGCTGCTTTTCATACCACAACCCATACAGCCCATGCGGTTTTAGACCTTACTTCAAAAAACAACTTTACAAGCACAGTTGGAGCTGCCTTTATTCAACAAGGGAACACAACTACCGGAACAATGAACGCTTTAATTCCCAATTTTAAGAGTTATGCAGGTGGATTATTCCTAATTGAGCAATGGAAGAAAAACAGGTTTAAAATTGAAGGGGGACTTCGATATGATTATAAATGGATGAAGGTTTACCGATATCAGCACAAAGAAATAATTTCGCCGGATTATACCTTTTCTGATTTTTCGGGGACGCTGGGAGCAGTAAATAAATTCTCCGATCATTTTTCTTTGAGAACCAGTATTGGTAGTGCTTTCCGCCCACCTTCTGCAAATGAGCTTTATAGCAGTGGCCTTCATGATGGGGCTGCCCGAATTGAATTTGGAGATACTACGCTCGTACCCGAAAATGCCTATAACATTTCCCTGACTGCTTCTTACAAATTCCCAAGAATTTTTGGGGAAATTTATGCCTATAACAATTATGTTAAAAACTATATATTCCTAAAACCCTCTTTGGTTTATGATGCGGGCACAAAATCCTATGATCCTGAATTTTTACTTTCTATAAGAGGTGCCTTTCCTGTTTTTCGCTATACGCAAATAGATGCCCAGTTCGCAGGTATTGATGCTTCTTTCAATGACTCGATTTCCAGACATTTTATAGGTACGGCAAGGGTTTCCTTACTAAAAGCTTATAACCGATCGGCAAAGGAATACCTTATTTTGACTCCTGCTACTCAATTCCAATATGGTTTCCGGTACAATGTGTATTGGGAAAGGTTAAAAAACTGCTTTATCCAGATGAATGAGTCGGTCGTTTTGCACAAGAGTAAAGTGCCTCAATATCAGGATTTGCTTCCCCCTCCTCCTTCTTATACTGTTTTTACACTTGAAGCCGGCGGAAGGGTTTTTATCGGAAAACAACCTATTGATCTGCGATTTTCCATCTACAATGTTTTTAATACCCGGTACAGAGAGTATCTTAATCAATTTCGATACTTTACGAATGACGTGGGGCGCAATTTCGTCCTCCGGGTTAAAATACCTTTTGATCTATCTGCTAACTAATATAATATATGAAAGAAATGCTAAAAGCTCTTATTCCCTTTTTGTTACTAGCACTTACGGCTTGTCACAAGGATAAAAATGAAATAACCGTTCCTCAGTCTCCGGATGAAAATGAATTGATAACGACGCTTAAACTAGTGTATACCGATTCGGCAATGGGAGATACACAAACGGCAATTTTTCGGGATATCGATGGTCCTGGCGGAAATCCTCCCACTCAGTTTGACACCATACGGTTAAAAACACAGACTGTATATTTAGCGCAAATTATCTTATTGGATGAAAGTTCAGCCCCCATAGATACAATTTCAAATGAGGTATATGAAAAACGCAATGAGCATCAGTTTTTCTTTACTTCAACCGATGCTGCTATTACTACTTCTTATGGAGACTTTGATGACAATGGAGTCCCTTTAGGGCTTAAACTTCAAATGAAAACCGGGATGCCAACCACCGGGACAGCATCTACATTCACAATTTCCCTAAAACATCAGGGGGATCAGAAACCTGTATCCGGGACAGGAAATAGCTCTGCCGGAAGTACAGATATTCAAATTGCTTTCCCGCTACTTATTAAATAGCAAATTGTTTCTTGCCTGTTACAAACAAAATAAAGCAATACCTGTTTTTTATAATCAAAAAACAGGTATTGCTTTATCAACAGGTCTTTTTCCCATTTCGACTAATAAGATTAAAGCACCATAGATAATAGTGTATTGATTAATTTGTTGTTACATGTTTTTACGTATCAAAATCCAGGGAATTATGGAAGCTATTCAGAGATAAAATATTCCTTTGAATATGCTTGAAATACTCGTTGTATTCATTCTTATACTGCTTAATGGCTTTTTTTCCATGGCAGAGATTTCAGTTATAGCCAGCAGAAAAGCAAAACTGGAAACTGAAGCAAAATCCGGAAAAAAGGGAGCTAAGAGTGCCTTATTTTTGTTAAAAAAACCCGCTCGTTTCTTATCTACGGTTCAAGCCGGAATTACGCTGGTCGGAATTCTAATTGGTGCATACAGTGGAGCTAAACTTTCCGATAACCTTGCTCCATATTTAGCAAAAATTCCTTTCATCGCTCCCTTTAGTTATACTTTAGCATATATACTTGTAGTGGTTATTGTTACCTACTTAATTCTTGTTTTTGGCGAATTGGTTCCCAAGCGCATAGCAATGAATTTCCCTGAATCGGTGGCCATGTTGATGTCTCCGGTTGTACGAGCCTTTTCCGTCGTATCTGCCCCTTTTGTCTTTATACTTGCAAAATCAACAGAATCTGTCGTAAAATTGATGGGTATAAAAAATGTGCAGCCACCCCCCATTACAGATGAAGAAATTACCGCTTTAATAAGAGAAGGAACTATTAGCGGTCAGTTTGAAAAAGTCGAACAAGAGATTGTAGAACGTTTATTTCTTTTGGGTGATACAATCGTCGGTGCTCTAATGCAAAATAAAGTAGATATTGTCGCTTTAGATATTGCAGAGGGCGAGCAAAATAAATGGATAATTGCTTCCTCAAATTTTAATATTTATCCTGTTTTTGAAGAACATCTGGATAATATCATTGGGATTGTCCGAACAAAGGATATTTTAAGCCGCTTTATTCAAAACAAGCCTTTTAACCTTCGGGAAGTGCTTATACCGCCGTTTTATGTTCCTGACACACAAAAGGCCTTTACTCTTTTAGAACAATTTAAGAAGACTAGGAATGACTATGCTATAGTTATCGATGAGTTTAGCACTTTTGTGGGTATTATTACACTTAGGGATTTGGCAGAAGGTATTTTTGGAGACGTAGATTTACAGAGCAAAGACCCGGAAATAGTAGAAACCGCTGAAAATACCTGGCTCGTAGATGGCCTTATCGATTTTGAAGAATTGCTTTGTTTTTTAGATCTAAAGGAAGAAACCGTTCATAAAGAAAATGATTTTAGGACATTAAGTGGATTTATCAGCTATTTCACCGGACATATCGCAAGTACAGGCGAGACTTTTATTTGGCATGGATTTGTGTTTGAAGTACTCGATCTTGACGGCTTGAGGGTTGATAAAGTGCGTATCATAAAAACAATTCCGAAGAGGGAAAAGGGAAAGCTTGGGGAATAGAAACCTAAACCCTATTGCAGCTTCCTCACAGCATATTGGCAAAATTTGTAAGGAAGCCGCAGGTTGGGTTGCATAATTTAATCTGTCGCAATTATTATTTTCCGGTTATAAATTATTTGTTGATCAGTTATTGCCTGAATAAAATAAATTCCTGATTGGAGCGCATTGACATTGATGGAAAAGGATGCTGCATTGTCTTCAATTTGCCTACTCAAAACACTTTTCCCCATTGTGTTAAAGATGGTTATCTCAACCGGATTTTGCTTATCTTGAAAAATAACATGTAACTGATCCTTTACGGGATTCGGATATACCCTAAATACATCTTTGCTTGCTGTTGATTTGCTAATACTCGTAACAATGCTGACAAAAGGGTACAAATAAGTAGCCGTATAGTCTACCAAGCTATCCAAATATTCCCAGGAATTTGGCAAAGGATAAAGCCATGGGCAATGAGTAGCCCCCGGCAATGAATCAAATACGACAGGAAGACCGACATGCATAGCTCTGTTGGCTACTTCATACGCATACTGAATAGGTATAATCGGATCACCTGTACCATGCACCATGAGCAATGGTGGGTCTGTTGGGTGTTGTATGACCGTAGTATCAAATATCGGATCTAAAAGTACCGTCTTTGTGCCTCCCGAAAAACATAAAGTTGCCGCTGTTTTAGAAGTATGCCCCGGATTGCCGCTATGCCCCTCTACTGTTCCGTCTGTATTATAGGGAGGAACAGCCGGGGTTAACAATTCGCCCGGTTCGTCGACGTAGTTCACATTTAAAGCAGTAATAGCTCCCGCAGAGCAGCCGCCAATAAAGATTTTCGAAGTATCGATTTTATAGGTGGAGGCATTTGCTTTAAAAAAACGAACCGCAGCACGCGCATCATACATTGCGTTCATAATGGCACGGTTGCTCATTGAAGTGTCGAGCCGGTAATTAATGCTGGATACCGCATAACCTCTGTGCGCAAAACTGTCGCAAAATGCCACAATGTTTACAAGGCTTTTACTCTGATTTACATCGGTAAAACCACCTCCATGCGCATAAATTATAAGTGGTCGTTTGGTCTCTATATCACCTGAAGGTTCATAAAAATCCAATTTTAAAACTTCATTTATACCTTGATAATTTACTGCACTCCCATAAACAATATCAAGCGTACTATCAATAGTGCTAAATACCGGCTGGAGGTAGCGCTGGGCATAACAATTAATAATGGTAAAACTCAAAAGTAACAATGTACATATTTTTTTCATAGTCGTTTTTTATAATTATTTCATCGTCTTTTATACTTCATAAAGTAATAAAAGTTAGAAAATTAATAAAATTTATTCAAGAATATCAGAACGAAAAAGCGGGGAAATCTCTATGGAATGGAGGAAAGCAGAAATACGCGTAAACAAAAAATAATTTACATCAACCAAACTTTTCCCTTTTCTTGAAAAAGTAGCTTGCGAAAAACATTTTCTTGCAAAGATAGTTGAAAGATGCTAGACCTTTCCTTTTAGACTTCTTAATGAATTATCAGATTATTATTGCAGGGGGTGGAATTGCAGGCTTGATAAATGCAATTTGCCTTTCCCGTGCCGGATTTTCTGTTTTGGTTATAGAAAAAGAAACGTACCCTTTTCATCGGGTTTGCGGAGAGTATATATCCAATGAAGTCTTGCCCTTTCTTTGTTCCATAGATGCCAACCCTGCTGTTTTATCGCCTTCCAACATCTCAAAACTTACCGTAACCTCCCCAAAAGGGACTGCCTTAAATATGATTTTAAAATCTGGCGGATTTGGAGTGAGCAGATATACTTTTGATGCTTTTTTATTTGAAAAAGCGAAGCAGGCTGGTGCTGTATTTCAACTTCAAACAAAGATACTTGCGATTGAATTTTCAGCGGAGCAGTTTACAGTAAATACCGAAGCTGGTTTATTTTTTGCTCCTCTTGTAATTGGAAGTTTTGGAAAAAGGTCAGCACTCGACCGCCAACTCAATCGGGCTTTTTTTTATCAAAAATCTCCCTATCTGGCTGTTAAATACCACATTAATTATGATATACCCTCCGATACTATCGGATTGCATAATTTTCACAAAGGCTATTGTGGTATATCTAAAACTGAATCGGAAGCTATTTGCCTTTGTTACCTCACTTCGGTAAGCAATTTAAAACAAGCGGGGACTATCCCTGCAATGGAGGAAACTGTTATTCAGAAAAATCCTGTTTTAAAAAATATTTTTTTGAATGCTTCTTTTGTTTTTAAAAAACCAAAAGTAATTCATGCAATTAGTTTTGAGAGCAAGACAAGGGTAGAAAACCATATCCTTTTCTGTGGAGACTCAGCAGGTATGATAAGTCCGCTATGCGGCAATGGAATGGCAATAGCTATACATGCTGCAAAGCTTCTTTCTTCCTTGATTGTTAAATATTTCAATTGTAAATCGGGGGACTTGAACCGAGAATTTTTGGAAAAAGAATATGCATTTTTATGGGATAAAAGGTTTGATGCACGGTTAACAAGAGGCAGAAACATTCAACGGCTTTTAGGGAATACAGTCGTTACAGATGCAACCGTAAGGCTTTTACGAAGCAACAAACTTTTGGCAAACTGGTTGGTGCGTAAAACCCATGGAAATCCATTTTAGCGAATTGGATTTATAAGAAAGTTTTAAAACTTATAAAAGAACAAAAAAAGAAAGAAGGCGATAAAGCTATATGTACTCAACTTATTAAGCTGCATAGTAGATTTCCAGTCTGCATTTTTTTCATCTTTAAACACTTTAAACGTCCACTGAAGAAAATAAAAAAAGGTGGGTAGCATAAAAAATGGAAATAACATAGCTATCCATAAATTATATTTTAAGAAAAAATAATAAACAAAAGCAATCGTAGCCAAACAAAATAGAGAGGCCGTCCAAATAAACGTCCCTTTTATACCAATCAATCTGCTTAATGTTAAATCTCCCCGCTTTGCATCTTCCCTATGTTGGTAAACTTGTGTAATCGGATAAGACCCCAAAAGCAGTAGTGAGCATAATAAACCGGGGAAAAGAGTCTTCCGGACAAAGAAAGCAGAAAAATCAAGATTTTCTATTGCTAATACAGTCATAGCATACGTAAAAAAACCCTGAAAAACGACAACTGTCAACAAACCGACAAAGGGCATTTTTTTTAGCCGGATAATGGGGTGACTATATGCCTTGGAGACCATTCCATACAAAAACAGCAGCAGAGCAAACTTCCAACTTATTAAAAAAGCGAGAAGAATGGCTGCAACATCGAACAATAGTGCGATATAAAAAAGCTCTTTTTCAACAATCGGAGGCTTTTCCAATCCTCCGATCGATTCTTCATCTTTATCAAAATAACTATTATATCCATTACTTGCCGGATAAAGGAAGAGATGCAAGGCAATAAATGCAATAAAAGGGTAAACCTTGTTTTGTATTTCTGCCTGTGTAAGCGCAAAAAGAAAAAAGGGCATAAGGTAGAGTGAGAAAGGAATGCGCAGATGAAGTATGGAGGATTTTTTTATACCCATTGCAGGAAAACAAGTTTGTTGGTTTTTTGTTAGTTGAATATAAGCAACAGAAGCATTTCCCTCTATTTTTATATGAAATCTTATATAACGTCCATTGGTACTGCAAACCCATCTCATTGTTTTCCGCAATTGAAGATAGCCGACTTTATGGCAAATGCACTACAAATGAATGCAGCCGAGCGTGCAAAACTTAAAGTGCTGTACAAGGCAACAGGAATAAAACAACGCTTTTCGGTAATCCCCGATTTTGGAAAAGCAAATGGAGGTTTTGGCTTTTTTCCGAACGCCTATGACTTAGAACCTTTTCCCACAGTAAGCAACCGGATGATACTTTATCAAAAAGAAGCACTACCCCTTGCCAAAATAGCGATAACAAATTGTTTATTGAATAGAAACCTTACAAACTTAAATGCAGTTACCCATTTAATAACAGTAAGTTGTACAGGAATGTATGCCCCGGGGCTTGATCTTGATATTCTGGAAACACTTGGTATGAAAGGAAACACTAAAAGGACTTGTATAAATTATATGGGCTGCTATGCAGGTTTTAATGCCTTAAAAAATGCCGACTATATTTGCAGAGCAGACCCCAAAGCGAAAGTGCTTATTGTTTCTGTTGAATTATGTACGATTCATTATCAAAAAAAGAGGGCATGGGAAAGCCTTCTCTCCAATGCTTTGTTCTCCGATGGTGCTGCCGCCGTTTTAGTAGAAGGTATTTCTTCCGGGAAAATAAATTTATCACTCGATCATTTTTATTGTGCGGTTGAGCCAGAGGGGAAAAAAGATATGGCGTGGCAAATTTCAGATTTTGGTTTTGAAATGACTTTGTCCTCTTATATTCCCGATCTCATTAAAGGAGGAATTAAAAAACTCACAAAAAACCTTTTAAAAAGGGTTGCACACTCTATACATACTATTGATTTTTTTGCTATTCATCCCGGAGGGAAAAAAATATTAAAAGTAATTGAAGATGAGCTAGATATTCCTAAAGAAGCCAATCGGTTTGCCTATGAAATTCTTGAAAACTATGGCAATATGTCTTCCGCTACTATCTTTTTTGTTTTGGAAAGCTTGTTACAAGCTCTTAATAAAGAGGATACAGGAAAAAATGTACTGAGTTTTGCCTTTGGCCCGGGCCTGACCCTAGAGTCTATGTTACTCGGCATAGTTGTTCCCAGTACTTTGAAAATAGAAAAGCCTTCTAAAAGTTATGCTGAATTTGAATGATCGGGTAAATATACCTGAGTTAATGGATGATTTAGAGTTTAACGATGCAGTTATCTTTCAAACTTTACAGGAACTAGATAAAATCAATTATTTATTGGGGGGCAATCGTGTTACAATAGACGCACTCAATACAGTAAGAAAAAAGGGGGATTTTATAGGGAAACTGATACATGTCGCTGACCTTGGCTGTGGAAGTGGAGAAATGCTTAAAGTAATTGCCCATTGGGCAAAAAATCTGGGGATTGGAGTAAAATTAACAGGTATAGATGCCAATCCATATATTATTAATTATGCCTTAAAACACTGCGGGGATTTGAAAAATGCACAATTCTACACAGAAAACATTCTCTCTCCCTCTTTTAAGGATAAAACTTTTGATATTATAATATGCACCCTTTTTCTACATCATTTTGAAGAAGCAACCCTTATAAGCTTGCTAAAACAACTTAGCAAACAAGCCTCTGTTGCTATTATAATAAATGATATTCACAGGCATTGGCTGGCGTACTATGCAATAGCTGTACTTACCGGTTTTTTTTCCCGCTCCTACATGGTAAAATACGATGCAAAGCTTTCGGTAAGAAGGGCATTTAAAAGAGCAAACCTGGAAAAAGTGTTCAAACTAGCAGGATTAAGCAATTATTCAATCCGCTGGAAATGGGCTTTCCGGTATCAGGTAATAATAGATTGTAAAAAAGCTTAAAACGGCATTATACACTTTAAGGGTGTTTTACCTTGATAGTTGCTACTGCATTATCAGCATAAGCGTTTTTTGCTTTATGTCGTCGTCATTGGCACCAACCCTTATTTTGCAGATATAAACCCCTTTGGGTAATTTTCTACCAGCTTCATCTGTGCCATCCCAGGAAAATTTGTTGCTTCCAACCTGGCTTACATCAATTTTTCGAACCAATGCCCCCGAAATAGCATAAACTTCAACCGAAACTGTATTTAAAGCAGTAGCTTCAAATTCTATATTCGTTTTTCCATAAAAGGGATTGGGATAAGCTTTTGCCTCTAGAGAAGCAGTTACAGCAGGATGCATAAAACTCGTAACCGTATCAAATACAATAAAGTCTATTGTTTTGTAAGAGCGATTCCCATAAGGGTCGGAAGCGCCTATTTGTAAGGAATAATTGCCACTAGAGAGGCCTTTAAAAGGATAGGCAAGAAGCCCCTTTTGAGGGTCATTTATATCATTTTTGTAATAAGAGCTCAACACTACAGCATTATT
>Ga0164242_10003841_pt1 | contig 16988 bp, 21 predicted proteins | sample OricomgcompostMG_FD_108783 | JGI IMG/M metagenome (GOLD analysis project Ga0164242, IMG submission 108783) | Miracle-Growth compost microbial communities from Emeryville, California, USA - Original compost - Miracle growth compost (MG) ...
GACCCCCCGAACGTCCAACCATGGGAAGCAAGAGAAAGCGCGGCGCCAAGGACTCGGTGGTCCCTCTGAGCCAACCGACAACCAAGCGGACCAAGAAGAACCCGGACTCGAAGAAGGCTGCCCGCGCGACCACCGACCTCGATAAGTCGCCCTTCTCAGACTATCCCACCGTCGACGGCCGCAAACGCGAGGCTGCCCTCTATGACCTGCTAGGTAGCGAGAACAGCTCCGATCGAATCAATGCCGCCGATGCCATTGTGTCGGCCCTCCTAGGCGGGGAGGGCGTGTCGGAACATGCTCTCGATCGTCACCTCGATAAGCGGCTCTTCCGCGGCCTTGCGAGTGGGAGGAACGCGTCTCGTATTGGATTCAGCCTCGTCATTACCGAAGTCCTGAGACAGCTGTTTGGAAAGGAGGACTTGGGGAGCACTCGATATCCTGGTTTAACCTTCGACACAGTCCTGAAAATATTGGTCGAGAGAACCCATGCTGGCGGCAACATACCCGGCCAGGAGGAAAGGGACCATTATTTCGGCCAGCTTTTTGGGATAGAATGTTTTGTCAGCGCCGGAATTCTATTCGACGACAAAACCAGGTGGCTTTCCATCGTCGATCTACTACTAAATCTCGCCAATAAAAAGGTCTGGCTCCGATCCCAGTGTGGCTGGATTATCGTCCAGGCCATGCAGAATATGAAGCGGAAACTAGCCGAAAAGACCCTCCAGAAATTGTCTGACGAGGGCCTGTCCAAGACTCCGGAAGGAGTCGGTATCTGGATAGTCGCCTTGGATCGCTTCCCAGATATGAAGGTGCCCTCGAAGCCATGGACCAACCCTCTCTCCCCCAAGGCCTTTGGAGACTTGCCCACCGTTCTGAAGGATAGCGGTAGGGAGGCGTCAAACGCTCAGGACGTCACTGGTCGGAAACAGAAGCAGAGCAATTGGACTGCCCAGCTCCATTTCGTTTGGGACGTCATCCTGGCGCACTTTATGAACATCCCAGCAACTGACCTTGAAGCTGCTGAGACCTTCACCCTGTTTTGGAATAGGGTCGTCGATGGTGAGCCACCACGCTCGCCCCTTATATCCCTATTACAATTACTAATTTGCAGCAGAAAGCTTCTTTTCCAAGAGTGCCTCCGACAGCCAGAAATTCTCCGGATTCATGATCTTCCAGAAGATGATTGAGGGTGGTTCGAGCTCCCCATTTATTTTGGAAGCCGTATTCAGTAAGAACTTGATGGCCTGTCTGATGAATCAGGCTTCGAGAGAGGATCGCTATCTTCACCGAGCTGCCGTGAAAGCGTTGAAGTCGATCGAGACTACAGTTCAAAATGAGCCTTCAGTGCTTGAACCCGTCTTAAGACAATTACTAGGCGAGCACGGCGCATATAACTTCGACCAGCGGACGAATACTAAGGTGGTGGAGAAGTTGCTCCAGTCGACCACTTCGGCAAACGCCAATGCCATCCTCGAAGTTATTAAGACTACGAATAACCTAGAGCCACCATTATCTCTCCAGACCTACGGCAATTACCTTTTCAGGCTGGCCAGCCTTCCAACCGGGGCCGAAAAGGTCGGCGACGAGGATGGCGTCCCTGTCCCGGTATTGGCCCTCCAGGAATTAGCAAGAATTACCTATTCCAAGTCCGACGATGCCGCTGCTCCCGACGAGAAGGCTCGAGACACGCTTCGCAATAGAGTGACATCCGCCTTCGCAAAGTTTGTCAGAAGGCCCGAAGACTTTGCTCATCTTTGCAATGCCGTCCTCTTGATCGAGGCGGACTTGGGGATGGATGAGGAGATCGAGTCGGAGCTTGTCCGGGCATTGGAAAGGCTGAAGGAGCTGCTTGACTGTGAAGACGTTTCAGCAAATCTTAGAGCCCCATACCACGGATTGGCGTTGCTTCATGCCGTGGGGATTCTACAGTTATACAACGAAGATCCGGATGCGCTCGAGACGTTGGCGGATCTTGAGCAATGCTATGATAAGTTGAAGGGAAAGGCCCTGGAGGGAGAAGGAGGGATCTCCGAGTTCTTGGTGGAGATCCTACTCTCCATGGTCGCTCAGCCGTCGTCTCTGATGCGGCAGGTCTCTCAGCAAGTCTTTGAGGCCTTCACTCCCGTCTTGTCAGGCCAGGCAATCCAACTCCTCACGGATCCCCTCTCGGCAAACGAGAATGAAAAAGGACAACAGGCCCTTTTTAGCACCGAAGACGAAGACATGAACGGCGCCGCAGACGACGACGAATCAGACGATAGCGACCAAGAGTCTCTAGATTCGGACGTGGAGATAGTCGACCTCGAGGATGCACCCTCGGACCAAGACTCTGATTCAAGCGACAGCGACGAGGCCGAGTCCGTCCAAGGAGACGCCGGCAAGGATGAACTAGAAGCTCTAGACGACGCCCTAGCCAAGGTGCTGAAAAGCCACCGCCTAGACAAGGACGCCGAGGCCGAATCCAGCGATGATTCCGACATGAGTGACTCGGAGATGATGGAGCTCGACGAGAAGCTCGTTGAGATCTTCAAACAGCGCTCAAAGACCTCCAGCAACAAGAAAGGGAAGCGGGACGCCAAGGAGTCAGTCATCAACTTCAAGCACCGCGTCCTCGACCTGCTCGGCATCTTCGTCAAAAAGGAAGCTGCCAGCTCAAACCCGCTTGCCTTCCAGGTCCTGCTACCGCTTTTGGAGCTGGTCCGGACGACGACAGTTAAACCTCTCGCCAATAAGGCCTGTGAGATCGTCCTCACCTTCACAAAGGGGCTAAAGAAATCCAGAGGCAGCCAAGACTCCCCGGCCGACGAACTCGACGCCGATACCCTGATGCAGCTACTCCATAATATACACGCTGAAGCATCCAAGGACCTGTCGCACGTCTTTGCGCGGGCTGCCTCCGCTGCTAGCTTGGCTGTGGCATCGGTGCTCTGTGCTTCGACCGGCCGGACGGAAGAGGTCTTCCAGCTCTATGCGCAGACTCAGCTCAAGTGGTATCGCGGTGAGGTTAAGATGCAGCCGTCGTTCTTTACGGACTGGCTGAACTGGTGCCAGGGCCATGCTTCGAACACGGCGGCGCAAGGCAAGGAATAAGGGGGAATACTGGTAAAGTAGATGGGAGCGAAGTTACCTAGTCGCGCTTACCGAGATATCCCTCGACCTCTGTATGTACTTGAAAGACATGTGGCCCCTCGCAAAATAGACATGCCGTCATAGACACTTTCTTATCCTTTAAACCTGAACCGAGGCCATACGCAAAGGTGGTGGCACCAGCCAAGGCGGTAGGTACTCACGTAGATAGCACGCATAAAAAGGACTTCGCAATCCGTTCCCGAGTCCAAATGGCAATTACTTCTATGGATCTTCCCTTGGTAAAAGCCCATCCATCCATGGTCGCCATGTGATACAAGTACAATCATCGCCCGCATTTTCGGCCCCCTCTCCCTCCCTTCGCAACAGGAGGACCCGTTCTCGACCGCTCATCTCATACCTAGGCTGTCGCTCCTCAGTCCTCCATCTTGTCGTCGTCCTTCTTCCCCTCATCCTCATCATCATCACCCTCCAGCGCCTTCTTCGCCGAAGCCTCCGCCTCCTCTCTCAGAGCCTTGGGCACCTCCTCGTGCCGGCCCTTAGTCGGACCCGCAGCGTCGCTGATCCAGGTCATTTCCAGCTCGAACTCCTTGTCCTTATTGTCGTCGTGGGCCACGTAGATGATCCGCGCCGCCTCCTTGACGGCCTGCTCGAGGGTCATCTCGCCAGCAGCAAGATCCAGCTTCTCCAGCTCGGCCTTGGCGGCCTGGCGGCCCTTGCCCGTCGCGGCGCCGTAGTAGCCCCAGTAGAGCCCCGACGGCTCGATCATGTACAGGAACGGCCCGCCATGCTTCTTGCCCTCCACCTTACCGCCCGCTCCGACCGAGGGGCCCCGACCGACCTCGCCGTCTACTGGTGTCTCCAGCTCGCTGTCGAACCCACCGACGATGGCCGTGATGCCGAATGGCCGCACGGACTGGTATAGGGTGTAGGCTTGCATGTAGCTACCCATCCGGCTCGCGAGGTCGGCGGTGCCGATGGGCGCCTTGAAGGTATCTCGCCAGGAGCGCGCCTCGTCACGGGCGCGGTCGACAAAGTGTCGGCCGTCGGGTACCATGCCGGAGTAGACCTATCGAGTTTGTTGCGGGCACGGTCAGTGATTGGGGTTTTGGGGTAGGCAGTGGAAATACGGCGGCCACGCAAAGAACCAAATGGGGCTGGAGCTCGCCTGGGATTGGCGGGGATCAAACGTACAACGCCGAGATGTCTATCTACTGTGGCAATCCTCTTGTTCCCTCCGGACTTCAGCAGTTTTGATGCGATGATCTTCTCGACTGCGAGAACGACGCCATTCTTACACCGGATGCCGACAGAGGTGCCGCCATTCTCTACCGCCTTGACTGCGTATTCGACCTGGAAGTTACGGCCATCGGGTGAAAAGATGGAATTGGCGAGATCGTAGCCCGTTCCTATCGACGTCTGTTTGAGAGCAAGAGTGTCAGCATTAAGAGCTCGAAAATAGATTGGCGCGAGGCGGTAGATCCGGTCTGGAGCTTACCATTGTGTTATGCAACTGTAGGGTATGTCTGGGGAAGGTTAGGAGAGCGATGGGAGGTCGGGGTATTGCGGTGGTTGAGCTCTGTCGATTTTGAAAGCAGTAGGCGCGAGATGCTCGAGCTTCAGGCAACGGGGGAGCTGCGTGTTGAGGTTGCGGCAGGTGTGGCGCGTTCTTGGTCAGCTCAGCCACATCTCTGTTTACACGCCACAACTCACCTCCAAGGGGCCCCTTCCCGGGGTCAACAACCAAGAACCCCTTCTATTTTAGCGAAAACTCCGTAAAAACGACATCGCTCGAGATTTTATCTCTTACAGTAAGGCCTGATAACATTATCAACAATTTTTACACCCTCCATCGGCGGTATCTCTCAGAACCGATCGTACTTCGTCCGCTCGTAATTTACACTTCTATCGAGAAGAACAGAACTAATGGCGTCAGCGTTAAGTCGGGTGCCAACGGAGCTCTGGGACATGATCTTCGAACTGGCAGCTGGCCCAAGTCTTCTCGTCGCACACTCCTATCTCGAGGAGATCAAGTTCCGGTCCACTGCGATCGGTCAACAACAGGCCTGTGGCAATTCTCGCAAGGCTTTCCTACAGGACAGGGTCCTCATCTTCGGTCCGAGATCCGTCAGCGAACGGGATAAGACGGGGTTCTAGTTCCACCCGTATGATGACATTCTCTTCATGGACGATACTGCAATGTCCCACATGATGAACAGTTTACGCACCGAGGTGGTCTTCTTTAGGGCAAACATGGTGACGCAGATTGCTCTAAACTACAGGTCGCCGGGATATGGATCTAGTCTGTAGGAAGGGCTCGTCAATCTCGCCTGGGCCTTCCCCAGCATTCGAGTGGTGCACATCTTCATCTCGAGCCAGACAAACCAGCCAACTGATCACCAGTTTATGAACCGCAAGTTCTCAATCGAGAAATATCTTCAAGGGACGGTTCCGCACCCCAACGGCGGCGGGGAATCCACTGACTTCCTGATACACCACACCCAAAATGCGTTCCGAAATGCTCATCGCATTACTACCCATTCTCACGGTGTACGGGGATTTGACCCCGATGATGACGATCTTGAGCCCCCTTGCGTTGTGGATGCTAATGGGCGTTATATTCTACCGCAGGTTGTGTTTGAACAGGTTCGGTTCCATCAAGAAGGCGAGTTTTAGTTGTCGGAGTGGGGTTTTTCTGACGTGGTCTTGGGCGGAGGGTACATGAACCACGAGCGTTAACAAAGCGGTTTACTTCTTAAGGAATTTCCACTCAAGGCTTGGTGAATTCCCTTTTGCACTGCGTGTATTATAAAGTCAACACAGCATCCACGCATGATATCTAGAAACTGCTTGCCCGAGTCTAACCTGGCGGGTGAGGGCCAAAAAGAGAAAAGAAATGCCTGCATAATGGGTGTCATTGATACTCCGAGGATTGAACGTTGAAAGCCCTTATATTCCAACCGCATGGCTAAACACCCTCACCGCCAGCTGGCTCAGCAACCTTCCTCTATCGTCCTGGGGGAGTTCCTATTGTTCAGCAGTTAGCCACGAGTAACTACGCCCACCGCTTCGTAAACACCCACCTCGACCGACGGAGAAGGATACATGCGAGCTCAAACGTATAGGACGTACCTGAAAGACGGCATAAACGCTCTTGCCCTTCGCATCCCTGACCGCCCCAAGTCTATTCCCCGCGACCGCGCCCGCCAGCAGGCCAGGCACGTTGCCGACGATGAAACCCAACGCGCCGCCGCTCAGGCCGCCGACGACGCTCCAGAACTTGCTCGTTGGCTGGCCCGTTCCCGGGTCGGCCATCCCTTCCTCGCGCAGCATCTCCTCGAACACGTCGCCGAACTGCTCGTTCTCCGCCCGCTGGCGCGCCTCGGGCTCGGCAGCCCGGCCGGAGAAGAAGTTCCACGCCCACGAGTACGCATTCTCGCCGGCGCCGGCGCCGGCACCTGTGTCCTCGCCCGTAGAGTCGTCCGCGAAGCCGCCGGGCATCGAGGGAGACGGGCCCCCCGTCCGCGAGAAGAGCTTGCGCTGGGCGTCGTACTCGCGCCGACGTTGGGCATCGGAGAGCGTGTAGTAGGCGTCGTTGACGAGTTGGAACTTGTGTGTGCGCGAGGCTCGCTCGGGGGATTCGGCGGGGACTCGGTCGGGGTGTGTCTTTAGGGCGGCGCTGCATGGGGTGGGATGTCGTTAGTGGGGACTCCGTTTACGATAAGACCTTTGAGCCCTTGAATCGTGACGCTCTTACCGCTTATATGCATCGCGGACCTGGGAAGTCGTAGCTGTTTCGGATATTTGGAGAATCGCATCTAGAGAAGCGTCAGGAATATGCACCTTATCTAACCATAGAACTTATGGGCACACTCACAGTAGTTTGGCGGGGGTCCGCTTGAAGCCATCCTTATCGTGGCGTATTCCTATCTCAAGAGACTAGCGCAGATTCGAAGTTCTTATGATATGAGATAAAGTTTGGAAAGGGTTATTGAGGCGAAGTAAAAAAAAAGAACAACTCCTGGCCCATCGGGCAACAGGCCAGCCTTGCGATTGTATGGTGGTTGTCCAACTTGATCACGGCGAGGCGATCGGTAGACGTCATCATGTGGCGTTGGGGTGTGGCGTCACGTATCACATTTAACCGCACCAAGTTCTGGCCCGAGCACCTACACCTGGGTGTGGCAGTGAGGTAGCATGGAACGGTACCAGGTACGGTACTACCTAGGTGTACATGTATATTCGATACCAAATTCCATGTCCCTGTTGGTTGATACAAACAGCCCGCGTGGCTACATCGGCGGGCTAAATCTCCTCTCACCTCAAGAATAGAAAATTATAGGAATGAACAGGGGAGGGAACGCCTCAACTTGAAGTTGGGTACATCCTTCGCTACGCATAGATCCACATCCCGGCCAGGCGGCTTGTGGGACCCTCTCCAGGCCTCCACACCAGCTGATGCAAGCCCCGCCATCTCGCAGCCCTTGAAATATGCAGGTTTGCCATTTTTTCCCGAGATAGCTCCGTCCTTGAAATAATATGTGTTGACGGCATTGAGAAGCCTCACTCCTATATCACCCATCCCATACCTCCCAGCGAGGACAAAGGGGTCCTTGGACCTCGAGGCGGAGTCGGCCTTTGAATTTCCTCGGGAGATTACCTATTTTTCTGGGTGTCCCCCGTGACGAACGTGCAAACGGCTCAACATCCTCAACGACCAGACTCGGCGTCTCGTGTCACCGCTTAATTGGGCAGGGGTGGTTCAAAAAGGAGCGTTGAACCGCCATCAAAGATCCGTTTCATGTCGGCCGGCCTTGTGACGCATACCACCGCGCTCTCAGGGGAGATCTACCTGTGTGACTGCCCAACAAACGCCCACAGGGTTTCCATCTCAGGTAAGGTACCTGCCTTGCTTCCTTTGGCTGCTTGGATAGGAACCTATGAATGAGGGGCAATGCTCGCCAAGCCAAGAATGATGGAGAGAGTAGTTCCCACCATCAAGATCGAGCATAGGTATCCCTCGAGGAGGATACTATTGTCGATGTCCCGACTCGGAGATGTCAAAGAGAAAGGAGAAAACAGGGTCGATGGATCTTCCTCCTCCTCAGTGAATGGACCAGGCTCTTGAGCGGTGACGGCACCAGATTGTCATTTCCCTACCTTACCTTAGCACCTGCCTTAGCGACCAGCTACCCACCTGAAGCATGATGTTTCCCCCCATGTAGGGGATATTTCAATGTGAATCAGGCTCCAATGATCTGCCTGCCAGGGCCAGCACCCCTCCCCCTCCCCACCCCTCCATTTGGGTCCCAAGATACTACTTTGTTGATGCAACATTTAAATACCCTCCCCATGCACCGAACTTGGATTCCCATTTACTCCGACTTGATATTCTTTCAACACTGATCTCCGGCTCCTGACTTCGACCGTCTAGCTGCCCATACCAAAACCAAAGCCCAGGCGTGTGGCGATCCCAAGTCGACTGAATATTATCCCGCGCTTCACACCACCTTCCTCGAACATCGCCCCCCCTCCTCTCCTCTCCTGACAAGCCGGATCGGTGGCCGCCAATCTCCCGACCCATTTCCCCGGCCGTTTCCCCCAAATTCAACCGCTCTTTTTATTTTTGCTCTCGAATACTCGTCTTCCTTTCTTCCCTTTGTTTGCTTTGCCAAAGAGCCTATTCAGCTACCAGTACATAGCATAGTGAATATAAAACGAAGTTGTCCCTTGGGCCGCTTACAACAAAGCACAAACACGTTGCCGCCTTTGCACCCGCCCCCCCGCTGACTCTATTCCTCTCTTCCGAAAATACTCGGAAGGCCTTTTTTTGGACTGGATTAGCAATTACGGATGCGTGTCTGCACCTAAACTGCAGCTAGGTAGAATCACAACATGCCTTGGAGCCAACATCTCATCACTAACCAGGACTCCCAGGCAAGATTAATGACTGCCGTTCAGCCCAATATGCAGGCCCACGAGGACCTTGCGGCTTTGTTCTCAAAGAACTTGACCTTGGATCCGGCTCCGCCTCCCCAGGAGGAACCCAAGATCGTCTACATCTCACAACACTACAACCATTCAGCCCATCTAGCCCGGCCGCAGACCGAGGAACCGCAACCGTCACCTAGACCGTCTTCGGAGCCCCCACAGCCCGAGCATGCCGCCGTGGAGACTGTGTTGCGAAGCAATGGCGTAGACCCTTCATGCCTGTCAATGCCCCAGCTGCAACTCTTCAGGGCAGTCGAGGAACCCCAGCAGCTCCGGCTGATCGAGCTGTGGAGCATCTGCCCGCCCACTAACAGCAATGACAACCCGACGCTGGCGTGGAGTTTCACGACCGTCGAGCAAGAGGAGGCTCTAGCGAAGATGCGCTACGACCAGCAAAAGCAGCAGGCAGATCAAGTCATGAGCCTGGACGGCACCCCACTGACACCGATTCAAGCGGGCGACGGGCGTTGGATCTCGACCGTCCAGACCCAACATTACATGGAGCCCTATATGGCCTCGGGCTACGAGGACATGGCCAGGCGGGAGTACGAGGAATCAGCCCGGCGCGCCCACGCCGAGGCGATGGAACGACCTAAGGACGTCTACCAGCCTTTCGGTACTGCCGTCGGAGGAACGACTTACAACCGCGCCACTGACCCGGTCTATCAGTCAACCACCGCGACTACCGACTGGAGCCAGCAGACGCACATGGAGAACCAATATGGGAGGATGATGCAGCTCCGCGACGAGGAGATGCTGTGAATAACTATGTCGATAGCTGCTGCTATTAGCTGCCTGTCGGCTACCCGTTGTGATATAGGAACAGGCCTAGCCTTTCTCAAGTTTAGCAGTTAGCGGCCAACGTCGGATGCGGCGAGGATATGGATATATTAGGACCCCAAGGGTACACGAGCGACTGGACATTGAGAGGAGCATAATATTCACTTCGCTGGGTGGCTTGTTTTTCATTGGCATGGTATTACGTTTGTTTGGCATTTTGACGCAAAGGAGTTTTTTTTTCCGGGTTCATAGCCATCCTTTACATGTCGCACACACTCTCACCCATCCATCCATCCATCCATCCCTTCTAACTTCTTTATGAACGTCAAATCTGTGGTTGGGCTAACTGTGGCTTCCCTAGAGGTTTCTTATATCTTGTCTAACTGCTCGGATCGTAACAGGTACGTCGACCCTTTTTGCGCTTTTTGATATCATTCCAGGCGAAGGCCCCCTTTGCAGCACAGCAACAAACTTGTCCTCTACTTTCTCCCCGGCCCTTCCGAGTAAACACGTTGATTGCAGTATGCACAAGAGGCGAGGTAGGTAGACGGAAGGGTTTTCGTGCCGAGACTTATCTGAGTGACCGCCGTTGTTATAATTCATAGCTCAACTAGATGCCCTCGGGCAATGCATAGTAGTTGACTCAATACCATTTCAAAGTTACCTCAGTTAGCAAACCGTGTCTACCCTAGAGAAACGTGAATTGCCACGAGTGCTTCTCTTATATATCGTGGACATTGAGGAATTCGTATACCCTCCACATCACACCCCGTGGCCTTAAAGCTTAGTAGGTGCCAGAACATATTACAGGTGCAGAATGCCAATAAAAGTAGTGACCAAATCGCGTAGCGCGACGTCTAAGATGCGTTGTCTGTTAACTTTTAACCAAACCGAACCATCCCATCCCGCTAATGCACTACTCGAACATTTGATAATATCAGCCACTATCCCACAACACACAACCCCCCGCCTCACCTCTTCTTGCTCTTCCGCTTCGTGGGCTTGCCCTGCTTCTGGCTGGAGCCAGTCGTCTTGGCCTTGCCTAGGTCGTCGACCGACTTCTCCAGCATCTCAAAGTCCTCCGTGGAGTCTGTGCTGGGCGTGCGCTTGCCCGGCTCCGAGTCCTCCTCATCGTCAGCCGCCTCCGCGGCGCCCTGGGACTGGTCGTCATCGTCCTCCTCGCCAGCCGCCTCGCGCTTATTCAGTAGGCGACCCACTGACGCCTGGTAGATCCACACAGGCAAGCGGACAAGAGCCGTATCGCTGATTGTCGGGCGGGTGAGCTCCTCGGGCTATGAGACAGAGTTAGCATGGCGTTGGAGTAAAGAACGTGAGGGCGAGTTAGACCGGCCCTGGCGAAAAGAAGAACTCACGTCAAGTAGGTATTCCCCAATGTTACCATCCTCGTCCTCCTGCTCCAGATACACGTCACCCAGAGAGTCGACAACCAGAACCTTGCCGTTCTCGGCGACAACACGCTTCTTCGCCCCAGTCGGCCCGCTCCCCTGCGGCGGCGCGGGCTGCGGCGTGGCCGAACCAGAAGCACGTCCCGACGACGTCGCCGCCGTGGCTGCTCTCCTCCCGCGACGGCCACCGCTGCCCTGCGACTCCTTCGCGTCCTTCTTGGCGCCGCGCTCCTGCATGCGGCGCATCTTGCGGTTGACGGGGACGGCGCGGCCGTTCTCGTCCTCGTACATCTGCTGCTGCATGTCGGGCGGGGGCGGGGCCGGGGCGGGCTGGCCGTCGACGCCGGGGACGTTGATACCCAGGTTCTCGCCCCAGGCGGCGTGGCGGGCGAAGCGGATGTAGCGGTCGACGAACTCGCGCTGGCGCTTCCAGCCCATGTACAGGGCGATGTAGTGGGCCGCCCCCCCGGCGAAGAGGAAGACGCCGGCCATGACGGTGCCCAGGCCCGGGCGGTAGCGGTTGTAGTAGTAACCCGTGCCCTTCCAGGTCGGGAAGCCGTTGGAGAGGAAGTGGTCGTAGCGCTCGCGGCCGGAGCCGCGGAGGATGTTGGCGATGATGGACAGGCGGGCCTGGCGGTCGGAGGCGCGCTTGACGGCGGCCTTGACCTCGGAGGCGGAGGGCTGCTTGACGACGTGCGTGCCCTTCTTGCCGCTCTTCTTGGCGCGGGCCTTGGTCTCGCGCGCGCGCTCGGCGGCGAGCTGCTGCTTGACCTTGTCCGGGTGCAGGGAGCGGGACTTCTTGCGGTAGGCCTTGCTGATCTCGTCCTGGCTTGCGGACGGGGTGACGCCTAGGAAGTCATAGAAGGTGATGTTGGGACCCTCGTGGGTCATGAGCTCGTCGCGGACGCGGAAGATCTCGCTGTCTGGAAAGGGGGGAGTTAGCGAGAAGTGTCTAAGACTGCATGATTTGGGTTAGACGGGTCTAAATGCTTGCCCTCTTTTGTCCAGGCAGAGGTGAGAGGCGTCAGGAGGGCCAAGAGGCCGATTGAGAGAGCTGAAATCCTCATGATTGCATGCTTTGCCCTTGTCCTGGGGAAGATTTCGGTTCCCTTGGGACTTTTTTTTTTTTTTAAAGGTGCTGAACCTCGAGTAATAAAGTTGCAAGGCTCAGTTTGGGTGGAGCAGGGGGTTTCACAGGCAAGAGTGAAACTGTATTTTTTTCGTAAGGCCAGCTGGCAGCTCTTTAATTGAGCCGAATTTGACTGGCGGCTTATCGCTCGAAACCCCACGACAGATAAAAATAAAAAGTAAGTACTTTGGTATTGTACCTTTGATCTCTGATCCATACCATAAATTCGTACGAGAGAGGATACCCAGCGGTTACCCAACGGTCAACATCAGCAACCAGTGGAAGCCATCCACTCTGACGGATTCTCTCGCCCATCTCTTCTCGGCAGTCGGAATGCCCCTAACCAAGGTTATGCATCAAGTGGGCTGATTATTAATGATATGGCTACCGTCCCCTAAGGTTGTCTCTGTCAGATCCCTATTCTGCTATAACGGTCGGCATGGAGAGGCAGCTGGGTTCTCTCCAACATGGTGGAACAACTCGGACTTGGTCGACGATACCGAGAACTAATACGACAGCCTGGTTTTCGGATGACGAAGACTGAAGCGAAGCCAGCCGCACCGCCGGCATCAGATATTTGCTCCGCAACTACGACTACGACTCTGCCCTTGGCGTGCTGCAGGATGGACAGGATCATTAACGTGAAGTCCCATGCCGTATACTCCGTACACACACGGGCAGATGCCAAGGGAGACGGGCGGCCTTTTGCTCTGTGCAACCCGTTAGTTTATTACTTTTTCGATGCAGAGCAGACTGCATATGCGTCCGGATTCGTAGAGAGAAAGCGACCCCGCTGGTAGCGACCCCGAGAATTGCAACCCCGGCTTCGGGTTTCCGTGCGAATGGGCCAATCTGACTTGCAGCCGCTCGCGAGCTGCTTTTGGGTCGAGAGATGTCAAAGAGTCTAGAGAGTCGGGCACGAAGCAGCCAACCAAGCCAGCCGGATGTCCGCCCTGCGTGCCACATATTAACATGCCACATATTAAACCTGAATAGATCTGCTATTATTGGGCTCAGGCTGTGTGTGGACCGGAGCGTATTCCTTGGAAGAGATGCCTGCCTTGGGGAGCTAATAACTGCCACTACTGATGACTTGGCTAGCTCTGACGCGGGCCAGCGTGCACTTGTCTAGCTCGTCCCTTCCTGGCCAGCTCTCCACCGCTTTCTCAAAGACTGGGCACCTCTAGGTAAGTACGAGGTATGGCAAAAAAGCTGCCGGTGGCTGCATAAAAACTGGACGACTCCCGCCTCCGCCTTTTCCAGAGCTTACCAATTCTCCTCCTCCAACCCGACTGCCTTTGCAGACATTTCCCTCTCCCCTTCGGTTATTATTCTATTCGACATCATCCCTACATAATCCTCCTTCCCATGACTCGACAGTGGTCATTGGCGGGGAGGACCGGCTGACGGAAACGGGAGTGGAGACTGAGACACCCGAGAGTGAAAGGAGATTGACCGAGGTGAAGCCCAAACGGATCGGGGTTAGCGGCAGCAGATTGCACTTCCCGGAGATCTGCTCTGGCCCCCCTGCCAAATCTGCCAAGCAAAGGGAAATCATCAATTCCAACTTCTTTCACGATCGCCCTTTTTTTCGCCAGAATCACCAAAGGGAAACACGCCCGCCTTTCTTCTTTTTCTCGAACCCTCACTACGCACCCAAGAGTCGCATTCGCTCTGGTAAGTTAGTCTTTCTCCCGATCACACCCAATGGCTCCTCAAAGACGAGCCTAATCAGCCGGGGGGGATAAGTTACTTTTAACTCGCTGGGCCTCTTGCTTACTCTTAATATTTTGGCTTTTTGACAGCTCTCACTTTCCTCCTTTTGACCTTTTGACCTACGGATCCGTACATAACCACCAACTTCTATCTCTGATAAATCCCCCGCCGACGTCATCACTACCTCTCACTACTTTACCTCCTTCCTTCAGCTTTACCACCGAACCTCGATCCTATCTCAAGATGGCCCGTATTCAGATCCCTATTGACCTGCTGGCGTCTCGCCTGAACTTCCAGGAGCGCATCGCCAGCATGCGCTCCGGGTCTCTAGCCAGCAGGTTCTCCAACCTACGTCCCTTTTCCGAATTCTTCGATATCAAGCGTCTGTCCAAGCCCGCCAACTTCGCCGAGGTCCAATCACGCGTCAACTACAACCTCGGGCACTTCTCTAGCAACTATGCCGTGGTCTTCGTCACTCTCTGCATCTATGCCCTCCTCAACAACCCTTGGCTGCTGTTCGACATCATCTTCGTCATTGTCGGTATGTGGCTGATAGGAAGGCTGGATGGCCGTGATCTCGAAGTCGGCACCCACCGTTTCTCCACATCGCAGCTCTACACGACCCTATACGTCATTGCGATCCCTGTCGGCCTGATGTCTTCGCCCATAGCCACCATCCTGTGGCTCATCGGCGCAAACGGCGCGGTCATCCTCGGCCACGCAGCCATGATGGATAAACCTATCGATGAGGCTTTTTCTGGGGAGGCGGTCTAGGTGGTCGGCCGCGCGCTCCCAAGCCTGTGCCCCCGTGGGGAAGACCATCGAGGCGTGTACGGAGGAGGAATGGTGCGTATGAAGAAGGCGGGCCGCATGATCCATGGGATGCGCGGCAGCGCCGGGTGGAGGAGTTGGGTAGCGAGGACGATACTGATACACAAGGCGTTGGGTTGGCCTCATCGGGCAGTGCAAGGTTTGCTAGTGATCCGCTTCGGTTTACGGGTATAGATTTGGGCGATACTGGTAGTCTCCGGTCCCGCAGGAGTCATGCTTATCCACAAGAGGGGGAGGAAGACGACGATACATCAGAAGACGACGACGACGACGACGACTCGGAACAAGGCTCGGACATGGACGACGGTAACGGCGATCCTGACAACCAGGTGCAATTAGCGCTGAGAGACAAGGAGGAAGCTTTGGTGGAAGCCGCGCTGGCCCGGATACGGCGGGCTCAAGCTAAAGGCAAGAAGGACGTCAAGTTGAGCAAGGGGGAGCTGACCGCACTGGAGCGGAGAAGAGAGCGCATCAACGCGGAAAACAGCCGGAAGAAGCGCAGGGAGAAGGAGCAACGGATTGCCGTGCCTATCTCCCAACTCGAGCCACCGACTCGGAAACGGAGATCTGTGGTTCCAGAGGATGTTTCTCCGAACTCGGCTGTCCCCGGAGCGTTCGGTGGGGAGCCGGAGCACACGAATTACCCGCCGATGGGCTACTTCCCGCCTCCACTGACTGGACGCTCACGTCCGCGCTCCGGAACGTCGGTCTCCCAGCGACCCCCAAGCCGCGACCCGAATTCGGAGCGCTCTAGTGACTCTTCTCCCTTTCGATACTCTTACGTCCAAACTTCGAATTATCCACCGTCCACCGCCCGCCAATTCTCCGACCCCATGGCTAGACCTCCTCCCCGTCAAGGCGGACCGCACCCGTACGAGGACGACTGGGCGCCTCCCGGTTCGCGACCCGCCTCACGCCAGTCACAGGGCGGCCTCGACCCCTTCATATATATGACGGGCGGTTCTCGTAGGTCGTCATACCATGCCGGCCCTGCACCTCCGCGCCGCCATAGGTCGGGGTCCGCAGCCGCAGACATGGGACCTTACATGTACGGGCCCGGCCCCGGCGCATTCCCCCGCGCGGCGACTCCTACTCCAGCCAGCGGTGGCGGAAGTAGGCGCTCAAGCCCCGAGGAAGAGACGAGCGGGGAGACAACGAGCGATGACGACGAGGAACCGAGCCCGGGTGACCGGCCCGCTCAAGGAACTAGAGCTGGCGCCGCCACCCGCAGCAAGAGGGGCCGGACCCGAAACGACGTCATTGTCGTCGAGGATTCGCCCGGACTGGAACCCGAGCCCGAACCGCGGCGCCACAGGGAACCGGAGCGGGAGCCATCGTCTCAGCGTGCCTCGAAGAAGTCCTCGGCGGCCACGTCGCCTTCAAAACGAAAAACGGGGGCGTCCGGTCGGAGGCGGAAAGGAAAATGAGTCTAGCAGTTTTTCGGAGTCGAAGCCACCTTTGTCGCTTTGAGTAGTGTCGTCTGTCGGAGAAGTTTACGGTTGTGCAGTCTTGAAGATACCCGAGCCCGAAGTCTACGGATCATAGAAAAAAGCCGAGCGTCATTACCTTTTTTATTCGTTGTATTGGTAGACTAGTATCTGGCTTTAATAATGCAGTTATTTCCTCAGCGTCCACACAGTTGCCCTGCCGCTCAAGAGCGAGTTGTCCCGTTGATTGCCTTGATTTCTCTCGATCGTCTCTACCTAGTGGTATCTGTGTTTATAATTTGTGTCTCATTTATGGTATGTGTGTAAAGTTCATAATGCCCCCTTAAGCGGAGATCAAGAACAGAGCTATGAAGCCACCTACAAATATGCGCCAAGGAAAAAGAGAGTACACCACTCATAATCACCCCAACTCATCCTTCACTCTCCGTAGTCTATCACAGAGAGCGAACCTAGATAAACATCTTCGCAACCCCCATCAACCCATCCCCCCACCCGCCCGCACCCCGCCCATACCCATCCCGCTCCCCCACCCTCCCCTCCCACCGCAGCCCCCCCCCCCCCCCCCCCCCCCCCCCCCCCCCCCCCCCGCCCCACCCCCCC
>Ga0164242_10003842_pt1 | contig 16987 bp, 13 predicted proteins | sample OricomgcompostMG_FD_108783 | JGI IMG/M metagenome (GOLD analysis project Ga0164242, IMG submission 108783) | Miracle-Growth compost microbial communities from Emeryville, California, USA - Original compost - Miracle growth compost (MG) ...
GGCAAGGTCTACGAGCAGTCGATCAAGGAACGGCAGCTGCTGGCATTGGCCAACATCGACCCCGTGCTGTGCTCCGAGGTCGCCACCGGACTCGGACTCCCGGCGCCGGAGCCGACGATCACACTGGCCGATCCCGATCCGAGCCCGGCGCTGTCCCAGGTCGGGAAACAGTGGCCCACCGACGGACGGATCGTCGGCATCGTGGTCGACGACGACACCGACCCCGTTGAGCTCGACGGCCTGCGGACCGCGATCGACGAGGCAGGACTGGTGCCGCTGGTGATCGCGGCGCACGGCGGCATGATCGGCGGCACACCGGTGCAGCGGACGTTCGCGACCGCTCGATCGGTCGAATTCGACGCTCTGCTCCTCGGTGCCTGCCCTCCCCCGGCACCGGACGCACTGGCCTCCCGCGACGGCAAGGCAGGCGCGGCCGACCGGGACGACCTCGACCCGCGCGTGCTGCTGTTGATCGAGGAGTGCTTCCGACAGGCCAAGGTCATCGGTGCCTGGGCCGGAGGCGGCGACGCACTGGAGAAGGCCGGTTATCGCAATGGCACGGGGATCGTCACCGGAGCGGCTGCGGAGCGGACGTTCGCCACCGTTCTCGAAGCACTCGGTTCCCATCGGGTCTGGGATCGGTTCGCCACGTCCGTCGGCTGATCAGCGGAGGGCTTGACAACACTTATTTCGAAAGGCATGCTTCGAAACATGCCTTTCGACGATCAGCAGGCTTCGGACTCGGGTTGGATGCGTGCGATGGCGCACCCGCTGCGCTGGCGGATCCTCGACGTGTTGCGGTCCAGCCCTGAGCCGCTGACCGCCACCGAGATCAGCGAGGAGGTCGGCGAAAGCCCGGCCAACTGCTCCTTCCATCTCCGCACGCTGGCGAAGTACGGCTTCATCGAGGAGGCCGGCGGCGGCAAGGGGCGCAGCCGACCCTGGCGTCCGCGCAACGTGCAGATCGAGGTCAGCGACGAGGCCGGCCCCGACGCCCCGGCAGGTGCCCGGGCCTTGCGGGATGTCATCAGGGCCCGGTCCTTCCAGGCCATCGAGGCGTGGGAGCACGATGTGCACTCCTATCCCCCCGCCTGGCGGGACGTCGGCATGTCCGCCGAGTGGGAGCTCAAACTCACCATCGACGACCTGGCGGAGATCGAGGCCGAGTTCAAGGCGATCCTGGACCGCTACACCGCGCGTGAGAAATCGCCGGACGGCGCGGTCCAGGCGAAGGTTCTGGCCTGGGCGTTCCCGATCGGCACTCCGCCCGACACCGCTGCGCCGTCCACCCGGCGACCCCGCGAGACGTACCTGCGCAGCAGTCGCAGCTCGCGCGCGAGCACGAAGGGCGAGCAATGACCGACAGCTCGCCGGCGAGCCCGGCCCGGCTCCGTACGGTGGTCGATGCGGTCCGGCTCGTGCGGCGGGCAGGTGGCGGCGCCTTCCTTGCGACCCTGGTGCTGTTCGCGGCCTCCAGCCTCGGGCTGGTCGTGGAGTTGATGATCGGCAACCAGCTGCTGAACGTCCTGGTCGGCCATGGCCACGACGCCGCGCTGACCCCGCAGATCTGGGCGATGTTGATCGCTGTCGTGGTGATCTCGGGGATCGTCGCATTCGCCGGCGCTGCGGGCGCCGGGCTGCACCGGTTGCTGACCGAGCGGACGATGCGGCACTGCGCCTCGATCACGCTGGCGCTGGCAGCACGGGTGCCGTTGCGCGAATTCGAATCACCGGAATTCCATGATCGACTCGAACGCGTCCGGCAGAACCACGGCAGCCCGATCCAGATCGCGATCGCCGTGCCACAACTGGTCTCGGCGGCGATCGGCGCGGTCGCCGTGCTGGTCGGGCTCGCGACGATCAACCCGGTCCTGGTGCCGATCACCCTGGCTTCGGCAGTCCCGATCTGGCTGACCGGGCGCAGCAACAGCGACGAGATGTACAGCTTCAGCTTCGGCCAGGCCGCCTACGACCGCGCCCGGTTCAACCTGGAGTCGATCATCAACAAGCGCGAGTCGGCCGCCGAGGTCAGGGCCTTCCGGCTGTCCGGTTATCTGTCCGATCGCTGGTCCGGCTACTACGACGACCGCATCACCGAGATCACCGGCCTGGTCCGCACCTTCGTCCGCCGCTCCGCCCTGGGCGCGGCGATCAGTGCCGGCGTGCTGGTCGCCGTTTTCGTGATCATCCTGCTGCTGGTCGGCCATGACGCCATGTCGCTGACCGCAGCGGCTGCTGCCTGTGTTGCCGTGCTGCTGTTGGCGAATCGGTGTCAACAGGCTGCCACCAGTGCGGCGCAACTGGTCGAGCACAGCCACTACGTCGGGGAATTCCTCGAGCTCGGCGACTGGGCCCACCGGCTGCCAAGTCCGGAAGAAGTCTCCGTACAACCCTTCGACATCCTCCGGGCCGACGACCTCAGCTTCAGCTACCCCGCCGCCGGACGGTCGGCTCTCGAGCACGTCTCGTTCACGATCCGCCGTGGCGAGGTGATCGCCATCGTCGGACAGAACGGTTCCGGCAAGACCACGTTGGCCAAGCTGCTGGCAGGGCTCTATCCGCCGACCGATGGCGCGATCACCTGGGACGACACGCCGCTGTCCGCGATCACCACCGACGGCGGGCTTTCCGAAGTCGGCGTGGTCTTCCAGGAGTTCGGCCGCTACTGGTTCTCGGCGTCGGACAACATCGCTGTCGGTGCCGTCGGACGCGCCGGTGATCACGAGGCGATCCGGGCGGCGGCGGACCGGGCCGGTGTCACCGAATTCGTGACAGCGCTCCCCCAGGGGTTCGACACCCCCTTGGGTGTCGAGGTCGAGGGCGGCACCGACCTTTCCGGTGGCCAGTGGCAGCGGATCGCGATCGCCCGGGTGCTGTTCCGGGACGCCTCGTTCCTGATCATGGACGAGCCGACAGCGGCACTGGATGCCGAGGCCGAGGCGGCCCTCTTCGAGACCATCGGTGATCTTGCCGAGGGACGGACGGTGGTGCTGATCTCGCACCGGTTCTCCACAGTTCGATCGGCAGATCGGATCCTGGTCCTCGATCATGGCCGGCTCATCGAGGAGGGCTCCCATCCGCAGCTGATGGCGCTCAACGGACGCTACGCGCGGATGTATTCCTTGCAGGCCAAGGCGTACGCCCCGGTCTGATCAAGCCTCATCCCCGGGCCGGCCGCCCGCCAAGATCGGCCACGAGATTGCGCAACTGCTCGGCAGCGAGATGGGTTGCCCGGCCGTCGTCATCGGTGAACCACTGCAACTCGCCGACCGCACCCAGCCGGGCGAAGGGGAGGAGCATCTGCTCCGCGGACGGATCCAGCGGGCCGCCGGCGGCCAGGTAGTCCTGCCAGACCTGCCGCGGCGACACCGCGGGATCCGAGTGGGCCAATCCGGCGACCTCGGCGACCAGTGGTTCGATCCGGCAGTCGTCGGTGTCGATGATGCCGACGAGTCGACCATCGCGGTAGAGCTGGTTGCGCGCATTCAGGTCGGCGTGCACCACCGCGCGCGGCGCATCCGGATGATCACTGCGCCAACCCGCGACCTGCTCGTCGAGCTCGGCGACCGCGGCGTCGACAACGGCCACATCCGCCAGGATCTCTGGTCCGTCACCGAACCGGTCGATCACGGCTGACCGGACCGGGAGCCACTGGTCGGTTGCAGCAAGATCGTCGAGCGACCGGGCACCGGGTCGCTGCGGGAGATCGATCTCCAGCGCTCGTCGATGCAACTGGGCCATCACGGGAGCGAGCTGCCGGGCACGCAGCACCGGGTCGATCCCGGTCCCCGGCACGCCGTCGCAGAACGGGTACACGGTGATCACGTGGCCGTTGATCACCGGATGCAGATCGGTCTCGGGGGCCACCACCTGCCGGATGGGTGACCACGCCGCGACCACCCGGTCCTCGTACCTGACCTGTTCGAGCGTCCGCTCCGTCCGGCTCACCCGCAGCACCCGATCATGGTCGGCACAGTGCAGCCGCCAGGACTGGTTGAGCAGTCCTTCCGACAACAGGGCTGCGCCGGTCGCGTCGACGCGATAGTGCTCGTGGGCCACCTCGAGCACCCGGTCCGCGGTCAGCCAGAGCGGCTGCCAGCCCCAGTCGGGACCGTCGTAGAAGTGCAGACCATCCGCAGAGAGGTCACCGCGGCTCAGCATCAGATCGTCGCCCCTTTTCCTCGGGTGGCGCGCAGCAGGTATTCGCTGCGGTCCAACGGATTCCGGTCCGTACGCCGCCGCTCGGGCGGCCGTCCGACGACCGGACGATAGCGGTCGAACGGGCTGTCCAGGACGCCTTCGCCGCGGGTCAGTGATGGCAGCTCCTGTTCCAGGCCGTGCACCTCACCGGCCGGGATGTCGCCCTCCATGATCGCCACTGTGCCATCGGTCACCGGCGGCTGCGGGATCGCCCGGTGCGCTGCCAGCACCGGATAGACCCGGTCCAGCAGCGCCGCCGGCAGCTCGAGCCGGAAGCGGTGGATCGGCTCCAGCACCTGAGTACCGGCGGACCGCAGAGCGGCCATCACCACCAGCGGAGTGAGATCGCGGAAATCCGCCCCGGTACTGGACATCGACTTGCTGAAGCCCTGGTGTGCATGGCTCTGGCGCGGCGCGTAGCCGGTGTGCGTCAGGGTGATCCTGGCTTCGATCAGTTGCCAGCCGTGCAACGCCTGCCGGCAGGTCTCGTACACCGTGTCCTCGACCGCGCTGACGAAGGCGACCGGCATCGTGCCGTGCACGCTCTTCTCCAGGTCGAAGGTGACCCCGCTGCCGCCGGCCCCCGGTTCGACCCGCAGTCCGACCGTGGCCAGGAACGGGTTTGCCGCGTCCCGCATGAATTCGACCGCCGTCCCGACGCCGACCGGTCGCTCGACGCAGATCGTCGAACTCTCCGAGAAGGTCACGTCGATCCCGAAGTCGGTCAGCAGCGTCGCCCCGATCACCTCCTTCTGCACCTCGCCGTACAGGCAGACCGAGAGCTCGCCGCGAGTGTCGTCCTGGCGAACGTTGATCAGCGGATCCTGTTCGGCCAGCTGGTCGAGCGCGACCCGGAGCGGGCCCCGGTCGGCAGCGTGCACCGGGCTCACGACGGTCTCCAGCGTCGGCGTGGTGAAGTAGTGATCGAGCCGGTGTCGGTCACCGGTTCCGATCTGATCACCGATCCGGGCCTCGGACAGCCCCCAGAGCTTGCCGATCCGGCCGGCCTCCAGCGGACCGCCCGCTGGTTCGCGGGCGCGGTCGAAGACGGTGATCCTGGAGACCTTCTGCTGCCTGGTCCGGCCGTCGGCACCGACCACCGTGACGATGTCCCGTTCGGCGATCCGGCCGCCGAACGAACGCACGTACGCGATCTTCTCGCCCCGGGTGCCGCGATCGATCTTGAACACCACTCCGGACGGATCACCGTCGACCGCCGTCTCGGTCGCCGGCAGGAGGTCCGCGATCACCTCCATCAGCTGATCCATCCCGGCACCGGTGATCGCGGATCCGAAGATCACCGGGCAGACCTGGCCGCGGAGCGTCTGGGACACCAACGCCGCCCAGAGCCGGTCCGCCGACAGGTGCCTGTCGGTGACGAAATCGGCGAGCAGTTGATCATCGCCACGGCTCAGCCTCTCGAGCAGGGAATCATGGAAGGTCGGGTCCCCCGGCTCGTACGCGATCGAACGGGCGCGACGGGACCCGGCCTCCTCGACCCGGGACAGCGGCACCACGTCGATCCTGAGCCTGGCCTCGATCTCGGCCAGCAGTTCGTCGGTCCGGGCGCCGGCCCTGTCGATCTTGTTCACCAGGATCAGCGTCGGCACGCCGACCCGGCGCAGCGCGCGGGTCAGCACACGGGTCTGGGCCTGGACACCCTCGACCGCCGAGATCACCAGGATGACGCCGTCCAGGATGTCCAGGACCCGCTCGACCTCGGCGATGAAGTCGGGATGGCCCGGAGTGTCGATGAGATTGATGACCCGCGCCCGGTCCCCGTTGCCGATGACGAACGAGGTCACGGCGGTCTTGATCGTGATCCCGCGCTGGCGTTCGAGGGTGAGGGTGTCGGTCTGGGTGTCGCCGGAGTCGACCCGGCCGAGACGATCGATGACGCCCGCGGTGTAGAGCAGGCGCTCCGTCAGACTGGTCTTACCGGCGTCGACATGGGCGAGAATTCCAAGGTTGAGCGTGCGCAACGGGGTGCTGGTCCTCACGGATAGACATCAGAAGAACTGGGGTGGACCAACCCGTTGCACGCATGTCAGCTCCTGATCGTGAGGTCGCCGGCGACATCGCCGGGTCCGGTTGCCGGACTCGGCAGGATTCTCGATCGGCCGCCCGTCCAGGTCAACTCATTTCTTCCCGGCTGCAGCCCCATGGCTGCGATCCCCCGGGCTGCGACCCTCTGGCTTCAGCCGAACTCTCGACTCACCCCGGTTCGCGCCCCACTGACCCAGGATTCGCGCAGGATTCCCTTATCCCGCGCGTGCCACACCTGTCACAACAGGTCTAATGTTCGGATAGTCGATCAAGCCGGGGAAGGCGCTTAACTCGACGGGTCCTGCGCGGAAAGTGGGGTTGCGTTGCTGAGATTTCGCTATGCGGCGAAGAGCCATCCTGGGCTGCTGCGCGGCAACAACGAGGATGCCGGCTATGCCGGTGCCTATCTGCTGCTGGTGGCCGACGGCGTCGGTGGTGCTGCGGCGGGCGAGATCGCATCGGCCAGTACGGCCTATGTCACCAGCACCGTGTCCATGATCAGCGAGGGCGACCCGATGGCCGTCCTGGCGCAGGCGATCGACTTCGCCCATCAGCATCTGCGCGATGGCGTCCGGATGGATCCCTTGCGGGACGGGATGTCGACCACGCTGACCGCCGTCCTCGGTGACGGCGAACGCTTCGCTCTGGCCCATGTCGGCGATTCCCGCGGCTATCTGTGGCGGGAAGGATCACTGCATCGGATCACCCGTGATCACACGCTGGTGCAGATGATGTTGGACTCCGGCCAGTTGCGATCCGAGGAGGTGGCAACGTTTCCCTACCGGTCGGTGATCGCGCGCTCGGTGACCCACGAGGAGCCGCCGGAGCCGGACCTGTGCCTGCTGGACCTGCGGCCCGGCGACCGGCTGTTGCTGGCCAGCGACGGCCTGACCGACCTGGTGGACGACGAGCTGCTGTGCTCGACGATCACCGAGCATGATCTCGAGTCGGGCGTGCAGGCGCTGGTCGAGCTGGCCCTGGTCGCCGGCGGTCGGGACAACATCACCTGCATCCTCGGCGAGGTCGAAGTCGGGGACCTGATCAATCCGCGCGGCATCATGCTGGGCGCCGCCGCGGATCCGCGCAACCTGATCGACGGTGCTGCGGTGCACATCGATCACCGGACACCGCAGCGGACCGCACGCCTGCAGACCCTGCTCGAGTCGGCCGGGTGACATCGAGCCCAGCGAAGTTCACCGATGTGCCGCCTCAGCGCGGGGCGACAGCGATCACGGTCACCGTTCCCGGGGCGATCTCGGTGAATCCGGCGTCGCGGACGGCAAGCGCCCGGTGATCTCGCCAGCCGGCCGCCGGGTCGGCGATCAGGGACATGAGCTGCTGCCACTTCCGCGCATCGGCGCGACGCGCGTCGACCGGGCAGCCGTCGGCGTACCAGCGCTGCAGCGGGGTTGATTCCTGGTCGGGATCGCCGCCGGCGTCCCGGCCGGCCAGCAGCGCCGCGGCGATCATGCCCGCGTGCCCGGTCTGGGCCATGGTCTTGCCGAGCGTCATCACCGGCTCCTCCGGCACCCACACTTGGAGTGCGTCGTCGTCGGGTGCCCCTGCCGGCGGTTCGTCGACGGGAGCGTCGGTACCGCCGACCTGCAGTTTGGCGACCCGTTTGTCCAGCCGGCTCACCAGGTCTGGCAACAGCACGCGTACCTCGGTGTCGCCGTCGGACAGGGTCAGGCCCGGAAGGTCGGCGGTCGCCTCCCACTGGGCGCCGCGCCCGCGCCGGGTGACCTTGCGGATGTGCCCGGCCGCGTAGTCGCTGATCGCCTGCCGCCACCCGGGATCGGCATCGATCCGGGGATCGAGGCAGAGCCGGGCGGCGCCGCTGGCCGCCAACCGGACCGCCGCGTGCCAGGACGGCGTCCGGTCCCGTTCCATCCGCAGGATCAGCTGCATCGCGCGGATCTGGTCCGGGTCCTCGTCGCGGTCGTCGAGCACCTCGCCGGCGTCCAGGCCCAGCCAGTAGGCGTACCGGCCGCGGAGCGGGGCCAGCGGATCTGTCGGTTCGTCCGCGGACCCGGGTCCGGGCTGGTATACCGACTGGTGCAGCGCCTGTTCCGCCGACTGTTCGTTCGTCACTCCCCCATCCTGCCCCGGTGGCTCGACGCGGCCGGGACCGGCAGGGCCCCGAATTGTCCCCAACTCCGGTTAGGATTCCCGGCAACCACCACGAGGAGTGACGAACACGCTGTGACCACGATCCTGATCCGGGCCCACAAGGACCCCTTCCGGGTAGCGAGCGCCGAGCAGACGCTGCGGCGCAACCTGATCGGCGGCAACGTCGGCAACCTCGTCTTCAGCCAGTCCGTCTGCCGCCTGCTCAGCACCTCCGATGCCCGGATCCGTACCGCCGCACTACCGGGGAAACAGGACCCGGGCCCGTACGACCGGCTGGTGCTCCCGTTGGCCAACGCATTCCGGCCCGGCTTCGGCCAGACCATCGACCGGCTGACCGAGTTGCTGGAGCGGACGTCCGTGCCGACGACAGTGCTCGGGGTCGGCGCCCAGGCAGGCTTGGACGGCAGGCCCGACCGTCGGCTCGACCGCGCCGTTCGCGGCTTCGTGACTGCGGCGCTCCGGATCGGCACCGGACCGATCGGCGTCCGCGGCGAGTTCACCCGCGACTATCTCGTCGGTCTGGGCTTCGCCGACGACGAGGTCGCGATCATCGGCTGCCCGTCGATGTTCATGTGGGGTCCGGATCTGAAGGTGACCAAACGGCTGCGCGAGCTGGATCGGGATTCGCCGATCGCACTCAACATCAGCCCGTACGTCCCCCAGATCGGCGCGATCTCCCGCGACCAGCCGGCCAAGTACCCGAACATGATCTACTTCGGCCAGAACCTGCAGACCCTCGAGCTGCTGATCACCGGTCACTACCCGGCCGACCCCGATGCCAAGGTGCGCTCGGTGGGCGGCCCGGTCGACCTTGATCATCCACTGCTGGAGCAGGACCGGACCAGGTTCTTCCTCGATGCGACCACCTGGATCGAACACCTGAAGAGCTACCAGTTCTCCTTCGGCACCCGGATCCACGGCAACATCGCCGCGCTGCTGGCCGGCGTCCCGGCCTTGGTGCTGGCCCACGACGCCCGCACCCGTGAGCTGGCCGAATACCACCAGATCCCCCACCGGCTGATCACCGACCGCCCGCAGGAGCTCGACGCCGCCGAGTTGTACGCGGCAACCGACTGGGAGCCGATGACCAAGTCCCATCCGGACCGCTGGGCGGTCTTCGAGGAATTCCTGTCCCAGCACGGATTGCGTACGGTCTTCGCGGCCGGCGAGGACCGGGGCGCGGGCTTCGACAGCAGGTTGGCCGCAACCGACTTCCCGGGACCGGTCCGGACGCTGAAAGGTCTGCCGCTGCACGAGCTCTATGCGATGCGGGACGAGCTGAACCGGCTGCGGGCCGAGAGCCAGCAGCGGTCAGGCCCGGTCGCCGACCGTCTGGTCGCCGCCGGCCGGACGGGCCTGCGCCGTGTCCGCCAGGGCGTCGACCGGGTCCGCAACCGTTAGCCGGACGGTCACCAAGGGCAGGAAGAGCTGGACCAGCGGCCCGATGCAGACCGCGTACGCGACCGTGCCGATCCACAGGTCGCCACCGAGCAGGAAGCCGCCGATCACCACCAGCACCTCGATCCCGGTCCGGACCACCCACACCGGCAGCCCGGTCCTGGCGACCAGCCCGGTCATCAGCCCGTCCCGGGTGCCCGGACCGAGTTGCGCGCCGATGTAGAGCGCACCGGCGAACCCGTTGAGCACGATGCCGACGACCAGCAAGCCGATCCGCTCAGCCAACAGCTGAGGTGCCGGCAGCAGTGCCAGGCCGATGTCGACCGACACCCCGACCAGCACGGCGTTGGCGATTGTGCCGACGCCCGGCCACTGGCGCAGCGGGATCCACAGTCCGAGCACCAGGAAACTCACCACGATCACCACCAGGCCGTAGCTGAGGTGCAGATTCCGGGCGATGCCCTGGTGCAACACGTCCCACGGCGCCACCCCGAGCGCGCCCTGCAGCATCATCGACAACGAGAAGCCGTAGATCAGCAGCCCGATGATCAGCTGTGCCAGGCGCCACGGCAGCCGACCGGCTCGGAGTTGGCCCAAGGGCGTGAGCGGCAACAGCCCGGTACTGGATCGCTTGCGCGGCATGCAGAGCATTCTGGCAAAATTGGCCTCATACTCAATATCCAATTCTGGATCAGCGGACCTGGACAGGAGCGGACGCATGGCGACGACTCATTGGGTCACCGCGGCGCAGCTGGCCGAGTTGCTGGGCGATCGGAGCTGGCAGCCACCGGTCTACCGCGACCTGGCCGAGCGGCTGCGGTTGCTGGTGATCGACGGCCAGCTGCCCGACGGGGTCCGGCTGCCGAGCGAGCGGGATCTCTCCGCCGGTCTCGGGCTGAGCCGCACCACCGTGACCAACGCGTACGCCGCGCTACGGGATCTGGGCGTGCTGGCGGCTCGCCGCGGGGCCGGCAACTTCGTCCAGCAGCCGGAGGGCGGGATGGCCAGCAGTCTGCTGCCGGTGACCCTGGCCGCCGACGAGGACAATGCGCTGGTGGCGCTCAACACCGCGTCCTCGACCGCACCGCCGGGACTGAGTCGCGCCTATCACGCCGCCGCCGAAAGGCTGCCGTCGCTGCTCAGCGGCACCGGCTACTTTCCCGACGGGGTGGAGCCGCTGCGGACCGCGCTGGCCGACTGGTTCGGTCGCCGTGGACTGCCGACCAGCCCCGACCAGTTGATCATCACGGTCGGATCGCTGTCGGCCTGGAATGTGATCCTGCAGGCGCTGGTCGATCCCGGTGATCCGGTGCTGCTGGAATCCCCGACCTACTACAACGCCATCGAGGCCTGCCGGCGCCTGGGGACCCGGTTGGTGCCGTTCCCGATCTCGGCCGACAGCTGGGACCCGGGCCGACTGCAGACCCTGCTGGCACGATCACAGGCCCGGCTGGCCTTCCTGATCCCGGAGTTCCAGAATCCGACCGGGATCTGGCTGGACGAGGAGCAGCGGCGGGCCGCCGCCCGGGTGCTCAACCGGCACCAGGTGATCACCGTCATCGACGAGACGCTGCTGGAATTGCGGCTGGACGGCGACGACGAGCGGACGCCGATGGGGAGCCTGCTGGACAACGCGATCACGATCGGCTCGGCCAGCAAGTCGTTCTGGGGAGGGCTGCGGATCGGCTGGATCCGCGCGCCGAAACCCTATGTCCGCAGGTTGATCGAGACCCAGGCGACGATGGACAACGGTGCGGCGCCGTACGAGCAGCTGGTCGTCACCGAGCTGATGGCCGACGCGGACCGGATCCTGGAACACCAGCGGCGGCGGATCCGCGCCCAGCGTGATCATCTTCTCGACCGGGCCGCCCAGCTGCTGCCGGAGTGGAAGGTCGTCGTCCCGCGCGGTGGCCTGTCGCTGTGGTTCGAGCTGCCGACCGAGTCATCGAATCTGATCACCGCACTGGCCCGCAAGCGCGATCTTGTGCTGACACCGGGACCGCGCTTCTATCCGCGTGGCGGCGGCCGCCGGCATCTGCGGGTGCCCTATGTCGCCGAGCCGGCCGTTCTGACCGAAGCCGTACGCCGGCTTTCCGTTACCTGGCAGGAAAGCAAGTCCAGTCCTGCTGAGGCCGGACGCCGGACCCCGGCGGAGTTGATCATCTGACCTCGGCCCCGGCCCGCTGCCGGGCCTTCTCCTCCTTCTTGGTCTGCCGCACCTTGATCAACGACGATGGGTCGACGATGTCGGCGACCGAGCGGAAGACGCCGTCCTCGCCGTAACGGCCGGCTGCCTCGCGCCAGCCCGGCGGGGTGACGCCCCGCTGTTTTCCCAACAGGGCAACGAAGATCGAGGCCTTCTGGTCGCCGAAGCCCGGCAGCGCGGCGATCCGCTTCTTCAGCTCGGCGCCATCGCTGACATCGGCCCACAGGTTGGCCGCGTCGCCGTCGTACTCCTCCACCAGCGCCTGGCAGACGGCATGCACGCGCTTGCCCATGGAGCCTGGAAAACGGTGGATCGCTGGTCGTTCGGCGCAGAGCGCGACGAAGTCGTCGACGTCCATCGCGGCGATCCGGCCGACGTCGAAGCTGCCGCCCATCCGCTCGGCGATCACTGCCGGCCCACTGAACGCCTTCTCCATCGGCACCTGCTGGTCCAGGGTCATCCCGATCAGCAATGCGCTGGGGCTGGTCGACAGCAGGTGATCTGCCTCGTCGTTGCCGGTCAGGTGCAGTTCCGGTGCGGTCATGCGGCCATTGTGTCCCGTCGGTCAGGCTCCTGACCAGTTCCTGTTCGACCCGAGGCCGTCGGGGTCTGCAAGGATTCGCCCATGCACCCGACCTCGGAGCCGTTGGCGCGCCGGCTCGGCACCTTCGATGCGGTGATCATCGGCCTCGGCTCGATGATCGGCGCCGGAATCTTCGCCTCGTTCGCACCGGCCGCGGCGGCCGCAGGCTCCGGGTTGCTGATCGGCCTGGCACTGGCCGCGCTGATCGCCTATTGCAACGCGGTCGCCTCGGCACAGTTGGCAGCGGTCTATCCCACCTCGGGCGGGACCTACGTCTACGGCCGGGAACGGCTCGGTCCCTGGGCAGGATTCACCGCCGGCTGGGGCTTCGTGATCGGCAAGACCTCATCGTGCGCGGCGATGGCACTGACCTTCGCCTCGTACGCGATCCCCGGGCCGGTCTGGTCGCAGCGGGTGGTGGCGATCATCGCGGTGCTCGCCCTGGCAGCCCTGAACTATCGCGGCATCACCAGGACTGCGCAACTGACTCGGGTCCTGGTGATCATCAGCCTGGCCGCCCTGGCCGTGGTCGTGATCGGGATCGCCGTCGGCGGCCAGGCGCACGCCGGTCGGATCGGAGGTGGCTCGGCCTTGGTCGTGGCCGGCCCGTACGCGATCCTGCAGTCGTCCGGGCTGCTGTTCTTCGCCATTGCCGGCTACGCACGAATCGCGACGCTGGGTGAAGAGGTCCGCGATCCGCGTCGGACCATCCCGCGCGCGATCCCGATCGCACTGGCGATCACCGTGATCATCTATCTGGTGGTCGGGGTCGCAGCCCTGTCGGCTGCCGGGCCGGACCTGCTCGCCTCCTCGCCGGCCCCGCTGACCGCGGCCGTCCGGACGGCCGGTGCACCGGGCCTGGCGACCGTCGTACGGATCGGCGGCGCGGTCGCGTCGCTCGGCGCCCTGTTGTCGCTGATCGCCGGTGTCGGGCGGACCAGCCTGGCGATGGCGCGCAACCGGGACCTGCCGTCCTGGCTGGCCGCGGTGCATCCCCGGTTCCAGGTGCCCCACCACGCCGAGATCGCGGTCGCGCTCGTCGTCTGTGTGCTGGTTGCGGTGCTCGATCTGCGCGGCGTGATCGGCTTCTCGTCCTTCGGGGTGCTGGTCTACTACGCGATCGCCAACGCGTCCGCGTTCACCCAGCCGGTCACCGACCGCCGGTGGCCGCGCGGCCTGAACGTGCTGGGCTTCGTCGGCTGCCTGGTGCTGGTGGCGACGCTTCCGTTGACCGCCGTCGTCGCCGGCCTGGTGATGTTCGCCTTCGGCCTCGCCGGTCGCGCGCTCGTGCTGTCCCGCCGCCGTCGCAGGGAGCGGGCCGCCTGACGGGTCGGTCCGGATCTGCCCCTGTGCTTCGGCGGACCGGCCGACTACAGTGACAGTGTGATCGCCATCACACCCTGAGCGACCGCGTGCGGAGCAAGGGAGGCCCCATGCATATCTCAGACATCCTGCGGACCAAGGGCACCGAGGTGGTCGTGGTGCCACCGCACCTGAACGTGCGGGAGTTGCTCGACGTCCTCAAGGCACACAATCTCGGCGCCGCCGTCGTCTCGGCCGGAGACCGTGTCGCGCTGGGCATCGTCTCCGAACGCGATGTCGTACGCCACCTGACCGATGGACCGGCGACTCTCGACCAGCCGGTCCGGATGATCATGACGCCGGCCGACCGGATGCACACCTGCACAGCATCCGACACCGTCGACAGTCTCGCCCAGCTGATGACCGAGCGCCGGGTCCGCCACATCCCCGTCCTCGACGACGACGGCCTGCTCGCCGGCATCGTCAGTATCGGCGACGTGGTGAAGAGCCGGATCGGCGAGCTCACCTTCGAACGCGACGAACTCGAGGCCTACGTCAGCTCATAGCGCCGTACGATCCCATCCGCCAAAGTCGCGTTGTCACGACTTCCGCGCGCCCCCGAGCCCGTACGCGACCGCAAACGCGCGTTGTCACGACTTCCGCGCGCCCCCGAGCCCGGGCAGCCCCCGGGCCGCCCGAAACGGGGAACGGCACCCGTCGAGCGCCAGCGAGACCGGCCACGAGGTACGAAGGGGCCGGGTCTGGCTGACCGTGGACGTCACTGCGCACGGGGGTACGGGGGTCGTCCCCCGGAACTCGCGCCACCAGACCAAGACCAGCGGCAGCGGCAGGAAGCGGACGCCTACAGATTGATCATGTGACCTTCGATGCCGTGGATCGCTTCCTTGATCGCCTCGGACAGTGTCGGATGGGCGTGCACGTTGCGGCCCACCTCGGCCGCGGTCAGGTCCCACTTCTGGGCCAGGGTCAACTCCGGCAGCAGTTCGGTCACGTCCGGCCCGATCATGTGCGCGCCGAGCAACTCCCCGTACTGAGCGTCGGCGACGATCTTGACGAAGCCGACCGCCTCGCCCAGGCCGTGCGCCTTGCCGTTGGCGGTGAACGGGAACTTCGCGACCTTGATCTCGTGCCCGGCGGCCTTGGCCTGCTCCTCCGACATCCCGAAGGAGCCGATCTGCGGCTGGCAGTAGGTCGCCCGCGGGATGTTGGCGTAGTCGATCGGCATCGTCTCGGCGCCGGCGATCGTCTCGGCCGCGACCAGACCCATCGCCGAGGCGTTGTGGGCCAACATGATCTTGGCCGTGACATCGCCGATGGCGAAGATGTTCGGCACCGACGTCCGGCAGTACTCGTCGATCTCGATCGCGCCGCGTTCTGTGAGCTTCACCCCGGTGGCCTCCAGCCCGTAGCCCTGGGTACGGGGTGCGAAGCCGATGGCCTGGAGCACCTTGTCGGCCTCAAGCACTTGCTGGTCGCCGCCCGCGGCGGGGCTGACGGTGACCTTGACCTTCTCCCCCGAGTCGTCGATCGTCTCGACCTTGGTGCCGGTCAGCACCTTGACACCCAGCTTGCGGTAGGCCCTGGCCAGTTCCGCGGAGATCTCGGCGTCCTCGGTCGGGACCATCCGGTCCAGGAACTCCACGATCGTCACGTCGACGCCGTAGTTGGCCAGGACGTAACCGAATTCGACGCCGATCGCGCCGGCGCCCGCGATGATGATCGAGGCGGGCAGGTTGTCGGTGAGGATCTGCTCCTCGTACGTGACGACGCGCTCACTGAGCTGGGTGCCGGGCAACAGCCGGGTGGTGGCCCCGGTCGCGATGATGGCGTTCTCGAACGTGAGTTCGGTCTCTCCCCCGTCACCCGATGCGACGGTGAGCGCATTCGGGCCGGTGAAGGTCCCCCACCCCTCGAATTCCTTGATCTTGTTCTTGCGCATCAGGAAGTGCACGCCCTTGCTCATCCGGTCCGCGACCGAACGGCTGCGCTTGTACGCCGCGCCGAAATCGAAGGTCACTTCACCGGTGATGCCGAACGTCGAAGCCTCGCGGTTGAAGACGTGGGCCAGTTCGGCGTTGCGCAGCAGCGCCTTGGACGGGATACAGCCGACGTTCAGGCAGACACCGCCCCAGTACTTGGTCTCCACGATCGCCACCGACTTGCCGAGCTGCGCGGCACGGATGGCGGCTTCATATCCACCGGGACCGGCCCCGAGGACGACGACATCGAAGTGTTCGGTCATGAAACGAACTCTAGTGTGGGACCGAACCTCGCCCGCGTCGCGGGGTCCCCGCGCCGCCGACGGCGGTTGCTGAATGACAAATGGGTATCACCCTCCGCGACACCCACTTCGTGACCAAGTTGGAACTAAGAAATATCTCGCCCATGAGTTATTGTCCTGTGGTGACTGAATTGACCCTCGACCACATCGGCGGACTGATCCGCGACGCGCGCAAGCACCGCGGACTCACCCAGACGCAACTGGCGTCCCGTCTCGGCACCAGTCAGAGCGCGGTCCACCGGATCGAGGCAGGCAATCAGAACCTCAGTCTGGACATGGTCACCCGGATCGCCGAGGCGCTGGACAGCCCCATCATCTCGGTCGGCGGCAACGGCCCGACCCACCTGCGGGTCCGCGGCGGCAACAAGTTGCACGGCAGTATCGAGGTCCGCTCGTCCAAGAACGCAGCTGTCGCGGTGCTCTGCGCGAGCCTGCTGAACCGGGGCCGTACGGTCATCAAGGACATCGCCCGGATCGAGGAGGTCAACCGGATCGTCGAGGTGCTGACCTCGATCGGGGTCAAGGCGACCTGGTCGGCGGACAAGGCAGATCTGGAGATCATCCGGCCCGACGAGCTCGACCTCGATGCGATGGACGTCGAGGCCGCCCGCCGGACCCGCAGCATCATCATGTTCTTCGGGCCGCTGCTGCACGCCTACGACAAGTTCCAGCTGCCGTACGCCGGCGGCTGCGACCTGGGTGCGCGCACGATCGAACCGCACCTGCAGGTCCTGCGGCACTTCGGCCTCGACGTGACGGCCACCAACGGCTACTACCAGAGCATCGTGAACACCAGCGTCGAGCCGACCCGGCCGATCAC
>Ga0164242_10003843_pt1 | contig 16982 bp, 20 predicted proteins | sample OricomgcompostMG_FD_108783 | JGI IMG/M metagenome (GOLD analysis project Ga0164242, IMG submission 108783) | Miracle-Growth compost microbial communities from Emeryville, California, USA - Original compost - Miracle growth compost (MG) ...
AAGAGTGAGTTCGTGCGTCTTCGTGATGTCTAAGCTCCTAGGTTTCCCAGCTTGGTAGGATTACAATCACACCTTCCTAGGGGCAAAATGGTATCCGTATACCTTCCAACCACCAGTGAATGGAGCATAGGTGGTTACCTATTAAGTAAGGTAGGACGGAAGGAAGGAGTTGGCTGCGAGCCAGTGTGGAGGTAGACCGACGGACTTTGCTATTTTGGTTGAGGAGAATCACAACAAGCGATACACGGGAGAGGCAAGAGACCAAAGACCAAAGTTGGGTTGGCAGTGACACCTCCCTTGTTGCCTCCTCCCTTCCACGCTTCGTTTGGCCGAGCCTCGGGACATGAGAAGGCTTCCTCCGCGTCGATCACAAATAAATCAGGGGCGTCAAAGTGAGGACAAGCTATCTAATTAGGGGCATATAAGCTATCAGTACCGTAATGGTAGATCCCGATAGCGGTATTCGGTAGCGCCGGTTAGCCTCGGGGCTTCTTGGCACTTGAATCGCTAGCGAGACCGGAGCGGGGGACATCGGGCCCGCCCTTTAAGTACCACGGAGCTGGGCCTTATACCCCAAACCGCGTTGTGTTACCTCTCGATAATCAGGTGCTACTTGTAATTCTTTGAATTATACATGCGTTCGTTCGGGGTAAAAGAGCCATATTCACCATGGCCGGCAGCAGCACCACCACTCTTTTCACCAACGGCAAGGTCTTCCTCTCAGGCGTCGAGCCCGGAACTAACCCTTTGCCTGCCCAACCGCCCACCTTCGCAGAAAGCATCCTAATTCGGGACTCGGCAATCGCCTTCGTCGGCCCATCCGACTCACCCACCGTCAAGGATGCGCTTGCCTCCGGGACGACCACGGTCGTAGACCTGGCCGGCAAGACGGTCCTCCCGGGCTTCATAGACGGGCATATGCACTTAATGCTGCTAGGCCAGTCCCTGCAGAAGCTAGACCTGGGCCACTGCAAGAACCTAGCGGATATCCAAACAGCTATACGGGACCACGCAGCCGCGAACCCGGACCTCCCCCGCGTGCTCTGCCGGGGCTGGATGCACTCGATGACGCCCGACGGCGTGACTGCGCGCGACCTCGACGACCTCGATCCGCTCGGCCGGCCCGTCCTCATCGACACTAAGGACTTACACAGCACGTGGGCCAACACCCCCGCCATCGCGGATCTCGGCGCCGATGCCTGGCCCGATATCACGGGTGGCGTGATCGAGCGCGACGCCGCCGGCCGGCCGACGGGGGTCTTCAGCGAGGCGGCGAACATCACTTTCGTATGGCCGTACCTCACTGCCGTGTCCACCCTAGCCGAACGCACCGCCGCCATCCGCGCAGCCGTGAGCGCTTACCATGCCGAGGGTTACACCGGCATGATTGATATGGCAATGGACGAGGGCGCCTGGGAGGCGCTGCAGGAGACAGCGGCGACCACCGTCGAGGATAGGTTACCGATGCGGGTAGCGGCATACTGGCTTATCAAGCCCAAGGACACGGATGAGGAAAATCTATGCCAGGTAGAGCGTGCGGCGGAGCTCGCGGCGTTGCACAACTCCCGCACTAGCCCGGACTGCCGCATAGTCGGCATCAAAGTCATCTGCGACGGAATCATCGATGCCTGCACGGCGGGGCTGACGGAACCATACCTGAGCAACGGTGCCTCACCCATGCCGCTCTGGAAGCGCGAGCTCCTCGAGCCCGTCGTCCGCCGCGCCACCGAGCTTGGCCTGCAGATATCTCTACACGCCATAGGCGACGCAACCATCACCATGGCCGCAGATCTCCTCGAAGCCCACGCCTCGCGCGCGCACCGCCCGCGCATGGAGCACATCGAGCTGCCGTCCAGCCGTGACGCCGCCCGCCTCGGCGCCCTCGGCATCACGGCCTCCATCCAGCCCGTGCACGCCGACCCGGCCATCCTGCGGGCCTGGCCGCGGCTGCTCGGGCCCGAGCGCTGCAAGCGCGCGTTCCCGTACCGGGAGTTCGCGGACGGCGGCGCGCCGCTGGCCCTGGGGTCGGATAGCCCGACGGCGCCGCACGCGCCGCTGGGGAATCTGTATGTCGGCACGACGAGGAGGTCGTACCGCGAGCCGGAGTACGAGACCACCGTGAACGCGCACTTTGCGCTGGGGCTTTGTGAGGCGGTCGCGGCGGCGACGGAGGGGGCGGCGTATAGCTGTTTTGATGAGGGGAGGACAGGGAGGTTGGCGGAGGGGTTGAAGGCGGATTTCGTCGTTGTCGATATGCAGTGGGAGAAGACGAAGCTGATGGAAGGGAGAATTAAGCAAACATGGTTTGACGGGAAGAAGGTCTGGGATAGCGAGGAAGGGGAAATGGGTTTAAACGCGTGCGATTATAACTGAACCGCGAGGTTGTGATTATTGGGCTAGCGATACAGCCCCGGTTTCTTGTTTGTTTGGAAATACCATTTTCCTTCCCTTGCTGCATCTCCATGATCCCATTCACTAGGAAGGGTAATACTGCCGCGGCCAGATGTTCATGGCTGTCTTCAACCCATCGCCGAGCGGCAACCCGGCGTGCCTCGTCCTCATGTCCCCCGTCCCGTTCGCGTGCAAGTTGACCCAGAATATGGCATTCCCCGCCACCGGCCGGAACGCCAACCCGCCGTCCTCGTGTTCCCTCCACAGGGGTTGAACCTCACCGTCAGCTCCGCTCCTCCGCTCCCTCTCGCCTTCTATCCCCCCGAGCCATGCCTGCTGGCCCCACGGACTCGGCGGCGCAACCCCGCCTATGTAGGGGAAGTGTGTCTCTCCGCCGGTGCAGTTGTCCTGCAGAATGGCGAAGAAGCTGGCTACGCGGTTCCACTTCCTCGCCGAGCCGTCGCTGGCCGGGGCGGGCCGAGGCATCGTGTACCAATCGTGGTGTATGTTGAACCGCTGCCCGGCTCGGTACCGCACGAGCTGTGCCGGGCCCATGTCGTCCCAGCCATCGCGCATCATCGTGCCCATGAACCGCCGAGCCCGCGCCAAGACGCAGGCCACGGCTGGGTCGTCGCGAGGGAGCCCCGCTGAGCTGGAGGTGCGGTCTTGTGTGCGCAGCTCCCGGCCATGCTTGACTACCTCGGAGGGCGCGAAGGCTGGCTCGGCTGTCGAGATGAGGGAGGCTATATCGCTAGGCGTCAGAAGCTCGTGGATGTAGATGACGAGAGGGTCAAGAGAGACGAGCTCGGTCTTGTAAGCATGGGAGTAATCGCAGACGAAGGGCTCGGGCTCCGTCGTCGCTGAGGTACCGAATAGGGGGGTTAAGAAGGGGGCGTCTGCGAATGGGAAGTCGGGGACGAGGGATAGGATGGGGGAGGAGAGCTTGGCGATGTATGGATAAGAGAAAGCGAGCAGCGCCGTGCCCGCCGAGACGCCGGCGACCTTGGCCAAGTTGGTTGGCGTTGGCATCGTGACGGGAGGCGATGCCTGACAAGAGTTGTCGCAATTCGGCTTCGTTCAGCTTCGCGTCAAGTCATTGGACCACGGTACGATGATCAAGAAAAATAAAGAGAAGGAAAGACACAAGCAGAGGCAGCTACGTTAGCAACCACACCCACGGCCATTAAGATATTAAGATCAGGGGTCTCCTCCAACTTCCAGCGCTGGAACTCGTTCTTCCGAGGCATCAGGCATATGAACAAGCCCTAAATTGCCGATCTGGGCGACTGCCAAGTCCCTCTGACTGAGAGTCGCTGGCACCTCGTTGGCTCGGCGAACATAGCCGGTGTACCTCGCAGACACACCTTAAATCATGCCCGCTCAGCGATTGGTCCATCCCACCAGTAGGAATTATGACCATCGCCAGTTTCGGTACCTCTTAGTTAAGGGCAGTGGCAACACTTCCATGGCGGATAAATGCTCCGCGGGAACGAAAAAGTGGATTCTTCTTGAGCAACCCGAGTTGAAACCCCGTCGGTGCTGGAAGTTGTAGGCGGGAGCTCAGTGATCGCTTGCGGTGCTTGTGCGCGAAGCGAGCGATGTGCAGCAACTCGCGTAGCATCGCTGACCCCGCTCAAACGCTAAATTCCCCGGTATGCCCGGTTTGGTGAGTCGGGTGCCACGGTGGGCAATCTCGGCGCGCGTCCTCCCGTTCGACGTCTGAGGCCAGGTGGGCGCGCCGGCTTTCCGCCCGCAGTGCACCACGATGACAATGGAACCTGCCATTTTGGCGGCGTCCTGGACGAAACTATAAAAAGGAGAATTAGCTCTCCGTCGACAACTCCTGCGTCTTGGCGTTCTGCTATTGCAATTTGTGTTCCTGGTTTTCAGAAAACTGGATTAATGTAATTAACAACCCTCGAGTTCTTGACCCCGCTTGGGAGGGTTAGCTTCACGCAAAAATTGGACCACAGCGACTGCAAGGGGTGCAAAAGCAGAAGAAAAGCAGGTAAAAATATCTCAACATCTCATTGGCAAGGTTATCTAGTTTACCCAACTCTAACTAGTAATAGCTGAGCAGGGAGAAAGGAATATGAAGAGGAAAATCGACAAGTACGACATGGCCGTAGGCAGCCCCTTCCTCGCATCTAGGTAATCATCACAGTCGTTGGGTGGGAAGAAGGCCACCAAAAAAAAAAACCATGCCGGGATCTAGCATGTGTTGCCATCTTGCGGTTCGACGCCTTCGTCGGGTGGACTCTCCGCAGCGGCGTCGTCGCCGGAGCGCTCTGCATTTTCCGACTCGGCCGGGTTTTTGGTTTGTTGTTGTTCTTGTTGTTCTTGTTTTTGGTGTTGTTGTGGTTGTGTGTGCGACTTTGGGGCGTCTCGTCGTCGCTCATTCTCCTCGTGGCGTATACGTAGGGGCACCGGCGGCTCCTATGCCACCCGGGCGGCCCGCCGACCGAGAATACTGGCGTTATCAATGTTGAGCTCGAACGCGCCCTTGGCTTTATTCCTCTCCCTGACCTGTTGCCTGGCCACGGCGGCGACTGCGGCTGAGTGCTGGCCGTAGCCCTTCGGCTCGGGCTTCTCTTGCCGCTCGTGCCGCTCTCGTTCTCGGCCCCGCTGCTGCTCCTGGCCGTCTCGGATGTTGGTCTTGCGCATACCCTGCTCGATCCCCGCATCCTCCTCGTCGGCCTCCTCGCTGAGCTCGGACAGGCGAGATGGTGGGACGCCCGCAGCCTTGGCACCGACTTGCTTGCGGAGCTTGCCTTCCTCCTCTTGTCTGTGCACGGCGTAGCTGACGTCGAAAACCTCGCGTAGGTTGATGGCCGCGGGCGACCGGAAGTCCTGCCGCTTCTCGCCATCAGCGAACTTCGAAGCGTCGAAGGAGCGCAGCATGCCGCCGGGGCCCAGGTCCCTCCTCTCCTCGCGAGGACTGGGCCCTGCGGTACGGATCCACGGGTGGTTGAGGAACTCTTTGATCGTATACCTCTTCTCGGGGTCGACTTCCAGGAGATGCGAGATGAGGTCCTTGGCGGTGTTGCTGATGTCGTCCCACCACGGTGAGAGGAAGGTGTATTGCCCCTTTGCGACCTTTTCCGTCAGGATCTCGATGCTCTCGTCGTAGAATGGTGGGAATCCGCAGAGGAGGGTGTAGAGCACGCAGCCTAGTGCCCAGGTGTCGACGGACTTGGAGTACCGCTCATCTTTGACGATTTCAGGTGCTGTGTAGCCCACTGTCCCACACGGCGTCATGGTTTGAGTGTCCCAGACTACCTTGGACAGGCCGAAATCTGCAATCTTGATTTGGCCGATTCCGCCGCCGCCGACCCCGGGAATGAATTCACCTTCGTCGACCTTGTCCTCGTCTCCAGGTTGCTTGGGCTTTGGATGCTTGGCGGGGATAACCGGTATCGGGCTGAACAGGATATTCTCCGGCTTGATATCCCTATATTGTCGAGTCAGCTCTACTGGTCCTAGGCAAAAGAGACCTCGGTATTCTTGAGGCGGATCTGTTTTTCTCTTACCGATGCACCACACCCTTCTCCTCGTGTAAGTACTCTAGTGCTTTAGCTACTTGTGTGATGACATGCCGGGACAAGTCTTCACTAAAGTACGTAAGCCGGACGATCTGGTGGAATAGTTCTCCGCCTGGAGCGAGCTGGAGGATGATGTAATAGTATTGGGGTGACTCGGAGAAATCGATCAACTTGATGATGTTTGGGTGGTCTAATTGGCGCATTATTTGGACTTCCTTGAGGATGTTTGCCCTCTATTGCGCGAGATGTGTTAGTAACCTTCCACTTGACAATGCTTGCAGTGATAGAGGAGCACAAGCATCGCGAGGAGAGGGGAGGAAGAGTCTCTCGCCTCTGAAGCTCTGGGAGCCTTTGGCTTGAAGTCCGGATGGAGATGATGCCCCTAGAACAGTTCCTAGAGTTGGTAAAATAGAAGCTTAAAAAAAAAAAGCGAGGGAGAAGCAAGAAGTGAGGAGAAGAACACGCGGAGAGGCTATGACAGGGGCAATCGTGGTTGAGGGCAACTCGAGCTAGTCGTGACCAGCCTGGTGTCCTGTCCCACAGTGTGTGGCACGTACCTGCATATTGTTCATCTCAAATTTGCGGACGACCTTGATAGCTACCTCACCAGTTCCGTCTTGTAAGTCGCGAGCCCTGTAGACGTTGCTAAAGGCGCCGTCGCCCATCTTCTCCAGCAGCTGCCACCGCTCCAGGCCGGGGTACCTGGGAAACTTGCCCCGGTCCGCGTTCTCTTCGGCGACCAACTTTGCGAGGTTGTCATCGTCGACGCGCTTGTTCTTAGCTTTGGACACGTGCTGGCCAGCCTCGGCGTGGTGGGCGGCGGCATGACCGGCTTGGGCGGCGCGGTTCTGGGCATCGCCGGTTGCCATGGAGTAAGCATCGGGAACTGGTTGGTGCTGGGTAGCAGGTAGGTGGCCGAAGGCGGGTTCAGATACTTGGGCGGCAGCATGTCTTTGCTGTTCCTGTTGAGCTGTGGCGCCCTCTTGCTTCACCGGTGGCTGCTCGTCGTTCCCTCCTCGGGCTTGCTTTCCTGTGGGCGGGGGGTTCGGGATTAGTCAAGCTCAAGCGAGGTTCGACACTGTCACCAGGCGAGAGGGGGGGGGGCGTCTGGTTGCCATGGAACGTACCATGGCGGATAAAATTCTTTAACTGTTGCATCGTCGACATCCTGGCAGTTCAGAGCGACAGGTGCGCGGCACCCAAAGGATGATAGGGAGTGTCGCGTCGCAAGGCAAATGCTGAGTAATTGCGAGGTAGGTACAGGGCGTCAAGATAGGGGGAAGTAGGAGAAGAGTAGATGTTGAAAGAATACCGCCAGCTGAGAAGAGATTCTGGCTGAGGAGAATGGTAGTTGAGAAAGGATGGCAAAAAAAGACAAAAAAGACCTCGGGATGTAGCACCAGAAATGAGGCGCTTGGCGATGATGGCAATAGGCGGGTGGATGTGGGATCGTCAGGTATGACGAGGGGTAGGGTGGTGGGAATGCGTAGGTAGATAGTTTTGAAGGAAGGATCCGGTGGGACCGGGAGATGAAAAAAATAGGGAATTATTGGGCGCTGAGGTCACTGTGGCTGCAAAATGCCGAACCAAGGCACACGGAGATTTGGGGTGGTTCTTGGTGGTGCGGCTGGCTGAGATGAAGAAATGCTGCGCTGCGTGTTGGCTCGATGGCTTTGCCAGGATTTATCGTGGCGCGGGGGGGTTTTGCAGGTGCAGGTGACAAGATAACGAGGTCTCTCTCAAGGGTCGACAAGGTGCGACAGATGCGATGGGATGCAACAGCGTTCCCGTCCTTTGGTGTGGTTTTCCGACTTGGCTGTTCCCTTTCTCGGGGAGGAGGCTCGTTCAGGTGTCTCACGCAGTGGGTTGTGTCATCATTGCTTTCATCATAGGGAGAGGGCAAAAGATGGCAACAAGAAGAATGAAGGGGGGCAAAAATTCGGAATTGGTGGGAGATGGAAGAGACTGGCTGATGACTGAAGGGGAGCATGGCATCACACTAGGTACGGGATACCTTACAGTACCTACAAAAGTACCCCGCTACCAGGTACCTAAGCCCGGGCAAAAAGGTGTGGATCCCCCTGTGCCGCCTTGGTTCCTACCAGGTACCTTTACCTTGTCCATTCGAGACGGGGTCATGAAATCTAGACAGCGTAAGAGCGATCTTGGAGATTGACTATGTCCCTGACGAGGTAAGGAGCACTAGCAATGCGCAAAGCCATGGTGGCCGTACGACAATGTCCAGGCTTCTCTCTCTCTTGACTCGCGAACATGGAAAGGAGCGGCACGGCGTCAGAAACGTCGGGTTTAGGGCGCCGGGGTGGTGGGCAGGCCTATCTTTAGCGGAGGCTTGTGCAAGGGTTGCCGCGATGACGTAGCCCGCAGCGTCATATCCCAAGCTGGCGCCTGGGCAAAACATGATAGCGCAGCTTCAACGGAGAGGAGCGGCTGAACCCAGCACGCACAGTGTTGGTCATTTGCAATGTAAAAAGGGGGGCTTATATTAGAATAGCCAAATCGCAACTTGGAGACCCGTTGAACCGTCCATCACGGCCATTTGCCTCGACTTCAATATGCGATTCAAAATACCTATGTTATGACAGAGGCAACCCGGCATTTCCCCCTTCGTGGATTCGGCGAAAGTCGATTAGACTGACCATGCTCTCCTCGTGATCAAGTTTGTTGGCCTGTCCTCCTCCCGCCTCAAGGCCATGGACCCCTAATTAAGTATCCCTTGGTCGGCATGAACCCCACGCGTCCACATTCCCAGTTCCCGCCTTGACGAGACTCTCCATTCATCCTCGAGCCACTCGCAAGGACCAGATCTGACTCGCTCCCCCGCCCATTTCGAAAGGCAATGGTGGAGCATCGATGACTCCTATCGCCCCGGGCGCATGCACAAGAGCTTATTCACACGTCAATAACTTGGAAGGGACTCCAGCTCCGGCTCCCCGGTCTGGTGATACGCTATCAGGCGATTAAGGCGATGCGCCCCTGGGAAGGGGTCCGATGGCACCAACGCTGCTGACGTCACCTCGCATTCCCTGCATTTTCCGGGGACGAAATGGGCGATCCGCATGCCGCTCCCATCGCGGGGAGACCCTTTTTCTTTCCATCGCTAACGTCGGCAAAACGCACGAAATACCAGGGGCAAAACTTGAACTTTGAGGACCCCGCCAACCCGTTTAATTATTGATTCCATAGCGTGCTCGCTCGTGTTTAGCGTATTGCATCGCAACATTGATTTTTTTTTTCCCACCCTCCTTCCCCCTTTCTTGCTGCTCATTTGAACCGGGCAAAGAATCGGGCAAAGAACCGGGCAAAGAACCAGGCAAAGCTCCTGGGCACAGATCGCACTGGGATCTGCTGGCTGGTTTCTGTGTAACAATCTGTCAGCCCTAGCAAAGCATAGCCCGGGCAAGTCCGGGCATGCGCCGGCCTATCCGGGGTGGGTTTTCAAGGAAGGACATGTAGAGTGCAGATTTGTACAGTGCTTCCCATTTTACCAATCGACTCTTGTGGAGAATACCGCCTCGCAATCAGATCTCCCCGTCGCATCTATCCTGATCTTGATCTCGTACAACTTCGCTCCAAATGTCCTGGCCTCTTGGGCACAGTCTCTTCTTTTTGGCTTGGGCCCTGCTGGCTGTTGAGATTATGACTTATGCAAGTGCATAAGTCGATTATCCACCGCCGTTGGAACACTTGCACGTGCACTCGCTCCACGCAAGTTTTGCGCATCATTCTGCTCCAAACGTGCATGGGCCGAGGCTGTGGCTTGAGGTAGGGAGCCAACAGCAAAACAATCTCAGATCAGGTCGTTGCATCGCAAGATGAGCCTCCCGCAGAGCTGAATTCCGCCTCTGCTGACCCACCTTGTCATCCGCCCGTCAGCATGGAATCGTACGACATAATTATCATCGGCGCCGGGCTCAGCGGGATCAACTCCGCGTACCGGCTCCAGACCGAGCTTCCGGGTCACACATTCGTGGTCCTCGAGGCCCGGGACTGCACCGGTGGCACGTGGGCCTTCTGGAAGTACCCCGGCGTCCGCTCCGACAGCTCTATGGGCGTTTTCGGCTTCCCGTGGTACCCGTGGCCCCACGATGCCAACATGGCCGATGCCCACTTGATCAACGCGTACCTCGGAGACGCAGCTGTGTCGCGCGGCATCGACAAAAAGATCCGGCTCCGCCACCGCGTTTCGGGCATGGCCTGGAGCAGCGAGGAGCAGCGGTGGACGTTGACCGTCGACGCTTCCGCCTCGGGCGGTGCTGAGACGAAGAAGTTCGATGCTAAGTGGGTCATCAATTGCGGTGGGTACTATGATTACGACAAACCCCTGCCCGCCGTGATACCCGGCATCGAGCAGTTCAAGGGCGAGGTTGTGCACCCACAGTTCTGGGACGACGGGATCGACTATGCCGGAAAACGGGTTGTCATTATCGGCTCCGGGGCCACCGCGATCACTTTGTTGCCGGCACTCGCCGAGACCGCCGCGAGCGTAACGATGCTACAACGAAGCCCGACGTTCGTCTTCAGCCTAGATGGGAAGGACGCCGTCGCCAACTTTCTCCGGAGGTGGCTGCCCTCTAGCTGGGCTGGCTCGATCAACTGGTGGAAGAACATGATCGTGGAATCCCTGTTCCTCCTTTTCATGAGCAGTTGCCCCAACCTCGGCAGGAAACTAGTCACGAGTGAGACGAGGAGACGACTGCCCCGGGACTTTGACGTGGACCAGCATTTCAACCCCCGGTACAACCCCCTTGAGCAGCGGCTCTGCCTGTGCCCGGACGGTAACTTCTTCAAAGCACTCCACCAACCGAACTGTGACATCGTCACCGACACCATCGACACGGTGACGGAAACGGGCATCCTCACCTCGTCGGGCCGCACCCTCGACGCAGATATGATTGTCACCGCCACCGGCCTGTTCCTGAACCTACTCTCCAGTATCCCCGTGACCGTGGACGGCGAAGCCGTCGACGGTACCATAGGGCAGCGATACTGCTGGAACGGCGGCATGCTCGAGGGTGTGCCCAACACGGGCGTCATCGCCGGCTACACGACCGCCACGTGGACTCCCGGCGCCGACGCCCGCGTTCGCATGTTCATCAAGGTCATCAGGCACATGGACAGCATCGGCGCCACCTCGGCCATGCCCTTCCTCGATCCGGAGGAGAGGAAGACTCTACCGAAGAAGCCGGCGCTGACGAACAGCTCGACGTACATTGTCCACGCGAAGGAGAGATTGCCCCTCGTGGCGGACGTTGGGCCGTGGAGGAACGGGTCGAGTTGGCTGGCGGACATGTGGAGGGTGGTGTTTAGTAGCGTGACTGAGGGGATGAGATATACCGTGCCAGAGGGTAGGGCTAAAGGTGAATGAATAGGTGTATAGGATAACTGGTCGGAACCCTCATCTAATAGAAACAAAACCTCTCGGTTTACACCACGGGATATTTGCACATACGCCTGAAACCAGTTCTGGTGATGTCCACTGCATATGGGTACGAGAGCGCCCCCGTTGTCATTCTGAAGCAAATTACAAGATGGTAGCCCAGACTCTGCTCCCCCGGCCTTCCCAAACAACACGTAATCGAGTCCCTCGTGGCCTCTGTTCCATATTCCCGTCTCTCTTCCTCGCCTCACTTCCCAGCATCGTCTTTGTCGTTGCTGTACCCTCCAGGTCTAGGGCCCTGATCAATCCCCGACATGGCAGCCTGCGCCTCGAGATGGCCGTGATGTTCTCGCATGCAACCCTCCGCTGCCTTCGTCGTCGAATTATACATGATATCATTTTGCCAGACAGCGAACCTATTGGCCCAGTGGACCTCTGGAACGAAGCTGATAGGAGGGGGTGAGGTCACGTAGGCCCAATCTTTCCGACAAGACGATGCCGCAGCTCTGAGTTTCTTCTCGAACTGGGCTAGGCTGAGGCGGACCGAGCTCGGTGTTGGAACCGGGAAGAGACCTTCCTTCGACAGTCCTCTGATCATGGAACCGGCGATCATGGAATTGCACGCCTCCGCATGGGGCTTGTCTGAGAAGACAGTCGTGATAACCCCCTTGCCGGTTACATCGTCAATTTTCTTGGAAATTTTGTCCAGGGTGGCTTGCAGAATTTCCAACCGGCGAGCTGTCATGGTTTCTGAGGGTAGCTTACTTAGTAACCGAATTAATAGTTGTCAGGGGCAAGGACCATAATTACCAACTAATCTGGGAATCTGAGGATGACTTGGATCTGTCATCCAGTACTTTTTCGGAAACTGCCCCGATTCATCCACGCCCCAGAACTTCAAACATTGGCTGGTGACTTTGTCGAAAACCTCCTTGTCTCCAAGCTCATACGATATTGGGAGAAGATATCGATAAGTTGAACTGGGCCAGGGATTAGGAAGGTCGGAGACCGCTCCCTTCCTCCACTGGTTGGAGATGAGATTGACCAAGTGCAGCAGACCGAGTGCTTGCGTAACGCACAACATTTCGAAGAGCTGGTGTAGAGTCGGACATTTGTTGACCTTGGAAAAGTTTCCATGGGCGATGTTCAAGAGTTCGATGAGTGGCTGTACCTTGACGCCGACAACGCGAAGCGGTTTTACCCATGGTCCTTCCTCGGGCTTTGGCTCTGTGGTCGGGTTGCCAAACAGCCAAGTCTCGAAGTAGGAACTCGTCTCTGCCAGACGGCGGGAGGAGACCAAAATCTTGGTTTTAGGACCCTCGCCGACACCATCTATTTCGGTCTCCAGATCCCCGCCCTCTGCAACGATTATTGTTTTCACTGGAGGCGGGCTTTTGGCGCCGCCTTGAGAAGGATCGGGGAACGCCGCTGTAGAAAAGGTCAGCTAGCCGTCATGAAACGCGTCGGCCCGAACACGACGCTTTTCGGAGAGGAAGGTATTATTTACCAGAGAAGTCCCGCTTAATTCCCGCTGGTGAGCTTTCTGGGATATTAGCGGCAGGGACGGAGGCTTCCATATTCAGCTGGGGCTGCTCGTCCTTGGGGCCGTCGTTGTTATGATCCGCCGCCTTAGGAGGCGCGTCAGTCGCTCGCGTAGCGGCCATGGTCTCACTTTCAATAGATAGTGAGCCTGGAGAGCCCGAAAGTGTTTCTGGTTTGATGCTGGGGGAGTCCATTATTCTTGGATATCACTTTCTAGGAAATGGCGGCTGATGAAGGTTTCTCAAATACGTACAAGGTAGCAGGCAGGCGAAATTCATGGCTGGTAAAAAGATGGGTGAGGTAAGTGGAGCTCGAGCAGTGTTGTGAGTGAAGGGTAGCCATGTGTTAGGTAGTAGGCATTCTAGTATCCGGGTCACCACAAGGATCCCTTCCTACATCTAGCCCGATTTATTGCACCTGTCATCACCAGACAGGCACATTCCCCATGACCATTTAAGGGGTAGGTAACTACCTACCTAGTTAGCGAGGTGCCCGAAGTTTTGATTCGAAAGCTATCGCAAGCACCGGAAAATAATATGTCGTGGCGGTAACCAGGCATAAACTCGCTTGGCCGGCGGCGGTAAAAACCCGCCTTCACTAACCAACTTGTGAAGGCCATGCCAAGAACATGTACGTTCTCAAGAAATAGAGAAGCTGGGCAGGATAGTTTTTTACAGTAGTTTTTGATGCCACACGGAATCAACAAGGACTAGCTTTGAGCCAGGATCGCTCCGTTAGGGACCAACGCCTTCCACCCATCACTTGCTTCAAGAACGGGGCTGCCGTAGATTCGATACTCCCCAAAACACCTCCATCAGGGGAACAGAACGCGCCTGCCGCAGATCCCCGTAGCTAGGTGCTACATTGTCTAAAGATGCTACGTCCGAGAACATGATGTGGATGATTTTGTAGCCCTTTCCCAGTTTTTGCCGGCGACGGCCTAGAGAACTAGATATGGAATAGCGGAATCAGTAGACACCGAGCGACTGGAGAAGTGTAGGACTCCAGATCTGTTTTTTCTAAAGGATGACGAGCAAGATAACTGATGGCAGACCCCACCGAGATCCCGACCTGAGCGAGACACTATGGATGTCTTAAGATACCTCTCGAGCCTAGCTAGCAACTACATCTTACCCTACCCCATGTGCTTAATTACGTCAGTGAGACAAGAGATATCGAGACTGGCCTATTTGAGGCAGATGAGCGATGTGTCAAATGCCGGTGATGCAGTGTAAAATAAAATAAAAAAAGACAAAAGAGTTCGGCCGGGGTTCCAACCACTTGGCTCGAACCTCGTACCTACGTCTCTGCTTCGGATGGTGGTGTAGAGTGGGTTAGGCCGGGGGTGGTGGCCACCAAGAACCCCCCAAGTCTTACCGACCACTACACCTCCTGTCCTCGGCGAAAGTCGAAGACAGAGTTTTTGTTTATCAACCATACCACCAGGTTAAGTCCAAAGTTGCCTCGCCGGTAGCCGCACTGTGACCATTTTTAATAAGCAATGCTCACCCCTACACTCACCCCCTCCCTACCTTGTGGTCAGGCGAAGCTATATTTCTGACCAATGTTCTCTACCATGAGGTTCTCTATACTCGGAAAGGTCTTCCACCACGTCTCACCACCACCCAATAGCATGAGCCTCAGATCTTTACACGACGACCTATGCACACGACTCCAAAGGTTCGTCGACACCATCCTCGGCCTCAGGCACCCCAACCGCTGCCTGTTTCGGAATGCGAATCCCACAAACCAAACAAGTCGCACCCATAAACAGCAAGGCGGCCACCCCGTAGGGTAGCCCCGTCCAGACACCTCCAAGTACTATGCCGCGCCGAAACGCCACGACCAAGACTGGACCGGGCACCAAGTCCCCAACACCCTGAGCCATGGCCACCGCCGTATTCAGCACGCCAACTTGCTCCGGCGTTACCAGCGCCGTAGCCACACTCCGCAGAGCCGAATAGAAACCCGATCCGAGCGAGAGAACGCCCACGCCGGCTATAAATACTCCCGGTCTAGCGGCGGCGGCCATGAGGACGGCGCCGACGGCGAGCAACGCGGCGCTGCCCTGCGTGATACGCAGGTCCTTGAGGACGGGGATCATGAGCCGACCCAGCCGCGTCGCTAGCCAGGGCAGGACTACAAGCAAAGCGGCAAGGTTAACGGCGCCCTTAAAGGAGATGAGAAAGCTGGCAAACGCAATGGTCCACCCGAAGCGGCGCGACGCGTACTGGATGATCAACTGCAGGGCCTGGCGCCCGATACTGGCTAGGAGGAAGGCGGTGACGACAATGATCATGTTGGAACTGATTCCGGGTAGCGGCAAATCCTGGTCTGCTACTGTTGTTATTAGCGACCGTGGCCAGCGTAACAAGAGGTTCCTCAAGCTTGTATTCTTTAGGCTATCGCCGCCATCGCTCCTTGATACTGACTTAACATCGCCGTCGTTGTAGTTTTATGCAAAACCGGTGCAACTGCTGGGTGGCAATGAACGTGGCAATGAACGTGGCAATGAACGTGGCAATGAACGTGGCAATGAACGTGTCTCGAGAACCGCGGAGGCAACCGCCAGGCCAAGAACCTGGAAAAATACGCCCAGCAGTGACGGCAGCCACGCGTTCCCCCAGGACATGAGGGCAGCGCTCGTTGGTGTCGCAAAGATCTCGCCGAGGAGGATGATAGCAGCCAGGAAGAAGAAGATGGATGAACTAGCAGTAGATCATGATCGTTAGAAGCAATGTACGCATGTACTAGAGACGAAAGAAAAATGTCTGATATGGTATGTTCTTTTGGGATAAAACGCACCGTCTGTGCACCGGGAATACGTCCGTAATCATGCCTACGCCATCGATGTCGCAATCTCGGGTCCGCCCCCCAAGACCTGGAAAGCAGGCGTGAGCCAGACCGCCCGGAGAGGCACTGTTTCACTCCACCAGCAGAGCAGGGGAATCGCAACCTCTTCGAGGATAAACCCTGTGATGCAGAGCACCGGCACCACCTTGCGGCCTATACGATCCGCGACGAGGCCGTACGGCAGTGCCAGCACGATTCCCGCCACATGGTCGAACGTGTCCTTCCAACCGTTGAGGGGGGCCGGCTCTCCCTGGACCTCGGGAGACTTGCACGGCGAGGCCGTGTTGCCGCTGCTTGGGCTTCCGAGAAAGGGGTCTCGGGTGGATGCGTGACCGGAGACCTGCCGGCAGATAATGGACTCGAATATCTCGAGCTGGGGAGCGTAGGACAAGACGTTGCCAAAGTCGACTGCCACGATGGAGATGCAGACGAGTATCACGACAATACGCTATAAACGGGCCGCCGGATCGGTTTGTGTCCGTGTGTTTGGGTTTGGAGGGCTTGTGTCGCGGGTGTGAAGTGACGTAACGACCTCTCTGAGCCTGCTAGCAGCGGCGTCCTGTCATTTTCCTCCGGGGACGGAAATAACCCTGGGGTACTGAAGTTCATGCCGTTTTACTCCAGTGTCATTCTCTCTACGTTAATCACTCCAAAGAATAAGACTCGTAAGTGTCAGAGAGGGTGAGAAAGATGGAGAAACTTCATGTCCGGAGGGGGACGAACAATGATGCCCGCCGCCCAATCCGACATATGGAGTGAGATGCATCAACTTTGACCTCGCATATGCCTTTCACTATCATAGCATCATCGGGTCCGTTGAACGAGCCAAGATCCAACGCAGGGGAGAATACGGATATGCACATGCCTACACAAGGACAGCTAAGCATCCTCCTGAGGCGTGTGTCTAGTGTAAATCTTTTTAAGAGGCATTCCGTTAGAATAGCTATGGGGTTTCTGTATCGATCTTCCACACCGGAGTCGAGCACCAAGACCGAGTAGGTGGCAGACTGATGGCTTTTGGCACAGTTAAGGAGAAAGTTTATGCAGCATATGTAAGGTTAACTACATCGCTCGAGACCAGGGTTCTTCCCGGTGGGAGAGGATTTTTCTTCTTTTTTTTTTTTGTTTCAATGAAGAGTCCGTACAGTTTTGGCAATGAAGAAGCAACAGCAGCTGCTAGCTGCTCTAAATCTGTTTCCGTTTCTGTCGCCAGGGTATGAGCGTCAGCTGGCCTTTATTTAACAGAAAGGTGGCTT
>Ga0164242_10003844_pt1 | contig 16981 bp, 11 predicted proteins | sample OricomgcompostMG_FD_108783 | JGI IMG/M metagenome (GOLD analysis project Ga0164242, IMG submission 108783) | Miracle-Growth compost microbial communities from Emeryville, California, USA - Original compost - Miracle growth compost (MG) ...
GGCACTAAGGCCGAGTTGCACCGCCGAGTGGTTCGGACTCTGGGGGTGAAGTGGGGCCACGTTCTGGGCAAGTCGCTCGTGCCGCTCGACGAGCAGGACTGGTTCTACGCGCGTCTGCGGCTCGCCTATGAGGAGATCGCTCGCAGCGACGCCGCGGTGGCGACCGCGCTCGATGAGCTGGTCCAACTGGAACGGGACACCATCGGCTGGTGGGTGGCGATGACCCACGACCGTGCTCTCGCTCCGAAGACCACGACGGTCCTGCATGCTTTGCTGTTGCGCCTGTGGGATCGCAGAGCCCACCCCGACACGCAGGCTTCGCTGGAACTGCTGGAGGAGTTCATCAACTTCTGGATCGGCAAGCCCGTGATCGACCGGCCGTATGCCCGGTTTGGCAGCTGAACGTCTGAACAGCAGCCGAGGGCATCCCGCCGTTTTTGAACGCCTGAACAGCGGCGGAAGGCGATCCCGTCGTTTTGAACGGCCGTACAAGCTGTGAGTGCCGCCGTGAGCGGCTGTTCAAATTGATCGCAACCGTTCTCAACTCTGCGCACTCGTTCAATTCGCCGATGCCTCCTCTGGGCGCTGGACAGCCGTTCAACGGGAAAGGAGCGTCAGCACCTCGTGGTGGCCTGTGTGGGGGAACATGTCGAGCAGTTGTGCCGAGACCGGCCGGAGTGAGGGCATCACTGCCAGATCGCGGGCGAGGGAGTCGACGTTGCAGGAGGAGTAGACGACGTGGGGTACGCCGGAGTCCTCGAGCCAGCCCGCCAAGCGCGGACCAATGCCGCGGCGCGGGGGATTGACGACCACCAGATCCGGCGGCGTTGCATCGCCGCCGGTCGCCCACTCCGCCGCATCGGCCGTGACCCACTCCGTCGGCCCGGTGAGCAAGCCCGCTGCTCCGGTGGCTGAGCGTGTCGAAACCCGCTCCCTCGACGTCAACCGCGCCGACTCGATCGCCTGCTCGCTGACCTCGACGCCCACCACCGACCGCCCCGGCTGGGCGATGTGCAGCCCGAACCCGCCGACGCCGCAATAGAGATCCCATACCGACGACGGATCCGCGCCGTCCACCAGCGCGGCAGCCGAGCGGTACAACGCAGCTGCGACCTCCGTATTGGTCTGGAAGAACGACTGTGGCCGCAGATGGAGATCGATCTCGTTGACCCGCATGCGGAGCGTCTCGCCGTACAGCAGGATCTCCTCGGGTCCCTCGAGGATCGCCTTGTGCTCGGGCTGGAGATTGACCGAGGCGACGGCGATCCCAGGCCCGATGAGCCGGGCCTCCTCCAACAGCGCAGGCAGCCGGGATCGCAGCCGCGCGAGCGCCTCGGTCGAACGGAGTACGAACCGCACCATCAGCTCACCGTCGGCCGACTCGGTGACGATCAGGTGCTTGAGCTCACCGATGCGGTGCGGGACGGAGTACGGCGTCAGCCGAGCCGTGGTGATGAAGCGCGCCAGCACGGGGAGTGCCCGCTCGAGCCCGACCTGGTGCAGTCCGCAGCCCTGCAGATCGACCCCGCGCCCGTCCGACCCCAGGATCCCCAGCGTTGGCGACTCGACCGAGCCGGCGGCGACCATCTTCGCCTTGTTCCGGAAGCGCGACTCGGCCGATGCGACGGGTTCGGCCCACGTCAGCTCCGGTGCTACGCCGGCGAGGGCTGAGGCGACCCGCGCCTGCTTGGCGGCCAGTTGTGAGGCGTAGGGAGTCTCCAGGTACGTGCACGAGCGGCACACGCCCGCCTCGAAGTAGCCGCACCTCATGTCGCCGGCCCGGCCAGCCAGTCGTCGACCTCCGCGAGGATCCCCGCCTTCATTCCGTCTGGGGCGCACGACGCCCGCACTGACATCCGCGCCAGCTCCGCCAGCGTCTCGTCGGTCAGGTCGTGCGCGGCGCGCATAGCGGCGTACTGGCCGAGCAGCCGGGATCCGAACAGCAGCGGGTCATCGGCGCCCAGGGCCACCGTCGCCCCTGCCTCGAGCAGCGTCGGAAGCGGCACCTCCGACAGGGAGGAATAGACGCCGAGGGAGACATTGGACGTCGGGCAGACCTCCAGGGCGATGCCCGCATCCACGATCCGGGCGAGCACCTCCGGAGACTCCGCCGAACGTACGCCGTGGCCGAGCCGGCCCGGCCGCAGCGTGTCGAGGCACGTCCTGATGTGGTCGGGCCCGCGCAGCTCCCCGCCGTGCGGCACCGACAGCAGCCCGGCCCGCGTCGCGATCGCGAACGCCGCCGCGAACTCGGTCGTCGACCCGCGTCGTTCGTCGTTGGAGAGACCGAAGCCGACAACGCCTCGGCCGGCATATTGCGCAGCGAGCCGCGCCAGCGTGCGCGCATCAAGCGGGTGCCGGGTCCGGTTGGCCGCGATCACCACCGCGATCCCCAGCCCGGTCTCTCGCGAGGCGATCGCAACCGCGTCGAGCACCAGATCCGTGAAGGCGGTGATACCGCCGAAGCGGGCGGCGTACCCGGACGGATCCACCTGGATCTCCAGCCACCGTCCGCCGTCGGCGACGTCGTCCTCGGCCGCCTCCCGGACGAGCCGGTAGACGTCCTCCGGGGTGCGCAACACCGACCGCGCCACGTCGTAGAGCCGCTGGAAGCGGAACCAGCCCTTCTCGTCGGCCGCCGACAACTGCGGCGGCCACTCCGCGACGAGCTGCTCGGGGAGCCGGATGCCGTCACGCTCGGCGAGTTCGAGCAAGGTCGAATGGCGCATCGACCCGGTGAAGTGCAGGTGCAGATGCGCCTTCGGCAGCAGCTTTAGATCGCGCACTCCCGCCTCTAGTTGGACAGAGCCTCAGCAGCCGCCAGGAGCACGCACGTCGTCACAGCCTCCATCGCGCCGGTGACATCAGCCAACGGCGGGAAGCTCGGCGCGAGGCGGATGTTCTCGTCCTTCGGGTCGTTGCGGCCTGGGAAGGCCGAGCCCGCCGGCGTGAGCGCGACCCCGGCGGCTGCAGCCAGCTCGATCACGCGCGCAGCCGTCCCCGGCAGTACGTCGAGGGAGACGAAGTAGCCGCCGAGCGGGCGGGTCCAGTGCGCCACGTCGTACCCCTCGAGCCGATCGGTGAGGACCCGGCTGACCTCATCGAACTTCGGCGCCAGCAGGTCGCGATGCTTGGCCATGTGGGCACGCACGCCGGCGGCGTCCTTGAAGAACTCCAGGTGGCGCAGCTGGTTGACCTTGTCCGGGCCGATCGCACCGTGGCCGAGGTTCTCGGTGAACCAGGCGATCGTCTCCTTGGAGCCGCCCACGAAGGCGACGCCGGCGCCGGCGTAGGTGATCTTGGAGGTCGAGGCGAAGAGGACCGGCCGGTGCGGGTTCCCGGCGACAGCCGAGAGCGACAAGATGTCCGCGCTCTTGGTCTCCTCCGGGGTGAGGTGGTGCAGCGCGTAGGCGTTGTCCCAGAAGATCTTGAAGTCGGGTGCAGCGGTCGGCATCGAGGCGAGCCGCTCGGCGACCTCCTGCGTCGTGGCCTGACCGGTCGGGTTGGCATAGGTCGGCACCAGCCACATGCCCTTGATGCTCGGATCGTCCTTGACCAGCGCCGCGACCGCGTCCACGTCCGGGCCCTCGTCAGTCATCGGCACGGTGACCATCTCGATGCCGAACCACTCCAGCAGCACGAAGTGCCGGTCGTATCCGGGAATCGGGCAGACGAACTTGACCTGGGTCTCCTTGCCCCAGTGTTGCGGCGAGTCGACACCGCCAGGCAGCCACAGGTACGTGAGCACGTCCGTCATGAGGGTCAGGCTGGAGTTGCCCTGAGGGGAGAGCTGGCCCAGCTCCAGCCCGAGCAACTCGGCGAAGATCGCGCGCAGCTCGGCCAGGCCGAGGAGGCCGCCGTAGTTGCGGGTGTCAGTGCCATCGGGGGAGTACGCCGAGGTAGGCAACGCGAGCAGGCCGTCGGAGAGGTCGAGCTGCTCGGCAGAGGGCTTGCCGCGCGTCAGGTCGAGGCTGAGGCCGGCGCCGACCAGGGCGTCGTACTTGCTCTGCAGGCTGGCCTTGAAGGCGGCGAGCTCATCGGCGGGGAGACTGGTGAGGGGGCGGCGCTGCTCGGTCACAGGGCCAATCGTCGCACGCTCCGGCGAGTTATTTTCCATCCGGCCACGCCTGGGCCCGGGTCCATCCTCCGAGCACGCTCGACTATTTAGTTAGCAATGTTAATAGACTAACTGCGAGATCACGCTTTCGAACGCCCCCGACCAGGCAAGGACACACCATGAGCACGCCGACGCCCGCCAGAAGAGCAGCCGGGTCGGGCAGGCGGCACGGGACCATTCGGCTGATCGCGCCGCTGTTGGGCCGGGCCACCATGCGCCGGATCTACCTCGCCATCGCGCTGGCCGTGTGCGCCCAGATCGCGCTCGCGGCCATCCCGCTGCTGCAGCAGGTGATCGTCGACGACACGATCGCCACGCACCGGCGCTCGCTTTCGACCTGGATCACCTTCCTCGTGCTCGCCGGCGTGATGTGCTTCGTGCTGCAGTACGCCCGTCGCTCGATGGGCTCCAAGGCGGCGGCACGCAGCCAACGTGACCTCCAGCAGCTGGTCCACCACCACCTGCAGTATCTGGACCCCACTGGCCGGGACCGCTTCCGCACCGGCGACATCATGTCGCGGGCGACCAGTGATCTCACCCTCATCCAGATGTTCCTGCAGCAGCTGGGCATCGCGTGGGGAAACGTCACCCTGCTGGTCTCCGCGCTGATCGTGATGATCTGGCTCTCGCCACTGCTGGCGCTCGTACTGGTCGTGAGCATGCCGCTGTTCATCTGGGTGGCTGCGCGCTTCCGAGCGAAGACGTTCCCCGCCAGCTACACCGACGCTCTCTACAAGGCCTCGGTCGCCGGCATCGTCGAGGAGGCCGTTACCGGCGTCCGCGTGGTGAAGGCGTTCGGCCAGGAGGAGCAAGAGCAGGAGGCGCTGCAGGCCGAGGCCCGAGTGCTGTTCCAGTCCCGGATCCGCGCCTCACGGATCACCGCAGCGTTCTCGGCCTCCCTCGACGCGTTCCCCGGCCTCACCCAGGTCGGTGTCCTGGCCCTGGGCGGCTATCTGGTCATGCAGGACCACATCACCCTCGGTGTCTACCTCGCTTTCTCCAGCTACGTGCTGCAGCTCGTGACCCCGGTGAGGTTCCTCTCCAGCATCCTGACCACCAGCCAGCAGGCTCGCGCAGGAGCCGCCCGCCTGCACGACCTCCTCGACGCCACCTCCAGCGTCCGGGACGCACCCGACGCCGTACCGCTCGAGGCGCCGGCGGGTCGGATCGAGCTTGACCACGTCGACTTCGCCTACGACGGCGCGGAGCCGGTGCTGCGGGACGTGAGTCTGAGCATCCGGCCCGGCGAGAGCGTCGCGATCGTCGGCGCCTCCGGGTCGGGCAAGTCGACTCTTGCCTTGCTGTTGGCCCGCTTCTACGACCCGCAGTCGGGCTCGGTCCGGATCGACGGCGCCGACCTGCGCAAGGTCACCGTCGAGTCGGTGCGCGACACCGTCGGCCTGGTCTTCGAGGAGGGGTTCCTCTTCTCGACCACGATCGGGGAGAACGTCGCCTTCGGGCGGCCGACCGCCTCCGAGGACGAGATCGAGCACGCCGCGGTGGCCGCGCACGCCCACGGTTTCATCTCGGGGCTGCCCGACGGCTACCGCACTGTGGTGGGCGAGCGGGGTTTCACCCTCTCCGGCGGGCAGCGACAGCGGATCGCGCTGGCCCGGGCGGCGCTCGCCAACCCGCGGGTGCTGGTGCTCGACGACGCCACCTCCGCGATCGACGCGCGCACCGAGCACGCGATCCACGCCTCGTTCGAGGAGGTGCTCTCGGGGCGCACCACGGTCCTGATCGCGAAGCGCTACTCCACACTCCAGCTCGCCGACCGCGTGATCGTGCTCGACGAGGGTCGCGTCGTCGACCAGGGCACCGTGCCGGAGCTGCAGGAGCGCTCGGCGCTCTTCCGTGAGCTGATGACGGGCCCGGAGGCGGACGAGGTCCTGACGCCCGCCGAGCCTGTCACGGCGATCGACCCGCAGGCGTGGCCGCTCGACGTCGACCGTGAGGGCGCCTCGAAGGTCAGCTCGTTCGCAGCGGACGCCACCGCGCGCAGTGTCGGTGGCGGAGGTGGCGGTGGTGGGCTGGGCGATGGCCGGCTCGGCAGCCTGGCGACCGCCTCGCCCGAGCTCCTCGCCGCCGTTGACGCACTGCCTCCGCTCGAGGGCGAGCCCGACATCGACATCGAGCGCCAGACCGCACCGCACGACGACTTCTCGATGGTCGAGCTCTTCCGACCGTTCCTCAAGCCGCTGTTGTTCGGCGCCGCACTGGTGGTGATCGACGCGCTCACCGGGCTGGCCGCACCCGCCATGATCCGCTTCGGTGTCGACCACGGCGTGAGTCGACACTCGATGCAGACGCTCTATGGCATCGTCATCGCGCTGCTCGTCCTGCAGCTCCTGATCTGGATCAACCAGCGGTTCATGGGCTACTTCACCCAGCGCACCGCCGAGCGGATGCTGTTCGGGCTGCGGCTGCGCACCTTCGCGCACCTGCAGCGGCTCTCGCTGAACTACTACGAGAAGCACCAGGCCGGCAAGATCATGACCCGGATGACCTCCGACGTGGAGTCGTTCGCGCAGCTGCTCCAGCAGGGCCTCGTGACAGCGCTCGTCTCGATGATCACCTGTGTCGGCATCGCCGTCGTACTCGCCGTCTTCAACCCGGGCCTGGCCCTCGCGGTGTCGGTCGTGCTCGTGCCACTCATCATCGCTACGGTGCTGTTCAGCCGGGCGTCGACGAGGTCCTACCTCATCGCCCGCGAGCGCATCTCGATCCTGTACGCCGACATGCAGGAGAGTCTCTCCGGCATCACGATCAGCCAGGCCCACAACCAGCAGCCCGCCAACGAGGCCCGCTTCGGCCGCTTGGCGCAGGCGTACTGCCAGGCCCGCGAGCGGTCCTTCGAGCTGCAGGCGCGTTACTTCCCGTTCCTCGACCTCCTCTCGGTGGTCTCGAAGGCGATCGCCCTGGCGGTCGGCGCGGGGCGCTTCGCCGACGGGTCGCTCACCTCGGGCATGCTGATCGCGTTCCTGCTCTACCTCGACCAGTTCTTCGCCCCGATCCGGCAGCTCTCGACCGTCTTCGACCAGTGGCTGCAGGCGAGGGTGGCCGCGACCCAGCTACGGGAGCTGCTGCAGACGCCGTCCGCCACCCCGCAGTCCACGGACCCGGTCATCCCGGGTCGGATCCGCGGTGAGATCGGGCTCGACCACGTCACCTTCGCCTACGAGAGCACTGGCCTGGTCGCGATGGACGACCTCACCCTCACCATCCCGCCGGGTCAGGTGGTTGCACTCGTCGGCACCACGGGTGCCGGCAAGTCGACGCTGGTCAAGCTCGTCTCGCGGTTCTACGACGCCACCTCGGGCACGGTGTCGATCGACGGTACGCCGCTTACCGAGCTCGACCTGGCGGCGTACCGGCATCAGCTGGGCTTCGTGCCGCAGGAGCCGTTCCTGTTCTCCGGGACGATCCGCTCCAACCTGGCGTACGGCCGGCCGTCGGCGAGCGACCTGGAGGTGGAGCGGGCCGCGCGCGCCGTCGGCGCGCACGAGTTCATCGCGTCTTTGCCGCACGGCTATCACACCCCGGTCAGCGAACAGGGCAAGTCGCTCTCGGCCGGGGAGCGGCAGCTGCTGTCGCTGGCTCGGGCGCTGCTCGTCGACCCGGCGATCCTGCTGCTCGACGAGGCGACCGCCAACCTCGACCTGGCCACCGAGGCACGCGTCCAGCGGGCGATGGGCCTGGTCGCCAGCGGGCGCACCACGATCCTGATCGCGCACCGTCTCCACACCGCTCAGGCGGCCCACCGGATCCTCGTCGTCGACAACGGCGTGGTCGTCGAGGACGGTTCGCACAGCGAGCTGATGCAGCTCGAGGGCAGGTACGCCGGGCTGTGGGCGGCGGTCGGTACGCAGCTGGACTTCGGGGCGCGGAGCACCGGAGGAGGCCTCGTCACCCCCGGTTAGGAGGATCCATCGGGCGCCTCCTGTGAGTGACTTACCGGTGAAAACATCGGGCCAGTACGCTTCGGCCAGCGGCGCGTTATCGACGCGCGAGGAGGAGAGCGATGACGGCCGATGCGCGGGAGCCGGACCGCGGTGTGACGCAGGCACCTCGCGTCGACCAGGGTGTCGATCGGGTCGAGGACGCCGGCATCGCGACAAGTCTCGATCCGTTCGCTGGGGCCGGCGGTGTGGAGGATGAGCGACGGCAGGCGAGTGTGCTTCTCATCGAGGACGATGCCGGCGACGCCTTGTTGGTAGAGGAGCTTGTCGCGGACTGCGAACCGCGTCTCGTCCTGCAGTGGGCCCGGTCGTTGAGCGCTGCCCGAGAAATGCTCGCCGCCGAGCGACCCGACTGTGTCTTGCTGGATCTCCACCTGCCCGACTCGCACGGGCTGGAGGCACTGCGCGTCGTTCAACAGGCGGCACAGGGGATCGCCGTCGTGGTCTTGACCGGGCAGGCAGAGGAAGCGTCCGGAACGGCAGCGGTTGCGGCGGGTGCCCAGGACTACCTCGTCAAGGGGAGGGTCGAGCCGGCATCACTGAGCCGTGCGGTGCGCTATGCGATGCAGCGCAAGCAGGTGGAGCGATCAGCGCTCGCCCTGCATGCTAGTCAGCTGCTCGCCCAAGAGAACGCCCGACTCGAGCGCGGCTTGTTGCCGACACCCTTGCTCCGGTCGCCCAATGACCTGCGGGTCATCAGCCGTTACCAGCCGGGCCGCGCGCAGGCTCTCCTGGGCGGAGACTTCTATGACGTCGTGCAAGCAGCTGATGAGACCATCCACGTTCTCATCGGTGATGTCTGCGGTCACGGACCGGACGAGGCTGCGCTTGGGGTCGCGCTGCGCATCGCGTGGCGCACCTTGGTCCTCAGCGGCGCGGGGGAGAGCGAGCGGCTGACTCTGCTTCAGCAGATCCTGTTGGCCGAGAGGGCTCTGGATCACGTATTCGCCACGGTGACCACGCTGTCGCTGCTGCCCGACCGGCGGAGGGTCAGGGTCCTGCGGGCGGGGCACCCCGGGATGCTCGTGCGCCATGGGCAGCAGGTTGACTGGGTCGAGGTGCCAGGTGGCCCTGCCCTCGGCATCTTCGAGGAGGCCGAGTGGCACGCCCATGAACTGGACCTACCTGAGAGCGACTGGGAGTTGATGCTGTTCTCTGACGGATTGTTCGAGGGACGCATCAGCCCGCAGGGCGACAGGCTTTCCGAGGAAGGGCTGCTCGAGGCCGCTCGAGGCTTCACACATCTCGATGCCGAGGACTTCGTCGATGCGCTGATTGATCATGCCGAACGGCTCTCGGAGGCCCATGGCGGTCTCCAGGACGATCTCGCAGTGGTGCACGTGAGCTGGGAGGACTGAGGTGGCCGCAGCGATCGAGCGTCTCGACGGCGTCGGCTCACGGGCTGCCCGCATGACGACGCAGGGTTGGCTCTACCTGGTCCTTGCCGTCGCGGTGGTCCTCGCCGCCATCGCAACGGGTGTCGGCGCCGCCATGTTGCATCGGACCAATGACGTGACAGATCACCTGGTCAAACGGATCGATCCGGCTCAGGCCGCCGCCTATCAGCTCCAAGCGACGCTGGTAGACCAGGAGACCGGTGTCCGCGGCTACGCCCTGGCAGCGGACCGTCAGTTCTTGGCGCCCTACCTCCAGGGCCAGAAGAGCGAGGCCGCTTCGGCTTCGACGATCCGCCGACTCCTGTCCGAGGACGCACAAGAGCTCGAAGATCTGCAGCGCGTGGAAGCAGCCGCCGCGAATTGGCGGCGCGACTACGCAGATCCGCTGATCAAGAGCGTCATTCCAGGCGAACCGCGAGCGGTCAACCGCTCCGCGGCAGCTCAGGGCAAGAAGGCGTTCGACCAGGTCCGCAGCCTCTTCGCCGTACAGAACGCGCACCTGGCGCAAGCGCGCGCGACGAGCTTCAGCGACCTGCGCCGGGTGCGAGCCCAGCGGAACTGGGTGTTCTCGCTGATGGCGGTGGGCTTCGTCGTGCTCGCGTTGCTCACTATCCTGCTCACCCGGCGGCTGGTGATCCGTCCCCTGGACATGCTGCGCAGTTCATCGCGCCGCGTCGCGAGCGGAGACTTCGAGCACGCCATCTCCGAGAACGGTCCGGCGGACCTTCAAGCAGTGGCCCGTGACGTGGACGTCATGCGCCAGCAGATCCTCGCGGAGTTGAATTCTTCTCGCGAGCAGGAGCGGCAGCTCGCCGAACAAGCAGCGGATCTCGATGCCCAAGCGGTCGACCTACGTCGCTCGAACGCGGAGCTGGAGCAGTTCGCCTACGTCGCCTCTCATGATCTGCAAGAGCCGCTTCGCAAGGTCGCCTCGTTCTGTCAGCTGCTTGAGAAGCGGTACGGCGAGAGCCTGGACGAGCGTGGTCGCCAGTACATCGACTTTGCTGTCGACGGCGCGAAGCGCATGCAGGTCCTCATCACCGACCTGTTGACCTTCTCCCGGGTCGGCCGCGTGAGCGAAACGCAGCAGAGCGCCTCGATAGCGGCGGCCTTGGACCAGGCGCTGGCCAACCTCACGAATGCAATCGGCGAATCGCAGGCACGCGTCGAGCGGCCCGAGCAGCTGCCCGTGATCGCGGGCGACCCGACGCTGTTGGTGATGCTGTGGCAGAACCTGGTGGGCAACGCCATCAAGTTCCATGCGCCGGACCGAGCCCCCGTCGTCTCGATCCGCTGTGAGTCCACCGACGACGACGGTCACCGCGAATGGTTGGTGTCGGTGAGCGACAACGGCATCGGGATACCGGCGGAGTTCGCCGAGAAGGTCTTCGTCATCTTCCAGCGTCTGCACAATCGTGAGGCATACGGCGGGACGGGCATCGGCTTGGCCCTGTGCAAGAAGATCGTCGAGTATCACGGCGGACGGATCTGGCTTGACACGACCTATGCCGAAGGCACGCGGATCTGCTTCACCCTGCCGGCCGATACCCCAGCTGGGCACGAAGTGACATCGAATCGAACTGCCCTAGAAGGGAGCAAGGCATGAGCGCTGCAGCACAGCCCATCGAAGTACTGCTGGTGGAGGACGACCCGGGCGACGAGCTCATGACGCGGGAGGCGTTCGAGGACAACAAGATCGGGAACACGCTCCACGTCGTACGCGACGGGCAGGAGGCGCTGGACTTCCTCTACCGCCGGGGAGCGCACGAAGGCGCCGCGCGCCCCGATCTGATCCTCCTCGATCTGAACCTGCCGAAGTACGACGGCCGCCAGGTGCTTGAGAAGATCAAGTCGGATCCGGACCTGGCGCACATCCCGGTAGTGGTGCTGACGACGTCCTCAGCCGAGGAGGACATCCTGCGCAGCTACAAGCTGCACGCAAATGCTTACGTCACCAAGCCCGTCGACCTGGACCAGTTCATTGCTGCAGTCCGGCAGATCGACGATTTCTTCGTGACGGTCGTCAGGCTTCCCAGCCGAAGCTAGCGGTCGAGCTCGAACCACACGATCTTCTGATCAGCGGCCACGATGTCGACGCCCCATCTGGAGGCGAGTGTGTCGACCAGCCACACGCCGCGACCGTGCTCAGAGAGTCGTGACGGTGTCGGGACGACATAGGGCTGGTCCTCGGCTCGGTCTGCCACGCTCACCCGCATCCGGTCCGGTGCGACGTCGATGGTGAGGACGGGGTCTCCTTCGGAGTGCCTCACGGCGTTCGTCACTACCTCACTGGTCAGCAGAAGTGCCGTGTGCGTGACCGTCTCCGCCAAATGTGCGTGGTCGCACACCTCGGCGAGCAGGTTGCGTGCCAACCCTGGTGCGGCGACGGACATCGGGAGTGTCGCAGTACGGAAGGCCCGGCCCCACTCAGTGCTCACCCGTCGATCCGTTCTGACTCGCGTCTATGACCCCCGAGACGGTTGTCGTTTCAACCTTACCCAGGGTGTCGTCTCGATCCCGGCTGAACACGTAGGACTAGATCGCGGCTGATTCGCTGGCGCCTACGTCCTGTGAGCTGTTCCAGCGTCGTTGCCAGGTCCAGTCGGTGGGAAGTGTGATGCCATCGAGTCCGATGGCCTGGTAGATCAGGCGGTAGGCATCGGGGTTGATGCGTCGTTGTTGGTCGAACATGCGGTGCAGGTTGGCCCACAGCGGGATGCTTCGGGGTGATCCTAGGTACTCGCCCTCACCCGTGCCGGGCAGCACGTTCGGAACCAGTCCGGCGTCTGAAAGCAGCCGGCGGGGGCGGTCATCCATGATCATCACGATGTTGTCGGCGCCATTGGCCTGGGCGGCGGTGACGATGCCGTGGTAAAGCGCTGCAGAGCACAACGGAGTGCGCCCTGCTGCCCGCCGTACAGCGATCGTGGCCACATCCCAGGTCCGGTCGGGATCGAAGCCGGCCGCGCGAGCGGAGCGTAGTCCGTCCGCGCCCCATGGGGCGCGCGCGATGTCGTTGAGAGTCTTGAGTCCCGCCGGCCCGGGTGCGATGAAGCGGGTGGTGGCCACGGCCAACCCATCCCCGTCCAGGATCGTCATGAAGCCGGTTTGCTCGGCGTAAGGGCCGTACTCGTGTTCGAACTCCTCGGCAGTGTTGCCGTAAGTGGCCAAGAAGACCTCGGCTTCGCAGTCCAACGCTGCCTCGAGTTCTGCCCCGACAGGGTCGAGGACAAATCTCAGTGGCGTGCCGTGCATTCGGTTCTCCTCTATTCGACGTTGTCGATGTGCTGTGCGGTACCGCTCAGAGTGGGGTGGGCCGGAGCTGGGTCGCTGCCCACGGTGGCGGCGGTGGTCCATTCGCGCACCCACTGCTCCACCTCGGACGCCGGCATGGGCTGGCCGACGTAGTAGCCCTGCAGACGGTCAACGCCCATCGCGACGAGCTTGGCCAGATCGGTCGCGTCTTCGACTCCTTCCGCGACGGTGCGCATGTCCAGCGCGTGGGCGAGCTGGATGGTGGAGGCGACGATCATCCGGCTCCGCTCGTCGGTGGCGATATCGCGCACCAGCGACCGGTCGATCTTCAGCTCTTGGAGCGGCAGGTTGCGCAGGTAGGTCAAGGAGGAGAACCCGGTGCCGTAGTCGTCGATGGAGACCTGAACCCCATGTGCGCGCACCCCGAGCAGGATGTCGCGGGCCCGCTGCGGATCGGTCAGGAAGGAGTCCTCCGTGACCTCCAGGACCAGGCGTTCCGCAGGCACGTTCCACTCCTGCAGGGCGGAGTAGAGACGCGGCAGGAAGGTCTGGCTGAGCAGCTCGGGCGGGGCGCAGTTGATGGCCAGGCCGATGTCCAGACCTGTGGCCAGCAGGCGCTGGTGGTCGCGGAGGGCTTGCCACGCGATGGTGTCCGACAACAACCCCATGAGCCCGACCCGTCGCGCGGCGGGAAGGAACGCCACCGGGCTGAGTAGCCCCTGGGTCGGGTGGCGCCATCGCACCAATGCTTCCACGGAGCGCACCTGCATGGTTTCGGCATCGACCTGTGGCTGATACCAGACCTCGATCTGTCGATCGGCGATGCCCTTACGCAGGTCCTCGGCCAACTCCAAGCGGGAGCGGGAGAACTCGTCTAGGTGCGCGTCATACAGGGCCGCCCCGGAACGCGAGCTCTTCGCCTGGTACATCGCCACATCGGCTCGACGCAGCACCTCGCCACTGTCGGTGTCGCCCTCGTTGACGACCGTGATGCCGATCGAGCCTGAGGGAGAGATCTCGATGCCGTCCACCACCACCGGCTGAGCCAGCTCCTTCAACACCCGATGCGCGGTCTCCACCAATCCGATCTCGTCAACGGTCTCCAGCAGGAGCGCGAACTCGTCACCGCCAAGCCGGGCCACCATGACGTCGCTGTCGAGGGCCTCTTGCATGCGGACCGCCACGAACTTCAGCACGATGTCACCGGCGTGGTGTCCCAGCGCGTCGTTGATCTCCTTGAAGCCGTCAAGATCCAACAACATCAGCGAGAGCGGTTGGCGCTCGGTCAAGGAACGGACAATCCGGGCGCGCATCGCCCGTCGGTTGGGCAGCTTGGTCAGGTCGTCGGTCTGCGAGAGCGCGAACGCTTCGGTGGCCTGGTTGGCGTCACGCAGCGCTAGCACCAACCGCACGCCCACCGCCGCCAGGGTCACCACGGCCGGCGGCACGGTGTAGAAGGCAAGGGTGTCGTCGGGCCGGATGGTGAGTACAGCCAGTGCGACTGTCCCGGCGGTGACCAGCAGCCCGGTCCCGGCAATCTTCGGGATCGCTCGCATCACTCGTTGGTCGGGTCGACATGCTGCGGCGACCAGTAGCGCCCATGCCCCGCCCCACAGCGCATTGCTGGTGTTGCCGAAGTCGTAGGTGGGTGTCGAGACCTGCAACGCGAACCCGGAATCCGCACATGCCAGCAGTACGAACGCGATCCCGATCATGACCGACTTGCGGGCGTCGGTGCGTACCTGCAGGAGCGACTGCCCGAGCGCCACCACCGCTAGTCCCACGTCGGCCAGCGGATACATCAACGCCAACAGCAGAGGAAGCCCCTCCGCGCCCGAGGCGAGCCGAATCGGGGTGACGAGGAGCAGGGAAGCCAGGCACGAGCAGCCCCCGCAGATCACCGCTACGTCAAGCCAGCCGCGGGTACGGCGTCCCTGCCGCCGGTCCACATCCGTGATCAGATAGCCCGCCAGGCCGAGGTAGGAGATCAGGAACAGCCATTCGCCGGGTGCGGGGAACCGCTGCTGTTCCTTCAGGCTCGCGGCGTTGACAATCATCGACCCCAATGACCAGAGGGTGATGGTGGCCGCCAACAGCAACAGCGGTACGCGCCGGGCTGGGTACAGCCGCGCGGCCAGCGCCAGCCGCAGCACGAGCAGCGGGAAGAACGCCGTCAGCGTCGTCAGCAGAATCGTCTGGCCGGTCTGGTAGGAGGCAGCCTCTGCCACTTGGTTCATTGCCAACCCGCCCACCAGCACCGCCCACGCCACGCGCGCGACAACACGGTGGGCCAGCACGGTCCGTGGCGCTGGTGCGGCGATTGCGAGAGTTGTGGGCTGGTTCTCGTCGGCCGCGGTCGGACTCGCTGCGTGTCGGGGCGCAGCCCGGGGCGCACAGGCCCGGATCAGGCTCTTCGCACTGCGTCTCATGTGCTTCCCTTACCCACGCTGGTGTCGGGCCGACTGCTGACGGGGAAACCCGAGTCGACGCGGCCGCTGGCAGTGCTGCCGGCATCGGGCTGCGCGGGCGGGACCACATCGCCTTCCAGACTTTCCAGCAGCATGTCGACGTCGGCGGTGGTAGTGCGGGGGTTGACGAAGCAGAGCCTGAGCACGGTTTGGTCCTCGAAGGTGGTCGGGGTGACCAGTCCGAGGCCACTAACCCGCACTTGGCGCGACCACCGTGCGTAGTCGTCGGCCTGCCACCCCGTGCGCCGGAATAGCACTACCGAGAGCTGCGGGGCGGTAGCGAGCTCCAACCGGGCGCTGGCGTCGATCCGTTTGGCCGCGTAGGCCGCCGTCGCCAGACAACGCTCGACAGCGTCGACGTAGGCGTCGGTGCCGTTGGCCAGGAGCGATGCCCATAGCGGCAGCCCGCGTGCGCGTCTGGTGAGCTGGACCGCGTAGTCGGATGGATTGTCGGTGTCGTCGTGGTCGTTGACGACATCGAGGTAGTGGGCGTGCTGTCGGTGAGCCGCGCGGGCCAAGGCAGGCTCGCGATAGAGCACCGCGGCACACTCGAACGGTGTGAAGAGCCACTTGTGCGGATCGATCGTGATCGAGTCAGCTTGTCCGATGCCGTCAAACGCCTGCCGATAGGCCGGCGCCAGCATCGCCGCGCCGCCGTAGGCCGCATCGACGTGTAGCCACAACCGCCGGCTGGCGCAGAGCTCCACGATCTCGGCCAGAGCGTCGACCGTGCCCGTGTTGGTCGCCCCGGCGCTTGCTACCACCGCCACCACATCGGCGGGCTCCAATCTGTCGAGGACGGGCGCCAGTCCTTCAGCCCGCAGGACGGTGTCAGTCTCTCCCGCCACCGCGACCGTGCATCCCATGATCGCGGCGGCGGCACGGATCGAGGCGTGTGCCGAGGCGCCCGCAACGATCACGCCCGGGGGTCTGTCTGAGGTTGAACTCCGCCCATGCCGGGCCGCAACCAGCGCGCTGAGGTTGGCGATCGTCCCGCCGCTGACGAACGTCCCGTGGGCACTCTCGGGGTACCCCAAGAAGCCACAGAGCCAGCCGATCGCTGCTCGCTCAGCTGCCACGACCGCGCCTGCTTCGAGCTCGCTACCGCCATAGATCGCCGCCGCGGACAATGCCATGTCGGCCAGTACGGCGGCGGTGGCCGGCGCCCCGCCCACGAACGCCAGGTAACGGGGGTGGTCGGTGGGAAAGGCCGTCGGCAGGACGGTGTCACGCAGGCTCTCCCACGCAGCGGCCATCCCCACCCCGTCGGCGGACAACTGGGGGAGCCGGCCGCCTCGACCAGTCCACGCACGCAAGCGCGCAACTGATGGGTCCGACAGCCGGCTGACAGCCCATTCGGCGACACCCGAAAGCACCTCATGATCCTGCCGAACAAACTCGTGCACATCGGCCTATCGGCACCCGACCGAGAGAGTGAAGTGGTTCTCGGATGTGTCCTGCGTCTCACGCAGCTCGTCCTGACCGGAGCGCATCGTGGCACTGCACCGACGAACGGTCTTGGTGCGTTCGCGCAGGTCAACGCACGTGTCGGCATCAGTTAGGCAAGACGACCGGGCACCCCCTATAGTTGACCGCACCGCGTAATGATCAGTCTGCTTTGGCATGCCCTCAGGGAGGTCGAAGTTGGCCGAGAAGTACGTGCGAAGGGCACTAGCTCAACTGGCAGAGCATCGGTCTCCAAAACCGAAGGTTGGGGGTTCAAGTCCCTCGTGCCCTGCAAGACGGTCGGCTGACAGAGAGGTGGCACGGACGTGTCGGAGCCCA
>Ga0164242_10003845_pt1 | contig 16981 bp, 18 predicted proteins | sample OricomgcompostMG_FD_108783 | JGI IMG/M metagenome (GOLD analysis project Ga0164242, IMG submission 108783) | Miracle-Growth compost microbial communities from Emeryville, California, USA - Original compost - Miracle growth compost (MG) ...
AAGCCGACAATGAGGCCGACGACGTCGCTGCTCTTCCACGGTTTGGTCTGCCCACCGTACTGAAGCGCCAAGATGTAGCTGATCACAGCGCCCATGACCATGGTGGTGCCGATGAGGTCCATCTGCAACAGCTTCTCTGTCATGCTGGCCTTCTGTGGCTGGGCGTGGGGGGGTGTGGTGAAGAAGAGTAGGATAATGAGAGCCGACACGCCGCCGATGGGAAGATTGATGTAAAAGCACCACCTCCAAGTGACCTTGTCGGAAAAGACTCCGCCAATCAGTGGCCCGATGACGGATGCGATACCGTAGCTAGCGCCGATGACTCCAGTAAACATCGGCCTCCGGGCAGGCGTAGCTGCGAAGGCAATAATGGTGTAAGCGCCGGAGCCAATACCGGCTGCTCCGACTCCCGCAATGGCGCGGCCGACGATTAAGGCGGTTGAGTTGGGCGCAACGCCGCATATAAGGGAGCCGAGTTCAAAGATGAAGATGGAAAGGAGGAATGTGATTTTAAGCGGGAAGAACTTGTATGCTTTGCCCCCTGTGATGATATTAGTTAGCAGCTGTCGGCGGCTTGATTGAAGTTGCAGCGTGGAATGCGGTCACTCACATGTTGACTGGAAACCTCCCACACACATAAAGAATGCAGAACCGTACCATGATACAAGGTCGAGGCCGTGGAATTCGTCGGTGATTCGGGGGATGGCAGTTGCGACAATGGTCTGAGATCGGTTAATTCACAATGTTGCAATGGCAACGAGGGGGGGCACCACCTACCATGTCAAGCGCGACGAGGAAGATGCTGAGCACCAGAGCAACGACAATGAAGATTAGTCGGGCACCTTCCGGATACTGGGGTTCTACCGCGTCCACAGAAGTATCTCCTTTTTCGGCATCGTCATCAACCCCGGACCCCTTCTCGGTGTTGACCCCATCTATGATCGACGGGGCTCTTGTAGACCCATCGGCCGTGGGAATGTCCACATCCCTTTCGGATCCCGGAACCGGTGTGGGTACCCGAGTAGACAGGTCACTGTCGAACACTTCCTTGTGGGTTGAAGCCATTCCGTCACCGGACGTTATGCGTAGCCAAAAATGTTTGGTATTGAGCAAAGTAAGACGGAAAAGGGAGGTAGGGGCTTGAACAAACAGCCCAAATGGCAGGCAGACGAATGCATCGAATATATACGCCTGGCTAGTATCGCCGGCCTCTACATAGCGCTGACATATTATGTGTCCGAGTTGCGAGGAAAGGCCGTGAAAAAAGCCGGCGGCCGGAGACTAAAGTCCGTGTAAGACTCATATCGTCTCACGGCTGTGACACATGGCGTGGATACCAGAGGAATGGAACCGCGTCGTCGGGCAAATTCCAGGAACCATACCCCTATCGGCAGGTACCGAGATTTCATCAAACGTCAGCGCCTTATGGGGCATTGTTGGCTTTGTCATCCAATGAGTGGCTCGCATGCCCGATAGCGACGGAATTAGGATAAGACCACGACGCTTATTTACGAAGGAAGCGCCATAACGCCAAGCGTGATCGCCATGACGCAAAATCTGCTCGGGTCTTCCGCCGAAGCTTCGGCGGAAGAGAAGTGCAAAACCTCGGGTTTCTCACACAACCTTCTCTAGAAAGCCTGATAAATCCGCACATTCAATTGAGCCGCACCTTATTCGACCCGCCAACATGATTTGCTTGTTCCGGAAGAAGTAAACGCTCACGGTTATTCTCAATCTCCGAGCCACCCATTACGCCCCGGGCGGGCGAGAGTAGGCCAACCTCAGCAAAGCGCTGCCTACTAACACGTGTCAGACACGCCGCAGTTTGTTCAGTTACTAATTGGTATAACCAGGATCTTCACATTACCGGCGGGCTGGTAGGTAGGTCCTGTGCGACCCACCCCAGATTGTGAGATCGTCCGAAGTGTCCTGCCTACCGTCTGCTCCCTTGTACCAAGGCAGATGTGAATTGTGCTTTTTTAGGAAATGGTTTCACGATACGTCCGTACTGACGCGTCTTTGATGGTGTACAAAGCTACTGACGAATCCGACCGCGGTGGGTTTGCCCCATTGGCGCAGTTCATGGGTGAGGGAAAGTTGCTATTTAAAATGGGCAACTGAGGGACCAAACCGCCCCAGGGGACCTGTTGACAACCGGACATAACAAGGATACTCGGACTTTACTCACCTTCAACGCATGTGACACGGTACCCTGACGCTGACCTCCCGCAGTTCTGCTACCTGGTTCGAGGGCTCTCATTGGTCTTGTTTCTTATCAATTAGTGCAACTGGAAGTGAGAATTTCGAGGTCCATATCGCATGGACTTGAAGCACCGTCCCTTTTGTAACGTAGACTTTTTGGTACCCGGTAGGTCTGCGACATCGAGAATGCAAGCCCGACATGTTCTTGGCCAGGGAGGAAGGGTTCAGCCCCGTTTAAACCCGTTTATCTTCAAATACCCACATGACTCGCCTTTGAGGACTTCGGGAGCAGCGAGCAGTGAGAGAACGCCACCCCTTGCCGGTCCCTAGCATACGAAGGAAAGCCACAGTGGGTCCGGCCACACTGGGCTAGCAGGAGCGCAACATCGGTATAAAAGGGGTGATCTCCCTCCAACTCAAGGAAAGGGAAGCAGGGATTACTACGTGCACTCTTTTCCCTACCACGACTAACTACATAGTACACACATAATTAGCCTCCCAAATACCCTACCAGAACCCTTTATCCATATTCTGTGCTTTAAAGTTCTCTAACATTGATAACATCCAGGTTACTCCTACTAATTATCCTAAAGTAGTGCAAATGGCACTCGACACTGCCTGGCGCTACCGTCGAAGCGTCATGCGGCTATTTGCACCTTCTTAAACTAGGTACCTGCCTACCTAGGTAGGCAACACTGCAAGCACTGGGTCCAGACCTCGCCCGGTTACTATCAACTGGGACGGGGGGGGCACATATATCTGGTTCGTCGGCCGGTATCCCTGAACCGCCAGTGGTGACTCGGAATCTGTCCACCTTCATGACCAAGCCGCAAAGAAATGCTAGTTCCAGTCTTAACCGGGCAGCTTCGTATTTCGTTGCCCAAAACGGTCTCCCAACTGCTTACCAAGAAAATCAAGAACCAAACCGGCTGATTCAGCGAAAGAGTTAGTAATCCAAGTGACGTCCCTTCTTTCGAGTCCCATATGTGCGTAACATCGGGCTATATTGGTCCGCCTATTAAGCGCGGGTCAATTAGTCAGACGATCTCAGTGCAATCCGACTATTGTCACATCTCCTCGCTGAGGAATCAAGCGGGTTTATGAATTTGGAGCAGCCCTTCAAACAATCAGAATACTCGGAAAGGATATAAAAGTGGCACATTTAGATTAATGAGAAGAACACGATCTCAATGCCACTACGTACTCCGGGTTCACACTTTCAATATTATCTTAAGCGATCTAAACCACCGTCCATGATGTTATCTGTTCAGTACGGAATAATTACTGGATGTCTTCTCCAAGACCCCTTACAAGGGAAACCCCCTCGCCGTGGTCAATGACATGGCAGGCCAGCTTAACGCTACTCAAATGAAACTAATAACGCCGCAATTCAACCTCTCGGACCACATTTTTCTTAAAGCCGACAATGGCGGGTGTGACTTACAAGCTCCGGTCATTTTTACCAGATGGGAGGGAGGTATTTGGCGTGGGACATAATATCCTAGGAGCTTGGGAGTATCTAGCCCTTGGGGGGTTCCTCAGCTATACGAAATCGAACGGGAGCAGTCCGGTCGGATGGTTCCGAGAAATTTACGTTTTACATGGAGCTTGGACAGTCGGTTACTCCCGTGGAGGTATTGCGGTCACGCGCACTCAATGGCAAAACCGCGGAGCATTCGATCTCTATGGCGCAAGCCTCACCCAAAGGTTATGGACAGCATCCAGACTCAGCATCACTGGCGGCAAGCCTCGGGCTCCGAGCGCAGGACATTGGGCTATCTTCAAAAGCTCGAACCGATAGCACTAAGCCTCTCAGAGCTCGGGTTATGTCGACTGCAACTACCTACCATCTCCTCGTGCCGGTGTCATCCATCAACGCACTAGAGCAAGCGGTATTCCAAATAGATAAGCTTCTTGCCCAGTTGCAAAATGCCGATGAGCGAGCTTATGGGATTTACTTGTTCACGGATGATAATTCTAATACCGGGAGTGTTGGGGACCCCACATACAGGGCAAGATTCTTCAGCCCTGGAATGTCTGGCGAGGATCCCGCGACACGTAGCGCCGCGGGACCGCTATCTGATTTCTTACACCAGGAGGGGTATGTAGAGACTGTGAATGGAAGGGCGACCATTCAGGTTCGTCAAGGGCTTCAGGTCGGCAGAGAGTGCGTTATTCGAGTGGATTTGTCAATTAAGGGTGTTGGGGGGGAAGATGTGGCGGTGGATATCATCGGGAGCGGAGTTAGTTTCTCTGAAGGTACTATCGTGGTGCCGGATGTTGCAACACAGTTCTAGCACGTTTAGGGAATGGGGCCTTGAAGATGCCGCTGTAACAAAGGAGCGGCGTGTTGATCCAGAGGCGTTTTTGTATACATTTACTGCCCTATTTGGCCTTCGTATAACAACATTGCCCCAGGAGCTTGATTCTATCAGATGCATCAGTCTTGAGGATAAAACATATGTAGTTACCCTACTCTCTTATCCAAGCAGTCATGGTCCCTCAATTTCTGAAGACATTCAATGGTATCGCAGACATCCACGCAGCACGCCCTGCACCAAGGGAGCTGTTGATTCTGGGCGAAATTCCCACACCAAAAGCACCACTGTGGCTTCAGCCCTCTCGAATCGAGCCACTTAGATAGCCGTCTCCGCTCCTCGACGCAGCGACTTGAAAGTACTGAGTTCAGGATAGATTTTTCAGTCAAGTGCCGATCCAGTCGCGGTAGCCACCGCACCCAGCGAACCCAAGGGCCCGCGAGGCTGGCACCCATGACAAGAAACGACCCTGCGACGTCAATCTGGACAAAGAGAAACGCGTCCAGACCGCCCAAGATATCGTTACCCTGTCCAGATCCATTCCTACCGAGCGAGTGGGCGCGCGCCGAGACAACCTCCCGGATGTGCTTCCCAATGATTTTGCTCCGCCCTACCCAGTCCCCCCGGACCGCCATCTCTAAAGCTCCGAACGCATCGATGAGCAGAGGCAGAGGTAAGGCCTGAGTCACCGCATTTTGCCAGTTTCTGATAGCCTGCCTCTTGCGTTTGTGGTTGTCTTTCCCTATGCCGAGTCTCTGCATGAATGGCGCCTCAAAGTGAATCGCAGCACCGCAAGCTCCCAGCGCCTTTCCGAAGAAGACGAGGTCGGGGGGACGGATATGGCTGTACTCGGGCCTCTGGAAGGCAAACGGGGCGCCGCATCGAATGGCGGTAATGGTCTCGTCGATGGCAAGCAACAGTCCATTTTCGGAACAGGCGTCGCTCAGATTCTGCAACTCGTCTGGAGTCGTAACCCTGCCATTGCACTGGTTATTCACAATCTCTACCACCACGCCAATGCAACCCAGTTTTTTTGAGGCAGCAAGAGAGAGGCTTAGATCGTCTCTCGTCTGGTCTGCGAGCTGTATTCCAATACTCGGGGTTCCGGTCGCAATGTCGCGCCAGCTTTGCTGGGCACTGAGATTGGCCTGGAGAGCACAGCTGGTGGTTAGCGGGTAAAGATGGTGGGAATGACGGGGCTTGTTTGTTATTTACTAGGGGACCAAATGCCGCGGCGAACGAATCCTTTGCCACCGTCCATAATGGAGTCTCAAGCTGGGCGGTGCTCCAGCCCAGCAACTTCGCTGCATCTGCACGGTCTTCGGGGCCGGAGACGGGAATGGACTCGGGTCGGTCTAGCTTCGAAAACATTGCCAACCGCATCAGCATACTCGCAACCGTTGTGGGGCACATGGCGTCCGTGGAGTGACTATGGAGTGATATGGGCAGGGCACCAGCGAAGAAAGCCCTGTGGTTATTTCATAATCAGCCTGATGGATTCCCAATAGAGCCATGGCCTTGTTCCAATATCTCACTCAAATTTGTCCACATATTGGGCCAGCATCTCGGGATATCTTCGCTTGGTGCCGACGGGATCTCTCCAGTAGTCTTGCATCCAGGCGGTAGCGATTGGACGATCTTGAAGCTCGGTGGAGCCCAAGATGGTGCCCCAGGTGTTGTTAAAGTCATGATCCGGCAGTGGAGTGTCCATGGCTAGGTTGTTTTTGATATGCTTGTATAGAAACGGAAACCTCCACGAGGCAGAATAACATGGGTAGCCTCTGATGCATGGGGGTGAACCGAGGGCGGACGTGCTAGAAATATTAAGCAGACACCGACCTCGAGCTCCTTCCCAAAGGGCAACTGGAGAGTCCCCGGGTTCTAGTTGAGCAGAGCCGCATAGGAGCTGCTAGTATACCATTTATTTGTAAGGGAGTGTGCTAACCCAGGGAGTGCCCTGGCGAATGGGCCTCGAGGATGACCCTCCCGATATGCACTAATGCGCAAGAAGGCTGTAGTGTCGAACCAAGTTACAATCACATTGAGGCTTTATTCACCGAATTGTGTTTGTCGGCAGGTCACCTGAGATAGGCAAGGCTGCGGTACTCGAGGGACGGCACTCGAGGGATTCTTCGGGGGATGCTACATCCTGCTGTCAGGATGAGGCTCTGTCTTGGCATCGGTGGATGGCGAATGCATTCTACTCGACGAGGTCTACCCAACCGCCCCCGTCGACTCCTAATAATAGCTGTATGGGTAGAACTTAGGCGAGGTTCTGGAGGTCCCGATTGGGTATAAATTCGGGGCATACCATCGGGCCGTTCCTTGGACCATCCCAGTGCCATCGGCGTGCCATTTCTTCCTCCAGCTGACCCCTAAGCAACTCTACAACGTAGTTGCCGACTACAGGTAGGAATTTAAAGGCATGGTACGAGCCACCACCAACAATATATAGATTCTGAACTTCGGGGTGAGGACCTATTAACCAATCTTGGTTCGGAGTAAACGAGTCCCTATGGTTGAGTCAGATACAGGATCTTGATACTCAAGCTGACGAAAAATGCGGCTTATCGGTTCTCACCAGCACATTCGGTAACAGTCCGGCTCAACATTGCTGACCCAATCCCCGTAGAGATCCTTTTGGGCTTCCCTGAGCTCATCTTTGAGCACCTGGGGTAGGTTTTGAGACCAAGTCACTTTGTCCAGGCTGGAGGGAGGAATCGATATCTCCTGCTTTATCTTGTCGATATAGACTTTGTTGGTCATCCCAGCATCATGGGTGACCTTGAGCAATTGTTTTTCTCCTGGCGGTATGCACTCATCTGTAATCATCGCCACATCAGTGCTGAACATAATGGACGATGCTAGGAAAATGGGTAGACTAACTGACGGAATTTCCCAGGACCTCAGTCACAGGGCACTGCTCGAATTTGTAGATTTCGTCATCGGGAACCTTGAAGGCGCACATCGCAGCGCCCACTGCCATGAGACGGTCTCCAGTATGTATCTCTGGGCGTTCTGGGGCACTATCAATGAGAATTAGATTGATATTCGCTCCAGCCGACAAAATAATACAATCTGCCGCTAGCTTTCGTCCGTCCTCCATCTGTGCCCCGATGCATGAGCCTTGCTCATCAAATAGAACCTTGGCAGCGGTCGCTTCAATATAATATGCCCCTAGGTCAACTGCTTCTTGAACCACGCTCTTGAGCGCCTCCGCTGAGTCTGCCCAACCGGCACCGGAACTCCACAGGCACTGAGTGACCACTTCCCAGGTGGCGTCTCGGAAGACGCCTCCAAACCGTACCCTCGCGTCGGCGGGATCAACGAGCTCGGAAAGAGCATTACCTTCACCGAGCAGCTTCTCATAATTTTCAATGATCTCCTTGCATGTGGCTTCGTCGTAGCTGTATAGCATGCCGGTCTGGTAGAAATGTTGGCTGTAGAGGGGATCATTTCTCCAAATTTCGAGAGCCTCGAGGGCCAGTCTCATGTACATGACATCTGTATAGTCGGCCCTAACAATCTTGCTGAGATCGTGCCCGGCGGCCATTGGGCACGGGAAAGGGGTACGATCAACCACCGTGACTTGCGCGTTGGGATATGTCTTCTTCAGTGCTAGGGCGGTCGAGGCCCCAAATGTACCTGCGCCCAGGATAAGGTATGACGCTAAATCTTCTGAGGGACTAGACATGACTACTAGATGTTGGTCGTAATGGGGTGGTTGGGGCGAGAAGGATGTCGAAGGGGGTGAAGGGGGTTCGCTCTTTCGTTTGACGTGAGGCAGACAAGAACGCCTTATTAATTATACCGGCAATCGGACTCGGCATTCACACTAAAAATTTAGGAATGTAGTACCGTGTCCTTGGATGGCCTTTCATATTGTACCACAGGAGCGCTCAACGAAAATTTGGAGGTCATTTGATTCAGCCCTGAAGCACAAGGTACCCATATTCCCTAATTGTAAGACGCTCTCTGGGCAGTCAAGTCATCGTACCTATGCGAGTTTCCGCGGCTCGCATATGCGCCCCACTCTTCCTTCCCTCTTTTCTCATTTCTCATTTCTCATCTCTCCTTTTTTTTTCTTTCTCATTTCATAGGCACACTGCGAAGCAGCTACGAACGAAAAGTACGAGTACAAAAGCCTTGTTCCCCGCTACCTACCCGTCATTGAGTCCTCCCAGTTGTTCCTTCACCACTTCGCCCCCACGCCGCACACCATCTTTTAAGTCTGCTTCGCCCTGCAGTCCCCCACGCCGCAGCCCAAAAACCAAAGTGCCACATTGCCGGGTTTGTGAACGTTCTGGTCCCAGCCGCATTCGCTACAGAGCAACTAGGTCAGTAGGTACTCGTCACAGCAGCAGTGTGCCCTCCGTAAATATGAGTGAACAGAACAGTACCTGTGTGAGGACATGTTGGTAGACACATCTGACCCTTGAGGCGTGCCACTCATTGCCTCCAGTAACTGGAGCTCGTCGTATTGTGCCGACTTAGCATATAGCATTTCGTGGCCCGAAGCTTCAAATGGGTCCTCAGATTGCCATCTCAAAATGGCACGCTGCTCTGAGGTGTCTCGGTTTCGTTCCTTGCGTGTTTTGTCTCTCCCCCGAGGCCATTTACTGCTTCCCCGTACGCTGTGATGTTTCTCTGGGTCAAGTCGGATATGTCCTTCAGACTTTCCAGCCTCGAGATCACTGGAGAGTATAACCGACATGCTGGAATGACGTGACGGTTTGTCATATACCGAGGCTTGGACAGCTGCGCTGGGAGATTCTGTCCCGGCCGACATGGCTGGGCGAAAGTTAGGCCTCTGGGGCTCCATCCAAAGCTGTTGGGGTGGTAAGAGCCGCCCCCTCGGTACCTTTAATAAACAACAATAATGAAACTGAGAGTCAGATGTAGAACACGATTTCTCAATCAATGACGGTGAGGAGCTGCCCCAACTCAGATGCAACATGGGAAGTTGTAGGTTATTTTATATTATGAGCAGTAGACCATCCTTCCGCGGACACGTTTCTCATCAGACATGGGATTGACGGCATATATTGTTTTCTCTTTTCTCATATCAATATCATCTTTATTCGTCCACTTAGCTGCTCTTTTTTCAAGCCAATCGTGCCTTATATCCTCATTTTCACGTCAGTTAGCCTAGCCCTGCAGCAAATAAAAGCCTGCTCGCTGACCACACTTAATATCTTGTTCTCTCTTTTCTCACTACCGGCACGTGCTTACCCGCAAGCTCTACTTGAAAATGCCATGTTACTCCCGCGATTCAACCTCGTGGGGAAACTCGTATTGTCGCCACGGAGAAGATAACTCAAGTGTTGTGGGGCACAGTTTGCTTGTGCCTCCTCAGCTGATCGTATCTCGCAAACCCACTTCGATTTTTGCAGCCGGGAAGGTTGCATTGATAGGCTTTTTCGTGCTTTTGTAGGTGACTCCTTTACGGTGGAGTCAGTATCGTTTCAAACGACAGAGGTAAAAAAAGGGGAGGAAGCAGTCGTACTTGAAGGCCGAGTTCCGCTCGAACTTGACTAGATAACCGCCCGGAGCCACGCCTCCCTTCGTGCAGCTGGCTCCGAAGGGGCATATGTGAGCACCTTTACCCCGAGAGGACAGTTTAGCAAGGCATTCCTGGATTATCTCTTGCATCGGGTCGTCCGAGGTAGGTGAGTCTATTGCGTCTACGGGGACTTTGTGGCGTTCGACGTGAGGCTGGGTAGAGGGACTAGCAACCCCCTCAGATTCATCCGTTGTTGACTCCATTGGTGCTTGTGTTTTGGTGTGAAGGGCGACGTTCGACACTACGGGTCGCTTTCCAAAGGTGTTGTCAAGGCGAGGAGGCTTTCTAGCCCGTCGCCAATAGCTGTCAGCGGATTCAGACGCGCGTCGGAGATCAGAGGCAAGCTTCCTAGGCAGTGTCAGTCAACGTCGAAAAGGCCTCGCGCGGGAAGAAAAGGTGGCGGTGGTGTTGGGCTCTTGAGAAATACGCACTGGAGCGACATGTGTTTGCTGTTCATATACTCGATCAGATGCAACTCAGAGAATCCGGTATCCTCCTCCATACCATCCATAATGGTTTTAACATATATTTTTATATGTGGACCGTTGATAAGGCTCCCGGCTAGCTGCGACAGGATAGAGCTGCATCGGATGATATAGTCGCCAATGTCAGCAAACAGACACCTGGAGTCGGCGGCTGTCGGTGGGACTAAGTCCACGATGGCCGACAGCTGATCTCGAACCAAGTCACGCAACCACTCGTTAGTCGCGGCCTGGTCGGCCACGACATGTTGTAGCGGGCTGGCGCAGGTGTAGGCCATAGAGAATGCATATGGGGAATGTTCACAATCGGTATTTGTGTTCAGGAGGGGCCGAAATTGTTAGGACCGAGTAAGCTTACGAGAGAACGTAGGAAATTTGAAATGAGAGAAGAGGGAAGAGAGAAGAGAGAAGAGAAAAGAGAGAACCAGAGTTGGGCCGGAGGTGCGTGAGAAATGGCAACAAACCGTACCATTAAAGGAGGGAAAAGTGTGGCGTTCCTAATCATCAACTACAAGTTGGGTGCCGGTAGGCAGCTTGCTAGGCGTCTTTCATCATCTCTCCAATGTATGTACATATACTTTGAAAAGCTGACGCCCTCGTCTGTACCCTGGATGGACAGGCCGGGACTACCGGTGGGAAACAACCTTGTCGCCAATGAGGGAGATTTGGGGCGAGGCGCACATGAGACGGGCGGGGTTGGGCACCAATTAAGCAAGTTTGGTCGAGGGCCAAGACCGCCGTGTAACGCAAGATGCAAGCGCCCTAGTGCACCGGGCAGAATTGACGGCGGAGACAAGTGTCGTGGTGGGGGAGTGTATCGTCGACCAGGCAGGCCTCCAGTTCCAAAATCCCCCCACCTCGACTGTCGTCGCGGTAGGAGATTGAGCATAAAGCCAAGTTTAAGACACCCGACTGCCTGTCATGTTACCCGAGGTTCCTGCGGCTATCGATAGATTCTCCACCACTGCGAGCACCAACCTATTCCGAGGCATGTATCGTTACAAAACACCTGCAACTGTCAGCCGGGATCTGAAGGACGGCAATGACGGCTACGAAGACCAAGAAGCCGGTCGTTGCCGAAAGCGGCAACGCTTGCTTGACCATCCTCCTGCCTCTAACGAGCTCGTGTCTCTTGTTCAGCGCACAAATAATCATGCCACCACACCCAACAATTGGACAGACGCCAGCAGCTATGCAGGCCCAGCCGGAGATGACGAGTCGTGGTCAAACCAGGCGTTTTTCGCTGTTGGGATGAACCCGGCGTCCTTCAAACCGGGTCGCCAGATTGAGGACACTGGTGTAGATTACTACACCTTGAAATTCGCGGAGGGCAGAACAGCCTGGGACCTGTCCATTCGCAGCCTCGCCGTCGACCAGGAACAGAATATTCAGCCAAGCACCGTTACTAGCCTTCTGTATCCTGACCTACCCTCAGTCGCCGAGCGTGAGGTCAATCCCGGCCTCCTCAATCCTTTCGACGAGAACGGCAAAAGCAGACATCGGCATCTTAGGGCTGTGGTTAAGCAACCAAAAGGTGGGGAGGTGAATTCGTATATCAAGGTCCGGTTCCAACCAAACGAAGAGGCCGTCGGCAAGGATACTACTGCTACAACCAAACTTGTCCTGAGCCGACGCCGGAAGACAATGGCCATGGCACGGTCGGACATCATCCCCCTTCTACCTCCAAACTTTGGCAGGACGTTGAAGCTGGACCCAGACGACGATAGACTCTTGAAGTTCTGTAGGTTTATTCGTCTCCTACTTCTCTACCGTACTCTATTTCTCGGGTGCAGTTTAACTGACCGCGTACTTGCGATGAAGACCTAACTGGATACTGCGGAGGGCGGACGCTGATCCCAAAGCATAACTTCTGGCTAACTGAGATGGCCGCCATGGCCGAGTCAGAACCGTGTGTAAAGCACGCCCTCTTGGCCCTCTCGGGCTCCTACGTACTAGATTTCAGCAGGAGCGACAAGCTGAGGCAGCTTACGAATTACCATTATGCGACGGCCTCAAAGATGATCAGTGAGGGACTTGCGCGTCCCCAATCGCACGCCGTTAGCAATAGCAACGCCATCATCGCGGCCGTGGTCTTAATGGAGGTCGACGATGTAAGTCGAGTACGGTTCTGTTTGCCAGGATAGTTGGTCACTTCCCGCTTTCAAGGCTAACACGGAACTCCTCTCGCTCTCTAGGAGATTAACTGGGAGCTCCGTCGCCCCAAGACTGACATTCCGAACTACTATCTCGGTGCCCTCTTGGCTAAGTCGTTGCTCGACTACTCTGACCCCGGGTATCGATATTGGAAGTTGGACAATGTGCAATGTGACCGAGCGTGGGCAGGCAACGCAAACTTTGTTGCACTGAGCTGCATCCTAACAGAAAACATGGTTCCTCTGACATCCTTGCTAACCAACAAGCGGAACTACTCGTGGCTATTATGGGGTACGAAAGTAGAAGTACACACTATACACGGCGGAACTGGCGTGTCACCCAAACTGCTACACACCTTCGCCCAGATCACGCGATTCTGTGAACAGATGGCGAAGTCTCCCAATTCCATGATCATTCCCATGGCCGTCAACAAGATCCTAGACATCCTCAAGAACTTCCGTCAACGGTCCGAGCTATCTGAGGGCTATGGAAGCGCTGCAAATCTTCTTGAGTCTTGCGAAGCCGAGCTGGACGAGAATGGGAAGGTCACAACCGCGAGAAAAGTCACCGAGTTGACGGGAGAGTGTTGGGTGTGCGCAGCCAAGTTATATCTCCATTGCAGATTCTTCAGGTGAGCACCATCCCAAGTCTCCGCGAAGATCAACGGAATGGGGTATTTCCCGCAACGATACGTGTGCTAAGGACTGGCTCGACAATGCAGAAAACCCCCTTCCCATCCCGACGTGCGTGAGAGCCTAGACATGCTGATTCGCTGCGTCCAGTTCATGCCCCAGAGCGGTGATCTGTTCACGGCACAGGCTCCCTTCTTTCCCATCACTCTAATGTCCATAATTTCACATAGGCCTCCGGAACGTACAGTGGCTCGCCGGTGGTTTGAACAGGTTGTATCTGAAAGCGGTGGTAGATCCGTGAGCAACCCCGACCAAGGCCAATTTTCTCAGCCAACCAACAACTGCATGCTCTCGTATCTTACTAACTATTGCGCGCTGTAGAGTGTTCCCCCGGTTTGGAAAACAGTACAGCTATTATGGACTTGGATAGATAGCTCTCTCATGAACTTGGAGGGCTCGTATGATGACGACACCCCAATTGGCCTCCGGCGAGCATGGTGGGAAGAGATGACGGGATATCTGTTGAAGGAAGTGGGATGGATGAGCCTGACTTAAGGTTCAAACGCCACAAATTCATTCATTCCCTTGTAGACTATTATTTCTCAAGAATTCAGCCTCCGAGAGCGCCCGGTGAATGGGTGGATATCTCATCTTGACCCTCCTTTACGCGCCGCTGTAAAGTATACCAATACCTACTATCGTGTTGTTACCCCATGAAGAATAAGTTAGCTAATTAAGCAATCCATGAGAAGCCTTTGACAATAAATACTCGTCTAAATACCGATTGGCCGGGTTAATCAACTTTCTGGGCGTGAACGGGACATTGATTCGCTTACAAATATCACCGTCTGGTGACTTCCACCAAGCTACATCATGTAAGCCGCTGGCCCGGAATATCTCCTTCATCTCCTCGGGACGATACTTGTGGCTCTCGTAACACTCGACTCTGTCGCCTTTGCTGAAGGATATACGTGCACCAGGGCAGGAAACATGACGAATGGCGGTGAAGAAGAAGCAGTGCACCAAGGGGTCGGTACGAAACTCGCCATCCAAAACCCAGTCCTCATCTCGGAACCAGTCGTGGCCCAGGACATTATTTGTTTTGTGCATTCCAATGCGCAGCAGCTTCTCGAACACGCCGCCTGCATCGTGGTATGAGCTCCAGATCTTCTGTTTGTCGCCGGTGCCATCTATTCCCAGCAAGAAACGGTCCTCGGGACGCATCAGCGCCGCCCACGAACTCAGATCACGGACTGCGTCGTTAAAAGCGTCGTTGCCTATCATGGAACCCAGACCAGCCAAGAAGCGTGGACCGCTGATAGAACCCAGGTAAGCGCGTGCATCACTGAATGTCCCCCACAACCCAACCAGTGTAATGTGCTTGTATCGGGGGGCGAGCCTTTCAAGTCCGCGGACGATTGATGAGCGAGAGAGGTCGATGGAATAGTAGGTAATGGGACGGGCGAGGGCTTCGAGGTGATTGAGTAGAGGGGCAATTTTCTTGACGTCCCTATACCGCTTGTTAAAATCAACGCGCACAACGTAATGGGATAACAGATTTGAGATGAAGAGCTGGCATGGCCAAAACTGGCAAAACTTACCCGCTCCCCAGGTCTAGGATTGATGCTCCCTGAGGGATGTGCCCCGCAACTTGTGCCCCCCATTCTTGTAAGAGAGTGATTTCCTCTCGAGTCTGATAGTAGTCCGGGAGGCAGGTTACTTCGCTCCAGACTTCTAGACCAACATCGGAGGACGTGAATGAGGACGACACATACGGTACTCTCCTATTTCGGTGTTCGTAAAACAGTTCTCGGAGGGACTCATTGAACCATTGATGCACTTCTCCGCCTCCGATGTCGATAATCTTGTACTGAATAGTTGGCCCTGCTGCTGTATCCATATTGGCTACTTTGTCTACCTTACCAATGCACGCACTGACGCGACCAGAGGGTACGCTTTATACCCTAGTGAGGTATTATTATGAATGCTTCCTACAAAATTGTGAATGTGAATGGTGAGGCTCTGCGAGGCCGTTCGCCCGAGCCTCGTCGACGTGAGCATAGGTTGGGCACGAATCGGTGTCTACATCGTACACACGTATTTGGCGTGAAGGATGCATGCTTCACCCCCCCACCGCGCTATGCTGTGCATGCACAGCCCACCCCCTTTACCCGACGTCGTTGTCTCTGCATCCTCTGCCTAATCGACATTTTAGCCCTGATCGCCTATCCACCACGCAGCTGTGGGTAGCCAATTGTTTTGGTCTGTCTGCGTTGGGCTAAGCCAGCCTTGCCAGCGTAAACAAAGGTCGAGGCTAAGAATTAGGATATATACTGAATCACAACAAAGATCTACGGCTTTGTAAACGTAGACTATATGATTAAGGTCGTCTGCTTCAACTAACTGCAGTATACTAATAGGAACCCAGGAGCGGTACCGTACAATAAATGGCGTGGAATTCGCCTACGCGGGTCTGCGGCGTTCCAGCCCAAAATAGGAAACGAAGTGGGTTTCATCCTTATGGAGTGTTAAATCCCGGCAAGGCTAGCTGTAGGTGCCGCAATGTATATATAATCAAACATATTCGAAAATGAGGTATCCCATCTGTATTATAGCTTTTTTCGGGGTCAAATCTCTAAGAATTTGCTAGACTCTAGCATACCTAAGGAGAGGCAACCTTCCTTACTTACTTCTGGATAGATGCCTATCGAGGTGTTCGTGAATGCAGCAGACGCTCGCTTGGCGCCACCTACGGGAATATTAGGCCTAGCTAGGTTCACGCATCTGGTTGATGGAATCTGGGGTAACGGACCAGGGCGGGGACATCTGCGGGTGACATGCAGACTATCCGCAAGCTACCGACTTCCGTTACCCAATCGCTCAAAAATATACAGTCTGTGCCGTACATACTTTGACGTTTATTGTCCGACTGGTTCAACCTCGCGCCGTTAATTGGTGTTGTTGACTGGTGGTTGGCGCTCCTATTCCACAGTTCTCATTCAAAACCCAACGGCTGATATCGGCAGTGTACACACTAGCAATATGAACGATGTAGTAGATGCTCCATTTTTACTGGAAGGTTCCAAGATATTGAGATGCCGAAGATCCGAGTGGCCGAGAGGTGCGATTCCCGTTTCTCAGAGGTCATCTGCACAAATTCTGCCATCTACCGGCAGAGTTCAATTTGGGTAATTAAAGGAGAATTCCCATCTACATCCCACCTTCATCTCAAAGCTTTGAACCATTGGTTAGGTATTTAGTAGTCAGTTCGGTGGCAAGGCCTATCAAACGGACATTGAGCTAGTAGCAGAGATATAAGCCTAGGACTGCACCTACCATGAGACGCCAAGGTGTTCTTGCTCTTGATCTAATGGTGTGGTTGAACGTCGTCTAAGACTTATAATTTTCGACACCTCTTCCATTATCTAATCAGTCGAATATGTCTTGGAAATCCCTCCTTTTCCTCGCCTCGGCGGCGATCTCCCCCGGCGTCGAGGCCGCTGCAACGCTTCGTTTCTCGTGCTCGCAGCTCGTTGTTGAACGTCTGGATCCGTAGGTCGACCCTCAATTTCGAGAGAACGGAAAGGGGTTATGGGATCTTCTAACATATTGCTGTCTAGTCTGGTGAAT
>Ga0164242_10003846_pt1 | contig 16979 bp, 14 predicted proteins | sample OricomgcompostMG_FD_108783 | JGI IMG/M metagenome (GOLD analysis project Ga0164242, IMG submission 108783) | Miracle-Growth compost microbial communities from Emeryville, California, USA - Original compost - Miracle growth compost (MG) ...
AGGCGAAGGCAAAAACCGCTGCGAACCGGACGATCCCCAGGACGATGCCGTTCAGATTCGTTCGCGCCGGCGTCAGGATGAGGAAGATCGGCCAGTGCCAGATGTACAGGCCGTACACCCGTTTACCGACCTCGGCGAGCGGCTTCCAGCCGAGCACCCTGGAGATCCGGCCGTGCCGGCACGTGGCCAGGTGCCACCCGATGCCGACCGAGGTGACCCCTGAGATCAGGAACCCGCCGCGAAAGACCCACTGGCTCCGGTCGTCGACGAACAGTGGCGCACCGAACAACCAGACGATGCCGACGCAGGCGGCCACCGCCGAGAAGGTGGACTCGCGCAGCGGCACGCCGAACAACACCGCCACGGACCGCTTCGGCCGGCGGGTGTGCCGGCGCTGCGACCGCAGCTGCAGCGCGACCGCCAAGGCGCACCCGCACAACAACGCCTGCGCACGAGCAAAGGTGTTGTAGTAGACGCTCGACGGGTCGCTGAACGGCTGATATTTCAGGGCCATGTATGCCGCGGAGGCAAGTGCCAGCAGGCTCAGCACCGTCGGCAGTCCGCGCAATCGGCCGCGCCGCAGCGCCAGCCAGCCCAGCAGCAGGAGCGGCCAGGCCAGGTAGAACTGCTCCTCGATCCCCAGCGACCAGGTGTGCAGCAGCGGCGAGACGGTCGTGCCCGCTTGGAAGTAGGACTGTCGGTCGTGGATGAAATGCCAGTTCGACCAGAACGTCAGGGCCGAGATCATGTCCATCCGGAACCGGTCCAGCACGGGGGGGTCCGCGAACAGTTTCGCGTAGACGGCCGCGAGCAGGACCACTCCGGTCATCGCCGGCATCAGCCGTCGCGCACGCGCTGCCCAGAACTGCAGCAGCGGTACCGTTCCCCATTTCTGGTGCTGCCGCAGCAGCACTCCGGTGATGAGGAACCCGCTGAGCGCGAAGAACATGTCGATGGCCAGGAACGATCCGGTGAGCGCCGACCAGCCCGCGTGATAAAGCAGCACGATGAGCACGCCGATGCCGCGCACCCCGTCGATGGCCGGCAGGTAGTCACCACCGGCTCGTGGTCGGGTGTCGTGCTGCGGTCGACTCACCGGCCGGCCTGCACGATCTGCTGCACCTGCGGGACCAACCATTTCCACACCACCGCGGCTCCCCACGGTGAGAAGTGCACGCCGTCGACGAACAGGCTGCGGCCACCGGGGTGCCCCGCTGTGGCGCCGGCGCCACAGATCGCTTCATCGCTGACTTCCAGGCAGGACGAGGTGACCACGGCGACGTCGACGCCGGTCTGCCTCGCGCCCTCGGCCACGATGTCCAGCTGATGGGTCACGGCCTTGGTGTATGCCGGGTCGCCCCACCTGCGCGCCTTGCCGTCGAGTTCGTGAGGGAATGCGAGCAACCAGGAGGCGAACACGAGCAGCAGCTGGGATCCCGTGTCCCGAAGTTGGTGGGGCCACTGAGTTCTCGACGATCTGCAGTCATCCGAGGACGCGTCACGCGCACCAGTCACCGGGTTGAGGTAAGGCACCGGGAGCAGGTCACAGCCGGACACCGCAAGATTGACGAGCTGCACGCCCGGGTAGCTGGCTTGCGGGTAGTTCTGTGCGAGGCGGAAAGGGATCGAATCGCCATACACCGCAACGGTTTCCCGTTCGGCATCTGGATCGTATGCCGGTTGCCCGGCCACCAGGTCCGGGACCGGGCCGCCGGTGACGACTGCCTTGCCGTTGCCCGCCGCAGCATCCGTGCTGTTCGGGGTCGCAACGGCACCAGCGGTGCCACCACCGAGTCCCACGGTGCACAGGCCCAGGCTCAGCACGACGCCGATCGCGATCACCCGCGCGCGGCGGACACCACCGATCACCACCTGCCAGCCTCGGTCGTGGATCGGCCGCTCGATGCGTTGGTAGGAGACGGTCGCAACCCCGATCGTCAGGACGAAGCCGATCACCACACGCAGCCAGGTGTGTCCATCCGGCATCAACTGCACCAGCCACAGCCCGATCGGCCAGTGCCACAGGTACGCGCCGTACGAGATCCGCCCGAGTGCTGCGAGCGGCGGGACCGCCAGCATCCGTTGCAGCGGGCCGACCCGCTCGTCGGCGGTGGCCCAGACCAGCGCCAGCGCGGCGAGGGACAGCGCGAACATGCCGCCGTCCGCCATGAGCGGCGTCTGTGGGACCGCGAGCACGAAACCGGCGATGGTGATGGCGAGCGCTACGAGTCCGACCACCTGGACCTGCCGCTGCGAGAACGCGTTCGGCCGCTCGGAGCTGCCGAGCCGCGCGGTCCAGACCCCCAGCGCTGCACCCATCAACAGCGACTGGGCGCGAGTGTCGGTGCCGTAGTAGAGGTGCGAGCGGGCGACGTCGCTCCCCACGCCGACGACGGCCATCCACCCGGCGGACACCAGGGCGAGCCCGATCAGGGTGGCGATCAGTGCCCACCGGGTCCGCAGCACGGCCATCAGCAGCAGGATCAGCGCCGGGATCACCAGGTAGAACTGCTCCTCGACCGACAGCGACCACGCGTGCTGCAGCATGGACGGATCGCTGAACTGCGCGAAGTACTGGTTGCTCTGCGCGATCAGCCGCCAGTTCATGAAGTAGCCCATGGTGGCCAGCACGTCCCATCGCAACGGCGCCCGGGCCTGGTCCGACGCGAAGGCGAAGCCGTAGACGAGCAGCGCCGCGAGCAGCAGGGCGAGGGCCGGGAAGAGCCGGCGCGCACGTCGCGCGTAGAAGGCGAGGAACCGGATGTGCCCGGTCCGCGCCCGCTCCTCGACGAGGAGCCGCACGATGAGGAAGCCGGACAGCACGAAGAACACGTTGAGGGTGAGCCAGGCGCCCTTGAGCTGCGTGAAACCGAAGTGGAAGCACAACAAGAAGATGACCAGCACGCCCCGGATCCCGTCGAGCGCGGGGAGCCGACGGACGGCCGGCGGACGTGGTCCGCTGCCGCTGCGTCGAGGGCTCATGTGGTCACCGGAGAGGTTCGGAGGGTGGGCGGTCGCGCCAGCATACTTGCCGTGGTTCGCGTTTCGGCGGACGGCTTACTGACGAGTAGGCGCCACTGCGACGACGGCGTCCTCGTGGAGCGTGCCGCCGGGAACCACGGCACCAGCCGCGACCACACAGCGCGACACGGTCGCCCACGGGCCGATGCGGGAGCCGGCGAGAACGACGCTCTCCGACACCACGGCGCCCGGATCCACGACGGCACCCTCCTGGATGCTGCTGCCGGCGCTGACGTGTGCGTCGGGTGCGACGTGTGCACCGCGGGCGACATACACCTGCCCGGGGTGAGCCGGCACGTCCGGCAGCCGCGCGGTCACCGCGTCGGCACACGCGCCGCGATACGCCTGCGGGCTGCCGACATCCCGGAAGTAGCCGTTGCCCTGCCAGGCGACCACTCGCGCCCCGCCGTCGATGAGCGCCGGCAGGGCGTCCCGCTCCCAGGACGAGCATCCGGCCGGCAGGCAGCGCGCGGCATCGGCAGCGATGACGTAGGTCCCGGCGTTCGCCAGCCCGGGGCCGCGCCCGGTCTTCTCGGTGAAGGCCGTCACCCGCCCCCTTTCGTCGCAGGTCACGTGCCCGTATGACGCCACCTCTGGCACTGCCCGTACGTGCAGGCAGACCTCAGCGGCCCGGGCGAAGCGCAGCTGCGCGGCCAGGTCGTGACTGGACAGGAGGTCGCCGTTGAGGACGATCACCTGATCGACCGTCGCAAGTTGCTCCAGCGCGGCGCGCAAACCTCCACCGGTGCCGAGCGGACGCTCCTCGACGGAGCAGCTCAGCTCCACGCCCCACCGGGACCCGTCACCCAGCACCGTCGTGAAGTGATCGGCCAGATAACCGACAGCGACCACCACGCGCCGGACTCCCACACGTGCCAGCCGGCGCAGCTGGTAGGCGACCAGCGGCTCGGCGGCCAACGGGAGGAGTGGCTTGGGACAGTCGTCGGTCAACGGACGCATCCGCTCCCCACGTCCGCCCGCGAGCACGATCGCACCGACTTCCACGCTCGCATTATGGGGGGTGGGCCGCTCGGTTACCCTGCACGCACCATGGTTTCGATCACGATCACGCGTCGGCGACGTGCCGTCGGCACCGGTCGTGAGTCACTCCGGCGGCGCCTGCGAGCACTGCTCCGACTGCCTCTGCCCTGGTTGTGCACCATTGCCATCCTCCCTGTCGTCGTGGGGGCCGCGCGTGAGATGGCCATCGGCTGGCTTCCCGAGGGGGACGACGCGATGCTCGCCACCCGCATCCACGACGTGTTCACCTCGCATCCACCCCTCCAGGGAATGCGTTCGACGAGCAACTACTTCGACGCGCAGCTCAGCAACCATCACCCGGGGCCGTTGGAGTTCTACCTGGACGCACCGATCTCTGCCATCACCGGATACAGCGGGCCGGGGATCATCACCGCCGTCGCGCTGTTGAACATCGTGTGCGTCGTCGGCTCAGTGATCCTGGCGCACCGGATGCGCGGTTTACGCACAGCCCTTCCGCTCGTCGGCGCGCTGCTCCTCGCACAATGGCAATTCGGTCCCGACGTGTTGGCACGCCCGCTCAATCCGTCCGCCGGAGTCCTCCCCATCCTGCTCATGATCGTGGCCGCGTGGTCCGTGCTAGATCGTGACCCACATGGATGGTGGGTCATGCTTCTCGCCGGATCATTCGCTGCCCAAACCGAATTGGCGTTCTGCCCCGTGGTGCTCGTCGTGGTCGCGACCACATGTGCCGTGGCGGGCGGCCGTGCGTGGCGAGATGCCCGCGGGTGGCGAGCGCGCGGCTCCGGCCGCGCCGACCGGTCTTCCAGGAAACGATGGGCGCTCACCGCCGGGGCGACCATCCTCGCCTGGCTGCCGTCGATCATCGAGACGTTCACCATCCATCCGAACAACGTGCAACTGGTGCTGCGACTGGTCACCAACTCTTCGGGACATCGCGGTACCTCCACCGGGGTGCCCGGCGGTTCCGGCTACATGGTGGGCAGCCTCTCACCGACAGCGCTCACCCGCTTCGGCGCCGGCATCGGGCACACGCCCGACGGACTTGCCCTCGGCTTGGGGATGGTCGTCGTGGTGTTGCTGCTCGTAGCGGCGACATCGGGCCCCCGTCTCCCGCACACTGCGGGTTCCCGTGGTTGTTGGGTGCTCCTGTTCGCGATCGCCGCGGAGTCCCTCGCTCTCTCGTCCAAGCCCGACGATGTCTCCGCGACGTTCTGGCTGCTCCCGGTTCTCGTCATCACCCCACTCGCGTACGCCGTTTTGACGCTACGCGCGATCGAAGTCGTGCGCGAGACGAGCTGGCACCTCGACAGCGCGAAGCTGCACGGCTTCGTCACAGGCGCGAGATCCCCGGTCATTGGTGTCGGCACTCTCCTGATCGCAGCGGTGCTGGCGTCGGCACTCGCCAGCCCTCCGTCGGCAGAAGCGTCGGATCGCGCCCGAACCGTCTCCCGAGCTGTGACCACCTACCTGTACGACCACAGCCGGCCGGGCACCGCCGTCCGCATCGACTCCCGCGGGCTGAAGTCCTGGATCAGCCTCGCTCCTGCCGTGGCGTTCCAGCTGGCACGGGACGGTCGTGCCGCGCACTATCTCGGGAGCTGGCCGTACCCGGAGGACACCACCTCGTGGTACAACGCCACCGCACCACCCGGTTCCGTGATCGTCACCATCGCGGACAACGGCGCCGTGGAAGAAGCTCATCCGGGCACGGATGCTGTCGAAGTGCCGCTGCCCGCAGGCACGGGAGTCCACCTCTGGATCGCCATACCGTCATCCGACCGTGTATGAAGACCCGAAGGCTCGCACCGGCAATGGCCCAACGGAAGGCAACTCTTGAGTAACATACGCGCCATGGACGACGTCGAAACGCGCACGGTGCTGACCCTGCGCACCGGGACCAAGATCTGCGTCCTCGAGGGGCTGGCCTTCATCGTGCTGGCGATCTACTTCTTCGTCGTGCCGATCACCAGCGTCCGCACGACCACGGGAGCAGTCTTCGGATGCGGCACCGCAATGAGCCCGAGCCACGGCAGCTTCGCCGACGGGGTCTGCTGGCGTATCGCCGACGCGAACCGCTACCGCGCATTCGCCGCCCTCGCCATCGCCTTGGTCACCATCCTCGCCGGTGGCGCACTCTTCGGCGTCGATCGCCGTGAAGAACACCGGCGGGTCAACCGCGGTCACGGCGGCGGAGACGACGGGCAGGATGACGACCGTCGTCGTGACGGCTGGAACCCGGAGCGTCGGCCGGTTCGAGACGACGTCGACGCGTCCGACGAGCGCCCGGACGAGACCGAACCACGCCGGCGGCGCCGCTACGACGACCGGCCAGACGACGACAGGGATGACGAGCGATCCAGCCGACGACGCGACAACGACAACTACCGCGACGACGACCGCTACGAGACTCGTCGAAACACTCCGAGGGACCGCTGAGGCCGGACATCGACCGCAACCCGCGGCACGGCCTCTCCTACCGACCTGCCCTGGACGGACTGCGCGGCGTCGCCGTGCTCGCGGTGCTGGGCTACCACCTGGGGATCCCCTGGCTACGCGGCGGCTGGCTGGGTGTCGACATCTTCTTCGTCCTGTCCGGCTTCCTGATCACGTCGCTGCTCCTGCACGAGCGCCACAAGTGGGGACGCATCGACCTGCCCGGGTTCTGGCTGGCTCGCGCGCGGCGGCTGCTCCCGACGCTCGTGCTGATGCTGCTCACGACGTCGGTGGTCGCCGCGTTCTGGGCGCCCGCGTCCCGACGAGGGGCCGATGCGTGGGACATCCTCAGCGCGTTCCTGTATGTCGCCAACTGGCGCTTCCTGCTGTCCGACGACCAGTACTTCAGCTCGTTGTCGATGCCGTCCCCCGTCGTGCACACCTGGTCGCTGGCGATCGAGGAACAGTTCTACCTGATCTTCCCGATCCTGCTCATCGTGCTGCTGGCGCTCGCGGCCCGTGCGAAGCGTCCGCACCGGATCGTCGCCGGAGTCCTGGCTGCTCTGGCCGTCTTGTCGGTATGGCGGATGGGCGCTCTCTACGTGCCGGGTGCCGACCCGAGTCGCGTCTACTACGGCACCGATACCAGAGCCTTCGAGCTGCTCATCGGCGCAGTGTTCGCCCTGCTGCTGCGCGACCTGACGTTCGATGACGGTGCCCGTGGGCGCGACCGGCTGGCACCTGCCATCGACCACATCGCCCGGTGGCTGGCAGCACCTGGCCTGGCGATCCTGGTGGTCGGGTTCGTCGTGCTCGACGACGCGTCCTCCGTGCCCTTCCGCGGCGGACTGGCCGTCCTGTGCCTCGTCGCAGTCGCACCGATCGTCGCAGGTGCGTCACGCACCGGCTCCCGAGCCCAGCGTCTCCTCGCCACCGAGCCACTGCGGCGACTCGGTCTGGTCAGCTACGCGTTGTACGTGTGGCACTGGCCGGTCATCGTCTTCCTGAACGACGGCCGTCTCGACCTGCCGGCGATCCCGCGGGGCATCGTCGAGGGCGTTGTCTCGGTGGCGCTCGCCTGGCTGACCTACCGCTACGTCGAGCAACCGGTGCGGGCGGGCGGGCTGCGCGCGCTCATCCCGCGACGTCCCCGGCTCGGCCGCATCATCGCGGTCGGTGTGATCGCCGCTTTGACCGTTGCACTGGCTGTGCTGCCCCGATCCACCGTCGGAGTGGCCGCAGCGCACGGCACCGGCATCCGGGTCGACGCGCCGACATACACGCCTTTGGGCACGAGACACTCGGTGACGTTGATCGGCAACTCGGTCCCTGCCAGCCTGGCGGCAGCTTTCCCCGTGGGCCAGTTCTCCGACCTGAGCATCAGTAGCGACGTCAGCTTCGGCTGTGACCCGTTCAAGGGCCAGAAAGTGGTCGACGGGAGAGCACAACCGGTCGGCGCCGCCTGTCCCGGTTTCCGCACGGCCTGGCAACGCCAGCTCACCACGCTGTCGCCGGATCTGGCGATCTTCACCGTGCCGCAGAGCATCACCAGTGACATGCTGGTCGACGGCCGGGTGCTGCATTTCGGCACCCCCGCCTACTTGAGGTGGCTCAGCGGCATGCTTTCGACGATTCGCCGGCAGTCCCTCGCCGCCGGCGCGCGGCAATTTGCCATCGCCACGCTCAGTTGCCACCGGATGATGGCCTTCACCGACGACACACGTGATGTCAACAACGACCATCGCGTCGAGACCATCAATGACGAGGTGCGCGCCTGGGCGAGGTCGACGAAGACGCCGGTCATCGACTTCGAGCAGCTGCTGTGCGCGCACGGGTATGACGACACCATCAACGGCACGCCGCTTTACAAGGACGGCCTGCACTACACGGCACAGTCCGGCGCCATCGTCTGGGGCTGGCTGGCGCCGCAGATCCAGCAGATCGTGCGCAACGAGAAGTGACCGCAGCTTTCCCCTAGTGCGCCGCGGCGTGCCAGGAGTTGCCCACACCGATGCTCACGTCCAGCGGCACGTCGAGCTCGATGGCGCCGCCCATCTCGCGGCGGACGATCTGCTCGACCTGGGCCTGCTCGCCCTGGGCGATCTCCAGGACGAGCTCGTCGTGCACCTGCAGCAGGATCCGTGACTTCACGCCCGCGGCGTCGAGTGCGTCGCGCACGTGCAGCATCGCCAGCTTCATCACGTCGGCCGCCGACCCCTGGATGGGTGCGTTCAGCGCCATCCGCTCGGCCGCCTGCCGGCGTTGCCGGTTGTCGGAGGTCAGGTCGGGCAGGTAACGCCGCCGCCCCAGCATCGTCTCGGTGTAGCCGGTCTTGCGGGCCACGTCGACGACCTCCCGCAAGTAGTCGCGCACACCGCCGAAACGGGCGAAGTACTCCTCCATCAGGCCACTGGCCTCGCCGGTGCTGATCGCGAGCTGCTTGGACAGCCCGTATGCCGACAACCCGTAGGCCAGGCCGTAGGACATCGCCTTCACCTTGGCCCGCATCTCGGCGGTGACGTCCTGCGGCTCGACGGAAAACACCCGTGAGCCGACGAAGCGGTGCAGGTCCTCGCCGCTGCGGAATGCTGCGATCAGGTCCGCGTCACCCGACAGGTGCGCCATGATCCGCATCTCGATCTGGCTGTAGTCGGCCGACATCAGCGACTCGAAGCCCTCACCGACGACGAATGCCTCACGGATCCGCCGCCCCTCCTCGGTGCGGATCGGGATGTTCTGCAGGTTGGGATCGGTCGACGAGAGCCGACCGGTGGCTGCGATGGTCTGCTGATAGGTGGTGTGGATGCGACCGTCGTCCGAGATCGACTTGGCCAGGCCCTCGACGGTCACGCGCAGTCGCGAGGCGTCCCGGTGCCGCAGCAACGCCTCCAGGAAGGGGTGCTCGGTCTTGGCGTAGAGCTCGGTCAACGCGTCCGCGTCGGTGGTGTAACCCGTCTTGGTCTTCTTGGTCTTGGGCATGCCGAGCTTGTCGAACAGCAGCACCTGCAACTGTTTCGGCGATCCCAGGTTGATCCGCTCACCCGCCGCGGCCTCGTAGGCGTCCTCGGCGGCCCGCTCCAGGGAGTCGGCGTAGTCGCTCTCCAGCCGGTCGAGCAGCTCCGGGTCGACGTGGATGCCGACCCGCTCCATCCGCGCGAGCAGCTCGACGAGCGGCAGCTCCAAGTCACGCAACAGGTCGGTCCCCCCGGTCTGCGTCACCTGCTCGTCCAGGGCGGTCGACAGGTCGAGCACCGCCCGTGCCTGCACCATCGCCTCCTGCGCCTGGCTGTCGTGGCCGTCCAGCTCGAGCATGCCCTGCGCCGGGTTGTCCTGCTCAGCTCGCAGCTCGCGTTTGAGGAAGCGCAATACCAGGTCGCTCAGGTCGTAGGCGCGCTGGTCGGGGCGCACCAGGTAGGCCGCCAGGGCCGTGTCGCTCACCAGGCCGGCAAGCGGCAGGCCCGCGGCATACAGCGCCTGCAGTGGACCCTTCGCGTCGTGCATCACCTTGGGCCGCTGCGGGTCGGCCAGCCAGTCACGGACCGCCCGCTCGCCGTCCGGCGTCAGCTCGGTCACGTCGATGTATGCCGCGCGCCCGGTCTCCTCATCACCCACCGACACCGCGAGGGCACGCACGTCGCCGGTGCCACGCGCCCACTCGCCGACGACATGCAGCCCCGCGCGATCCTTCGACGTCAGGTTTGCGATGACCCAGTCGGCGACCTCATCGGGCGCCAGCACCGAACCATCAACCTCGACTGCACCTTCAGCTTCGTCGCCGGCAGCTTCCAGAGTGGCGAACAGGCGCTCGCGCAACACCCGGAACTCCAGGCCGTCGAAGACCTGATGCACCTGGTCGCGGTCCCAGACCTGGCGTTCCAGATCATCGACCGTCACGTCCAGCGAAACGTCGCGGACCAGTTGGTTGAGTCGCCGGTTGCGCAGCACACCGTCCAGGTGCTCACGCAGCGAGTCACCGACCTTGCCCTTGATCTCGCCGACGTGGTCGACGATCCCGGGCAGGCCGCCGTAGAGGCCGATCCACTTGGCAGCCGTCTTGGCGCCGACGCCCGGCACCCCCGGCAGGTTGTCGGACTTCTCCCCGACCAATGCGGCCAGATCGGGATAGCGCTCCGGTGACACCAGATAACGCTCCTCGACCTTGGCGGGCGTCATCCGCCACAGGTCCGAGACGCCGCGGGCGGGATAGAGCACCGTGACCTTGTCGGTCACCAACTGCATCGCGTCGCGGTCCCCGGAGACGATCAGCACCTCGTCGAAGCCCTGCGCCTCGGCCTGGGTCGACAAGGTGGCGATCAGATCGTCGGCCTCCCACCCGGCCAGCTCGATGTAGCGGATCCGCAACGCGTCGAGGATCTCGTGCACCAACGACACCTGACCCTTGAACTCGTCGGGAGTCTTGGCCCGGCCGGCCTTGTATTCGGCGTATTCCTCCGCGCGAAAAGTCTGCCGGGACACGTCGAAGCAGACCCCGACGTGCGTCGGCTCCTCGTCGCGCAGCACATTGATCAGCATCGAGGTGAAGCCGTAGACCGCATTGGTCGGCTGCCCGGTGGTGGTGGAGAAATTCTCGACGGGTAACGCGTAGAAGGCGCGGTAGGCGAGAGAGTGACCGTCGAGGAGCAGCAGGCGTTTCACACCGGAAGTCTATGCAGGAGCAAGGACACGGGGTCGGGCCGCCGCGGTGCAGCGGGAGCCCGCCACCGCAGCAGCCGCGGCGCGCACACCTCATGGCAGCCTAGGAGTCATGACCGACGACACCACGCAGTCCCCCGAGGCTGCTGCCAGCACCGACCTGGTATCGCTGTTCAACGACATGAACGCCGGCACGCTCGGCGAGAAGATGGGCATCACCTTCCTCGAGGCGAGCCCGGAGCGGATCGTCGCCACCATGCCGGTGGCCGGCAACAACCAGCCCTACGGACTACTGCACGGGGGTGCCAGCGTGGTGCTCGCCGAGACGCTCGGGTCGGTCGGTGCCGCACTGCACGCCGGCGAGGGCCGCATCGCGGTCGGCCTCGACATCAACGCCACCCATCACCGCGGCGCGCGCTCGGGCCTCGTGACCGGCACCGCCACGCCACTGTCGCTCGGTCGCACGCTCGCGTCATACGAGGTGGTCATCACCGACGAGGACGGCAACCGGCTGTGCACCAGCCGGATCACCTGCCTGCTTCGCGACACCGCTCCGAACGCGACGTGAACCGCTGGGCCCCGCTCAGTCCGCGGTGGACAGTGCTTCGTGGCCGCGAGCCCGGGAGCGGGCACGCAGCGAGCGGCGCAACCGCACTGCGTCGCTGACACTCGACAGCCCGGGACCCGCCAGCCTGCGCCGCAGCGCCGCCGGCGACGTGGTGCGCTCGGTGACCACGGACGCGAAGCCGAGCCGTGCGAAGAAGCGGTTGGCCTCGCGGCTGGACGACGGCACGCACGAGACGATCTCCGGGGCACCGATGTGCTCCGCGTATGCCGCCACGGCCTTCAGCAGCGCACCGGCGACGCCGCGCTGTCGCCTGCCCGGCTTGACCCACAGCACGTCCACCCAGACCGCAGGAGTCTCCTGGAGCGCGGAGACCGGGCCGGACATGATCATGGTGAAACCGACGGGCTCGCCGTCGATGGATGCCGCGTAGGCGCGCACGTCGGACCGGGCGCAGGCCCTGGTCAGGCGGCCGTCACGCAACGCGCGCTCGATCTGGTCGTCGCTGTGACCTTCGGCGAGCTTGGAGTGTCGCCACAGGGCGATGAAGGACTCCTCGTCACCGGACGTCACCCGGGTGACCTGCACGGCCGATCTGGCCATTCAACTTCCTCCGTCGTAGCCGGCCCCCGAGAGCAGATGCAACACCGAAGCGTACGCCCTCGGTCAAGGTCTGCACACCCGAAGTCGGCAGGGCGCCGGGCGGGTGGCACCCGTCCCGCGCGGGTGCGGCAGCCCGGCCACCCGGCTCACACCGGGTCGGCGCTGCCGGCACCATCGGCGCCGCCGGCGCCTCCGGCGATGACGGCGTCGGCGACCTCGCGCATCCCGAGGCGGCGGTCCATGGCGGTCTTCTGGATCCAGCGGAACGCCGACGGCTCGTCCAGCCCGAGCTGTTGCATCAGGATGCCCTTGGCGCGGTCCATCCGTTTGCGGGTCTCCAGTCGCGTCCCCAGGTCGGCGACCTCGGCTTCCAGCGCCTTGCGCTCGGCCCAGCGGGATCGGGCGACGGTGATCGCGGGCTGCAGGTCCTCGATGGTGAACGGCTTGAGCACGTAGGCCATCACCCCGGCATCGCTCGCCCGCTCCACCAGGTCCTTGTCGGAGAACGCGGTCAGCATCACGACCGGGGCGATGCCGTCACGGCCGATCTCGTCCGCAGCGCTGATGCCGTCCAGGACCGGCATCTTGACGTCGAGCACCACCAGGTCCGGGCGCAACTCACGCGCCCGGTCCACCGCCTGACGTCCGTCGCCCACCTCGGCCACGACGTCGTAGCCGGCCTCGCGCAGCATCTCACCGAGATCCAAGCGGATGATCGCCTCATCCTCTGCGACCAGCACTCGCGCAGCGGCCTGTTCGTTGCTCACGGCGACAAGCTAAGCACGGCGGCGATCCCGGCGGATGCCGGTCCACCCCTCGTGTGGGCGAACTCACCCGCGCAGGTGCGCGACCCCCGACCAGCCCGGGTCCGCCTCCTCGCTGACCGACACCCTCCCGTCCTGCCAACCGGTGACGGCGGCCTTGATCTGGTCGGCCGCCGGCGTCGAACCATCGGCGTAGACGTGCACCAGGCACAGTCCGCCACTGCATTCGTAGGCGACGACCCGGCCCTGGCCCTCGAGGCGTTCCGAGACATGGTGGCGCAGCCGATCCAGCTGCGCACCGGCCTGCACGCCGGGTAGCTCGTCGTCGTCCTTGTCCTTGTAGGGCACCGCCACGACGATGTGCTGATCGAGTTGGGGCGCCCACGCCGCCGCGAGCGGGACCTGCGCACCGGCGATGACCGGACCGCGAGGGCCGTTGCCCTGCAACGAGATCCATTGCGGCTCACCGTCGTCGTCGAGGAACTCCTCTCGCAGGTCACGGACGACCGCACGCAGCCCGCTGAGTCCGAAACCGTCCAGGGGTGGAGCGGTCACCGGTGCGAGCTCGCCGATCCAGGTCTCGGTCAGCTCCTCACCGAGGGCGGTGTCGAGCGCGAGGAAACACAAGGTGATGCGCTTGTCCTGCGGCACCTGCTCCATCTGCGGGTGATAGACCGTGACGTCCAGACGGCTCCCCGAACGCCGCACACCCACCTGGACCCCGCCGAGGCCGAGCTCGTGCCCGTCCAGGCTGATGTGGCGATCGTCGATGCTGGCGGCCGGCTGCCGGCTGTCGGCATACGACCAGACGAAGTCGCTCGGTGGCGCGGCCGCGAGCCAGCGTCTGGCGACCGCGCGCAACTCGGGGTCACCGTCCGCGGTCACGACCAGCAGGTGCGCCGCGTCCCGGCCCGGCTCCAGCTCCCACGCCAGGCCGGCTGCGATCGCCTGCACGCGAGGCCCGAGCAGACGCACCTGGTCGGCGGCCGTGTCGGCCATCGCCACCTGGGCGGACCCGCCGTCGTTCCACCACGTCCAGAAGCCCTGGATCGCCTCGCCGGCAGTGTCGCGTCGCTTACCGAAAAGTGCCATGAGGACATCCAACACCGGGAGGCGTGCTCCTCGCTGCGCGGAGTCCACGAGCGTCGGGTCAGTCGTCGTCGGACTCCTCGCGATCAATACGCACGACGCCTTCGATCTCGCCCAGGACAGGGACCGCCTGGTCCAGTCCACGACCACTGAGCGTGATTCCCACCGCAACCACCGCCGTACCCTCCCAGTCCTGCTCCTCACCGATCGCTCGGCCGCGCTCGACCGACAACGAGCCGACGACCCAGCGCCTACTGGCACAGGCAGCGAGCACCTCGCGCAGGATCCCGCGGCCGTCGGCATACGTGATCAGGAAACGGCGCTCGCCACGCCCGCGGTCATCCAGCCAGCGGGACAGCGGGGTGAAACCGAGCACGACCACGAAGTGCAACACCGTGACCAGCACGGCGAGCAGCGGCAGACCGGCGCCCGCCGCCATCCCGATCGCCGCGGTCTCCCAGACGGATGCGGCGGTGGTGAGGCCCCGCACCGTGGCGCGGCGGGTGATGATCAGGCCGGCACCGAGGAAGCCGATGCCGGAGACGACCTGGGCGGCAACACGGGACGGGTCGAGCACCACGTGGTCGCCGAGCACGTCGGAGAAGCCGTACTTGCTGACCAGCAGGATCAGCGCGGAAGCCGTGCCGACGATCGTCTGGGTGCGCATCCCGGCGGCCTTGCCGCGGATCTGACGCTCCAGGCCCACGACCGCCGACAGCACGAAGGCCAGCAGCAACTCCTCGACCTGCAGCCAACCCTGGCCGTGCTCGGCACCGAACATCGCGTGCATCGCTTCCGCCGCACCTCCTGGTGGGTCCACTCGAACTCACCACCCAATGACCCACGGGTGCGCGCTTTCCGGGGCTCAGTCCCCTCGCAGGTAGGTGTTTCCTCCGGCGTGGGTGGAGATGTCCTGCGGCGGGGGCGCGGCCGGTGAGGGGCTGAGCTTCTCGAAGAGCACATACGCGAACGGGCCGATCGGCAGGAGCAACACGATCGCGAGCGCCCACTGCCACTTGCGCACGAGCAGCGGGCGCTGGGCACGGGCCACGTCGACGAGGCAGTACGTCATGAGCAGGGCACCCAGGATGATCACCGGCAGGGACAGTGCCAGCGGGATCTCGGTCATGCTCGATGCCCCCTTCATCGGGCGGTGCGCCCGGCGCGCTCAGTGTCTCACCCGGCCGCGTCGTTCACCGGGGTATCACGCGAACCCATCGACGCCGATCGCCGGTGGCGTCGCCCCAGGTCACCACGAGTTGCGGGGTGTCGGTCTGCCAGGAGACGACCGCCGCGAAGTCCGCGGACTCGCCGGGCGACCAGTCCCGGCCCTGGTGCAGCTGCGGTTTCCCGAGCCGGACGGAGCCGCTGACCGTGGTCCGCACGTCGTGGAGCGTCCGGGTGCCGGCGTTGGTCAGCCGGTAGGCACCCTCTCGGGTGCGTTGCAGCAACCACGGAGGCTCCGCGTCGACGGCGTCGGCCGAGGGCGCGGCACGCAGGTTCGTCGTGGCGCGGTGCTCCTGTGCTTCGTACATCTTCTCCAGCACCTCGGCCATCCGCTGCTGCGCGGCCGCCGCCTCCTGCGCCGCGGTCAGCGACTCCTCGGCACGCTGGTTCGCGGCGGCCGCCGCCCGTTTCGCGCCGCGGCCGGTCCACCACGTGTAGGCGAGGCCGCCGAGCGCGATGACGTTGCCCGTCCAGGCGCTCCACGACAACACGTCCACATCTGCGACCTTAGCGACGAACGCCGGCCGGATCCTGGCGCAGGAACCTCGCGATCCGCGGCGCGAGTTCGTCGGCGAGCGTGAGGAGCCCCAGATGTCCGTCGGGAAAGACGTGCAACTGGGCGTGCGGCAGCAGGGTGCTCAGCACCCGACCGTTGGCCACCGGGACGACCGGATCATCGGCCCCGGTCAGCACCAGCGTCCGCTGCCGGATCAGCGGCAACCACGGCAGGCTGGTCCAGCCGACCCCCGCGAACACCTGCATCAGCTGACCCAGCGTCGGCGTCATCGGCGCCCGGCGGCCGAGGATCTCCTGCGCCAGCCTGGGCTCGTCGCGCATGCGGCCGCCGTAGACGGCCGGCGCGACGCCGGCGGGGACACAGTCCCGATGCCGGCCTGGTATCGCCATGGGCCACCACGTGCTCGGGCTCCCGGGCACCATCAGCGCGCCGGTCGAGGTGCTGACCAGCACCAGCCGCCGACACCTGCGCGGGTGCTGCAGCGCGAACTGCTGGGCGAGCATGCCGCCCCACGAGATCCCCAGCACGTCGACCTCGTCGACGGCGAGTGCGTCCAGCAGACGCCCCAGGCAGGAGGACAGTGACATCAGGTTGTATGGCGCCGGCGGCAACTGCGAACCGCCCACGCCGGGCACGTCGAACCGGATGACCGGGATCGACGGATCCAACGCGTCCACGATGCGCTGCAGCACCTCCAGGCCGGCCCCGATCCCGTTGCACAGCACCAGCGGCGTGCCCTCGCCGGCCCGGAGTGCGACGCGGATCCTGCGGCCGTGGACGGTGACCATGCGCACCGTCCGGTCACCGGTGGGAGCGGTCGAACTGGTCGTCATACGCCCTCATCCTCCGCCAAGACGGCGGCGGCCGGAGATGCCGAATGCCCTCGGCCAGGTGACCGAGGGCATCCGAAACCGCGTGCCGGAGGCGGGATTTGAACCCGCACGCCCTTTCGAGCAAAGCATTTTGAGTGCTCCGTGTCTGCCGTTCCACCACTCCGGCAGGAGTGCGGGGCAAGCATACGTGAGACCGCTCCCGCGGCTCCAATCGGCGCACCGGAGCCGGCAGCCCACACCGAGTCGACCGCAGATCGAGCCACCGGCCGCGG
>Ga0164242_10003847_pt1 | contig 16978 bp, 18 predicted proteins | sample OricomgcompostMG_FD_108783 | JGI IMG/M metagenome (GOLD analysis project Ga0164242, IMG submission 108783) | Miracle-Growth compost microbial communities from Emeryville, California, USA - Original compost - Miracle growth compost (MG) ...
GAACGCATGTACCAGTGTTGTGGTCAAAAAGGGATTACTCAAAATAGAAGGAAATCTATATGTATGATAGTCTGTGATAACATTATTTAAGGAGTGAATTGTTATGAAATTTATTTTACTTGCAGATAATCGTAACTTTGAACTTAATAGCCTGGGAATTGAGCAGGCTGTAAGGGATTGGTTAGTTAGTCAAGATCCTAAATCTGAATTCATTATTACAAGCAAGCGTTTATTGGATAAAGCGGTAGTTGATAAAGCAAATCCTTATCTTTGTAATAAGCTGCAGGAGGTAGCAATGGAAGCAAAGGATGAAAGCGAATTTCAGCTAACCATGACCCAACGGCTTTCAACAACTACTGCAAATATCACCCCAGGGATTTTTAATAAAACGAAAATAGATAAATGGTTAAAAATAGAAGACGATGAGGCAACATATAAATCATTGAATCTAAAAGATATTAGTCGTTATGAAGATCAAATCGAGTTGCAAAATAAGCTTAATAGTCAAGAGAACATTGAAATTAATAGTACTTATAGAATAGTAATGACTGATCCAACAAATATATTAACGATGTCACCTTTAAGCAAAGCAATAGCTTCACTAAAAGGCCAGCAACAAAATAGAGTGATTATTATTGAAAATGAAATGGATAATTCTCTGGCCTGGGAAACTCGTTTTAGTGTGTCTGGCCTGGCGTTGAAAAATGGTAATCAGCTTATTCCAGGCCATGCCATGGTAGTGGTATTGCCTGCTGATTTAAGTAAGAGTTATCAGAAAGATAAGCGCGTATATCCTGAACAAGCAATATATAATGATTTAAAAACTTATTATACAGCGTTTACTGCGCTTAAAAAATATAAAGAACCTGTTGTTTTGCCTAAAATGCGCATAGAGTCATTGCTAAGCTTCAGAGATAGATTTGGGCAATATAATAATAGATACGCAGCAGTTACGCTAATCAATCGTATTAGTTTATTTCCTGTGGGTGTTGCAGTCTTTAAACAAAATATCTTAATAGTTTCTGCTTTACAAATATTAGCGGCGATGATGGCGGGGTGGACATTAGAAGAGATTGATTTTCAAGGTCTTGATGATACACAATGCAAATATTTGCAGAATTTTTTTGCTGGATGTGCAGCGCATAACATGAGTTTTGCAGCTATTACTAAAACATTAACAGCATTAGCAGCAGGCGATCAGAAGACTTTTGATTTGTTTGCAGCTCAGAATATTGGTATGCCAGCATTATGGCAGCCGCCGCAGGATGAGAGTTTGCTTGCAGCGGATATGCTACAACCGATTAAAGTAGATGCTGAAAAGTTTGGTATGGAATTAGCATCGGCTTTGTTTATTTATACCACTACAGCAGATTGTAATTATTTAGTTAGTCTCACCCAGCGTTTGCCGGAAGGTCAATTGAAGGCTAATTTGCAGCAATTAATTTATATTAGATTTAATGGTATTGTTGAAGTACAGCAGCATTTGCAAAAATTAGATGAACTTACAGGAAATTTACATAAAGATGAGCAAATTATACGGCAGAGTTTATATAAATATTTTATTTCACCTGACCAGGCTGTAGTAAAGCCTGCTTCAGCCGTATTGCAGTTTTTATTTGAAAATGTTGCAGATATTAATTATATCAAAGCACTATTTGAAAATGTGAATGGACGCTATGTAGACTCAAAGACTGAAAAAGACTATAAAGCAGTTTTGTGGCAAGTATTAACTCATGTGAATTATCTCAATAATATATTAGATTCTATCAAGGAGCCTGTACAAAAACTAAAATATTTAGATGAACTATTTGTTGGCAATAGTAAAGACTATAATTTTATAAAGTTTTTACAGAAAAAGTATCATGAAATTGTTTGCGTCTATTCCAATAACTTAATGCTTAAGTCATATGTTGCAGAAATTACGGGTGCTAATAAAGGTTTGTTGAACATGGATATTAGCTCTATGGCCTTTCATACCAAGGTACCAAAAGAAAGCTTCAGTGACAAAATAAAAAATATTTTGAATCAGCCTCTTTATTTTGAAGATAAGTATAGTGAGGTTGCTAAAAGAGAAATTGTTATGCGCTCGCAGTGGTTATTAATCGGTGCAATGTGTAATAATAATCGTGTAACTAAAGATAATTGGAGAATCTATATTGAATGGCAATCGCCTGGATCTGGTTTGATTATACGTTTTCCTGCCAGCGACTATGCCCAGAAACTGGTCACATACTTAAATGAGCAGAAAGGAATAGAAGGACTGGTTGCGACACAGAATTATATAACGTCTCCAAGACCCGGTGATGAATCAACGGGTTATATCAGTAGTGAGCTACATGTACCAAACTACTTGGTTGATAAGTATTTACAAGATATTTTACAAATTGTAGAACAACCAGAACCAGAAGAAAAGTATGTAAAAAATGTATTTAAATTTAATTTTTAGTAGCTGCTAAATTTAAAAATTCTGCGCGAAGGCTGCTGTCTTTGCGTAGACTGCCTAGCATCATTGCAGTGGTCATGATGGAATTTTGTTTTTCCACGCCACGCATCATCATGCATAAATGTTGCGCTTCAACAATAACGCCTACACCGGCCGCTTGCGTGACTTGTAAAATACAATCGGCGATTTGTTTGGTTAATTTTTCCTGCACTTGTAAACGGCGTGCAAATACATCCACTAAGCGTGCAACTTTGGATAGCCCTAAAATTTTTCCCTGCGGGATATACGCTACATGGCATTTACCAATAAATGGCAGTAAATGATGTTCACATAAAGAATAGAGTTCAATGTTTTTGACGATCACCATTTCTTCCATATCCGAAGGAAAAATAGCATCGTTAATAATTTGATTAATATCCTGCTGATAGCCCTGGGTTAAATAGCGCATGGCTTCTGCGGCACGTTTGGGGGTGTCGCGCAGACCATCGCGATAGAGGTCTTCGCCGAGTTGTTCAATGATTTGGGTAAATTGTTGTTCCATGATTGCACCTTAACCTGGCGGCCAGCCCATTTCTCGGCCGCCTAATAAATGAAAATGGAGATGAAAAACAGTCTGGCCCGCACCGGCATTACAGTTATTGACAACCCGGTAACCCTGCTCAGCAATGCCATATTCTTTAGCAAGTTGCTGGGCTACTTGCAGAATGTTGCCGACGAGTTGGACATCGCTTGCGCTCATATCATTCAAGGTAGGAATGTGTTTGCGCGGGATAATCAGCTTATGGATAGGCGCGCGCGGGTATAGGTCATCAAATGCAACCACGTGCTCATCTTCATAGATAAGTTTAGCGGGTAGCTGTTTCTGAGCTATTTTACAAAAAATGCATTCCATCTGATTGTCCTTTTAGATTACAATGACGGCTATTTTACAATTGTTTAGCCTAGAAGGGTACTTTCCTATGAATCAATTCGATAAATTGACACCTGGCCGTGACGTGCCATCTGATATTAACGTTCTTATTGAAATTCCTACCCAGAGTGATCCAGTAAAGTATGAAGTCGATAAAGAGACCGGCACGCTATGTGTGGATCGTTTTATGAGTACGGCCATGTATTATCCGTGTAATTATGGTTATGTACCGCAGACTTTATCAGAAGATGGCGATCCGGTGGATGTGTTGGTGATTACGCCATTTCCATTGATCAGTGGTTCAGTTATCCGTTGCCGCCCATTAGGTTTATTACGGATGGAAGATGAGTCCGGTATCGATGCCAAGATTTTAGCATTACCCATTGATAAACTGACGCATCAATATACTAATATTAAAAGTTTAGAAGATTTACCTCTTTGTACGCTGGAAACTATCCGTCACTTCTTTGAGCATTATAAAGATTTAGAAAAAAATAAATGGGTGAAAGTGAAAGGCTGGGAAGGGATAGAGGCTGCTAAAGAAGAAATCTTGTCGAGCATCAAGCGTTATCAGGAACATAAAAAGCCTAAATAATTTAAGGCAGTGATCAGGAGGCAAGCGAATGTCTAAGCATGGTTTTCACGTGCATGGTGCGCATGAACATGAAATTGAGCATCAGGCGCATCAAGGTATTGGCCTGGCGCAATATATTGCCATTTTTACGGCGATTTTATCGGCGTTTGCTGCGGTGGTCGGTTATCATGGCTCAGCGGTACAGAATGAAGCGATGCTGTTGAAAAACGATGCTGTTATTAAAGAAAGCCAGGCGGTTGATCAATGGACTTTTTATCAGGCTAAAAGCAGTAAAATGCATTTAATGGAACTGGCAAGTGATCTAGTGCCGGCCAAAGCGGATTATTATAAAAAAGAGCTGGCACGCTATAACACTGAAAAAGCCGCTATCAAAGAACAGGCACTGGAGCTGGAAGCGGAATTTTTAAAAGCTAATCATGAAAGTGAACGCTTAATGGAAAATCATCATCAGGAAGCACAGGCGATTATGTTCTTGCAAATTGCAATTGCGTTAGCATCGATTACTGTGTTGACCCGAAAAAAATGGTTATTTGCCTTAGCAGGTGTCGCGGCAGTGTTGGGAATAGTATTGTCTATTATTTCGTGGGTCATTATTTAAAACAAATTTCCCTCTCCCGCTAGCGGGAGAGGGCTAGGGTGAGGGTGGCCTTCTCTCCTCAAGGGGAGAAGGGACTAACGGAGGTTAAGAATTTATTTCAATGAATCAAACAAAAGCAAAAATTAAAGTAGCCGTTTTATATGGTGGCCGTTCAGGTGAACATGAAGTTTCCTTACAGTCTGCTGCTTCGGTGGTTAAACATTTAGATGCAGAGCAGTTTGAAATTGTTCCGGTGGGCATTGATAAAGAAGGGCGCTGGCATTTAAATGATATTAAGCAAATCGCCAATGAAGGCGCCTTAAAAGCCTTACCGCTAAAAACTAAAAGTTCAGAATTGTTACCTTCACCCACTAATATATCTAATCAAACTGTTAAAAATGTACAACAGCAAAATGCGCAACATAAATTATTTGATGTAGCATTTCCAGTAATGCACGGTACTTTGTGTGAAGATGGTACTTTACAAGGATTGCTGGAGCTGGCGGATGTGCCTTATGTAGGCGCCGGTGTGCTGGCTTCAGCGGTGGCTATGGATAAAGATGTTTCCAAGCGTTTAATTAGCGGCGCCGGTATAAAAACATCACCCTTTACCACTATTAAGCGAGGTGCCTGGGATACTAATCCTGATCGTTGTCTGCAATGGATCACCCGTGAATTTGATTATCCGGTTTTTGTAAAACCAGCGAATACCGGTTCTAGTGTAGGTATCCAAAAAGTTAAACGGGCAGAAGATTTAGCTGCCGCCATTAATGAAGCATTTTTATATGACACTAAGATTTTAATTGAAAAAGCGTTAAATGTACGTGAGCTTGAATTATCCGTATTGGAAAATCCAAACTATGGTAAACCGCCATTAGTCAGTGTGGCAGGTGAAGTAGCGCCTAATCATGAATTTTATTCTTATGAAGCCAAATATTTAGATGAAAAAGGCGCCAATTTATTAATTCCTGCGCCAATTCCTGCGGCAACAATGCAGGCTGCACAAGCCATGGCAGCACAGGTATTTGAATTATTGGAATGCGAGGGTATGGCGCGCATCGATTTGTTTATGGATAAAGCGACGGGTGAGTTATATTTTAATGAAGCCAATACTTTGCCGGGTTTTACCAGTATCAGCATGTATCCAAAATTATGGGAAGCTTCAGGCCTTGCTTATCCGCAACTACTTTCTCGTTTAGTTGAACTGGCTATTGCCAGACACCAACGTAAGCAGAATTTAAAACGCGATTGGGCGTTGCCAGCAGTGGCTAATTCGGTTGATTAATTTTTTTTAAAATTAAAAAATACATTTAGCGCAATAGCAGTAATACCATAGCTCTGGCCAATAATAATCATCGGGGAAACTGCAGTGAAGGTGCAGCCCAATACTACTGGTAAACGTATGCCAAAAAATGGATTTTTACAAACCTGCAAAAGTGTAGCGAGTCCGCAGGTAAATAAATCGGCCATTACTAAAGTGGTTAATTGCGCTCGCGTTAGTTTTAATGCATTGCCCACAATCAGCGGCACAATCACTGTGCCGCCGTACATGGCTAATACGTGTTGCAGGCTGTAGGTGAATAGTTTTGGGTGGTTCATGCCAGATTATTACGTAGTAAGCAAGTTCTTTTCACATTACTATTTAGTGCAGTAATATCATCAGCCGATCTCTTATTATTCCAGAAAGGTGTACTGCTAGTTTGATTGTCTGAATACCCTGCGGTAGTTTCGGAAGATTGATTTTGAACAGGAATGTTTTGCGTGGTACTGACAGGATTTGTTTGATCCATGTCAATCATTAAAGCAGCAATACCTAATTCCTCATAGGTATATTGTCTATTAAATATTAAATTTGTTAGATTAGGTCGCGGCAGAATAATGGTTGGTTGCTGGTTAAAGCCATGATTATTTTCCAACGGGATTAATGTTTCTGACTCTTGTATGCTTTTTTCGGCATTTTTATTTTTTCTAATTTCTTCTAGCTTTAGTTTCGCATATTGTTTTCTAGCTCGAACTTCTAATAATTGTTCATTCAAAGTTGCTTCAATCTGTGATTGATCTGCTAAATATTGTGTCAATTCTTCTTCAGTATTTATTTTTTCTTCCACTGGAAAATTCGCGGGATAATTCTTTGCTAAAGGAAAAGAAACTGTTTTTTTATCGAAGATTGCTGTGTGATGATTTCTTATTCTTATGCATGGAGTTTCAAAAATGCTTTTTTCGCTTAATGCGTTAAATGCATTGATCTGTTCTTCTGCCTGCGCTATTTTTAGCTTAAGTGTATTGGCTTTGTCGCTATTTATCAAATAGCTTTTATCGACATTGTGATTCGCGCTGGGAGTTATTAATAGTTCTTTTTGGCATTTAGTCAATAATATGTTCACTATTGAATTGAGAGATTTGCTCATTTTAAAAAAATTTATTGGGTATTGATCTCGATTATATTGTATAGATTTTTGATTAGTATCAATAGTTGGAATATTCCATTTTGTTACTAGGGTAAAAATTGTTGTTGTTACTATTTCACAGATTTTAAAGGGAACATATTTTTCTGATGCCTCAGGTGTATCAGCTAAAGGTGGAGCTACAGCTAGTGTCATTATGATATTTAATATGTATTCATCAAAGATACGATCAAGAAGGTTATTAACAATGCTAGCGCCTTTTTTTGTGGTAAGTATTTTTTTGCCAAAAGGTTTCATCTGCTGACTCCAGTCTGTTTAATATTTTAATAAAGAATTGTACGTAAGTGATTATACTTGAAAATTTTTGATGAAACCTTAAGAAAAGCTTAAGATAAGGTACTGGTTAGTCGGCGACTCTGTAGGGGACAAAAAAATGTCCTAAAGGACGTTGCAAGAAGGGACTCGCTGATATAAAAAACCATATAACTATTTTCCGCCAAGAAAAGGAGTCATATGGATAACATCAGCGAGTTAAAGAAAATTCTAGGGGGTTTTTTGCATTGGAACAAGGCTGGATTGGATTGTTTTTCACGCCTGCTAGTCGCCTTATTTGCTGTACGTACAGTGAACTTAAAGGAAATTGCCGTTGCACTATCGGGTTTGGCTCAGATGGAGTCTCGTTATAAACGATTAAAACGTTTTTTTGCGCAATTTGAAATTAATCAATCTGTTATTTCTAAATAGATTTTTAAATTATTCTTTTCGGGTCAATCTCAAGTGTATTTGACAGTTGATCGAACAAATTGGTTTTGGGGAAAAGCAAAAATCAATATATTGATGATAGGAATCGCTTACGAAGGTATAGCCATCCCATTATGTTGGAAATTATTAAATAAAGCGGGCACTGCGAGTGCAGATGAACATAAAGATATGATTGAAACTGCGATAAAAATCATAGGAAAAAGCTGTATTGCAGGGGTATTAGCCGATAGAGAATTTGCGAGTAGGGCATTATTTAAATGGTTTAATAGAAATAAAATTGCTTTTTATATACGCATCAAGGAAGGTTCCCAAGTTTTAGTGGGTAATAAGAAATTTTGCATTGCGAAAAAATTATTTAACGATTTAAATCCAAAAACAGCAAAGTCATTTATGATGTCGGTTAGAGTTTTTAAACAGAAAGTTTATTTAGCTGGCTCAAGGTCGGAACGTGGAGAATTAATGATCGCGGCAACGAATAAACATCCCCAAAACGCCATTGCAATTTATTTGCGTCGCTGGGAGATTGAATCACTTTTTCAAAGCTTGAAAACCCGCGGTTTTTGCTTTGAAGAAACGCATATGACCGAACCCAAACGGATCGAGAAATTGATAGCTTTACTCGCGATAGGTTTTTGCTGGGTACATAAAGTAGGCGAATGGCGAGCGAATGCAAAAAGTATAGTGTTTAACCACTATAAAAAGAGTCAAAGGCCGCAATATAGTTTTTTTCGTTATGGTTTAGATGCCATACGAGAAGCGATATGGCAGGTTTCTGCTAGAAAAATGAGCTTAAAGCTTATTTAAAGCATATTATTTTGCCACCCGCTCTTCTTGCAGAGGTTAGCACATGAAGAATTATCCCCTACAGAGGGTTTAATAAATTAAACTTGGCCGCTCTGCGGCCGATACAACCCGATGGGGTTTCCCAAGGGGAGAAATGGTAATTCTCCCCTTGGGTCGCGAGCGCGGGTATCCCGCGCGCCGCGAAATCAAACAGGAAAAAACTCGGTCGCTTGCGGCCGAGTTTTTTATAAAAATTTTTAATCTTAAGTATTCCTTAAGCTTACTTTGATATAATCTTAGACAATTGTTTAAAAAAGTCTAAAGAGTTAATTATGAGAAAGATGAAAAATGATGAAAGATTGCCTTTAGTGCCAGGCAACGAAAGAGAAGCCCAAGAACGCAAAGAAAAACTTTATAAGGTATCAAAAGAGCTTTTAAAGAGGATTGACAGGACGCTAAAGCTTGCCCTATCAGCCAATACTTTAATTGTAGTACTAGAAGATGTATACGGTGTGAAACAATTTCCTGTGTTAAATACTGGAATAATATTTGGCATAGTAGCCGCCAGTAACATATCAAATGCGACCAGGCACAAAATTTTAAATGCAATTTGGGAATTAGGGACTCACTCTTCAGTTATCTTAACTGCGTCACTCGAATTTGCAATTCATATTAGTGGTCTAGTAGTTAAAGGGGAGTGGGATTTAGAACACAATCTCGCTCAAAAGATTGGATTTCCGTTAATCCTCATTTTGCCTTCCTTACTTGCCTTATCTGATATGGTTTATCTTTTATATCAACATAAAATCCTTCCAGGCTTTCGTAACTCTATAAGTGCAAATAATGAAAGAGAACTTATCAATACTGAAAAACCTATAAAGAATATCGGATATCAATTTTTAGATAAATATCTTTCAACGTATAAAGAATGGAGTATTATAGAAATAACAGCGGGTTTATTTTCAACTCAATTGGAATATGCCATTGCTGCACATCCCGCCTCAAAGTATGGCCGTTTAATTTATCCAATATTCATCGCAGGCGCGGCCAGCCTGGCTTATCCAGAGAATAACCCTCTTTTTAAAGGGATTACAAAATTTCAACGTGGCGCATTATTTTTAGCCTATGCATTGATGTTTATTTCACTTTTTAAAAATTCTATTGCTAATGGCGATTATATTTATTATCCACTTATCACAATGGCTATTATAGGTATGATCCTTGCTTCAACTTACTTTAATACAAGACTAACAAGGGGCATGAGCAATAATTTACAGGGTTTAGAAGAGGGGCGACAAGAAAATGTAGTAACTGACAGAAAGAGTAAGTCATTCTCTGAAGTTTATCGAACAGGATTTTTTAGTTCAAATACGTTTTGCCCAAGGCAACAGGCAGGATCAGGTAATAATATTCAAGAGCCGGTAACTCAATATCCAGCACCTCAAAGAACATGTACAATAATTTAAATTAATCTTAAATGATCAGGAGATAATCATGAAAATATTTTCAAAATCCGTTCTAAAAATATTCTTACTTTTCTCTGTTTTCTGGGCCGGCGGCTGTTTTGCAAATGCCGGTAATAGTAATAATACAGCTAGTTTTTTATTTGTCCAGAATGCTAAAACAGGCATTTTACAAGCAGATAAAAGTAATGCCGGCTCTTATAAATTAATATTAGAAGATGTTAGTCCCTATGTTATTTATTTCTCAGATCGTCCTAAACGTATTAGCGGACTCATAACACCTGAAAAGTTTATGACACTTTGGCAAAAAAATGGTAAAAATAATAATTTTGCCACTAATACACCGAATGTTGGCGTGAATGGTATAAGTGTTCACAGAATTTTTCTAAAAAATGATACTAATTTTATAATGGAACTAACGAATCCTGTTTATAACAAAGCAAAACATAGCATTATTTATGATGCGCATATTCTCCCAGGCACCGAGAAAAACATTATGCCTGTAAATAACACTGAAGTTCATGACATCGTTTTATTTTTTGATAATATTGCCGGGCCTTGCACAGATAGTCAGTGTTGCCCGATTTGTTAAAGAGCAACTTACTATTTAGTCGGCGAACTCGATTTTTTAGGTAAGTCTAATGATTTAATGCGGGCTAGCGAAACAAGTTTATAACCTGCGTCGCGTAGTTTATTGTCGCCGTCCTGGAAGGCTTTTTCAATGTTAATGCTTATAGGTGCCCTGCCAGGTTGCAGTAGCCAGGATATGATTTTGCATGGCTAATAATAAATCGCTGGCCTGAATGCCGTTGGGCAGTTCCAGGGGAATATCCAAGGCATAGAGAGTGAAAATATAACGATGGGTCTGGCCTTTAGGCGGGCAGGGGCCGTCATATTGTTTGTGCTGCCAGCTATTATTACCGATTTTAATATTTGTTAAGTCTTGGCTGGGTAATTGATGAATTTTGGCTGGAATATTAAATACCAGCCAGTGATACCAGGTGCCGGCAGGTGCATCCGGATCAGCAGCGATCAGTGCAAATGATTGTGTATCTTTAGGTATGTCCTGCCAGTGCAAACGAGGCGCTTGATTATTACCGTCGCAGGTGAATGGTGCTGGAATGGCGGCATTATCATTAAAATCAGGGCTTTTTAATTGCAAAGCATAGGCATTACTTAGGGTAGTAAGCACTAAGATGATGGCAGCTAGGTATACAGTTATTTTATTTTGCATAAAATTATTAAGTTTGTTTACGCTGATGCAGCCAGCGATAAAAACGGGTAACACTGGTTAATGCAACAATCAACGTCAGTACAAAAAATATTATACTCATATGATCCCAGCCACGCTTTAACACCAGTTTTTCCGGATGTTTGGGATCATACCAGCACATATAATAATCACCTGTCTTAAATTGATCAGCAACTGCTTGATAGGCATCCGGATTGGTGTAAATTGTATTTAATATATCGTTTGCCCAGCTATTATAAATTTTATTATTGACCTCATAAAAAGCCAAAAACCTGGCTTGAAAGCCAGAGTTTTTGACGTGTTTTGATAATGGCTGTAATTGCTTGCTTAATATTAAACACTGCGTGGTTTTGTAAAAATAATTCACTTGTATTTGTGGCCAAACTAAATAATAAAAAGCGATAAAGACAAACACCAGGCAAAAAATAATTTTAGTAAGATGACCAGCCCAGCCGCCTAAACGTTGCCAGCGTGATTTATTTTTACCGGGAGCGGTATGTTCCTGCCAATTAATTTTGTCAGCCATAGCTTTCCTTATCCTTGCATTTTCACAATCAGCATGGCCATTTCCAGTGCTTGTTCATAATTCAAACGCGGATCGACCAAACTTTTATAAGACGCTTTTAGATCGCTTTCCGTTAAGCCACGTGCACCACCCAGGCATTCTGTGACATTTTCACCGGTCAGTTCAAAATGCACACCGCCTAAATAGCTTTGCATATTTTGATGAATGGTAAAAGATTGTTGTAGTTCAAACAAAATATCTTCAAAGTGCCGTGTTTTAATGCCATCACGCGTAGTGCTGGTATTGCCGTGCATAGGATCGCAAACCCATAAAACTTTTCTGCCGGTTTGTTGTACAGTTTTAATCATATCCGGTAATAGCTCAACTACTTTGGCGGCGCCTAGACGATGAATTAATGTAAGGCGCCCTGGTTCATCCTGTGGGTTTAAGATATTAATTAATTCAATTAAATTATCTTTAGTAATCTGTGGCGAAATTTTCACGGCAATAGGATTAGCAATGCCACGCATATATTCAACATGACCACCCTCAAGACTCGCGGTGCGCATGCCTATCCACGGAAAATGCGTGGATAAATTATACCATTTATTATGTTGCTCGTGTCGAGTCAACGCCTGCTCGTATAAAAGATGTAATGCTTCGTGACTGGTGAAAAAATCAACTTGATGCAGATTAGCAATCTGCAAGCCTGCGCTGGCAATGGTTTTTAAAAAATCCAATGAATCGCTGATGGAATTCACCATGGTTTGATATTCTCTTGCCAAAGGAGAATGTTTTACAAAATCTAATTCCCAGTATTCTGGATGTAATAAATTAGCAAAACCACCATTCACTAAAGCCCGTAGATAATTTAAGGTGAGGGCAGAGTAATGATAACCACTTAACATTAATTGTGGGTCGGGTTTGCGTTCAGCAGCCGTAAAGCCAGGTTTGTTAATAATGTCGCCTCGGTAAGCCGGCAGGGTAATATTATTTTGGGTTTCCTGATCAGATGAGCGTGGCTTGGCATACTGGCCTGCCATACGGCCTACCCGGACAATAGGTTTACGCAATCCATGCAATAAAATTAAACTCATCTGTAATAATATTTTTAATTTATTGGTAATGGCGACTGCATGGCAATCAGCAAAACTTTCAGCGCAATCGCCGCCTTGTAATAAAAAGCGTTGTCCTGCGGCGGCTTCAGCTAATTGTTTTTTTAATCCCTCAATTTCTAAAGGAGTGACAAGTGGCGGTAATTGGGTAAGCTCGGTAATAATGTTGTTAACAGCATTTTTATCGGCATAAGTCACTTGCTGTGCTGCAGTTTTTTGCTGCCAGGAAGCAGGTGTCCAGGAGTTGGTAGGATTGATTGTGTTGGTCATAAGCGTTAGCGATGCCGTAATTTATAAAAATCTGCTATCACATTCCAGGCTTGTTCTGCAGTTTCTACATATTGAAAAAGTTTTAAATCCTCATAACTGATCATGCCTTCTTCGGCTAATTTGTCAAAATTAATAATTTGTGTCCAATAGGTTTTACCAAACAGTAAAATCGGCATTTTATGTTTGATCTTACCCGTTTGTAATAAAGTAAGCGCCTCAAATAATTCATCCAGTGTACCAAATCCGCCAGGGAAGGCGATGAGCGCCCGGGAACGTATTAAAAAATGCATTTTACGTATTGCAAAATAATGGAACTGGAAACACAGCTCAGGGCTGATATAAGGATTAGGCCCTTGTTCCATCGGCAATACAATATTTAAACCAATGCTTTTGCCTTTTACATCATACGCACCACGGTTAGCGGCTTCCATAATACCGGGGCCGCCGCCTGTCACCACCACAAATTCACGGGGTTTGCTCGGATCTCTGGGTTGGCAGTGTGTAGAAATTAACTGTGCTAATTTCTGGGCTTCTTCATAATAATGCGATTTTGCGTAAATGCTTTCAGCTATTTTAACTGTTTTAGCGAGTGTAGCGTTCCTGGAGTGGGCTTTTAATGCGCGTTTAGCTTGCATTAATTGTTTTTTTGCTCTTTGTGGTTCTGGAATGCGCGCACTGCCGAAAATAACAATAGTAGATTTAATGCGTTCTTCACGCTGGATTAATTCGGGTTTAAGCAATTCGAGCATGAGCCGGATAGGGCGTAACTCTTTACGTAATAAAAATTCCCAATCAGTAAATGCAAGCTGATAGGATTTAGAGGGAACCTTGTCAACTTTACCTGTCTTTAATAATCGTTTGACTTCTGTTCTGGCGGAACGAAAGGGTTTGCGTGCTTTTTCAGTCATTAATGATCTACCTTGTTGTTATATATAGTCAAAGCATAGGAAGTCTTGAAAACATAGAGTCCTTTTTATCAATTATAGCAGTGTATGCTATAATCGTCGTCAATTAATACTTCTTTGAGGAGATGGTTATGTTAAAAAAAGCAGCTATTTTATCGCTTGCCCTGGGTGTGGGCGTTGTTTTGACTCCTATGATCAGCTCGGCTGATATTAAACAACCTCTTTTAAAAGCTCAAACTTTTTCACTTGCTGGTACAAATAACGATGCTGCTGATTCAAGTAATAATAACTCTGTGTCCTCGGACTCAGATGATGATAATACAATAACGAATGATAATGATAACGATAGTGATGATACTTTATCTTCGGATACATCAGAATAAACTTAAGCAATGCGCATAAAAAAACCGCAATAAAAATTGCGGTTTTTTATTTTAGGTTTTATTAGTTAGTGACCTGGCCATTTTGTCCTGGATTGCCGGTTCCGCCTGAAAGGCCATCGCTACCTATAGTGCCGGGAGTGCCAAAGCCGGGTTGTCCGCCAGCGCCACCAGTGCCGCCGCCGGTGCCATTGCCATAAGTGCCTCCTTGTAAGTTTTGTCTGGTTACCCCCGTGATACTGACATTGCTGCTCGATGTACTGCTGACAGCAGCCGCATTACCGCCATTACCACCATCGCCGCCTTTGCCGCCATCACCGCCATCACCGCCATCACCGCCGCTGCCAGGAGCAGGCGCGGTTGTTAAGTTATTATGATTGCGTGCAATCGTAATTCCACCGCCGGCACCGCCGTTGCCGCCGGTATCGCCAATGCCGCCATCACCGCCATTGCCACCAGTGATGGAGGCAACATTAATATTGTTTGCCTTAACGTTTTGACTGGATTGAATGCTTATGCCACTGGCATTACCGCCGCTGCCGCCGGTACCGCCGGTGCCACCGGTACCACCCTTGCCGCCAATACCGGCAACAGTAGAGTTAACTATATCGGCGCCATTACCGCCATTGCCACCGAAACCACCATAGCCGCCAAGACCACCGTCACCTGCGGTAATGGCGCTGGCTGTAACATTCGATAAAGTGATTTGTGATGAGCTTTGAACATTGATGCCGCTGGCAGCTCCTCCAGTGCCACCGATACCACCCGTGCCACCAGTACCGCCGTTACCGCCGGTTTGCCCGGAATCTATAATACCGTCTGCACCATTACCGCCGGTGCCGCCAGCACCTGCGTTGCCGCCGTTACCGCCGGTTAAATGGCTGGCGTTGATATTGGATGCGGATACATTGCTTGAATTATTGATATTAATGCCATAAGCATTGCCGCCGTTATAACCATTTTCTCCAGTACCGCCGCTAGTGCCGTCAGGATGGCTGGTAGTGCCATCCAAACCGTTAGCGCCATTAGGCGTTTCACCGCCAAGCTGGCCAGTGATATTATTAATATTAATATTGTTCAGAATAATGTTACTGGAATTTTCTATATCAATTCCACATGCACTTTGGCCAGTACAGCCCTCACTGTAGCCAGTATAAAAAAGACCACCACTTATATTATTAATGCTGACTTTATTAATAGTGACATTGTTAACTCCGTTGGCATAAATACCGATGTTATTATCGGTGCCGCTGCCATCGATATTAAAACCACCTAATGAAGTATTGCTGGCAACATTAACTTGTTCTGAGAGAATAGGGCTATTGTTAGTTTCGCTAAGCAGCGTAACACCGCGGTAAATAAAAGGTACACCTGAACCAATAAACGTTTGTCCGGGTTGTAACGTTATTTGACTGCCATTGTCATAAATGCTGCCATTACCTGCATATATATAAACTATATTATTGGGATTGCCGTCACTATTGGCTGATGTAGAAGCTTGTGCTGCCGATCGATAAGGATGCTCATAAGTACCGTCACCCCCGGCCGTCGCCGCATTATTCGCGTAATAAACATTCTCTGGCGAAATAAATATGCCATTATCATCAATATGATCATGCGTAACCATGGAGAAGTTACGAAATACAAAATCTTCCATACGATTGGCGATGGCTGAGCGATCAGTGGATTGTGGCGCGCCGCCTATGCTGATACGTGTGCCGATTAAAAATAGATTGCCGCGCACGTTATCGTGTTGTTCAGAGACAGTGAGCGCGATATTGTTATTGATTTGATAATCCAATCTGGCTTCAGGGCCGTTAATATTAACCTGTTGACCGCCAACGCCGAAGTGATAAAAACCTGCGTAAGCACGTAAACCCGGAATAAAAGGAATGCTATGACCTAATTCAATTTCGCCACCGGTTTCGCCTACTTCAGTGTTACCATATTGTTCCAGATAGATTTTATGGCCACGTAAATAATAACCGCCATCACGTGGCGCGCCATAGGTATAACCAATAAAATGCTTGGTATCGGCAATAGGCACATAAGCGTTAACACGTGCATCCCAGGTATTACTTAAATATTCGCCGCCCACGGTGGCTTGATAATAGCGTTGATTATTGGGTGAGAGATAGGTCTCTAGGAAACCATAACCGCCTAAAATATAATCATTATTATTGATTTGACGATAACCGGCACCGACGCTGAGCATATTGGTTTGATAAGAACCTAGCTGGCCACGCGTGTCGAGATACCAAAGGGAATTATTATCGCCGGCCATTGGTAAAAGTATATCTAATAAAGCATCTTTTTGATTACCGGTTTGTCCGCCTAAGGTAAAACGTGGTGTCCAGGGCATGCCGGGCAGCCAGGCGCTATCGGCATTAGCCAGGTTAATGAATGAAAGAGTACTGGCGGTTAATAAACTGTAAGTAATCAATTTTCTGCTACGCATGATAATTCTCAAAGCTAAAAATAATAAAAAACTATTGTACAAACTGCTATTTATTGCGCCATAGTCCAATAAGGTCAAGCAGCAAAAGTAAGTCAGTATAACACTATAAATTTTTGTTTTAATAAGTATTTTGATGATAATAATTAATTAGCCCA
>Ga0164242_10003848_pt1 | contig 16973 bp, 15 predicted proteins | sample OricomgcompostMG_FD_108783 | JGI IMG/M metagenome (GOLD analysis project Ga0164242, IMG submission 108783) | Miracle-Growth compost microbial communities from Emeryville, California, USA - Original compost - Miracle growth compost (MG) ...
AAAGGTTTGAATTAGGGACCAGCAGTATATTCCTTTCTAAAAGCGACGCAGACCGGTTGTTTGAAACGTCGGGAGTAGGCGCGGAAGACCTGCGCTATAAGCGGTGGTTACAGGTGGATGTGAACGGTAATTATGCATTGCAGAAATATTCGAGAAACCCGGACGGCGATGAAAAAGATATTACTTCCAACCTCTATCCCGAGACCCTCCCTGCCATTCGCTTAAGTGAAATGTATTATATCGCGGCTGAGTGTACTTATGATCAGAATCCGGCTGAAGCAATGGCCTATGTGGATGAAGTCCGTTCGCACAGAGGAATCGGGGCCAAGCTAAATGCAACGGGCAAGGCCGATTTTACGCAGCAGCTGATTAAAGAAGCGCGTAAAGAATTTCTGGGAGAGGGGCAGGTATTTTATATGTATAAGCGGTTGAACCACCCCATTGCCAGTCATGCAGGTACGCAGGTACCCGCTAGCCCCGGCGTATTTGTCCTTCCTATGCCCGAAAATGAAATTGAATTTGGTAACCGGTAAAGATTAATCTGAATAAATAAAAGTCATATGCGCTCTATTATAATTACTTTTTTTGGAATACTGTTCATTACCGTTAGTTTATTGACGGGATGCAGCAAAAGTGAGCTGGCTTTATATAACAGCAGAGCTAGTGTCTATTTTGAACTGTCCGCTGGCCAGCGGGACAGCATGCTGTATACCTTTGCTTATACACCTGAGAAAGCTGCTGATACCTTGTTTTTGCCAGTGAAACTGGAAGGGCTCCGCACGGGTGCGGATCGAAGTTTTATCCTGAGCATTGATCCGGATTCTTCGACCGCTGTTGAAGGCAAGCATTACGCCCCGCTCGCGCCATCCTACAGTATCCCGGCCGGTGAAGGGATTTGTTATGTGCCGTTGGTACTTTATAATACCGATAGCTCGTTACAGACCACGGCTGTCAGTATTCAATTTTATCTGGAGGGATCATCTGATTTAGGGATCTCCATGCCAAAACTTTGTAAGGCAAGGCTGGTTTTTTCCAGTAAGCTGGAAAGGCCTGACTGGTGGTCCATGTGGATGGGCGATTATTACTCCCAGGTAAAGCACCAGCTCTTTATCATCGTAACCGGTCAGACCACGCTTACCACCGGCTCAGAAGGCGGCCTGGATGCGCCCAAGAATCTTTATTTTGTCAGTTTGCTAACCAGCTTTTTAAACAACCCTGAAAACTGGATCCGTGCGCATCCGGACAAAGGCTACGAGCTGGAAAAAATAAATAGCACAACTTATCATTTCTACAATAAGGAGAATCCGGGCAAAGTCATTACCTATCAATTAGACAGCCAGTCCGGCGCGTATTATTTTATGGATGAAAACGGCCAACAGGTTCATTAAGCTCATTTTTAAATTGTAAAAACATGCGGATGCGTAAATTATTTTCTGTTAATGCCTTGCTTTTCCTGGTGATGCTCGCTATGTTCACTGCCTGTTATAAAGATAAGGGCAACTATACTTACCAGGTGCCTCCGGCACCGGTTATTGAAAATATGGACAGTGTCTATGAGGTGTTTGTCGGGGACAGCCTGATTATTGCCCCGCAGGTAAAAATGGAAGGCACATCTTCGGCTAGCTTGGAATACAGCTGGACGATCCACGTGCCGCCAATTACTTCTTCAGATACGGACCGCCATTATACCGGTCGGGATCTCCGGATTTTATTCGGGTTGGGGCCCTCCACATTTACCGGTCGCCTGGCCATAGAAAATCCGGCTAACGGGATGAAGTACTTCAGGGACTTTACGATCATAGGCAAGACTGCTTTTTCCAAAGGCATGACGGTGCTAAGTGATGATCAGGGTAAAACGGTACTGACCTTTATTAAACCCGATACGACTTTACAGCCTTATCTTTTTGAAGCCGTCAATCCCGGGCAAACGCTCCCGGGCGAACCGACGCAGATCCTGGCCATCCCGGTCGCTTATCAGCCGCCCATTAAGAGCTATTGGATATTTGGTCGCTCGGGCGATCAAACCGGGATCCAGGTAGATGCCAACGATTTTAAAGTGATCAAAACGCTCAAGGATAATTTCTTTGATGCGCCTCAAGGAGAGGTCTTGGCCCATAAAATGTTTGTCAGCCCTATGGGGGTGATATCCGGCGTTATTGGCGATAAATTATACAACGGCACGACATCTACCTGGAATGAGGCACCGACTTACGGTATGTTTGGCCAGGGCGCCCAGGGAGACTATAGTCTCTCCCCTGAAATGGTCTTTAATTTTACAGGCGATTATGGCCCCGGAAACTATATCGGTTTTGACAAAGTAAAGCGCCGGTTTGTGCGCTTCAACCTGTATGGGGATGCCACTTATTTTGGCCCTGACTATGTGGTAAAAGGAAACAGTTTTGATCCGAAAAACCTGGGCATGGACCTGCTTCATTTACAACAGATCACCGGTGGGTTATGTTTTGGTTATTTTAAAGCGGCTAATGACAGCATCTACGAATGCAGCATGAATACCAATTTCAACGGTCCCTTTGAATTTGAAGCGCTCTCAAAAAGGCCTTTTGTTCGCCAGGACCTAATGAGCGCCTCCACACTTATGACAGCCACCACCAGTCAGATCCTGTTTTTTAATTATCAGGATAAAGTCTATCGCTATAACCCCATTAATGAATCTATTAAAGAGGTGGAAACCGGATTTGGCGGCAAAACCGTGACCATGTTAAAACTACAGGACCAGCAGACCTTAGTGGTAGGCACTGCGGGTACCCTTTATTTTCTGGATATCCGTACAGGACATGAAGGTACCCTGCTGTATAAAGTAGAAGGTATTCCGGGAAAGGTCATTGATATGGCTTTCAGGGCGCAGTAAGAATCAACCATTCAGTTTTTAAAGTTGGAAATATAATCAATCAATTAAAATGAATAGAAAAATGAAAAACACAACGGGGCGCATGAAAAAGATTAAAGTGCCGGCAATACGGTCCATGGGCAGTTATTTAAGTAGCCACGCTGTACGCAATTGGCAGGGTAAGGCTTTTTTGCTGCTGCTTACCTGCATCTGTATAATGCATAGCGGTTTTGCACAGCAGCAAGTTTTTACTTTACATGGGCAGATGGCTAATTTACCGGACGGGGAAGTCTATCTGGGATTTGGCACCTTCGGGCAAATGAAGGCCGATACCGTCACGGCTAAAGACGGAAAGTTTGTTATAACGGATACCATCGGGGAGCCGTGTTTTGGTATGTTGTTTAACCATGATTATTCGCTGAAGGTTGACCTTTACCTGGATGGTGGTAAAATTTATGTAACAGGTGATTTGGATTCGATTTATGATACTGAGGTAAAGGGAAGCTCTGTTGTCAATGAATATGCGGACTACAATTTTGCGCAGCTGCAAACCAGAAAGCCTGTCCAGAAAATTTATGAAAAGTGGATGCAGGCATATAACAGCGGTGACTCCAGCGCGGCAGATCAATACAAAACCGCCTTTGAGGCGGCAAGGACCAACCAGACAGCGCTCTCCAGGCGCCTGCAAATGGATTTTATCAAAAATCATCCTGGCAGCATCGCTGCTGCCTGGGAACTCCTTCATTATGTCGCCGATAAAACCCTTGCGGAGAGTGAAAATTTGTTCAATGGCTTTTCAGAAAAAGTCCGCCAGTCAGCCCAGGGGAAAGAGCTAGCTGCGAGGATCGCTACACTGAGCAGAGTGGAAGTGGGCAAACAGGCACCGGGGTTTCAGCAGGCTGATACCGCTGGCAGTGCCGTACAGCTTTCAGATTACAAAGGCAAATATGTCTTACTGGAATTTTGGGCCAGCTGGTGCAGCCCCTGCAGGGCAGAAAGCCCGAATGTCCTAAGGGCTTATAATCTGTATCATGATAAAGGCTTTACCGTACTGTCTGTCAGCCTGGATAACGATAAGGATAAATGGCTGCAGGCCATCCATAAAGACGGACTTGTCTGGCAGCAGGTCTCCGATTTACAGGGATGGAAAAACGCAGTTGCCACTTTATACGGGATTCATGCCGTGCCCGCCAATTTTCTGATCGACCCCACCGGAAAAATAGTGGCCCAAGACCTGAGAGGAGAGGCGTTGCAGGAAAAATTAGCTACGCTATTTTAACGGGGGACAGTTTTGTAAATTGAAATTAATGTTTACTCAGACAGGCGTGCTTATAAAACAGGCACGCCTGTCTGGTTAGGGGCTGCCATGCATGTAACCTGAGCGTTTGCCATTACGCTAATCCTCAATACTAACAATCATTGGTAATACGTCAAAGAATCAATACCTTTGGAGCCTGCAAGGCAAAGATCAGGTACCGTAAATTTATAATAGCCGGCCTGGACGGAACTTTAACGGGCCGACTGTCAGCCCGGCATTTACGCCCTCAGAAGGTTGAACAGCTACTGCGGACCGGCCGCGAAGGGCATAATGCGGGTTCAGGATGCATATCCACTGTCATGCAATCAAATAAAGTAATAAAACGATAAAAAGATTTTATGCAAGATTGGAAAACATATCAGGAGACCAACAGGCAAAGGTTTCTTGATGAATTACTGGAATTATTGCGCATCCCCAGTATAAGCGCAAAACCGGAAAACAAGGCGGATATGGTCAAGTGCGCTGAAATGGTGAAATCCCGTTTGCAGGAGGCCGGCGCGGCTAAGGTAGAAATATATCCGACCAAGGGCCATCCGGTCGTCTATGGGGAACTGGTGACGGATCCCGGTAAGCCCACAGTCCTCGTTTACGGCCACTATGACGTACAGCCGGTAGAGCCGCTTGAACTATGGCACAGTGGTCCCTTTGAACCGGTCATTAAGGAGGGTAAAATTTTTGCCCGGGGATCTGCAGATGATAAAGGGCAATTTTATATGCATGTCAAGGCCCTGGAAACTATGGTGAAAACAAATTCAGTGCCGCTTAATATTAAATTTCTGATTGAAGGAGAGGAAGAGGTTGGTTCAGAAAACCTGGGCCTTTTCATGGAATCCCATAAAGAACTCCTGAAAGCGGATGTTGTCCTGATCTCTGATACTGCAATGATCAGCCTGGATACCCCCAGCCTGGATACAGGTGTTCGGGGCCTGAGTTATATTGAAGTAGAATTAACCGGACCTGACAGGGACCTGCATAGTGGCGTTTATGGCGGTGCAGTGGCCAATCCTATTACCATCCTTGCGCAAATGATCGCCTCTTTGCATGATGAAAATAACCATATAACCATTCCCGGTTTTTATGATGATGTAAAAGAGCTTTCCGCTGAAGAGCGTGCGAGGATCAATCAGGCGCCTTTTAATGAAGCGGATTATAAAAAGGAACAGGGTGTTAAGGAACTCTGGGGTGAAAAAGGATATACCACCTTGGAAAGGACAGGCATCCGGCCCACATTGGAACTCAACGGTATTTGGGGCGGTTATATGGGCGAAGGCTCTAAAACAGTCTTGCCCAGCAAGGCGCATGCGAAAATCAGTTGCCGTTTAGTGCCTGGGCAGGATCACCATAAGATCACTGAACTACTCATTCAACACCTGGAAAAGATCACCCCGGCCTTCGTAACCCTTAAAACCATCATCCATCATGGCGGCAACCCTTACGTTACGCCTATTGACAGTATTGAATACAAGGCCGCGGAAAAAGCCATCGAAGCTACTTTTGACAAAAAGCCGATTCCTGTCAGGGGCGGTGGAAGTATCCCGATCACCACTTTATTTGAATCTATCCTTAACTGTAAAACCATCTTTATGGGATTCGGATTGGACAGCGACAACCTGCATAGCCCGAATGAAAAATATAATCTGGAAAACTATTATAAAGGCATCGAAACGATCCCTTATTTTCATAAGTTTTACGCAGAACTGAAAAAATAAACCGGGTATATCAGCACAACTTCGGACTGCCCGCTTTAAATTAATTGGAATTTAAAGCAGGCTGTCCGATTTTTGTTTTATAAACAGGGTTAAAAACAGGCAAGCTGATGGACGAAAAATTACGAATCGATAAATATTTATGGGCAATCCGGCTTTTTAAAACAAGAAGCCAGGCAGCTGACGGCTGTGACAAGGGGAAAGTAAAATTACACGGCCAAAACGTAAAGGCAGCCAAAGCCGTTAATATCGGAGATATATATGAAGTCAAAACTGAAGCACGCAAATGGGTTATTGAGGTAACCGGCCTACTGCCAAAACGGGTAGCCTATAGCGAGGCTATCAAATTTTATAAAGACATTACGCCGCCCGAAGCGTTGGACCAGGTTACCTTCCAGGCGCCCAGTTTCCATACGGGAAAAAGGCTCAGTAAGGTAGGCAGGCCCACCAAGAGGGACAGGCGGGATATCGACCATTTTTTGGACGGGCCACCTGAAGCGTAAAGGCCTTTAATTATTAATTCACTGTTATCTAGCTGATTGCCTTAAGTTATAAAACAGTAATACCTGAATATCGAGCAGAATAGGGGCACCCGTTGCCAGTTTTAAACATTAAAAATATGCGTGAGCAGTTCAAAAGGAAGGCTTTTAAATGGTTGGATATTTACCGTTATATGTGGAGTTTCATAAGGGGTATTTCTATGCCTGCATTTGTCCTTTGCCTGCTCTTGACGGCTTGTCTGCCCGCAAGGGCACAACTAAGCCAAAAAGGTCCCTTTGAAATCACGGCTTTAACGGATAGTGTCTTTCTTTTTACAAGTTACGGGTCATTTAATGGTAAATTCTATCCTGCCAATGGCCTTTTTGCTTTAACGCCCAAAGGAGCGGTCATTATTGACGGCCCCTGGGATCCTGAGGACCGTCAACCTCTTCTTGACAGTATCCGGCTCCGCTTCCACCAAAAAGTTATTTTTGTAATGGCGACGCATTTTCATGAGGACCGCTCCGGCGCCTTAAAGCAGTATGGCCGGCTGGGCATTCCTACCTTTGCCACTAAAATGACAGATTCTTTATGCCGGTTGCATCATGAGCCCAGGCCTCATTATTTAATGGCCCCCGATACGACCTTTCATTTTGGTGATTTTACCCTGCAGACCTATTATCCGGGACCCGGACATGCGCCCGATAATATTGTTGTCTGGTTGCCCAAATCAAGAATTTTATATGGAGGCTGTTTTTTAAAAAGTGTCAAAGATGACAATCTTGGCAATCTTAGTGATGCGAGCGTGGATGTCTGGGCACAAAATGCAGCCAGGCTTAAAAAGAAGTTTCGACACCCGAGTTATATTATCGTCGGGCATGGTTACTGGCGCAGCCTGAAAGCCATTGACCACACCATTGAACTGGTCAGGCGATATAACAGTAAGGACAATCAACAGGGGAGGTAACAAAAATCCTGCTAAAAACAAAGGAATTTAAGCACCTCATTCATTTCCAAAACGAAAAATTATAAATAATATATGGCCCCATTTAAGATCATGACGCAGCTGACAAAAAAGGAATATTGCAAGTTGTTCCTGCGATTAAGTTATCGTCAGCGCCTTTATCAAATCATTACCATGATGGGGGTGCTGCTTTTGATATTGTCCATCGTGCGTTTTTTTATAAAAAGTATGCTTTCAGAGAATGTGCAGTTCTTTTTATTTGCTTTTAGCATCTATGGACTGGTGCTGTTCCCGATTCTGATCTGGATACGGGCCAAAAAGATCTATAATACCAACCGGGGACTGCAAGGCCCCATTGAATATAGTTTTAATGACCAGGGGCTGACACTGGATGCCAGTGGTAACCGCTCTAGTTTTGGCTGGGGCGATTTTGGCAAAACGGAACAGACAAAAGATTATCTGCTGCTCTTTGGCTATAACAGGGCAGCCTATTTTCTAAAGTTAAAAGACCTGCAACCTGATCAGGTACAATATATTGAACAAAAGGTCGCCGCCCAGACCCCGGTTATAGAAGGTAAAAATAAAAGTAAAGAGAAAAATTAAAAGCGGGGCCGCGGCCTCCTTTGATTAAATAAACTTGATCATGCATATTGACGTAATTACCGTTCAGCCAGACTTATTAGAGAGTCCTCTTTCCCATAGCATTATGAAAAGAGCGCAGGAGAAAGGGCTGCTGACGGTCCGGCTGCATAATTTGCGTAAATGGGCCTTAAATAAATATGGCCAGGTGGATGATTATCAGTTTGGCGGTGGCGCCGGAATGGTAATGATGTGCGAGCCGCTGGTGGCGGCAATTGAAGAACTTGAAAAAGAGCTCAGCTTTGATGAAATCATCTATATGACGCCCGATGGTGACAGGTTTAACCAGAAGGCGGCCAATGGGTTATCTTTAAAGGGAAACTTATTAATCATCTGTGGCCATTACAAAGGGATTGATGAAAGGATCCGGGAGCATTATGTTACCCGGGAGATCTCTATAGGGGATTATGTGTTGAGCGGCGGGGAGCTGGCAGCCGCCGTTGTCATTGATGCAATTGGCAGACTGCTGCCTGGCGTCCTGGGAGATGAGACTTCGGCATTAACGGATTCATTTCAGGATGATTTGCTGGCACCTCCGGTATATACCCGTCCCGCTGAATTTAAAGGCTGGCCGGTACCTGAAGTGCTGTTAAGCGGTAATCCCAAATTAATTGATGAATGGCGGTATAACCAGGCCCTTGAAAGAACAAGACAGCGCCGCCCGGATCTGCTGGATGAATCCTAATTTAGTTTGATTTTTAATGGCAACGGACAAGTAAACGGCGTAGTAATCTTATGACAATCATTTTTTGTATGAATCTTTTAAATTGCCTCTTTACCGGATGAGAGAGGGGGGCCGCATAAAGCGATTTTTGCTTTTGGCAGGATATTGGCGTTAATTTTACGACTCGCATTTACCCCTTTTTATATTTAAAAATGAATGACCATGCATATGAATCAAAAGCAAAATAGATTCCCGCGCTTGAAGTCGCGCCTTGGGCAACTCAGCTTCTTCTGTATGTTGTTGTTGGCTATCGGCCTGTCGGCCACTGCGCAATCAGGCGCCAAAAACTGGACAGAACCAGTGAGCGGTATACAGATCCGGCCGATCTATCATGCCAGCCTGGAAATCAGGGCCGCAGGCAAAACTGTGCTGGTGGATCCGAGTTTTGATCCCAAACTGCTTGCAAGTGTCCAGGCACCGGATTTAATCCTGCTCACCGGTATTCACGGTGACCATATGAACCCAGAAATACTCAGCGCGCTGCTTAAAAAATATGGCGAATTGCCCATCATTGCCCCCAAGGCGGTGGCAGAAGAACTGCCGGCTGCCATCCGTAAAAACGTACAGGTGCTTGGTAACGGACAGACAACCCGCTGGAAATCTTACCAGATTGAAGCGGTACCTATGTATAACCTGGCAGATGCCAGGCAAATGTATCATCCCAAAGGCAGGGGCAATGGCTACGTGCTGACTGTCAATGAGAAAAGAATTTATTTGAGCGGTGATACAGAGGCAACACCCGAGCTGAGGCGTCTGAAAAATATTGACCTGGCCTTTGTCTGTATGAATCTTCCCTACACGATGGATGTAGATCAGGCCGCCTCAGGCGTACTGGATTTTCAGCCGAAGGTGGTGATTCCCTATCATTACCGAGGCGATAAGGGCCTGTCTGATTTGAAAAAATTTAAGCAGCTCGTGGATAATGGACATAAGGATATCAAAGTTGAGCTGCTGGATTTTTATCCGCAATAGCCTTCGGTCAAAATAAAGGATTTCTGCTGGCGGGCACGGCTGCCCCGTTTTAATCGGTACCATTAAAATAATATTCATGCATACCCTACACGCAAATCTGGTCAATGCCTTTAAAAAGGGAATTTATCCGGTGACCCTGGAGTTCGATAAACGCATCATGAAAGTGGAGAAAAATGGTGATAAAGAGGATCCGTCCTTGCCTTATCTCATGCCAGGATTTATTGATGCGCATGTCCATATTGAAAGCAGTATGTTGATCCCTAGTGAGTTTGCACGTATCGCCGTTACACATGGCACGGTAGCCACTATCAGCGATCCTCATGAAATTGCCAATGTTTGCGGCGTGGAAGGGGTGTATTATATGATTGAAAATGGCAAAAAAGTACCCTTTAAATTTAATTTCGGGGCACCCAGCTGCGTACCTGCCACGACTTTTGAAACAGCAGGTGCCACGATTGACAGCCATGCCATTAAAGAGTTGCTCATGTCAGACGATATCAAATACCTGGCAGAGATGATGAACTTTCCGGGTGTATTACAGGATGATCCGGAGGTCATGCGCAAAATACGGCATGCCAAAACGATGCAAAAGCCGGTGGATGGACATGCACCGGGCCTGAAAGGAGAGGAGGCGGTCCGGTATATCCGGGCGGGTATCTCCACGGACCACGAATGTTATACCAGGGAAGAAGCCCTGGATAAATTAAAGGGAGGCATGAAGATCCTCATCAGGGAAGGCAGTGCTGCCAAAAATTTTGAAGCCCTGATTGACCTGTTAAATGACCATGAGGATGAAATCATGTTCTGCAGCGATGATAAGCATCCGGATAGCCTGGTAGAAGGACATATTAATCTGCTGAGTAAAAGAGCAGCGGCAAAAGGAATCGATATTTTTAAAATTATCAAGGCAGCCTGCATCAATCCTGTTTTTCATTATAAACTTAATGTGGGGCTACTAAGGGTCAATGAACCCGCCGACTTTATCCTGGTGGAGGACCTGGTTCATTTTAAAGTGCTGAAAACATTTATAGATGGCAATCTGGTTGCAGAAAACGGGCAAAGCAAAATTGCTCCTGTTTCTGAAAAGGTATTGAACAATTTCTCCGCTAAAGAAATAAAACTGAAAGATTTACGTTTAGAAAAAGAGCCACATTTATTAAATGATAAGGGAGAATTGCCGGTCATTGAAGCGTACGACGGACAATTAATTACCGGCAGGTTTGACTGGGCTCCCAAAGAAAAAGAGGATGCCTGGGTGGCGGATCCTGAAGCGGATATTTTAAAAATTGTCGTCGTCAACCGTTACCAGGACGCTAAACCGGCTATTGGTTTTATCCGTGGGTTTGGCTTTAAAGCCGGCGCGATCGCTTCAACGGTTGCCCATGATAGCCATAATATTGTCGCTGTGGGTGTTTCGGACCTGGACCTTTTGGGAGCGATCAATCAGCTTATCAGGGAAAAAGGAGGCATAAGCCTGATGAACGCAGAAGCGTCTGCCATTTTACCTTTACCGGTAGCAGGGCTTATGAGCAATAAAGATGGGTATGAAGTCGCTAAAAATTATGCAGCCATGGATAATATGGCAAAAAAATTGCAGAGTAGTTTGTCCGCGCCTTATATGACGCTGAGTTTTATGGCACTTTTAGTAATACCGGCATTGAAACTCAGTGACAAAGGCCTTTTTGACGGGGAGCAGTTCAAATTTGTAAACCATTAACCAAGCCCAAATAAACTGAAGGCGCTTGGTTATACGCATAAAAATAGAAAAGTTAAAGTATGAGCAAATACATGGGTTATTGGATGGGTCTGATGCTTTTATGCGCAGGTGCCCTGCAAGCACAAACAGGTGTTCGTTTACGAAAGATTGTCAAGCATAAAAGTCAGCATCTGTATGGTTTACCAATATCAATGGTGAAAGTACCTACCGGCACCTTCGTCCAGGGTGCAGAAAATGATCAGGATACCAATAATATTGCCAGTAACGAAAACAGGCACCCCGTTTTAATCAGTTCCTTTTATATCAGTACGACAGAAACCACCAATGCACAGTATAAAGAATTTGTGAACTGGGTTCGTGATTCGCTTGCAGCGCTCGACCTCGGCGGTGAGTATCTGAATATCAAGGACGGCGATACCAGTATTAACTGGAAAAATGCGGAAAGAATTAATTACCAGGATCCGGCAGTCATCACCAAACTGACCAATTTATTACTGGATCCGGCCAAGAGCCTTTCTCATAAACCGCAGATCGATCCGGCCAAACTGGTTTATGAAATGAAGGGATTTGACTATCAGGAAGCGGCAAAAATCGAAAACAAGGGCCGCAGTCCCAAAGATTTTGTTTATCACTATACTGTTCAGGTCTATCCTGATACACTCGTATGGATGCGTGATTTTGGCTATTCTAATAATGAGCAAATGGCGACCAGCTACTTTGCCAGTGATAAATACAAGAATTTTCCGGTGGTAGGCGTCAACTGGATGCAGGCTACCGCATATTGCGACTGGTTTACCAAGCAAAGGATCAACAGGGACCAAAGAGAACATAAAATGGCCATTGGTGGCCAGTGCCGCCTGCCAACAGAAGCAGAGTGGGCCTATGCCGCCAGTCTGAATGACAAAGACCTCAATAAAAGCCGTAATAGCCAGGAGGCCGATCAGGCAGATAAACCGGAAAAACAAAAAAGGCGCCGTGGTAAAAATAACGATGAAGAAGCCGTGTCTGCACAGGGCAATAAACTTTTTCCCGAAAAGGTAATAGAGGGGAAGCATGGAAAAATAGGCATATATAATCTGGCAGATAACGTTTCCGAATGGACAAATACTTCTTATTATGCCGGCGGGGCGAATTTTGAAAACCGGTTCAATCCCGATATTCAATGGGGCACTATTGATTCTCAGAGTAAAAGTAAACGCAGAAAAGTTGTTCGCGGCGGAAGCTGGAAGGATACACCGCAGTTTACTACCGTCTCTAACCGTTTCTTTGAAGACCTGGGGACCGCACACTCTTACATTGGATTCCGTGTGGTGGTGAACCTTCCGGAATAACTTAACGCACTCTCACAGCACCTTGCGACATCAGCGGGTGCTGTTTATGAAAATACATATATAATCATTTAAAATAAATACTCCTGATTATGGCAGTAGAAAAAGTAAGGCCAATTGATCGTTTCTTAGAGATCGTTTATTCTTTTGCCGCAGTGCCGGTATTATTAGGTGCCCTGTTTAAAATTACCCATACGGCACCCTTTGGATCCGCCAACGGCTGGCTGAATTTTGGTCTGTATACAGAAGCTTTTGTGTTTATGAGTTTTGGCCTGCTCTATATTTTTGCACCGCCAAAGGCCGTCGATGAAATGGGTATACCCATCGGGGACGATGTAAAATTAGGCCGGTCAGGCGTTGCTGCACCGCAGCCTTCTGCACTGGCTGCCGTCGATAATATGCTGAAAGATGCTGATATAACACCAGACTCCATGAACCGGTTAAGCGACGGGTTTAAAAATCTGGAAGCCAGCATCCAGAGAATCAGCACAGCCAGTAATTCCATGGCCAATACAGAAGAATATATGCAGAAGTTGCAGGAAGCGACTGCTTCTTTGAATTCTATGAATAGTTTCTATGCGAAACTGGCAGAGACCTCCCAGGCACTGGTCACCAGCGCTGATGATGCGAAGCGGACACAGGCACAGATCGGACAACTAGCCGAGAACCTGGCCAGGCTCAATCAGGTCTATGGGGGTATGCTCTCAGCCATGCAGGGACAAAAATAAAAGCAGGTGCTGGTTTGCTATTGCTCCATCGTGGCATTTTATCAAGTACTTACCATGCAATAAAAGTCAGGTGATATTTGCCGGGAAAAGACAGGACATAGCGAAGGCCCATTTGTGTGTTAAGCTGAGGGATCAGCATAGTGATTGGGTAAATTGATTATTTGAAAAATGGACGAAAATGGAGCGCCGGATGGACGGCTCAATTGATCCATTATCCCTGATCCCTTACAGAATATAAATTATCAGTAGCTAAAAATCAGAAAAAAATTATGGCAATACCTAGGGAGCCGCGGCAGAAAATGATCAACCTGATGTATTTGGTGTTGACTGCCCTTTTGGCGCTGAATGTATCGTCCGAAATATTGAATGCCTTTCGTACTGTGAACAACAGCCTGGAAAACTCTATTCAAACCATTGATCAGAAAAATCAGACTTTGTTCAGCTCGCTGGAAGAGAAGCTGAAAAATCCTACCTCCGAAAAACTGGCGGCTATTTGGGCGCCTAAAGCCCAGCAGGCTAAAACCTTATCGGACGGGATGTATGCATATATCGACGCGGTTAAGGAGCGGTTGAAAAGAGCATCGGGCTATAACCCTGCCAAAGGTGATACAACCTATAGTGAGGACGACCTGGATGTGCCCACCAATATTTTGGATGACGGCAAAGTGGGAGACACCTTGTATCAGAAACTCGCAGCATACAAAAAGAACATGCTGGCCATTGACCCTGAAATCAATGCGCAATTTAAAAATACCTTGCCCATTGATCTTTCCATGCCAGTGGTGCGCGAAAAAAGTAACAGGACGTGGGCGGCCGCTTATTTTAGGATGACACCGACGATCGCAGCCCTTACTATTTTGACGAAATTTCAAAATGATGTCAAAAATGCGGAAGCGCAGGTGGTACTTTTCTGCCATAATAAAATCGGACAGGTACAGGTCGTGTATGATGAATTCCAGGCGCTGGCGTCTGCCAACACGCAATATTTACTGCCGGGGCAGGATTTTACCATCTCTGCCGGGGTGGGTGCCTTTAGTAAAAGTGCGCGCCCTACGGTGACTATTGACGGGCAACAGGTGCCGCTCAATGCAAACGGCATGGCGGAATATAAAACGACAGCCGGAAGCCCGGGGACTTATACCAAGAAGGTCAATATATCCTTTTTGAAACCAGACGGTTCAACGGCTACCCTAACCAAAGATATTCAATATACGGTGGGCTCGCCAACAGGCATCACGGTAAGTGCGGACGCGGTTAAAGTGCTCTATATCGGACTGGATAACCCGATCTCCGTTGGTGGCGGTAACGGCCGTGGAGCAGAAAATATGCATGTTTCGATGGATCAGGGATCCATCGTATCAAAAGGACATGGCAAGTTTATTGCACGTCCTTCCAAACCGGGAGAAGCGCATTTGCATGTAACCGATGGCAAATCCAGTGAAAACTTTGTCTTCCGTGTTAAGACGGTGCCGACACCTACGGCAATGGTAGGTGCCAGCAAAGGAGGCAGAATGTCTGTCAATGCCTTTAAGGCACAGGCCGGCGTCCGGGCTGAATTGGAAAATTTTGTATTTGAAGGCGTAAAATTCACGGTAACCAGCTTTACCATGACTTTTGCCGGTGCAGGCTATCCTGAGTTTATGCATAAGTCCGTTAACGGCAACACATTTGGTGCTGCCAGGTCCTTAATTGAAAGGGCAAAGCCCGGTAGTACGATTACCATTGATGAAATCAGGGCTAAAGGTCCAGGCGGTTCAAGGACCCTGGCGCCGATCGCCTTTAATCTGTATTAAATAGAAATTATATAAAGAGGGGAATATTCTAATGAGAAAGCTAATTTTATTATTGATATGCGGGATGACATTAGGCACGTATGCGCAGGCGCAATCTGCCTATGATACACCGCCTGTGAAAAAAAGGACCACTGTACCGCCCAGCGATACGACAGAACTTCCGGATAACAGCGGTTACAACGGCGGTGTTACCAGTGACACCAGCGGGTTATTACAGAACCTGCCAATTGAAGTGATTAAAGACTCTTCAGGCAACGAACTGATCAATGGGGTTAAACCTTCCATGAGAAGGGATAATATCCTGGCGGATAATGCCGGAGACAGTACGGCAACGCCGCTGCCTTATACGCCGTTGTATTCAACGGATGCCCTATATAGAGTAAGGGTATGGCGCGTTATTGATGCCAGGGACCGGGCTAACCTGCCTTATTTTTATAATTCTTCCATTGATGGAGAGAACACCACAAGGCTGATCAATGTTATGATCGATGCGATTAAAAACGATAGTGTGCAGGCCTTCAGCCCGATTGATGACCGGTTTACGACACCCATTAGTTTTGATGAAGCAATGGCCGCCTTTGGCGGAGGGACCGATACCTCAGCCTCCTATGATCTGGATGGTAACATTGTCGGCTATCAGGTACGCCAAAAAGAAATCTCGGCGGATTCGATTTATAAATACAGGATAAAGGAAGAGTGGGTATTTAATAAACGCGACGGAAAGACTTATGTAAGGATACTGGGCATTGCCCCTTTGATCAACTACACCATGTCTACCGGTGAAGTAATGGATAACAGTGAACACGCAGCCTTCTGGATTTATTACCCTGACCTGCGTACCAAACTGGTCAGGACATTAATCCCCAATCCGCTGAATGGCGGTGGGCGGCTGAGCTGGGAACAGGTTTTTGAAAACCGTTTGTTTAAAAGTACCATTATCAAATCATCGCTGGATGCCGCCAACGGCTTTACTAAATGGCCGCTTACCGCTTCCCAGGCAAGTCAGATTCAAAATGAACTTAATAACCTAAGTAAACATATGTGGGAGCAGCCTTCCGCAGCAAATAAATAAAGAACCTATCTATTATGAAAAACAAATTGATATTGTCACTACTGGTCGCTTTAATGGGAACGGCAGTGGGCGCTTCTGCGCAAGTGTTGGATTTTGGGCAACGAAGCCAGATCGGTGTGAGTGTGGGCATGATGAACTACAGCGGATTCATGAATAAAACGGCCTTCACCTTTAAGGAAAGCCATCCGAGCTTTGAAGCTTTCTACCGCTATGATGTGGTAAAGAATTTTAATGTGCGGGCTACGTTTACCTATGGCAGTCTCTCTAAGGATAATGGAGAAGAATTGATTGACGGTACGAACAGGTCCGGCCAGTTCAAAACAAATATCTTTGAAGTGTCTGTATTGCCAGAATATAATTTTCTGGATCTGACGACCCATAAGGTTTCTCCCTATATATTTCTCGGGGGTGGTTTTTATACCCTGGGCGGTTATCAGCGAAATGGCGCAGATTATGATAAGCCCCATAATAATGGGTTTAACTTCAGGGGAGGGATTGGTGTGAGATATCTGGTGAATCCCAATATCCAGGTATTTGCTGAAGGTAGCCGCAGTGAGTTCTCTCATAGCATAGATTTCTATGAAAGCTCTAATAGCCCCAGCCGGTATTATACCATTCAGCTAGGTGCTGCTTTCAGGCTGAGTAAACTTCGACTGGAAGAGCTCTGGTAATGGCATAATTAGA
>Ga0164242_10003849_pt1 | contig 16972 bp, 13 predicted proteins | sample OricomgcompostMG_FD_108783 | JGI IMG/M metagenome (GOLD analysis project Ga0164242, IMG submission 108783) | Miracle-Growth compost microbial communities from Emeryville, California, USA - Original compost - Miracle growth compost (MG) ...
GTGGCGCGGGTGATCGACGTCGGCGAGATCCGGGCCGTGGTGTCGGCCACCGGCCCGGCCGCGCCGCTGACCTACGTGGTGGCCTCGGCGCTCGCCGGCGCGTTGTTCGTGCCGGGCTCGATACTGGCCGCCGGCAGTGGGCTGCTGTTCGGTCCGCTGCTGGGCGTCTTCGTGACGCTGGGCGCGACGGTGGGCACCGCGACCGCCGCGAGTTTCGTCGGCCGGCGGGCCGGCCGCGACAGCGCCCGGGCGCTGCTGGGCCCGGCGCGGGCCGATCGCGTCGACGCCCTGATCGGGCGCGGCGGCCTGTGGGCGGTCGTCGGGCAGCGCTTCGTCCCCGGCATCTCGGATGCGCTGGCCTCCTACGCCTTCGGGGCGTTCGGAGTTCCGTTGTGGCAGATGGCCGTTGGCGCGTTCATCGGTTCGGCCCCGCGCGCCTTCGCCTACACCGCGCTGGGTGCATCGATCGGGAATCGGTCCTCGCTGCTGGCTTATGCCGCGGTCGCGGTGTGGTGCGTGAGCGCGATCGTCGGCGCGTTCGCCGCGCATCGCGGCTACCGACAGTGGCGCGACCGACCCAGGGACGAGGGCGCCTGACCGGCGTTGTCAGCGGGCCTGTCCCAGCATCGTCTTCCACCCCTCGTCGCCGATGGTCGCCGAATTGGCCACCGAATACACCACCCCGTCGGGGCCCACCACCGTGCCGCTGCGCACGTCGTAGAGCGCGCTGGGGGTGTACGTGCACGGGTTGGGCTGCTGCCCGTTGCACACCACGGTGCCCGATCCCGGCCGCTGCAGCGGGTCGCTGATCGGCGGTGGGGTGCCCGGCAGCCGGTCGGCGGGCAGCGGATTGAGGCCGTTGTCGACCGAGGGTGCGGGGATCACCAGGCCCGGCTTCACCGGTTGGTCGCACCGCGCGCCCGGCGCCGGACAGGTCAGTATCTGGTCGGGGTCGCCGTACCAGGGGTTGGTGCCCTGCGGCACATAGGGCTCGGTGCTGCGGCACTCCCGCGGTGTGGCCGCCCGCTTGCCCGGCACGTCCACGCACGGGTAATTGCGGGCTCCCCGAACGACATTGGTGGCGTCCATCGGGATCTTGCAGTAGGTGCCGGCCGGCAGCGGCGCCGTGCTGGTGTCCGCCGGGGCGCGCCACTGCGATGCCGGCAGGAAACCGGTCAGGCAAGGCGGCGGCTGGTTGAGCGAGATGGCGCCGACGCCCAGTGCGGCCTGGCCCGGCGATTGCGCGGTCACCGACTGGGCGATCGCGCCGGACTGCGGCAGGAACACCAACGCCTGCTCGACGCCGTTGTGATAGCGCTTGAGCATGTCGATCACGACCTCGAGATTGGCCAGCGTCTGCGGCAGCGACTCCCGCACACCGCCGAACGTGGCCCGCACCTGCTCGGCCGTCGGCGCCGCGTTGGCCAGGATGCTGCGCAGCGCCGGGTCCTGCCGCGCGGTCTGGGCGGCCAACGTGTTCAGGTTGGCGGCCCAACGCCCAAGCGTGTCAGCGGAATCGGCCTGGCTGTCGATGATCGGTGCCGAGCGCTCGACGATGTCGTCGACGTGGTCGATGCTGCCCCGGAAATCGTGGGCGATCGCCTGGGTGGCATCCACCAGGCGCCGCAGCGACGGCCCCAGGCCACCGACCGCCTGCGAGGTTTCGTAGAGCAGCGAGGCGATCTTGTCCCGCGGCAGCACCGCCAGTCCGCGGTTGGCGGCGTCCAGCGCGGGACCGATCTGGCTGGGCACCGTGCTTTTGTGGATGGTCTGCCCGTCGACCAGATACGGTTCGCGCCCGGCGGTCGAGACCAGGTCGACGTACTGCTCGCCCACCGCCGAGACCGAATGCACGTGGGCGGCGGCATCGGCCGGGATCCGGTAGCCGTCCTCGATGCTCATCGTCGCCCGCGCGCCACGCTCGGTCGGCTCGACGCCGGTGACCTTGCCGATGGTGATTCCCCGGTAGGTGACGTTGGCGGTCCGGTACAGGCCGCCGGATTGCGGCAATTCGGCGTACAGGGTGTAGCGGCCGATACCGGCCAGGCTCGGGATCCGCAGGTAGTACCAGCCGAGGACGACCACCGCGGCCACCGCCACCGCCGTCAACAGCACCAGCTGGGTTTTGATCATGCGGGGCAACATCTTTCATTCGCCCCTTTCCACCAGCGGTCCGCCCGGGGCGTCGTTCGGGTTGGGCGTGTAGCGGACGTCGGGGATCATCGTGGCGGGGTCGCGCCCCCAGGACTGCTCGAGCGCGCGCAGCGCGCCGGACAGGCCGGTGCCGGTGAGCATGGTGTTGTCGATGGTGGACAGCGTCAGGTCGAGGGCGGCCGAGACGTTGACGTAGTCGCCGCGGATCACCTGGGCGACGTCGTCGATGTTGAACGGGGCCGTCAGCCCCAGCTTCAACGCGCCGGCCACGAACGGGGCGGCCGGGACGAGCTGGCGCAACGGCCGTTGCAGCGACAGCAGGCTACGGTAGAGATTGGCCCGGGTGTCGGTGAGCGCCCGGTCGGCCGCGTCGCTGAATCGGCCCAGTGATTCGGTGGCGTCGGCGAAAAGTTCGCGGGTGTCGGCGAAATGCCGGATCAGCGGCGGCAGCTCGGTCAGCACCCGATCCAGGGTGTCCCTGCGGTTGGCGAACACGGTCAGCAGTTCGTTGCTCGAATCGATCGCCCGGGTCAGATCGTCGCGTTGTCGGCTCAGCTCGGTGACGAAAGTGTCCAGCCGGCCGAGGAATTCGCGGATCTGCCCGGCATGCCCGTCGAGGATGTTGAGCACCTCGGTCTGGATGGCGTCGAGGTTGGCGATGCCGCCGCCGTTGAGGATCACCGCGACGCTGGCCAGCGTCCGTTCGACGGTGGGATAGGCCGACGAGTTCTGCAGCAGGATGGTGTCGCCGCTCTTCAACCGTTGCACGGACGGGTTTTTCGGCGCGGCCAGCTCGACGTGCTGGGTGCCCAGCAGGCTGGTCTGGCCGATCTTCGCGGTGGCGTTGGCTGGTAGCCGCACGCCCGGATCGAGGTCCAACCTCAGCGTGGCGACCCAATCCTTGAGGGTGATGGCGCGTACCGTGCCGACCCACACGTCGGCCACCCGGACCCGGCTGTTGGTGTTGAGCGCCAACGTGTCGGGCATCTGCACGTAGATCGTCATGTGGTCGCCGCCGGTGCCGCGGCCGACCGGCAGCGGCACGTCGGCGATGCCCCGCCAGGTGCACGACGTCAACATCGCCGCCAGCGCGACCACCAGCGCGCGCCGCCCCGCGACGGCGACCCGGCGCATCACCGGCCCGGCCCCGGCGGTGTGGGCCGCGAAAACCACGGCGGTGACGGCGGATTCGACTCGTCGTAGGCGTTCGGCGGTCCGGCGGCGGTGACCCCCGGCGGCGGCGGCGCGGCGTCCGGGCCACCCATGAGCTCGGCCAGCGATTCGGGGGTGAGCATGCCGGCGGTGAACGGCTGGACGTCGATGCCCTGCATTCCCGGCGCGACCACCCAGCCCGGCTCGTGGTTGCCGTGGGAGAACGGGGTGTCGCGGGCGAAGATGCCCGGGACGGTGGTGTCCTTGTATCCGGGCGGCGGGCGCAGTCGCTCCTCGGAGTAAGCCACCTCCTTGGGCAGGGTGGCCGCCGAGTTGAACGGGTTCAGGCCGGCCGGTGGGTAATTGAACTTGATGGCGTCGAGAACCGGGGCCAGATACTGTGCGCACAGTTCGGCCGAGTCCTGGTAGCCCAGCCGGCTGCCGGCCTGAATGGCGCTGCACAGGAAGTGGATCGGGTTGGCGAAGTTGGGGAACACGAACAGGCCGACCAGCGAACTGTGCGCCGGCTGGTAGAGGTTGTTGAAGTTGCCGGCGAAGGTGGGCAGCACGTGCAGCGCGGTTTCCAGGCCGTCGCGCGGCTCGGGTTGCAGGATCGTGGTGGTCACGTCGGCGAGGTTGCCGACGTCGTGGGTCAGTGCGGATCCGTTGTCGTTCACGAACTTTCGGGCCGCGTCCAGCACCTGGTCGAGATGGGCGATGGTGTCGCTCACCTGGTGGTCGGATTGGGTGAACCAGTCGGTGAACTGGGCCAGGTTGTTGTTGAGCGCGACGAACTGTTGCTTGTGCTGGTACAGCGCGGTGACGAACCGGGCCAGGCTCTTGGTGATGGCGACGAAATCGCCGCGGCCCTCGTTGAGCGCGGTCAGCGCCTGCGACAGGCTGTTCAGGGTCTCGTTGACCTGTTTGCCCTTGCCGGACAGATTGTCGGCGGCCGATTCGATGATGTCACCGAACGGCCCCGCCGGCTGCTGGGGGGTGGGGCCGAGCTGGCGCAGGATGGCGTTGATGGAGTCCCGCAGCTGGTCCCACTCGACGGGCACCCGGGTGCGCTCGATCGGGATGACCGCGCCGTCGCGCAGCACCGGCCCGCCGGTGTAGGGCGGCGACAGCTGGATGGTGCGCGAGGCCACCAGGCTGGGGTTGAGGATCGACGCGGTCGCGTTCGCCGGGACACGGTATTTGTTGTTGTAGTGCAACGTGACTCGCATCTTGTCGCCGGCCGGCTCGATCTTGTCGATCGAACCCACCCGCACGCCCATGATCTGCACCCGGTCGCCGGGATACAGCGCCAGCGTCTCGGAGAAGTAGGCCACGACCGTGGTCGTGGTGAGCTTGCGGTACAGCTGGACGCCGGCGACGGCCGCGATGAAGACGAAGACCGCCGCCAGCGCCGCGATCACCAGCACCCGGGCGGACACCTTGGGCAGCCGCAGGTTTCGGATGTCGAAGATGGTGCTCATCGGGTGCTCCCCCCTGTCGCGTCGGGCGGGTTCTCGGTGCGCGCCCCCGGCGGGGCGTGCGCCGGCAGCGGCACCGGGGTGCCGGGGACGTCGGGCGGGGCCTCACCCGGGCGTCCCGCGCTCGGCACCCCGGGCGATGGCGGCGGCCCGTCCGGCGCCGGCGGCGACGTCTCGACATCCAGCGGGGCCGGGAAGCCGTCGGGGACCGGGCCGAACGGCCCCTGACCGGAAAGCGCGCACGGCAACGGGTTTCCCGGCCGCGGCGGGCTGTCGGCGGCCGGCGTGTACGAACACGGCGACCCGGGTGGGACGGCCGGCCCGGGATGGGCCGGGGTGCCCTCGGCCACCGGCGGGGCCGGCGGTGGCGCGCCGTTGGGCAACCGGGTGCCGTTGGGGTCGGGCCAGCGGAACGCCGGCAGCCCGGCGCTGCGCCAGAAGTTCTCCGGGTCGATGCCGCGTTTCTTGAACGCCGCGTCGACCCACGGCTGAAGTACTTGGTAGGGAAGCAGATTCGCCACGATCGCCTTGAAGAACGGGCCGGAGGCGACGGCTTCGGTCAGGGATGCGGTGTACCTGCTGACCAGGACGAGCACATCGGAGAGTTCCTTCTTGCGCTTGACCAGCTCGTCGCTGACGGTGCCCAGCTGCCGCAGCACCTGGTGCGCATCGGGGTTTTCCTTGATGAATCCCGACACCTGGGTGGACACCGCGGACACGTTGCTCAGCAGGGCGCTCAGCGCCTGGCTGCGCTGCCGGAACGCGGCGAGCAGGGTGTTGGCGTTGACCAGCAGGGCGTCGACCTGCCCGCTGCGGTCGCCGAGCACGCGCGTGATCTTGTCGGCGTTGGTCAGCAGTTGCTTGATCTGTTCGTCCCGGTTGCCGATGGTGCCGGAGAATCTGGCCACCCCGTCGAGGGCGGCCTTCAGGTGCGGCGCGGTCTGATCGAAGGTCTCCGACAACACGTTCAACGACCGCTTGACGACGTCAATGTTCCAGTCCGTGGCCGCCTTGGTGACGTCGACGAACGCGTCGTAGATCTGGTAGGGCGTGGTGGTCTGCCCGGACGGGATTATCCCGTTGGGCGGCAACGGATCCGCGCCGCGCGGCTGGATGGCCATGTTCTTGCGTCCCAGGAAGGTGTCGGTGCGGATCGCCGCCCGGCTCTGCGCGCCGATCGTCTTGCCGGGCATCGAGAAGCCGACCAGCACCCGGTCGCCGCGGATCACCAGCGAACTCACCAATCCCACGTTCACCCCGGCGATCTGCACCTTGTCGCCGACGTTGATACCGCCGGCGTCGGTGAATTGCGCGTAGTAGGTCGGCGTGGCGAACAGCATCGGCACGCTGGTAAAGCTTTGTCCCACACCGACAACCAGCACCGTCACCAGCGCGCCCATCAGGCCGACCCGGGTGCGGTTGAACTCGGTCAGCGTCCTCATTGCGGCGTGCACCTCCCGGTCGGCTGTCCGAAAAGCTTGATGGTGCGCACCGGACCGCCGGGCTGTAATCCGTTGACTTTGATCGAGATGTCACACAGGTAGAAGTTGTAGAAGTCGCCGTAGATGCCGCCGGCGCGGCCGATGACGCGGAACGCGCCCGGCAGTTTCTCCAGCACGTTGTCGGCGGTGGGCAGGTCGTTGATGAGCGCTTGCTGGATGCCCTCGAGGTGTCCGAGGGTGCCGTGCAATGACGGCCGGTCCTCGCCGAGCAGCCCGGCCACGGTTGCGGCCGCGTCGCTGATGTGTGCCGCGGCCGCGGCCAGCGGGTCGGCCCGGTTCTTCAATCCGGTGATCAGCAGTTCCAACTTGTCGACCGTTCGGTCGAACTCCTTCTCGTGCTTGACGGTGGTGGCCAGCACGGTGTTCAGGTTGTTGATCACCTCGCCGATCGCCTTGTCGCGGTCGGCCAGCGCGGCGGTCAGCGCCGCGGTCTGGTCGAGGATGTCGGTGATGGTGGCGCCCTGTCCCTGGAACACGGTGATGATGGACTGGGCGATGCTGTTGACCTTGTTCGGGTCCAAAGCCTGGAACAGCGGCCGGAATCCGCCGATCAGCGCGTCGAGATCCAACGCCGGCTGAGTGTGCTCGACGGGGATGCGGCCGCCCGGGGGCAGCCGGTGGCCGCTGGTGCCGCGCTTGAGTTCCAGATAGCGGTCGCCGATCAGGTTGAGGTAGCGGATCGACGCGGTGGTGCCCTGGTCCAGTGCCAGTGAGCGGTCCACGTTGAACTCCACCAACACCCGGCTGTCCTTGCCGGAAAGCGTCACGGCGGCGACCTTGCCCACCTCCACCCCGGAGGCGCGCACGAACTGCCCGGCCCGTAACCCGCCGGCGTCGGTGAACACCGCGGAGTAGCCGGTGGTCCGATCGAATCGGACCTGGCCGAACACGACGATGATCATCACTGTGAACATCGCCAGCACGGACCAGAAGACGACGAGTTTGACTGCGGTACCGGTGATTCTCATGGGTTGATCGTGTTCTCCCCGTACTGGCGGCCCCAGACGAATTCGGTGGCCAGCGGCTGACCGATCTCGAGGTGGTTGTAAGGAGCCAGGCTGGCGCCGGTGTCCATCACTAGATACGGCGCGGGCCACAGGTCCCGGGTGATCTTCTGCCAGCAGCCGGGCCGCCCGCCCGGGCCGCCGTGCGCGTTCACCCGCGGCAGGTTGTCCGGGTACACATAGGGATTCGGCGCGCCGACGATCGATCCGGCCGCCGCCAGCGAATAGCCGTTGCCGCCGGCCGCTTTGGCGACCTCAGGGGCGGCGTCGTGGAAATTGCGGATCATGCAGAACAGTTCGGGGCTGTAGGTGTCGAGCAGCTCGGCGGTGGGCACCAGGTCCGCGGCCCCGCGCGCCAGGTACGGTCCGCCGCGGGCGAAGATGTCCTCGCCCTCATGGCCCACGCCGACGGCCGCCAGCAGCGCGGCGTCCAGGTCGCCCTGTTGCCGGGTCAGCGTCCGCGCGGTGGTCACCGCGTTGGACAGGAAGTCCAACAGGTCGGGTGCGGCCTTGGTGTACGCGACGGCCAGGTCGGCCAGGCGGCGCACGTCGTAGCGGATCTGCGGCATTCGCGGATTCAGCTGCGCCAGAATCTGATTGCCGTTGACGATGGATTCGCCGAACTTGCCGCCCAGCCCGTCCAGCGCCTGCGCCAGCGCGGACAGCGTCGCGTTGAGCTCGATCGGGCTCACCTTCTCCGCGATCGAGGTGACCGTCTCGAACAGGGTGTTGAATTCGGTGGTCACCGACCGCGCGTCGATCACGTCGCGGGGCGAGATCCGCTGCCGCGACGGGTTTTCCGGGGCGCTCAACGACACGTACTTGTTGCCGAACAGCGTGGCCGCCTCGATGGTGGCCACCACGTTCGCCGGAATCAGATTTACATAGCGCGGATCCACATCCAGCACCAGTTTGGCCGCGGGGGCGCCGTCGCGCTCGATCTCCGAGATGTCGGCCACCCGGCCGATCGCGACGCCGTTGTAGGTGACCTTGGATCCCGTCTCCATCACCAGGCCGGCCCGGGTGGCGACCATGGTGAGCTTGGTCTTGGGGGTGAAGTCCCCGCGAAATTGCAGGTATACCAAGGCCAGAACCAGCGCACAGACCAGCAGCAGGAGCACCCCCTCGACGTACACCCAGGCGCGTCGGCCCCGCTGCGGCACCGGTGTCGCCATCGCGCTCACACCGTCAGGTTGAAGTTCGGGTCGACACCGTAGAGCGCCAACTGGGCGAGCAGGACCACCACCACCACAGAGACCAGGGAGAACCGCATCGATCGGCCCACCGCGTGCCCGACGCCGACCGGGCCGCCGCTGGCGGTGTAGCCGTAGTAGCAGTGGGTGATCATCACCACCACCGCGATGATGACGACCTCGAACACCGACCAGCCCACGTCCTCGGGGCGCAGGAAGGTGCGGAAGTAGTGCTCGTAGGTGCCGTTCGACTGGCCGTAGAACACCGTCGTGACGACCTGTCCGGACGTGAAGGCCATGTCCAGGGCCAGCGCGTACAGCGGCACGATCACCGCCAGCCCGCCCAGGATCCGGGTGGACACCAGGAACGAAATCGATTTGATGCCCATGACTTCCAGCGCGTCGATCTCCTCGCTGATCCGCATGGCGCCGAGCTGGGCGGTGGCGCCGGCGCCGACCGTGGCGGCCAGCGTGACCCCGGCGACGATCGGTGCGGCGATGCGGGTGTTGGCCAGCGCGGCGAAGAACCCGGTGAACGCCTCGACGCCGATGTTGCCCAGCGACGCGAAACCCTGGATGGCGATCAGCGAGCCGCCGGACAGGGTGACGAAGCCGATGATCGCCACGGTGCCGCCGACCACGGCCATCGCCCCGGTGCCCATGCCGATCTCGGCGACCAGGCGCAGTGTCTCGCGCCGGTAGTGGCGCAACGCCCAGCCGATCTGGCCGATGCTGATCCGGGCGAAGCGCGCGAAAATGCCTATCTGCCAAAGCCTTCGGACGGTTCCGCCGCCGTAGCGGTCGAGGTTGGCCGCGGTTCGCGGGTAGCGGGCCCGCAGGGCGCCGGGCGCGGAGATGGCCGCCATGTCAGCGGCCCGTCCCGAACCGCACGCCGATGGTGGTCAGCACCACGTTGACGGCGAACAGCGCGATCACACACAACACCAGCGTCTCGTTGACGGCGGTGCCCACCCCCTTGGGACCGCCCTTGGTGGTCAGCCCGCGATAGCAGCCGACCAGGCCGGCGATGGTCCCGAAGGTGGCCGACTTCACCACCGAGATCACCACCTCGGGCAGGCCGGTGATCAGGGTGAGGGTGCCGACGTAGGCGCCCGCCGAAATGTGTTGGATGAAAACGCCGAACACGAATCCGCCGACCAGGCCGATGGTGATCACCGCACCGTTGAGCAGGGTGGCGACGATGGTCGCGGCGACCACCCGGGGCACCACCAATCGGTGGATCGGGTCGATGCCCAGCACCTCCAGCGCGTCGATCTCCTCGCGGATGGTGCGCGCTCCCAGGTCGGCGCAGATGGCCGTGGAGCCGGCGCCGGCGATCACCAGCACCGTGGTCAGCGGGCCCAACTGCGTCACCGCGCCCAACGCCGCACCGGCGCCGGAGATGTCGGCGGCGCCGAACTCGGCCAGCAGGATGTTGAGGGTGAAGATGATCAGCACGGTGAGCGGGATCGCGACGGCGAGGGTGGGCAGCAGCGAGACGCTGGTGATGAACCAGCCCTGCTCGATGGTCTCCCGCCACTGGAAGGGCCGCCGGAACAACGCCTTGCCGGTCAGCACGCACGTCCTGAAGAAGCCGCCGACCGCGTCGATCCCGGGCTGAATCTGGCCCCGCAGGTAGTTCGCGATCACGGCTTGGCTGCTCATCGCCGCTCCAGCGCGCCGATCATGGTGGCGTTGGCGAGTTCGAGGACCTCGCGGGCGCCGCGGCCCGCCTCGTCCGCATCGCCGGCGCAGATCGCCTGGGCCAGTGCACGATACGCGTCGGTGCGGTTGATCTCGCGGGAATCGCGGCGGCCAGCACACCCAGAGCTCGCTCGTAGGCCGCGCGGAAAGGGTTGTACATCAGCCGGAATACGATCGAGCCGGAGCTGTCGACCATGTGATCCCAGAACTCGAGAGTGCCGCGATGCCACTCGACCGCGCTGCGCGAGGCCTCCAGCCGGCGCAGCGAATCGTCGAGCAGCGCAGCCAGTTCCGGGCCGTGCTGTTCGGCGGCCAGTTCCGCGACCTTCGGACCGATCCGCAGCCGCGTCTCCAGAATGCTGCGGAACACCCCCGCGTCGAGTTCGCCGTCGCGAAACACCAACTGCGGCAACAGGTCAAGACCGGCGTGCCGCCGGAAGTCGCGCACCGTCGTGACGCCGCCGTGGCGCACCTCGACGAGGCTGGCCGCCGACAGCCGCTTGAGCGCCTCGCGGACGGCGGGGCGCGACACCCCGAAGACCTCCGCCAGCCGGCGCTCGCTGGGCAACGCCGAACCCGCTGGCAGCTCACCGCTGAGCACGTCGGTGGCGATCTGGTCGAAAACCGCTTCGGGCACCGATCGGCGAATCACCGGCTGCAGCGCCATGCGGCCAGTGTGGCGGGCCGACGGCCAGTCAGGTGGTCAGACCACCGGCGTGTCGCGCATCTTTCCGCGACTCACCCAACCCGCCGGCAAGCGCGCGATACCAATTATTGGTATCGCGAGCGTTGTGGGTAAAAACACGTCTTTCAGCCTCGACGAGCACTACAGCGCCTTTATCGAGAGCGAGGTCGCCTCGGGACGCTACCGGTCGGCCAGTGACGTCGTGCGCTCCGCGCTACGGCTGCTCGAGGATCGCGAAACCCAGCTACGGGCGCTGCGCGAAGCTCTCGAAGCCGGCGAACGCAGCGGCACCTCGACGCCGTTCGACTTCGACACGTTCCTCGACCGTAAGCGGACCGAAGCTTCGGACGGCCGTTGAGCAGCCGATACCTTCTCTCGCCGCCGGGTAACATCCTCTTCTACCGGGTGACTGCTTTCTGTGCCGGCATCGTGCGGCGTTAGGTTCGACACCATGGCGCAACGGATCCTGGTGATCGGAGCCGGCATTGCGGGCCTGGCGACGGCGGTGGCGATGCAGCGGCGCGGATACGCAGTCACCGTCGTCAAGGAGCGCACCGACACGTCCTCGGGCGCCGGGATCAGCATCTGGCCCAACGCGCTGGCCGCGTTGGACCGCATCGGCGTCGGCCAGGCTGTCCGCGATGCCGGCGGCCGCATCACGGCGGGCGCGTTGCGTTGGCGAGACGGCTCGTGGCTGCGTCGGCCGGCTTTCACCCTGCCGAAAGGCTAGGCCTTCTGGTCTACCGCCGCTGCGCGGCGACGAACAGGTTCCCCGGCACGAAGTCGCGGACCTCGGCCGGCGCCGGCCGCCCGTAGCCGGCCATCAGCTCGTCCGACGGCGTCACGCGCACGTCCCAGCCGTGCCGGCCGAACCACTCACCGACGTCCTCGCGTTCCTCGAAGTACCACAGCTCATCGGTCCTGGGCACCGCCCGATCCGGATCGATCCGTGCCATCAGGGCCTGGATCCGGTCCATCCGTTCCCGGCGCTTGGCGCGGGCCTGCGGGTCGAGGAACTTGGGCCCCAACGCCTCCACCGCGACCCGGCTGCCGGCGACGGTGAGGCCCTGAATGCGGTCGAACAGCAAGTCCTGGGCGGCCGCCGGCAGATACGGCATCAGCCCCTCGGCCGACCACACGCTGGGCGCCGACGCGTCAAACCCGGCCTGCCGCAACGCTTCCGGCCAGTCGTGGCGCAGATCCACCGGCACGGCGACCCGGTTGCAGGCGGGCTGCGCCCCGTGTTCGGCCAGGGTGGACTCCTTGAATTCCAGCACCCGGGGCTGGTCGAGCTCGTAGACCGTGGTCCCGGCCGGCCAGGGCAGCCGCCAGGACCGCGCGTCCAGCCCGGCCGCCAGGATCACCGCCTGACGGATGCCCGCACCGGTTGCCTCCAGGAAGAACGAGTCGAAAAACGCTGTGCGCGAAGCCATATAACCGACCATGGCCTGCTGCTGCAGCGGTATGGTCGGTTCGGCCTCGATCAGCTCGGGCGGCAGCTGCGGCGCGGAGTGCCAGTTCCACACGCCGTCGCCGGCGGCGTCCAGGAAGACCTGTGCGAACGGATCTTTGATCAAAGGGTTTTCGCTGCGGGTCTCCGCGGCGCGGGCCGAGGCCACCCCCAGCGCGGTCGCCCCCACGCTTTCGGTGATCTCCCAGCTGTCGTCGTCGGTCCGGGCTGTGCTCATCGGTCGGGTCGGGTCCTTTCCGTGCGTTGCGCCGCCACGAACCGCGTCTGCGGTGTGGCGTCTTCGATGTCGTGCGGTGGTCTGCGGTCGTAGCGGGCCATCAGTTCGGGCGCCGGGGTGACCGTCACGTCCCAGCCGTGCCGGCCCAGCCAGTCGCCCACGTCCTCGCGTTCCTCGAAGTACCAGAGGTCTTGCACGTCGGGGATGTCGCGGTCGGGCTCCAGGTCGGCCATCAGGTCGCGCACCCGCTGCATGGTCTGGCGCTGCCGCTCGCGGGCGGCCTCGTCGAGGAAGTCGGGGCCAGGCGCCTCCACCGCGATCCGGCTGCCCGGCGCGGCGAGGGTCTGCACCCGCTCGAACAACAGCTGCTGGGCGGCCGCCGGCAGGAACGGCAACAGGCCCTCGGCCGACCACGCGCTGGGCGCGTGCGCGTCGAATCCGGCCTGGCGCAAGGCGGCCGGCCAGTCGTGACGCAGGTCCACCGGGACGCTGACCAGGTGGCAGGTCGGCCGGGCCCCGTGCTCGGCGAGCGTCGTCGCCTTGAACTCCAGCACCCGCGGCTGGTCCAGTTCGTAGACCGTCGTGCCGTCTTCGAACGGCAGCCGCCACGCCCGGGAGTCCAGGCCCGCCGCCAGGATCACCACCTGACGGACGCCCGCGCGGGTCGCCGCGAGGAAGAAGTTGTCGAAGAACGCCGTCCGCGCGGCCATGTAGTCGACCATGCCCTGCATCCGCGGCTTGAGGTCGGGTTCGGCCTCGGCGATCTGGGCGGGCAGGTTGGGCGCGGCGAACCAGTTCCACATGCCGTCGCCGGCGGCGTCCAGGAACACCCGCGCGAACGGGTCGCTGATCAGCGGGTTCTCGCTCTCGGTCTCGGCGGCGCGGGCGGCGGCCACCCCGAGCGCGGTCGCCCCCACGCTCTCGGTGATCTCCCAGCTGTCGTCGTCGGTCCTGGGCACGTGCGCCTCCTCCCCACTTCGCTAGCTCGGCTACCTATACGACCCTACGCGCGCTGCATGAGTGGGAGCTGTCAACCAAGCGGGGATTGAGTTAACTTGTCGGCGGGCCGATCAGCGGCCGTGAGCGCGGTATCGGCGATGCCGGGCGAATCCGGAGGATCGTTGATAGATGCGAGTTGACGGGCGCGACATCATCGTCTCCGGCAGCTTGCTGCAGCCGCTGACCCGGCGGACCAACGACATCCTGCGGCTGGGGATGGCGCTGATCTTCCTGGCGGTGGTGATCACGGGTTCGGTGATCACCCGCCCGCAGTGGATCGCGCTGGAGAAATCGGTCTCCCAGATCGTCGGTGTCCTCTCGCCCACCCAATCCGATGTCGTCTACCTGGTGTACGGGTTGGCGATCGTGGCCTTGCCGTTCATGATCCTGATCGGTCTGATCGCGGCCGGGCAGTGGAAGCTGTTGGGCGCCTACGCCGCCGCGGGGCTGAGCGCCATCGTGTTGTTGTCGATCAGCGGCACCGGATTGGCCGCGCCGCGATGGCATTTCGACGTCCTCGACCGGCTCACCACGCTGCCGGCGCAATTGCTCGACGACCCGCGCTGGATCGGGATGCTGGCGGCGGTGCTGACGGTGTCGGGACCGTGGCTGCCGGCGCGCTGGCGGCACTGGTGGTGGGCGCTGCTGCTGGCGTTCGTGCCGATCCACCTTGTGGTCAGCGCGATCGTCCCGGCGCGCTCGCTGGTCGGTTTGGCGGTCGGCTGGGTGGTCGGGGCGCTGGTGGTGCTCGTCGTGGGCACGCCGGCGCTCGAGGTTCCGCTGGACGCCGCGGTGCGGGCGTTGGCCAAGGCCGGCTTCGAGGTTTGCCGGCTCACCGTGGTCCGGCCGGCCGGCCGCGGCCCGCTCATTCTGTCCGCCGACGGCCAGGACGCCGACCACACGGCCCTGATCGAGTTGTACGGCCCGCACCAACGCAGCGGCGGGGCGCTGCGCCAGCTGTGGGGCAAGCTCAAGCTGCGCGACGCCGAGACCGCGCCGCTGCTGACCTCGATGCGCCGCGCGGTGGAGCACCGCGCGCTGATGGCCATCGCGATCGGCGAGGCCGGCCTGGCCAACACCGCGACGGTGGCCGTCGCCACCCTGGACCGGGGCTGGATGCTGTACTCGCACAAGCCTCCTCGCGGCACGCCCATCGACCGATGCGCGAAAACCACACCGGTGCAACGGCTCTGGGAAGCGCTGCGGGTGCTCAACGACCACCAGATCGCCCACGGGGACCTGCGCGCCCACCACATCACCGTCGACGACGGGGCCGTGTTGTTCGGCGGCTTCGGCAGCGCCGAGTACGGGGCCACCGAGGCGCAGCTGCAATCCGACATCGCGCAGCTGTTGGTGACGACGTCGGCGCACTACGACCCGAAGTCCGCGGTGGGCGCCGCCATCGACGTCTTCGGCGCGGACACCATTTTGTCGGCGTCCCGGCGGCTCACCAAAGTCGCTGTGCCCAAATCGGTTCGGCGTACGGTGCCGGACTCGGGGGCCGTCATCTCGGGCGCCCGCGCCGAGGTGAAGCGGCAAACGGGGGCCGACCAGATCAAACCGCAGACCATCACCCGGTTCACCCGCAGCCAGATCATTCAGCTGGTGCTGTTCGGGGCGTTGGTCTACGTCGCGTATCCGTTCATCAGCACGGCGCCGACGTTCTTCTCCCAGCTGCGCACCGCGGACTGGTGGTGGGCGCTGCTGGGCTTGCTGGTGTCGGCGCTGACCTATGTCGGCGCGGCTGCGGCGCTATGGGCCTGCACCGACGGCATGGTGAACTTCTGGATGCTGTCAATCGCGCAGGTGGCCAACACCTTTGCCGCGACCACCACGCCGGCCGGTGTCGGCGGGCTGGCGTTGTCTACCCGCTTCCTGCAAAAGAGCGGCCTGTCGGCGATGCGGGCGACTGCGGCGGTCGCGCTGCAGCAGTCGGTGCAGGTGATCGCGCATCTGGCGCTGCTGGTGCTGTTCAGCGCGGCGGCCGGCGCATCGATGAATCTGTCGCATTTCGTGCCCAGCGCAACCATGCTGTATCTGATCGCGGGTGTGGCGCTGGGCATCGTCGGCACCTTCCTGTTCGTGCCCACACTGCGCAGGTGGCTGGCCACCGAGGTGCGCCCGAAGCTGGACGAGGTGGTGAGCGACCTGGCCAAGCTCGCCCGCGAACCGCGGCGGCTGGCGCTGATCCTGTTGGGTTGCGCGGGAACGACTCTCGGTGCGGCGCTGGCGTTGTGGGCCAGCATTCAGGCCTTCGGCGGCGACACCACGTTCGTCGCCGTCACCGTGGTGACGATGGTCGGCGGGACGCTGGCCTCGGCGGCGCCGACGCCCGGCGGTGTCGGGGCGGTCGAAGCGGCGCTGATCGGTGGGCTGGCCGCGTTCGGGGTGCCGGCGGCCATCGGGGTGCCGGCCGTGCTGCTGTATCGGATGCTGACCTGCTGGCTGCCGGTGTTCGTCGGCTGGCCGGTGATGCGCTGGCTGACCAAGCACGAGATGGTCTGAGGGTCAACGACTCTCCGGTTCGGCCTGGGTGTCCACCAGAACCGTTGTGGTGCGGGTGCTTTGGCCGACGGTGGTGGTCAAGGACACCAGGTAGTAGTCCTGGGGCACCGTCGGTGCCACGGTGATCGGGACGGACACCGACGCCGCCCCGTCGGCGTCGAATTGGCCGGACGTGGGCGTCACGGCGACGCCGGCGTCGGAGGCGGCGCCGGAGACGGTGTATCCACCGGCGCCGTCGATCATGCGTTGCGCGTCCAGGGTCACGCTGCCGCGGTGCCCGGGCGCGATGCTGACGACGGGTTGCGGCACGTTGACCGCCACCGCCGAACTCCCCGCCCCGAACGACGGCGGCGCATCAGATTCGGCCGTGCCCCAATGCTTGTCGGGGTAGGCCGCGAGCGAGAACGCCAGCGTGCCGCCGGTGCGGATGATCGACTCGGGCAGCCAGGTGTGCCCGGTGGGCCGGCCGTCGACCTTCAGGCCGCTGATGTAGGCCGGGTGGTGCGGCCCGGACGCGCCGGGGGCGGCGATCCGGATGGATTTGCCTGCCGGCAGCGCGATTTCGATGCGGTCGAACAGCGGCGCGGCCACCGTCAGGATGGGGGTCCCCGGGGTGGCCGGGTACAGTCCCAGCGCCGCCCACACGTACCAGCCGGCCAGCGCGCCCAGGTCGTCGTTGCCCGGTTCACCGTCGGCGGTCGGACCGAACAGCCCGCGCACCCGGTCGACGGTGTGTTGGGTCTTCCACGGTTGGCCGATGTAGTTGTACAGCCACGGCACACCGAAACTGGGCTCGTTGCCGGCCCACAGGTACGGCTGGTTGGGACCGACGTTGAGTTTCTTGGTGAACCGGTCGAGCCGGTCGGCCACCGCGGCGCGCCCGCCCAGCGCGGTCACCAGGCCCGCGA
>Ga0164242_10003850_pt1 | contig 16970 bp, 12 predicted proteins | sample OricomgcompostMG_FD_108783 | JGI IMG/M metagenome (GOLD analysis project Ga0164242, IMG submission 108783) | Miracle-Growth compost microbial communities from Emeryville, California, USA - Original compost - Miracle growth compost (MG) ...
CGCTGCTTCGGTTGCGTCGCGCACCTGCTCTGCGGTTGCTGAGGCGGGAAGCAGGTCCCATCGGGCTTCGGCCCACTTGCGCTCGTCGCCGATGACGTGGTCCTCGACGGTGAACGTCCCGATGCGGGTTGCTCCGGGGACCTCGACCTCGGGCGCGTCGGCGTCGGCAACGACCTGCAGCAGCATCAGCTGCTCGTGCGTCGTGTCGGTGTCGATCAGCGAGCGGTCGATCGTGTCGGGCTGCGGGAACGTCGCCGCCACGATCGTGAACTTCATGCCGGCGTCCTTGTGGTGGTGCGCCTCCTGGAACTCCGGCGTCATGTTCATGTCGGCCAGCGCCTGGCGGTTCGGGTAGCGCACGATCGCTACCCGGTCCCACTTGTAGTCCTCGCCGGCCGGCTGGTCGACGACGATGGCCACGATGACCAGGTCCGCACCGATCGCCGCAAGCGGCCCGAGTGGGCTGTAGAGGTTGTCGGCCTCCCAGCCCGTCAGGTTCGTCTCGCGTCCGTCGGCGTACTCCGCCTTCTCGCGGTAGTGCATCAGGTTGAGCGCCCACATCGGCTCGTCCATGGGCTTGCTCGGCCAAGTGGCGATGTAGGGCATGTTGATCGTGCCGTAGCGCGGCGCGTGAACGTCAGCCATCAGACTGCTTCCTTCTCATCGTTGTGGGCCGCGACTCTCGCTGCGACCTGACGCATCAGCTCCTGAGCCACCATCGGCCCGGCGTTCTGGTTCTGGCCGGTGACGAGCGTGCCGTCGACGACCCAGTGGTTCGCGAACGGGTCGCGGAAGCGGGACTCGCACTCGAACTCCGCGCCCTTGCGCCGGAGCTCGGTCTCGGGGTGGTACGGCGTGGAGGCGATACCCAGCTCGCGCACCTGCTTGTCGGTGACGGCGCTGATCTTGCGGCCCTCGACGAACGGTCGGCCGTCCGGCGCCGACGCGTTGACCAGGCCGAGCGGGCCGTGGCAGATGCCGCCGATCAGCAGGTCGGCCGCGGCGGCGGCAGTGACTGCGGATGCGAGCTCGTCGGAGGTCGCGAAGTCGAATGCCGCGCCCCAGCCGCCGGCCAGGTAGAGGATGTCGTAGTCGCCGATGTCCGCCGCCGCGATCGGCAGCGACTCGCTGACCTTGCGGCGCAGCACGTCGTCGGCGAGGAAGCGATCGTCGGCCTCGGAGCGGATGACCGGTTTCAGCGACATCGGATCGACCGGGATCACGCCGCCCTTCGGGCTCGCGACGTCGACGATCATCCCGGCGTCGAGGAACGCGTAGTACGGCACGGTGAGCTCGGAGGCGAACACGCCGGTCGCCTTGCCGACGTCGAGTACGCCGTGGTTCGTCCCGACGACCAGGGCGCGGCGGCCGCGCAGGTCGAAGGTCTCGGGCGACTTCAGGTCCGGGTGCATCCCGACCCGGCGCACCAGCTTGCGGACCGCCCGCGCGGGACGCGGCGGTCGCTTCGCGGCCGGCGTCTGCTTGCGTTCGACGTACGGCCAGGGGTTGTTGCGCTCGGGGACGTTGGCCGCGCGCTCCTCCTTCAGGCGGTGCTGCAGGTGCTCGAAGACGTGGCGGTACTTCTCCTCGTTCGCGCGGTTGCGGGTCTCGATCGGGTCGTCGTCGAGGTCGTAGAGCTCCCACTCGTCGGGCAGCGGCTCGCGCCGGTACTCGGCGCCACCAAGCCCGTTGGAGGCGAGGTGCGAGACACCCGGCGAGGTCCAGGTCGCGGGGTCGTCGAAGGTCCGGACGAGCTTCCACAGATGCCCGCCACCGCGCTGTGCGTCACTCGCGTCGACCCGAGCGACGATGCCCTCGAAGTTGGAGCCGGTGTGCGCGGCGACCTGGATCCGCAACGGCGGCGGCGGATTCGTACGGCGCAGCCGCCGGGCCAGGCCGGACAGGCCGGAGTCGCCCTCGAGCATGTTGTCGCGGGTCAGCAGGTAGACGGCGCGCTTCGCGGCATCGGGCGCCTCAGCGCCGTCGACCATCGGCATCAGGTTGCGGCCGGGCAGGGGGTGGACCTCGCTGAACTCCTTGCGGAGCCGCTTCGCGACGGCGGTCTCGTCGATGCCGGCGGCCGCGAGCAGGGTCGGCACGAGGTCGATGTGGGAGGTCGGAGTGGTGATCTGCCGTGGCGTCGTCGGCTTCTCGATTCCGACTCGCGCGATGAAGAACGGGATGCGCGTCGCCTCGTCGTAGAGGTTGAACCACTTCTGGTGCAGCCCGCCGTGCGCGCCGAGCAGCTCGCCATGGTCAGCAGTGCGAACCAGCACCGTCTCACCGGTTGCCTGCTCGTCGATCGCGCGCCGCACCCGCTCCAGCGGGCGATCCACCTCCGCATGCAGCCGGTAGTAGAGGTTGCGGTACTCCTGCGCCCCGCTGCGATAGATGCGCTCGATCGCTGCCGGCGGTCCGTAGCCGGACGGGTAGGCCGCCCGGTACGCCGCCTGCGCCGACGGCTTCGTCGACAGGTCCTCGTCGGCGGTCGGTGCCGCCGGGACGTCCGGCGGGTCCAGTGGCGAGGGCGCCAGCGGGCTGCGCCGCCCGCGCCAGGCCGGGTACAGCACGATGTCGTGCGGGTTCACGAAGCTCGCGACCAGCAGGAACGGCTTCAGCGCCGCTGCCTCCCCGGCCCGACGGCGGTCGTAGCGATCGGCGAGCCACGCGATCACGCGCTCGGCGATCAGGGGGTCGCGGCGGTAGCCGCTGTCGGACAGGCCGGCACCGTGCGGCTCCGGTCCGACCCAGCCGGAGAAGCCGTAGGGGGCGAGCGGGTCGGCATCGAGATAGCGCTGCACGTTGGCCGGCAGCACCTTGCCGTCGTCGTCGTTCGTCGGGAGCGGGCGGCCCTGCTCGATCAGGTCGGCGTGGCTGATGTGCCACTTGCCGTCGTAGTGGGTGTCGTAGCCCGCGGCCCGGAACCAGTTGCCGAGCGTCGGCACCTCGCCAGGGGGCAGCCAGCGCATCCGCGAATCGTTCGCCATCTTGCCGAGACCGTCGGTCTGGGTGACGCCGTGCAGGTCCGGGTACTGGCCGGTGAACATCGTCGGGCGGCTCGGCACGCAGGCGAGCGATCCGGTGTAGTGGCGGTCGAAGGCTACGGCGTTGTCACGGAACCACTGCGAGCTCGGCAGGTTCTGCTCGCGCCAGGCCTTGAGCTCGTCGGTCTCGTACGGCGGGATCGCGCGTTCCTCGTCGGTGAGGATGACGATGACGTCGGGTTTGGCAGTGGTCACTTCGACTCCTCGACGTGCGCGGCGAGCCCGGAGAGCATCTGGTTGGCCGCCTTGGCGAGCTGCTTGCCGAGCACGCGGGCGACGATGCGGCCCAGTGGGTTGGGCCGCGAATGGATGGCGCTGGTGATGGTGACGCGCGTGCTGTCGCCGGTCTCGGCGAGCTCCCAGGTCGTGAGCACGCTGCCGGCGAGCTTCGGCAAGCCGTCGAGGGTGTAGCCGAGCCGCTCCTCGGGCTGCCAGTCGACGATCGTCTCCAGCAGGGTGATGCGCCCGGACTGCACCCGGCGTACCGCGCCGATGCCGTTGTGCGCGGTCGTCGTCGCCGTGGAGTGGTCGACGTTGGGCGCCCAGACGACGATCGCCGGGAAGTCTGCGAGTGCTGCCCACACCTTGGACTTCTTCGCCGCGATCTGTCGCGTCTTCTTGACGGCCATCTCTAGACCTCCACCCTGTTCAAATCTCAACCCTGTGTAGGTCGTCGCCGAGCTCGATCTTGCCGGAGAAGTGGGCCGCCGCGCGTGCCCTCCACTCCGGCTCGGTTTCAGGGGTGAGCGCCGGCACGTAGTGGGTGAGGACGAGAGTCGACACCCCCGCCCGGGCGGCGGTCTGCGCCGCCTGCTCCACGGAGGAGTGGTAGTCGGTGACGTCCTTCAGTCGTTGCATCGGCGCCGCGGAAAGAATGTCGGCGCGGAGCGCGGTATGCACGAGCGCGTCGCTGCCACGGCACAGTCCGTCGAGTGACTCACACGGAACCGTGTCGCCGGCCAGCACCACCGAGCGGCCCTCGTGCTCGACCCGGAACCCGATGCTCGGCTCGACCGGCCGGTGGTCGGTCGGCGCCGCCGTGACCGTGACCGCGTCCGTCTTGAAGCACACACCCTCGGTGACCTCGACGACCTCGACCGGCGGCTGCCAGGTCAGATCCTCGTGATGCGCGAGGCGGTAGCCGATGTCGTGCCTGAGGAACGCGAGCAGCGCATCGATCACCTCACGAGTCCCGGGCGGGCCGATCACCGTCAGTGGGGACGGAGTGAACGACGTCACCCAGCGGCTGGTGATGACGTCGTTGAGGTCGGTGATGTGGTCGCTGTGCAGATGAGTGAGGAGTACGGCGTCGATCGCGCCGGCGCCGACGCCGACGGCGGCAGCGCGCATGAGTACGCCGCGACCGGCGTCGACGAGCAGCTTGGTGTCGCCTGCGATCACCAGCGTTGACGGTCCGGCGCGGTTCGGGTCCGGCAGCGGACTGCCGGTGCCCAGCAGGACTATCTCCATGTCTCTTCTCTCATCAGATCGACGGTGGTGGGCCGCTACGGACTGAGCGGAAGCGCCCGACACCCATCTCCTGACCCGCCACGCGGCCGCTTCGGTCGGTCACGACCAGCCAGGCAACGGCAGCGACGAGCAGCAGGAGCATGCCGAGGGCGCGGGCCCGGTCCTTGGCGTCGTCAGGCTTGCTGAGCGCCACCGCCGTCAGCCCAGGGGTGGGGGCGATCACGGGGCTCGAGGCCGTCGGTTCGGGAGCCGTGATCGCCGGTGCCGGCGGGATCGGCGGGACCCGTCCGGCGTTGCCGGGCTGGGCCGGGGTGGATGCCGTCGGGCTCGGCGCGGGCGGGATGCTCGGCTCGGCGGTAGGGGTCGTCGTGTCGAAGGACAGCAGGCTCAACGTTCGGCCGTTGGGCGGGCTGAACACCAGCCGCTCGAGGCCGAGGCTGCCGGGAAGGATGACGACAGACAACGTGTTCCCGACGAGCAGCCGGCTGATGCCGGGGAAGGTCACGGCCTTGCCCGTGGAGCTGAGCTGGCCGACGGTCGAGCGCTTCGAGCAGTCGTACTTCGGGGCGGCGGCGATCGACTGTTGCAGCCCGGGCTTGAATGACGACGTCACCGGACAGGCGATCGGCGTCACCCCGCTGGGCAGGTGCTTGTCGACCACGGTGGTGTTGAAGCCGTCGAGCTTCAACGTGAGCGAGGCCGGTGTCGCGCCGGCGGGCAGGTCGAACGACAGTGCGGCGAACGCGGTCACCTGCCGGATCGGTGGGATCGGCAGCGAGATCGGCAGCAGCGCGGTGTTGATGGTGAGGCCCTCGACGACGAGGTCCTTCGGGCCGACGCCCGGCATCGGCGCCGCCGGCGCGGCCGCGGCCGGACGGCTCGCGTCGTACCAGGCGACCTTGTCCGGCCCGACGTGGTCGTCTGCCGGCGCGGCGGCGCGGACGGACTCGACGGACGCGGCTGGCGAGACGGCTGCCGCCGTTGCGATGGTCGAGGCACCGGCCAGTACGACGGCGCCGGCGACGATCAGCCGGCGCATCACTTGCCCCCTACCGGCATTGCACCAGAGCGGTTGCGGGTGGCCTCGTTGTTGCCGAGGTAGCTCGCCACCACCTGCGGGTTGCTCAGCACGTCCTGTGGTGCGCCCGACGCGATGACGTGGCCTTGCTCGAGGGCGAGCAGGCGGTCACTGACGCTGCAGATCAGCGGCATGTCGTGCTCGATGACGAGCAGGGAGCAGCTTGCCTCGTCGCGGATGCGCAGCAGCATCGGGGCCAGCGCCTCGGTCTCGCGCTGAGCGATGCCGCTGCTCGGCTCGTCGAGCAGGAGCACTGTCGGGTCGTAGCTGAGCGCCATCGCGATGTCGACCATGCGGCGGGTTCCGGTCGACAGCTCACGAACCAGCTTGTCGCGGTAGGCGCCGAGGGAGAGCAGCTCGACGAGATCGCCCACGGTCCAGGCGATGTGGCGCTCGAGCTCCGCGACGTCCGGCATGCCGAGCGCCGCGGCTAGATGGTCGCGCACCTCGAGGTGGCGCTCGAGCGATGCCGCGATGTTCTCGGCGACCGACAGGCTCGGGAAGATCCGCGCGTCCTGGAAGGAGCGACCCAGACCCAGCCGGCCTCGCACATCCGCGCCACTGGTCGTGACATCCTGCCCGGCGAACCAGACCGTGCCGGTGTCGGGTCGCAGGAAGCCGCTGATCATGTCGAAGACGGTGGTCTTGCCGGCACCGTTCGGACCGATCAGGCCGAGGATCTCGCCGTCACGCAGCGTGAACGAGACGCCGTCGACGGCGCGCACGCCACCGAACGAGACCGAAAGGTCGGTCACGCGAAGGATGTCGGTCGGCGGCTGGTCGGTGACCTTGACCGTGGCCGGTGTGGGTTTGCGCGGTGCTGGAACCTTCTCTGCGGGCTCGGCTGCCGCGAGGAACACGGAGCGCACGATGTCGTCGCGCTCGATCAGCTCGGCAGTGGGACCGCAGAACCGGACCTCGCCCTTCTCCATGAAGTAGGCGCGCTCCGCGATCGTCAGTGCGACGTTCACCGACTGCTCGACCAGTACGACGGTGGTGCCGGTCTGGTTGAGGTCGCGTACGACATCGAGCAGCTTCTCCACGATCGTCGGCGCCAGCCCGAGGGACAGCTCGTCGATGATGAGCAGCTGCGGTCGCGTGATGAACGCCATTCCGACGGCGAGCTGCTGTGCCTCGCCCCCCGACAGGTTGCCCGCGTAGGTGTCCCAGCGGTTGCGCAGGTTCGGGAACCACTCGAGCACCTGTTCCTGCGCGGCATCGATCTCGGCGGCATTGGCCTTCTTGCTCATCCAGCGTGCCGCCCGGAAGTGGTCGGCGACAGTGACGGTCGGGAAGATGCCCTTGCCGCCCGGCACCTGCGCGATGCCGGCGCGCGCGCGATCGACCGGGTTGGCCTTGGTGATGTCGCGCCCGTCGAACACGATCGATCCGGTCCATGGCATCGTCAGCCCGCTGATCGCGCGAAGCAGCGTCGACTTGCCGGCACCGTTGGTGCCGAGCAGCGCCAGCACCTCACCGCGGCGGATGTGCATGTCCACGCCGAAGAGCACCTGGACCCCGTCGTACCCGACGTCCAGATCACGGCACACGAGCAGCGCGTCGTCGGTCGGTTCGTCGACGTGGAACCGGTGTGCCTCGGCGACGTGCTCGGCTTCGGCGCGATCGGCGACGAGGCTGGGCAGGTCGATGCCGCGCCGGACTGCGACCCGTCGCAGGAAGCGGTCGCGGACCGCCGTCCCGCTGGAAGCGATGCCGCCGGGGAAGAAGGAGAGGACGAGCAGCACACCGCCGGACAGGCCGAGCTCGTCGATGACGGTCACCAGGCTGTGCAGCCCGAGGTGGTCGAGCCAGCCGAAGATGGAGCTGCCGAAGAAGTTGAGCACCTGGTAGAAGATCGCGCCACAGATCGCGCCGTAGGGGCCGGCGATGCCGCCGACCACGGCGAAGACGAAGACGTCGAGCGAGAACTGCATGGGGAACGTCGACGGGTCGACAGCACCGACCTGGTAGACCATCAGCGCGCCGCCGATGGCCGCGACCGCGCCGGAGAGGGCGAAGGCGGCGAGCTTCGTTCGCGCTGAGTTGATGCCGAGCGCTTGAGCCGCGCGGACGTTGTCACGTTGTGCGACGAAGACCCGGCCGGAGCGACTGGTGCGGATCCTGATCGCCGACGCGATGAGTACGACGAGGAATGCGAGACACAGGTAGTAGAAGGCGCGATCGCTCGCCATGCTGAAGCGGCCGAACAGCACCGGGCGCTCGACGGTCTGGCCGTCCTTCGGCAGCAGCCAGCCGAAGTAGCGCGGGTCGAGCAGGACGAGTTGTACCTCCGCGGCGAAGGCCAGGGTGACGATCGCGAGGAACAGGCCAGGTAGCCGAAGCGCGGGGATGCCGATCAGCGCGGCGATCAAGGCGCCGACGATCGCGGCGACGATCAGCGTGACGAAGAAGTCGGCATGTGCGCGCGCGGCGAGCCCGCCGGCGACCGCGGCGCCGATGCCGGCGATGCCGGCCTGGCCGAGCGAGACCTGTCCCGCCCATCCGGTCAGCGTCGTCATCGACAGGGCGATGATCGCCGAGAGCACCACTTGGGTGAGGAACCCGAGCCGAGCGCCACCGACGATGTAGGGACCGAGGACACACAGCGCGAGCCCGGCGAGCTTCGCGCCGCGACTCGCCCAGATCACTTCAGGGATCCGGCGCAGCTGCAGCGGGATCGGCCGCGACTCGGCAAAGGTCTGGAAGCTGCCGATGCCGCTGTCGAACGCGCGCGAGATCCGGCCGCGGCCGAGCAGCGCGATGAGCACGATCGGCAGCACCAGTGCGGATGGGAGGTTCGGGTTGCTCGTCGAGTAGTAGGCCGCGCGGTCGAGGATGCCGAGACCGATGCCGGCGATGAGTGCGGTAGGCAGGTCGTCGAAGCGGGCGATGACCGCGGCTGCCAGGGGGAACAGGAGAAGTGCCGGATCCGCCGCGGCGCCGAGCGACTGTCCGACGACCGCGATCTTCAGGAATGCCGACGCGGCGGACAGGACACCGGCGATCACCCAGACCAGCACGACCATCCGCCGCACCGGGATGCCGAGCAGCATGGCCCGGTCGGCGTTGTCGGCACTGGCGCGGACCCCGAGCCCGGTGCGTGTCACGCGGAAGAACAGCCCGAGCCCGATCGTCACCGCGGCCGCGACGACGATGATCGCGAGGTAGTTGCCGGACAGCACGACCTTGCCGATCGAGAAGTGCATGCTGCTGAACGGGGTCGGAAGCTGCGTTGCGCCCAGGACCGTGCTGCCGAACCATGACGGTAGGAGCACCTCGAGCAGTGTGAGGATCTGGCCGACACCGATGGTTGCGACGGTGAGGACCAGGCGCGACTTGTCGGCGAAGCGGCGAAGGATTCGCTGGGCGACCCGGCCGAGAACCGCGCCGCCGACGAGTGCGGCCGCGACCCCGACGAGATAGGGCTGATGCGCCTGGGTGATGACGAGCAACCCGAAGAGCGCCGCGCCGCCGCCGAGGGAGGCGGTCGCGAAGTTGATGATGCGCTGCGCGCGGTAGACCAGGATCAGACCGAACGCGGGCAGCGCGTACAGGAGCCCGAAGATCGCACCCTCGACGAGGTTGCCGAGAGGGATCGCCGCGGGTACCGGCACGCCGAGCCAGTGGTCGCGATGCCCCCAGCCGAAGACCAGCTCGGCGCCGACCGCGATCGCCGGTACGGCGAGCAGTCGGACGAGCCACACCCCGGTGCGGTTCGACAGGGCGCCACTCGAGAGCTTCACCCGCGGCCCGGGATCTTGAAGGTCGTGCTCGGGAACTCACCGAGCGTGTAGCGGTGCCCGCCGTTGAGCGCGACGTACGTTCCGAGCTTGCCGTTGGTCGGTGAGCGGCGCGCCGGGCTGTAGAACATCATGCGAGCGTCGGAGACGCCGGTGAAGTCGCCGGGACCGAACTTGACCAGGCTGTGGAACCGGCTGCCGCCCGCCGCAGGCAGGGTGAGGACGCCGCGCTCGAAGCTCGTCGGGGTCAGGTCCGCACCCGCCTGCTGCAGCCCGGCGCCGAGCACGCTGAAGAAGCCCTGGATGTTGGCTGCGCTCGTGAACGGTGCCTGCGAGCCGTGGGTCGACCGATAGACGGCGCCGGAGTCGTAGTGGGACAGGGCGGCCATGTCCGGCAGGTCGCCCAGCCCGAAGGCGTTCTTCCACTGCCGTTGGTCGTAGAGCTGGGCGAGACCGTCGAAGTCGAGGTATCCCGAGCCGATCACGACGTTCTCGGGGAAGTAGTTCTGGTTGGTCATCTGCGGCGTCAGATATACCGGGAAGATCGGGTCGCTCGAATAGAGGACGGTCGTGATGCCGTTCTGCTTCGCCTGCGAGGCGAGCGTTGTGCTCTGTACGACGGCCTGGCTCGTGTCGGGCGAGTACGTCTTGACGGTGGCACCGCCGCCGTGGTCGCACTTGTTGATGATTGCGGCGAGACGCTGCGCCGTCTCGACATGCTCCGGAGTGTCCTCGGTGAGCACCTCGGCGGCGCGAGGCTTGCCGCGGAAGTCGGCTTCGCCGGCGTAGATGGCTTTGCGGTTGGCGAGCTCCTTGCAGTACCACTCGCCGGCGAGCGTGGCCTGGGTGTCACCGTCCATGTCGTAGTCGTAGTGATACGGGGCCTGTGAAGCCGAGAAGCTCATCGGCATGTTCATGCCGCCGAGGTTGACGACGCCGAGGTGGCTGAGAGCGGAGTTGAACCCGGGAGCCGTGATGTTGCGCGGGAACAGGACCGCGAACGGGTGGTACTTGGCGACGATCGTCTGCGCGTCCTGACGGAAACAGGCGTCGCTGGGTGGCGACGCGGCGCACGACCCGCTGACGAAGTAGTCGACGTGGATCTTGCGGCCCCACAGCTCGTAGCGGCTGTTGATGAACTGCGTGGCACGGGCGATGTAGTCGCTGACCTGCGCCGTCGTGGGTGAAAGACCGGCTGGGCCGAGGATCGCCTGGAGCGCGAGGTTCGTCTTCGCCTGGTAGTAGACGATCTCGATCGTGGAGCTCGTGACGCCCTTGAACGTCGCACCACCATTGCTGCCGGAGAAGGCCGGTTGGCAGGGCGGAGCCGCCTGGAAGCCGGCCACTGAGAACTGAAGCCCATTGACGCAGTGCGACGTGTCGCCAGTCGACGGTGGGACCGTCCCCGTCCGGCTCGACGGAGGTGTGGTCGAGTCGGTTGCCGGGTTTGCGCTGTTGTGCCCCTTCTTGCCCGGACCTGCGGTGGTGGTGGCGGTCGGGTTGATGTCGCTCGGCGCGGTCGATGAGGTCGTCGGGATGTCGATCGGGACTCCGTCGGACAGCGCAGCGGGGGAGGTGGACGGGGCCTTTGACGGGGCGATGATGACGACGAGGAGCAGGGCGACGGCGACGATCAATGCAGGGGCATAGCGTCTGACCGGCACTTTGCTTGGCTTCAAAGCTGGGCCCTCATCCCTTGAACTATTGTCGTTCTAAGTGTCAATATATTGCGGTCCCTGTCAAGGGGCTACAGCGCGAGACGCCACGACGCCGGAGGGTCCATGCCGTTCTTCGAGGACTTCGACGGTGAGATCCGCGACACGCACGTCGAGTCGACGCCGTCGTTCGCCAAGCGGGTGACTCCCGAGGGGGCGCCGAACGTCGTGATGATCGTCCTCGACGACACCGGCTTCGCTCAGCTTGGCTGCTACGGGTCCTCGATCGACACGCCGAACATCGACAGGCTCGCCGCGGGTGGCTTGCGCTACACGAACTTCCACGTCACCCCGCTGTGCTCGCCGACCCGCGCTGCGCTGCTGACCGGGCGTAACCATCACACCGTCGGGATGCGGTCGGTCGCGAACTTCGCCACCGGCTACCCGCACATGAGAGGCCACATCACGCCGCACGCGGCGACGATGGGCGAGGTGCTTCGCGACAGCGGCTATGCCACCTTCGCGGTCGGCAAGTGGCACCTCTGCCCGGCGCTGGACTGCTCGGCGGCAGGTCCGTACGACCACTGGCCATGCCAGCGTGGCTTCGACCGCTTCTACGGCTTCCTCGAGGGCGAGACCGACCAGTTCCACCCCGATCTGTTCTACGACAACCACCGGATCGACCCGCCCAAGTCGGTCGAGGAGGGTTACCACCTCTCCGAGGACCTGGTGGACCGCGCGTCTGAGTTCATCCACGATTCGGTGTCGGTCCGCCCTGACCGGCCGTTCTTCCTCTATCTCGCGTTCGGTGCGACACATGCGCCGCATCAGGCCCCGCCGGAGTACCTGGCCAAGTACCGCGGCAAGTTCGACGCCGGCTGGGACGTGGCCCGTGACGAGTGGTTCGCCCGGCAGCAGGAGACCGGCATCGTGCCTGCGGGCACCGACCTGGCGCCGCTCAACCAAGGCGTGGACCCCTGGGACTCGATGCCGGAGAACCAGCAGCGCCTCGCAGCTCGCCTACAGGAGGCGTTCGCGGCCTTCCTCGACCACACCGATGTGCAGGTCGGAAGACTCGTGGCCGATCTCGAGGCGCTCGGGCTGATGGACGACACGATCATCGTGCTGGTCTCGGACAACGGCGCCAGCCAGGAAGGCGGGCCGTTCGGCGTCCTGCACGAGATGAAGTTCTTCAACTTCATCCTCGAGACCCCGGACGACGCGATCGAGCGACTCGACGAGATCGGTGGGCCCAACAGCCACTCCAACTACCCGTGGGGGTGGGCGCAGGCCGGGAACACGCCGTTCAAGTGGTACAAGCAGAACACCCACGAAGGCGGCGTCCACGTGCCGCTCATCCTGCATTGGCCGGGCCACGTCGCCGATCCGGGTGGCATCCGCCGGCAGTTCCACCACGCGGTCGATGTCGCGCCGACGATCTACGACGCGATCGGGATCACTCCGCCGTCGACGTACCGCGGCTACGAGCAGATTCCGATCGCCGGCACGTCGATGCTCTACACGCTCGACGAGCCAGATGCAGCGACCCGCAAGGGTGCGCAGTACTTCGAGATGAACGGGCATCGCGGGATCTGGCAGGACGGCTGGAAGGCGGTCACTCGCCACACTCAGAACGTGCCGTACGACGACGACCAGTGGGAGCTCTACAACGTTGCGGAGGACTTCTCCGAGTGCCACGACCTGGCCACCGCTGAGCCCGAGACGCTCGCTGCGCTGGTCGACCTGTGGTGGCGAGAGGCGCGTGAGCACGGCGTACTGCCGCTCGACGACCGGACCATCGAGCTGTTCTTCACGCGGTACGACGACAACTCTCCGCATCCGCTTTCCAAGCGCTACGTGTACAAGCCGCCCATGGCACCGCTGCCGGCGCAGGCAGGCGCGACCCTTGCCGGCAGTCGCTTCAACATGCGGGCGACGATCACGCGCGCTGCGAACGACAACGGCGTGCTGCTCGCGACGGGGACGGCCAACGCCGGGTTGTCGTGGTTCATCGAGAACGACAAGCTCGTGCTCGACTACAACTCGTTCGGTGACCACACGGTCTGCATCTCGGATGCCGATGTCCCGACCGGGACGTCGGAGGTCGGGCTGCGGTTCACCCGATCGAGCGGCGAGGGCGACTTCGAGCTGCTCTTCGGTGACGAAGTCGTCGGCGCGTGCCACGTGCCGTTCGCCATGCGGATCATGTCGAGCATCGGGCACAGCGTCGGCTACGACCACGGGTCAGCGGTGAGCCCGCGCTACGACAGCCCGAACCACTTCCAGGGCACCCTGCACGAGGTCGTCATCGAGACCGGCAAGATCGAGCGCGCCGACGCCGAAGCGGCAGCCGCGGAGGCGATGTCCCGCCAGTAGCCGCTCGCGATTGCCTCCTGAGAACGTTAGAGCGTGCTCAAGCGGCAACCGCACGCTGCTCGAGTGGCAGGCCTCAGACGGCTGGGAGCCGATCTGCGAGCGGCTCGGGATGGCTGTGCCGGACGAGTCGTTCCCTCACACGAACACGACCGCGGACATGCGCGCGCACCCTCGGCCTCGACAAGGCAGACGCCTAGGTCTCGTCATACCCCGTCGACGACGGGCGACCTCGGTCGTCACAGTCGCCGAATCGGCGTACGGTGCCCCGATGTCCGTTGACATCGCAGAGATCCCAACCAGCTCGGGTTTGCTGCGGGCCGTGGGTCCGCGGTTGATGCTCGACATCCTGGCTCCGCCGCTCGCCTTCTATGCCGCGTGGAAGGCGACCGGCAGCCTCCTCATCGGGGTCGGCGTCGGCACCGCGGCATCGGTGGTCATCTACGCCTACGAACGCAGGCAAGGCCGTCCGGGGCTGATCGCGCAAGTCGTCCTTATCTTCGTGTTGGCGGCCGCTGTCGTCGGGGTAGTCACCGACAGCGCCACCGCCTACCTCGTACAGCCGGCGGCGCTCGGCGTGATCAACGGGCTGCTCTGGCTCGGGTCGGTAGCGATCGACAAGCCGCTGGCGGCGACCTTCGCCCGCGAGATCTTCCCGATCCCCGAGGAGATTCAGGCGACGGACGAGTACCGGACCGTCTTCCGCCGAGTCTCGCTGTGGTTCGGGCTCTTCTTTGCCGGTGCCGCGGCGATTCAGCTCGTCGTGCTTCTCGTCCTGGGCGTCGGCGCGTTTGTCGCGGTCCGAGTGGTCGACGCCGTCAGCATCCTCGCGATGATCGTGTGGTCCGTGCGCTATCTCACGGGCGCTCTGGCCCACCTGATGCCCGAACCCGTCACCCCCGCCTGACTGGCCTCAGCGCAACAGTCGGGCCTCGACGTCGTCGACTGGTGGCTCTTCCCGAGCGGACTTGTCCGTGTCTGACCGCCCTATGGCGAGCTGAGACACGGACAGGTTCGAGCCGCTCGCGGACGAGTCGAGACGGCTGAGCAAGTCCCGAACCCGGCTGTCGATGTCGTCCACGATCCGTTCGACGGTCTGCCGGTCCTGTCCGGCTGGATCGTCAACCTGCCAGTCCTCGTAGGTCTTGCCGGGGAACACCGGGCAGGTCTCACCGCAGCCCATCGTGACCACCACATCGGCCTCTTGCACGCCGTCATAGGTGAGAAGGGACGGCGTGTGATCGTTGGTGATCAGCCCTCGGTCGGCCAGTACGGCGGCAACTTGCGGGTTCACGCCGTCGCCGGGCTCCGACCCGGCTGACCTCACCTCCAGCGCGTCTCCGCCGTAGTGCTGGGCCAGAACCTTCGCGGCTACCGACCGGCCGCTGTTGTGGACGCAAGCGAACAGGACGACTGGAGGAGTGCGCACGGCAGGAGTCTGCTCGGCGCAGGTGAACGCACGGTGGCCGGTTCCTTTCGGCGAGGAGAAGTCCTCGGTGTTTGTGGCGTTGTCGAGGTCTTCTGCCCGAGGTTCTCCACAACTGCTCTGTCCGGTGCCACGTCCCCAGTTGGACGAAACGACAGGTACTTTGCCTTCCATGTACTCGGTGGTGAATCGTCTGCGCCTCAAGAACCCGATCCCGGCAGCCGTGTGGGGCGAACCGGCTGAAGAGGTCCTCGCGCAGATGCGCCAGGTCGAGGGGTTCCATTCGCTGCAGGTCGTCGGGATCTCCAGCGACGAGGTCGTCCTGATCATCACGGCAGACACCGCCGAGCGGCTGGACCAGATCGCGACTGACATCGGTAGCCCATGGATGGTCGAGTACGTCGTACCGCATCTCGCTGAGCCGCCGAGCCGTCAGCTCGGAGAAGTCCTCATGGCAGGGAGCGCGTCAGCACTCGGCTGACCGTCAGACTGCGTCGTAGTCGACGGTCACTTGGTCGGAGGTCGGAAGGGACTGGCAGGTGAGGACGAAGCCCGCCTCGAGCTCCCATGGCTCCAGCGCGTAATTGACCTTCATCTCGACGGTCCCCGAGGTCACCTTCGCGCGACACGTCGCGCAGACGCCGCCGGTGCAGGAGTACGGCGCATCCATGCCGGCAGCCGCCACGGCGTCCAGCACCGTCGCGGACCGGTTCGTCGACACCGTCGACGTCGTCCCGGACAACGTCACCGTCAGGCGCACGTCCTGTTCGCCGGCAACAGCAGCGATGTCAGGGCCGGGCGCCGAGCCGTGCACCCCGAACAACTCCATGTGCACCCGCTCGGTCGGGATGCCGAATGAGCGCAACCCGTCGCGCAGCTTCACCGTCATCGGCTCCGGGCCGCAGACGAACGCATGGTCGTACGACGGCACATCGAGCAGCGTCGACGCGAGCTCGTGCAGCTTCGCTTCGGTGAGCTTCCCGTTGAGCAGTGATGTCGCCTGCTGTTCGCGGCTGAAGAGATGGATCAGCGTCAGCCGGGACAGGTAGCGGTCCTTCAGATCGCACAAGGCGTCGCGAAAGATCGTCGACGCGGCTGAGCGGTTCCCGTAGACCAGGGTGAACTCGCTGCCAGGCTCGCGCGCAAGAACGGATCGCAGCACCGACATGACGGGACCGATCCCGCTGCCCGCAGCGAGGCCGAGGTAGCGGCGCGACGCCGACGCCTCGACCGCCACAGTGAACCGCCCCATCGGAGGCAACGTGTCGAGCACGTCGCCGACGGCAAGCGTCGTATTGGCCAGCGTGCCGAACACTCCACCTGGTAGGTGCTTGACAACAACCCGCAGCTCGTCGTCATCGATCCCGCTGCAGATCGAGTACGACCGCGTCACCTTGCCGCGCGGTCCCGACACCCGGAAGCCGACGAACTGCCCGGGGGAGAAGCGAAACGTCTCCCGCAACTCGTCCGGCACATCCAACGCGATGGAGACGGTGTCGGCCGTCTCCCGTCGGACGTCCGCCACCCGTAGCGGGTAGTAGGTGCGCGCCATCTCGGGTGTTCAGTGCACCTTGAAGTAGTCGAACGGCTCACGACACGACGTGCATCGCCACAGCGCCTTGCACGGCGTCGAGCCGAACCCCGCGAGCTCTTCGACGTCGTGTGACCCGCATTGCGGGCATGCATCCGGCCGATCGCTGCCGGCGATACGCAGGACTGCGCGCCCGTTCGGCGCCACGATGCCGAGTTCGCGCAACGCTTCCCGTCCGGTATCGCTCATCCAGTCCGTCGTCCACGGCGGCAGCAGCTGCACGTGAACCTCGATCTCGTCGTACGACGCCGCCAGCGCGCTCCGTATGTCGGTGACGATCACCTCTGTCGCGGGGCATCCGGAGTAGGTCGGGGTCACCGTCACCTCGACGCTTCTTCGGTCCGGCGACTCCACCACGTCGCGGACGATGCCGAGATCAAGCACCGACAGCACTGGGATCTCCGGATCCATCACATGTGCGAGCAGCTTCCAGGCGCGGGCGACTGCGGCGGTCACCACGTCGCACCCGGGTGTGCGCGTGCCAGCGACTGCATCTCCTCGAGCAGCTCCCGTCGCGCCGCCGCGCATCCGGCGATCGCCGCTTCGTCTCGAGGCGCGGCGGCCGGCACCGGGACCGTCGCTTCGACGAGTAC
>Ga0164242_10003851_pt1 | contig 16968 bp, 16 predicted proteins | sample OricomgcompostMG_FD_108783 | JGI IMG/M metagenome (GOLD analysis project Ga0164242, IMG submission 108783) | Miracle-Growth compost microbial communities from Emeryville, California, USA - Original compost - Miracle growth compost (MG) ...
CCAGCCATCGCGTCGCGGCCCTTGGGCTGCGGCGAAACGGACGGGCACATTCTTGTCATTATGGCGTCAACCTGTGTGCATTGGCCGGAAGCCTTCAGTGGGCTTGCGGCGTAGGCCGGGCGAATGTTCGTCCGGCGCGCCCGTGCTAGCATCGGCTGTTCATCGGGGCAACCATGTTGCAATGCCGCGCAATTTACCGCTGTTCGCGGACGCGTTGCGCCGATAGCGTGCGCACGGGATGCGGCACCGCCTACAGATAGCGTTGATCTTTCTCGCGCCGGTCGTGCTTCTCGGCGCGCTCTATCTGCTGGGCTTGACGATCCCGGTGCCGGCGCTCGGCCGCGATTACGTCATCCGCGTCGTGCTGCCCGACGCCAATCGCCCTGTCGGCTTGCCGCCGATCCTCGGGCCGCGCGATCCGTCCCGGCCACTGGTGGTGATCGACGCCGGCCATGGCGGCCATGACCCGGGCGCGGTGGGGGTCGACTTCCGCGAAAAGGCGCTGGCGCTGGGCCTCGCTCGGGCGCTGCGCGACGAACTGCTGCGCGAAGGCGGCGTCCGCGTCGCGCTGACGCGCAGCGACGACAGGTTTCTCGCGCTCGACGAGCGCCGGGAGATCGCCCGCCGCCTCGGGGCCGACCTGTTCCTGTCGATCCACGCCGATTCCGCCGGCGAGAAGGACGAGATCACCGGCGCCAGCATCTATACCCTCTCGGCCAAGGCTTCGAGCGAGGCGGCCGCCCGCGTCGCGGCGCGCGAGAACAGTGCCGACCGCGTCAACGGCGTGCAGCTTGCCGGGCGCAGCGACGCGGTGGCCAATATTCTCGTCGATCTCGCGCAGCGGCGCACGTCGGAACAATCCGCCACTTTCGCCGGCCTGATCGTGCGCGAAGGAGACGGCGTGCTCAAGTTCCATCCCGATCCGCGTCGCTCGGCCGATTTCGTGGTGCTGCGTGCGCCCGATGTGCCCTCGGTTCTTTACGAAGCCGGCTTTATCTCCAATCCGGCCGACGCCGAGCGCCTGACTTCTCCCGCTGGGCAGCAGCGCTTCGCCACCGTGATGGCCCATGCGATTCGCATCTATTTCGCCCGCCAGGCAGGGGTGTGAACGACCTGCCGCAAAGCAACTGGCGCGATGCGGAATCCCCATGCTAAGGCGCCGCGGCAATGGACGAGACGCAGCAATCGCGCGGCGAGTATTTCCGCTACCGCATTCGCCGTGACACCAGCGGAGCGCTCGCGTGGTTCCGTGAGGGCTGGCGCACCAGTCGGCGGTTTCGCTGGGTTTCGGGGGCGTTCGGCGCCGTTCTTGCGCTGTGCATCGTCGGTTGGGCGGTCGTCATCCATGACTTGCCGGATGCGAACAAGCTGCTGACTTATGAGCCGCCGCTGCCGACGATGGTTCGCGGCTCCGATGGCGAGATCGTCTATACCTATGCTCGCGAGCGGCGGGTGCAGCTCCAGTTCCAGGACTTTCCGACCCAGTTGATCAACGCCTACACCTCGGCCGAGGACAAGACCTTCTGGACCCACGGCGGCGTGGACATCGGTGGCCTGATCGGCGCGGTGTTCGACTACGTCAGCAAGTTCGGCAGCGGCGCGCGCGCCAAGGGCGGCTCGACGATCACCCAGCAGGTGGCCAAGAACATCCTCGTCGGCAACGAATACTCGGTCAGTCGCAAGCTCAAGGAAATGATCCTCGCCCGGCGCATCGAAGGCGTGCTGAACAAGCAGGAGATCATCACCCTCTATCTCAACGAGATTCCGCTCGGCCGGCGCAGCTTCGGCGTGCAGGCGGCGAGCCGGGCCTATTTCGACAAGGATGTGGACCAGTTGACGCTGCCGGAGATCGCCTTCCTGGCCATCTTGCCCAAGGCGCCTGAACACTACAGTCGTCCGCAGTATGAGGCTGACGCGATCGGCCGCCGCAATTACGTGCTCGATCAGATGGTCCACAACGGCCACATCACCCAGGCGGAGGCCGACGCGGCCAAGGCGGCGCCGCTCGGCCTGGTGACGGAGCATAGCGACACGCGCATCGTCGATGCCGGCTATTTCCTCGAGGAAGTGCGCCGCGAGCTAATCGGCAAGTATGGCGAGAAGGCCGAAGACGGCCCCAACAGCGTCTATGCGGGGGGCTTGTGGGTGCGCACGTCGCTCGATCCCGAAATGCAGTATGCGGCGCGCGATGCGATGCAGGCGGGGCTGTTCCGTTACTGGGCGGGGAAGGCCTGGACCAAGCCGATCGCCTGGATCGATCCCTCGAAAGGCAGCCTGACCGGCCAGTTGGCCGGTTCGAACCTCGCCATCCGTTACAAGGATTGGCGTGTGGGCGTGGTGACCCAACGTTCCGGCTCGACGGCGCGGATCGGTTTCGCGAACGGCGGTGAAGCCCCGCTGACGGGGTTGCCCGCCGCGCTCAAGGTCGGCGATGTCGTCGCGGCCGCCCCGCAAGGCGGCGCCTGGACTGTGCGCAGCGTGCCGGAGGTTTCCGGCGGGTTCATCGCGATGGACCCGCACAGCGGCCGCATCCTGGCGATGCAAGGCGGTTTCGATTCGCGGCTCGGTTCGTTCAACCGGGCGACCCAGGCGCTGCGCCAACCGGGCTCGACGATCAAGCCGTTCGTCTATGCCACGGCGCTCGACAACGGGATGACGCCGGCGTCGATGGTCCCCGACACTGCCTATTGCGTCTATCAGGGCGCCGCGCTCGGCAATAAATGCTTCCGCAACTTTGCCAATGAAGGCGGCGGTGGCGAGCATACCATGCGCTGGGGCCTCGAGCAGTCGCGCAACCTGATGACAGTGCACATCGCCGCGGACGTGGGGATGGAGAACGTCACCCGCACATTCTCGCGCCTCGGCATCGGCAATTACCAGAATTACCTGTCGTTCGCGCTCGGCGCGGGGGATACCACGGTGGTCAAGATGGTCGATGCCTACGGCGCGCTGTTCGACCATGGCGTGCAGCATCCGGCGACGGTTATCGATTATGTCCAGGATCGCCGCGGCAAGGTGATCTGGCGCGCCGACAAGCGCGACTGCACCGGCTGCAACATGGCCGAATGGGACGGCAAGCCGATGCCGCGCCTGGCCGACGGCGGCAAGCAGGTGATGGATCCGCGCACGGCTTATCAGGTTGTGCACATGATGGAAGGTGTGGTCCAGCGCGGCACCGCCGTGCGGGTCCGCGCGCTCGGCCTCCCGCTGGCGGGCAAGACCGGCACCACCAGCGGCCCGACCAATGTGTGGTTCATCGGCGGTTCGCCCGACCTGATCGCGGGAACTTATGTCGGTTACGATCAGCCGCGCAACCTCGGCGGCTGGGTCCAGGGCGCCAACATTGCCGCTCCGATCTTCATCGATTTCGTCAAGGCGACGCGCAATCGCTGGAGCGACCGGCCGTTCCTGGCCCCGGCCGGCATCCGCATGGTGCGGATCGACCGCCGCACCGGCACGCGGGTGTTCGATGCGAATCCGACCGACGATCCGCTGAGCTCGGTCATCTGGGAAGCCTTCAAGCCCGATACAGAACCGCGCCGTCCGAAACGGCAGGATGAGATCGACGCCATGCGCGAAACCATCCTGGCCCAGTTGCGCCGTCAGCAGGAAGGCCCGGCGAACAATCCGGCCGGCGGTCAGGAAGCGCCGCCGGACTTCGTCGAAGAGCAGGGCGGGCTGTACTGAAACTCCATTGCCGAAGATTGGAATCGACAGCGCGGGCGCGAGAGCGCAGAAGGGTTGCGTTATGAAACGCTCGCTCCCGCTCCTCGCGCTCGCCTCGCTGGCTTTCGCCGCTGCTCCCGCTTACGCCACGCTGCCAAAAGGGGCCACGGCGCCGGCTTTCGTGGCCAAGGGCGCGCAAGCGGGCAAGCCGATCACTTTCGATCTGGCGAAGGCGCTGAAGAAGGGGCCGGTGGTACTGTATTTCTTCCCCGCCGCGTTCACGCCGGGATGCAACATCGAAGCGGAGACTTTCGCCGAGGCGATGCCGAAGTTCCAGGCGGCCGGTGCCACGGTGATCGGCGTCACCGCCGGAAACGTAAACCAGCTCGAGGACTTTTCGGCCAAGAAGTGCGCCGGCAAGTTCCCGGTCGCGGCCGCCACCGCCAAGATGAAGGCCGACTACGACGTCGATCTGAAGAAGCCCGACGGCTCCTCCTCCGGGCTGACCGACCGGACGACTTATGTGATCGCGCCCAACGGCAAGATCGTGATGGCCTATTCCGCGCTGCAGCCCGGCGAGCACGTCAGCAACAGCCTGGCCGCGCTCAAGACGCTCAAGAAGGGCTAGTTTTCCTCCCCGGCACGGGGAGGGGGACCGCCCGAAGGGCGGTGGTGGGGACTCGCCACGAGCGCTGCACCAAGTCCGAGAGTCCCCTCCGTCACCCACTGCATGTCTGCCACCTCCCCGTTCCGGGGAGGAATGCTCCCACTCTTTCCCTCATCCTTCCCCTCCGCTAAGCGGGCGGCCCATTCATCGGAGTAGCGTTCAATGCGTGCCGAAGGGCAGGCCCATATCGACCGGATCGAAGCGGCGCTGGCGCTGGTGCGGCGCTCGCTCGACTGGGAGCGCGCGGTGCGCCGGCTCGACGAGCTCAACGCGCGGGTCGAGGATCCGAAGCTGTGGGACAATCCCCGGCAAGCGGAGGAGGTGATGCGCGAACGCCGCCGGCTCGAGAGCGCGATCGGCACTGTCAACGAGATTTCGTCCGAGATGGCCGACGCGATCGAGTTCGTCGAACTGGGCGAGGCGGAGGGCGATGATGCTGTGATCGGCGAAGGGCTGGAAACGCTTCAGCGTCTGGCCGGCCGCGCCGATGCCGACAAGGTCCAGGCGCTGCTGGCGGGCGAGGCCGACGCCAACGACACCTACCTCGAAGTCCACGCCGGCGCCGGCGGCACCGAGAGTCAGGACTGGGCGGAGATGCTGCTGCGGATGTATTCCCGCTGGGCCGAGCGCAAGGGCTACAAGGTCGAGGTGGTCGAGTACCAGGCCGGCGAGCAGGCCGGGATCAAGTCGGCGACGCTGCAGATCAAGGGCGAGAACGCCTACGGCTACGCCAAGACCGAGAGCGGCGTTCACCGCCTGGTCCGCATCAGCCCGTACGACAGCTCGGCCCGGCGGCACACGAGCTTCTCCAGCGTGTGGGTCTATCCGGTGATAGACGATGCGATCGACATCGAGATTAACGATGGCGATCTCAGGATCGACACCTACCGCGCCAGCGGCGCCGGCGGACAGCACATCAACACTACCGACAGCGCGGTGCGCATCACTCACTTGCCGACCGGGATCGTCGTCGCCAGCCAGAACGACCGCAGCCAGCACAAGAACCGCGCCACGGCGATGAACATGCTCAAGGCGCGGCTCTACGAGGCCGAACTGGCCAAGCGCGAGGCCGAGGCTGCCGGCGAGTACCAGGAAAAGACCGAGATCGGCTGGGGCCACCAGATCAGGAGCTACGTCCTGCAGCCGTACCAGATGGTCAAGGACCTGCGCACGGGCGTCGTCTCGTCGAGCCCCGGCGATGTGCTCGATGGCGAGCTGGACGATTTCATCGCCGCCGCACTCGCCCAGCGGGTCACTGGCGAAACGGTCGAGGTGGAGGACGTCGAGTGAAGCTGGCTGGGGCGGCATTGTGCTTCGCGCTGCTGCTCGCCGGCGGGTGCAAGCCCGCGGCCAAGGACAACCGGCCGCCGAGCGTGCGTGACTTTCCGCAGGCCTACCGCCCGGTTTCCGCGCGCAGCGGCGACGGTTTCTCGAACGAGCAGGCGCGCGACGACCGGCGCGAAGCCGTCACCGTGATGGATCTCGCCATGATCCGCCCCGGGATGACGGTGGCCGACATCGGTTCGGGCGAGGGCTATTACACCGTTCGCCTGGCCGCGCGGGTGGGCAAGAAAGGCAGAGTCCTCGCCGAGGACATCGACCGGGACGCGCTGGCCCGGCTCGGCAGCCGAGTCGAGACCGAGCACCTCGACAATGTCTCGATCAAGCTTGGCACCGAGGAGAATCCCAAGCTGCCGGTGGGCAGCTTCGACCGCATCTTCATGGTGCATATGTACGGCGAAGTGACCGAGCCTTATGCTTTCCTGTGGCATTTGCGCCCGGCGCTGAAGGCTGGCGGATCGGTCATTGTGGTCGAGGCCGACCGGCCGACGGATCAGCACGGCGTACCCCCCAAGCAGCTATTCTGCGAATTCGATCACGTGGGCTTTCGCCTGGCCGAATTTGTCCGTAAACCCGAGCTGGAAAGTTATTACGCGCGGTTCGAAGCGGTCGGGAAGCGCCCCGAACCCAAAGCGATTCAGCCCTGCAGCGTGCCGGGCGATGCGAAAGCCACATCCGCCGCGGGCTGAGACGAAGGATTAAGGTTCGAAATGGCATTCAAGGGGCTGAGACCGATCACTTATGGCGGACGCGAGGTGTGGCCGCTGATCGAAGGGGGCAAGGGCGTTTCGGCGACCAACCACATGAGCTCGGGTGCGTGGGCTGCGGCCGGCGGCATCGGCACGGTCAGCGCGGTCAACGCCGACAGCTACGATGCCGAAGGCAAGATCATCCCGCAGATCTACGACCAGCTGACCCGGCTAGAGCGCCACGAGCAGCTGATCCGCTACGCGATCGACGGCGCGGTGGAGCAGGTCAAGCGCGCTTACGACATCGCCAGCGGCAGGGGCGCGATCAACATCAACGTGCTGTGGGAAATGGGCGGCGCGCAGCAAGTGCTCGAAGGCGTGCTCGAACGCACGCGCGGTCTGGTCGCCGGGGTCACTTGCGGCGCGGGCATGCCTTACAAGCTGGCCGAGATCGCCCAGCGCTTCAATGTCAACTACCTGCCGATCATCAGCTCGGCACGGGCCTTCCGCGCGCTGTGGAAGCGCAGCTACAACAAGGTGGCCGACCTGATGGCGGCGGTCGTTTACGAGGACCCGTGGCTCGCCGGCGGCCATAACGGCCTCAGCAACGCCGAAGATCCGGAGAAGCCGGAGGATCCCTATCCCCGGGTGCACGCGCTGCGCCAGACGATGCGCGCCGAAGGCATCTCCGACAACGTGCCGATCATCATGGCCGGCGGCGTGTGGTACTTGCGCGAGTGGGACCACTGGATCGACAATCCCGAGCTCGGTCAGGTCGCCTTCCAGTACGGCACGCGGCCGCTGCTGACCGAGGAAAGCCCGATCCCCGACGGGTGGAAGGAAGCGTTACGCCATCTCGACGAAGGCGACGTGCTGCTGCACCGCTTCAGCCCGACCGGGTTCTACAGCTCGGCTGTGCGCAATACCTTCCTGCGCGCCCTCGAAGCGCGCAGCGAGCGGCAGATCCCCTACTCGCGGGTCGAGGCGGGTGAGCACACCGTGCAGCTTGACGTGGGCGTGAAGGGCAAGAACTTCTGGGTCACCCCGAAAGATCGCGACCGCGCGCGGACATGGTTCGGCCAAGGCCATACCGAGGCACTGAAGACGCCCGACGATACCGTGGTCTTCGTCAGCCCCGAGGAACGCGGGCAGATCCGCGAGGACCAGGCGGCCTGCATGGGCTGCCTGTCGCACTGCGGGTTCTCCTCATGGAAGGACCACGATGATTATTCGACCGGACGACTGGCCGATCCGCGCAGCTTCTGCATCCAGAAGACCCTGCAGGACATCGCCCACGGCGCACCGGTGGACCAGAACCTGATGTTCGCCGGCCACAGCGCGTTCCGTTTCAAGCAGGATCCGTTCTATTCGAACAACTTCACGCCGACGGTGAAGCAACTGGTCGATCGGATCCTGACCGGGGACTGAGCTTCACATCGTGCCGGGCGGGGGCAGGGTGCCGAACCAGGCTACCGCAGCCAGCACGGCGAAACCGAGAAGCGCTTCGGCCAGGATCGAGCGGCGGAGCGATGCCAGTGCGTCGTCCGGCGCCAGCTTTCGCGAAGAGACCCGTGCCGCCAGCGCCGGGACCGATTTTTGCCGATGGAGCGCGGCCAGCGCGAGCATGCCGGCGAACAGCGCGAGCTTGAGAGCCAGGAGCTGACCGTAGGGATCGCTCAGCGCCATCCCGATCCGCAAGCCGACGAGGAACCACCCGTTGACGAGCCCGGTAATCACCAGCGCGGCGACGAGCGCGATCCCGACAGGGGAGAAGCGCTGCAAGGCGGCAGCGGTCGCCGAAAGCCGGCCGAAGGGCTGCTGACGAGGCGCCACCAATCCAGCGAAGGCGAACAAGGCCCCGATCCAGGCTGCTGCTGCGAGGGCATGAAGAATGTCCGCGAACAGGTGCATCAGATGACCGCTGCCGCCAGTGGCGGCGCCGTGCCCCATCCATCCGAACGTCGCGCAGGCGAGCGTTCCGAGCGTGCCTGCGCCCAGCCAGAGCGCGCGCCCACGCGACATCAACGCGGTGTAGAGCAGGGCGGCAACGGCCAGCGCTGCCCGCACGAGAGCAGCTTTGCCGAGGTCCATCTGGATGACGACGGCTGCAAGCGATTGAGCCGTCAATGCATCGGCGAGCGAGCCCGCGAGGACGGCTGTCTGGGCGATCAGACCAAGCAGAGTGGCGGCCGCCAGCAGAAGGGCGGCGCTGGCCAGCAACGGCCTCGGCCAACGTAACGCGGCCGCCGATCCCGGCCCGGCGGCAGGCAGGGCATAAACGAAAAACAGCGCCGATCCCATGAGGACCGACGCCGCGGAATATTGCACGAACCGGCAGAGGATGACCGCCAGCCCAATCATGTCAGTTGGCATCTCACTTGATCTTGAACGGGATCGCGCCCTTCGTCTTGTGCCCGTCCGCAGAAGCAGCGTTCCAGTTGATCACATAGCTGCCTTTCATGAAACCACCTTGAGGCACGGCAATGAGGGTCTTGCCGTCCGCGCTGACCGAGGTCTTGACCGGCACGTGCATGTTCATGCCGACCATCGCGACGTCGATTTTCGAAAACGCAGGCACGAGCTTCTCGCTGAAGGTCACGCTGATCTGCTTGGGCGGCGCGATCGCGGCGTTGGCCGCCGGCGTGGAACTGACGACGTGCGCATGGGCGAATGCGGGCGCGGTGGGAGCCAGCGCCAGGGTAACTAGGGTGAGAAGGGGAAGTGCTCTACGCATGATCGATCCTTTGCGGGTTTGCCGCCTCAAAAATGCATAACAAACGATGCATCTCCGCTGAATAGCGGGTGCGCAGGTCGCTCGCCGTGTTCATCTCCGATCCTTCCCCGTTCGCATCGAGCGAAGTCGAGATGCGTCGCGCATGTGTCTCGACTTCGCTCGACACGAACGGAGGGGATTTTCAATCTCCAATGAGCGCCCCCTCCTTTGCTCCGTTCGCCTGGAGGATGTAAGCCACCACCGCCCGGTAGTCGGCGTCGCTCAGCGATCCGCCGGCTCCGGGCGGCATGTTCCGCTGGACGAAGGCGCAGAGGTCGGTCGCCGTCTTGCCTTTCCAGTTGGCGAGGAAGGCCACGCCCTTGAGCGGGGGAGATTCCCCGCCGCCTTGCAACTCGCCGCCGTGGCAGGCCGCGCAGGCCTTGTCGTAGACCGCCTTGCCATCTCCGGCCTCCGCGGCGGAAATCGCAGGGCCAGCAGGCGCTGGATCGACCGGGATGCTGCCGCCTTGGGGATTGACCGGCGCGCGCGGCGGGCCTTTCCGGCCGATGCCGGCGTCGGGCAGGGCGAACACGAACAGCGTGCCCTGCGTGCCGTGGATCAGTTCCGGCGTGAAGCTGTCGCCGAGCCAGAAGCCGGTCGAGACGGCGACGTACTGATGGCCACCGGCCTCGAACGTCACCGGATAGCCGGTGACTGCCGAGCCGAGGTTCATTTCCCACAATACCTTGCCGCTTGCCTGGTCGAGCGCACGAAAGCGGCCCGCCGCGTCGCCGGCGAACAAAAGCCCACCGCCGGTGGCGAGGATCGACTGCATTCCGGCGCGGGTGGAGAATTTCCAGGCGGTCTTGCCGGTGACGGCGTTGACCGCGGTGATCACGCCGAGCTTGCCGTCGGCATCCGGTGAAAGCGCGATCTTGGAGGCTACCGAGTAAGTCGGCGTGGGCCAGTTCGGCTCCGTCGCGGTGGCGGTTTCGCACAGGTTCTGCGCGGGGAAGTACATCGTTTTGGTCAACGGGCTGTAGGCCGGTGCCTGATAGTTCGCCCCGCCGGTGGAGGAGGGGCAGACGAACCGCGTATCGCCGACCTTGTCGAACAGCGTCGCCGGGTTGCCGGTAACCTTGCCGGTCTTGCCATCGATCGACTGAACAACATTCTGCATCACCGTCGGCCGCGCCCACAGAAATTCGCCGGTGCGGCGGTCGAGGGTATAGACGATGCCGGTCTTGCCCGGGACGCCGGTGACGACCTTGTATATCTGGCCCTTGCGGATCTTCGGGTTGATCCAGCTCACTTCCTTCGGATCGGGGGCGACCTCCTCGTCGAGCAGGATGCGCGGGAAGGGATGGTCGAGATCCCAATGATCGACCAGATGCTGGTAATACCAGACGATCTTGCCGGTCTTGACGTCGAGCGCGAGCGTCGAGTTGTGATAAAGGTAAGTGTACTGGTTGCCAGCGAGCATGAACTTGGGCGCCGGGGCGCTCACCGAGGTGCCCATGTACAGCAGGTGCAGCGCGGGATCGTAACTGGCGTTCATCCACGCGCCGACCTGCATCCGCCTTTCGAGCGGAGTGCCGCCCCAGGTCTTGTCGTTCGGATCGCTGCCGCGCGCGATAGTGCTGGTGCGCCAGACTTCCTTGCCGGTTTTCGCGTCGTGCGCGGTGATGACGCAGGCGTCGGGTCCGCCTTTCTGATCGCACGAGCGGCCAGTGATGGCGAGGCCCTCGGCGATGATCGGGCCCGAAGACTGCTTGGCGCCATGCTTGTAATCGAGGATCTGCGTGTCCCAGGCCAGCTTCCCGGTCTGCGCGTTCACTGCATAGATATGATCGTCCGACCCGCGGGCGATGATCAGGTTGCCGTAGATCGCCAGATTGCGGTTGGTATCCGGGAAAGTGAGGAACTTGCCGACGTCCTTCGGCAATTCGCGCTTGTGCTGCCACAGTACGTCGCCCGAAGCGGCGTCCAGCGCGGTGATCGAATCGCTCGGTCCGGGGAAATACATTACCCCGTCGTGGACCAGTGGCGTGCCTTCCTGGTGCCCGGCGTCGAGTGGGCGCACCCAGACCATCCGCAACTGGTTCACGTTGGCCTTGGTGATCTGGTCAAGCGGGCTGTAGCCCCAGTTGTCGAGCGTGCGGCGCCAGCTCAACCAATCCTTCGGATCGGGATGCTGGATCATCGCGTCGGTGACCGGAACGAATGGCGTATCGCTCGCTTGCGCCAGCCCCGCGCACAGCAACGCAGCCGCGGCAACGATCCGTGTGGCAACCCCCCGCATATATCCTCCCCTCAGGCGTCTTCGTATCGGCGTGAATAGCTGGCGGCGCGGATGCGCGTGAAGCGGTCGTCCGGGCCGAGGTCGTAGAAGGCGAATGTCGTGACCTCGAGAACCTTGCCGTGCGGCAGGTCGATCACGCTCTGCAACCGGCCCGGGATCGGGCGAAACTCGGCGTTCACCTCGACGGCGAGGAAATCGCCGCCATCGGCGAAGCGGACGATCTCGACGCGCTCCTCGACCGCCTGGTGAAACGGGCGGTAGAGGTTCAGGATCGCCTCGCGGCCGTGGAACTTTAGGTTGCGATCCTCGCTCAGCACGAACTCGACATCGTCGGCGTAGAAGTCGCCCAGCGTAGCGTAATCCTTGCCGTTGAAGGCGACGAGGTAGCGTTCGTAGCGGGCACGATCCATGTCAGTCGAACTCCCATCCGCGTTCGCCGTGATCGGCGATGTCGAGGCCTTGGCGCTCCTCGTCCTCGCTCACCCGCATCGGCAGGAACAGCGAGACGGCGAGCGCGATCAGCGCCGTGGCGACGGCCGAATAAATCGCCACGGCGGCGACGGCGAGCACCTGGACGCCGAGCATCGAGCCCATGCCGAAACCCTGGGCATAGCCGGTGCCGCCGAGCCCTTCGGCAAGGAAGATCGCCAACAGGATCGAGCCGAGCATCCCGCCGACGCCATGGACGGCGAAGACATCAAGGGAATCGTCGAGCCGCAGCCTGACCTTCACCAACTGGATGGCGCCATAGCAGACCACGGCCGCGAGGGCGCCGAATACCATCGCCGCGCCGGGCGAGATGAAGCCGGAGGCCGGGGTCACGGTGGCGAGGCCGGCGATCGCGCCGGTCGCGAAGCCGACAGTGGTCGGCTTGCCGAAAGTCACGCGCTCGATCGCGATCCACACCAGCGCGGCCGTCACCGCCGCGGCGTGGGTGTTGATGATCGCGGTCGCGGCGTTGTCGGACGCGGCCAGTGCCGAGCCGCCGTTGAAGCCGAACCAGCCGACCCACAGCAGCATCGCGCCGATCATCGTCAGGCCTGGAGCGTGCGGCAGCAGCGCGCTGGTCGGGAAGCCTTGCCTGCGGCCGAGGAGCAGGGCGACGACCAGCGCCGACAAGCCCGCAGTGGTGTGGACCACGATGCCGCCTGCAAAGTCGAGCGCGCCGAACTGCGCCAGCCAGCCGCCGCCCCATACCCAATGCGCCACGGGCGCATAGACGATCAGACTCCACAGGCCGGCGAAGACGACCACCCATGAAAACCGCGCCCGATCGACCCACGCGCCAACCATCAGGGCCGGGGTGATCGCCGCGAAGGTCATCTCGAACAGCGCGAAGGCGCTTTCCGGCAAAGTCGTGTCGGCGCGCACATCGTAGAGATTCGCCGGGACCAGCATGAAGGCCCGGCCGCTGCCGATCACGCCGTTGGTCACGTCGCCGAACGCCACGGTATAGCCGGCGACGATCCACACCAGCGAAGCGAGCGCGGCAACCGCCGCGATCTGCAGCAGCACCGACAGGAAGTTCTTCGCCCGCACGAGCCCGCCGTAGAACAGGCCGAGACCCGGCAACGTCATCAGCAGCACGAGCGCCGAAGCGGTGACGATCCAGGCGGTGTCGCCGCTGTCGGCCACGGCAGGGGTCTGGGCGTGCGCGACGGCGGGCAAGGCGAACAGCGCCAGCGCGGCGGTCTTGCGGATCATGCTTGCCTCCCGGGCGCCGCGAGCGGGCACCTTATCGCGGGGACTTAAGACATAATCGCACGGCACGGCAAGCACTGGAGACAGGATATTGCCCAGCGCCGCGTCACGCTTGATGCGACTCCTCTGCAGACGCTAGACGAAGACCCATGCTTCGTCGCTGGCCGGTCGCCCTTTTTCTCTGCCTCGCCTTCCCGGCCCACGCCGAGGATCGCGCTGTGCCTTACTGGGCCTCGCTGCGGGTAGACCAGGTCAACATGCGGGTCGGCCCTAGCGAGAGCTACCCGATCGACTGGGTCTATCGCCGCGCCGATCTGCCGGTGAAGGTCGTCAGGCTGTACCAGGGCTGGCGCCGCGTGCGCGACCAGGACGGCGCCGAAGGATGGATCGTCGCCAGGTTGCTGAGCCCGGAACGCTCGGCTGTCGTTGTCGGCAAGGGTCTCGCGCCGATGCGGGCCGATGCCGATCCAGGCGCTCCCCTGCGCTGGAATCTCGAGCCCGGGGTCGTCGGCAAGCTCGGCGGGTGTGCCGAGGAATGGTGCCAGTTCGACGTGAAGGGCCACAAAGGATGGGTCGAACGGAAACGCCTCTGGGGCGCGGCAGACCCCTAGCAGGCTGGCCGGGCCTCAAGCCGTCTTGGTGACGGTGTAGGGCTCCCCTTCGTCCGGCGTGACGGTATAGCTGCCGTCGGCACCCATCGGCCCGTCCGAGCCGCAGCGTGCTTCGCCCTTCGCCGGATGGAAGCAGGTCTTGTTGTTTTCGACCGCCCACTTGCCCGACTCGGTCATCGCGCCGGCGACCCAGTTGGTGTACGTGCCGTCGGCTTCCAGATGCGTGATGACCATCGAATGGTCGGCGCGGTGCTCGGTGTAAGTGCCCGGCGCGGCGTTGCTGTGCGGGCCGGCCGGCGTCGCCGCGGCCTGGGCCTTGTCGACCCCTGGCGCGGACTGGTTGCAGGCGGCCAACGCAGCCAGCGTGGCGATCGGCAGAATTCGGTTCATGGCGTTCCTCTCCCCAGAGTGTAGCCCGGCGCGGTTTACCACAGCACCGGGCCGTTGGGAAATCGGACGCCGTCCGGCCTTACATCATTTCCACCGCAATCGCCGTGGCCTCGCCGCCGCCGATGCAAAGGCTGGCCACGCCGCGCTTCAGACCGCGCTGTTTGAGCGCGTTCAGGAGGGTGACGATGATCCGCGTGCCGCTGGCCCCGATCGGATGGCCGAGCGCCGTGGCGCCGCCATTCACGTTGATCTTGTCGTGCGGGATGCCGATGTCGCGCATGGCGAACATCGCCACGCAGGCAAACGCCTCGTTGACTTCCCACAAGTCGACGTCGTCGACCGACCAGCCAGCCTTTTCCAGCACTTTGTGGATCGCGCCGACGGGGGCGGTGGTGAAGTCTTTTGGCTCCTGCGCGTGCGCGGCCACGGCCACGATCCGCGCGACCGGCTGCCTGCCTTGCTCTTTCGCCAGACTCTCGCGAGTCAGCACGACGGCCGCCGCGCCGTCGGAGATCGAGCTCGATGTGGCGGCGGTGATCGTGCCCTCCTTGGCGAAGGCGGCCCTCAATTGCGGGATCTTCTCGGGGTTGGCCTTGCCCGGCGCTTCGTCGGTGGCCACTTCCACCTCGCCCTTGCGGGTCTTGACCGTCACCGGAACCACTTCGCCGGCGAAGGCGCCCGACTTGATCGCCTCGCTCGCCCGCGACAGCGAATCGATGGCGAACTGGTCCATCTCCTCGCGCGTGAGCTGGTATTCGTCGGCGGTGCACTGCGCAAAGGCGCCCATGGCCTTGCCCGCCTCGTAGGCATCCTCCAGCCCGTCGAGGAACATGTGATCGTAAGCCGTGTCGTGGCCGATGCGCGCGCCGGAGCGGTGCTTCTTGAGCAAGTAGGGCGCGTTGGTCATGCTTTCCATGCCGCCGGCCACGATCAGGTCGGCGTTGCCGGTGGCGAGCGCCTCGGCGCCCATGATCACCGTTTGCATACCGCTGCCGCAGACCTTGTTGACCGTGGTCGCCTGGACCGACTTGGGCAGGCCGGCCTTCAGTGCCGCCTGCCGCGCCGGCGCCTGACCGAGCCCGGCGGGGAGCACGCAGCCCATGTAGATGCGGTCGATAGCGTCACCCGAAACGCCCGCGCGCTCGACGGCCGCCTTCACCGCCGTGGCACCCAGGTCCGTCGCCTGTGCGTCCGCCAGGGCGCCTTGCATCGCGCCCATCGGCGTGCGGGCGTAGGAGAGGATGACGATCGGATCGGCTTCGGAGAACTGGGCCATGGAAGAAGCTGCCTTGTGTTGAGTGTGGGAGTTCTGTCGCCATCTAATGCTGCGGCGCAGCGTTATCAATCGGCTCACCGTGAACCGGAGGTGGCAGCCGGAGCGATTCGTTCATGGACGGGCCGGCCTTGCTGAAGAAGTTCACACTTGCTTGCCGATATTGACGGTATCCTGAAAGAAAACTCCGAGGTCCGGATTGCGGCGAACACCGCAGCGGGATGGAACAAGGAGAGAGGCGGACAGGGAGCATCGCGGCAGGCAAACACGTATCGTGTCCTGTAGGAAAGCCTTTTCCGCGAGGGTGCGCCGGGGATGCCGACAAATTGCGAGGGTTCCGGCCTTGAACCCACGGGCCGGGCGGATTAGGGGCGCGCAGCGAAACCGTTCACAAAGAGTCAGGCGCTTGGTCGACCTTCTGCAATATCTGCCGATCCTGATCTTCCTGGTCATCGCGCTGGGCATCTCGTCGCTGTTCGTCTTCCTGCCGATGGGGGTCGCCCGGCTGACCGGCACCTACAAGCCCAACGCGGAGAAGCTCAGCGAGTACGAGTGCGGCTTTCCCGCCTTCGAAGATCCGCGCAGCCAGTTCGACGTGCGCTTCTACCTGATCGCGATCCTGTTCATCGTTTTCGATCTCGAAGCGGCGTTTCTGTTCCCCTGGTCGGTGAGCCTCGACGTCACCGGCTGGCCGGGCTGGGTGACGATGATGGTGTTCCTGTTCGAACTGATCGTCGGCTACGCCTATGCGTGGAAGAAGGGGGCGCTGGAATGGGAGTGAAGGACGAAGGCGCGCTCGATCACGCGCTCGCGAACCCGGCCGCCACCAATGTCACTGGCCCGGAAGTCAATCCGGCGATCCATGCCGATATCGAGCCGGCGGGCGAGCACTATTTCAATCAGATCAGCACCGAACTGGACAACAAGGGCTTCCTTGTCACCAGCACCGAGGAACTGTTCCAGTGGGCTCGCACCGGCAGCCTGTGGTGGATGACTTTCGGCCTCGCCTGCTGCGCGGTCGAGATGATCCACGTCAATATGCCGCGCTACGACATGGAGCGCTTCGGCGTCGCCCCGCGCGCTTCCCCTCGCCAGAGCGACGTGATGATCGTCGCCGGCACGCTGTGCAACAAGATGGCCCCGGCGCTGCGCAAGGTTTACGACCAGATGTCGGACCCCAAGTACGTCATCAGCATGGGCAGTTGCGCCAACGGCGGCGGCTATTACCACTATAGCTACAGCGTCGTGCGCGGTTGCGACCGGATCGTGCCGGTGGACATCTACGTTCCTGGCTGCCCGCCGACCGCCGAAGCGCTGCTTTACGGCGTGATGCAGCTCCAGCGGAAGATTCGCCGCGAAGGGACGATCGAGCGTTAAGATGGCGACCGTCTTGCACCCGGCCCCGAAGATCGCCTCCAACGAGGGCGTGCGCGACACGCTCGTAAAGGCGCTCGGCCAGCACGTGCTCGCGAGCAAGGAGCAGCACGGCGAGATCGTCATCGGCGTCGAGCGCGAGGCGATCGAGGATGCGCTGCGCAAGCTGCGCGACGAGCACGGCTATCAGCAGCTGATGGAGATCGCTGGCATCGACTATCCCGACCGCGAGGAGCGGTTC
>Ga0164242_10003852_pt1 | contig 16967 bp, 15 predicted proteins | sample OricomgcompostMG_FD_108783 | JGI IMG/M metagenome (GOLD analysis project Ga0164242, IMG submission 108783) | Miracle-Growth compost microbial communities from Emeryville, California, USA - Original compost - Miracle growth compost (MG) ...
GACAGCCCGTAGATGTCGACGGCGTGCATGTCGAGACGCTGCTCCATCTCGCGGCGCATGTCGTCGGTCCACGGCTCGGCACCGAAGATGCCGACCTGCAGCGACGTGCTGCGCGGGTCGACACCCTGCCGTTCCAGCTCGTCCAGGATCGCGAGCATGTACGACGGCGTCACCATGATCACGTCCGGCCGGAAGTCGCGGATCAGCGTCACCTGCCGCTCGGTCATGCCGCCGGACACCGGGACGACCGTGCAGCCCAGCGCCTCAGCTCCGTAGTGCGCGCCGAGGCCGCCGGTGAACAGCCCGTAGCCGTAGGCGACGTGCACGATGTCGCCGGGCCGTCCGCCGGATGCGCGGATCGAGCGGGCCATCACCGTCGACCACGTGCGGATGTCCTCGGCGGTGTAGCCGACCACGGTGGGACGGCCGGTCGTGCCGCTGCTCGCGTGCACCCGGACGACCTGCGACCGCGGCACGGCGAACATGCCGAACGGGTAGTTGTCGCGCAGGTCGGCCTTCGTGGTGAACGGGAACCGGGCGAGGTCGGCGAGGTCCTTGCAGTCGTTCGGGTGCACGCCGGCCGCGTCGAACGCCGCGCGGTAGTGCGGGACGTTCGCGTACGCGTGGTGCAGCGACCAGCGCAGCCGCTCGAGCTGCAGCGCGCGCAGCTCGTCGATCGACGCCCGCTCGATCGGTTCGAGGTCGGCCGGGTCGGGCGTGCGGTCCTGCATGGACGTTCTCCTCGCGACGGTCAGGCCTCGGTCAGGCGTCGAAATCGACGGTCACGGCATCGGTGACCGGCAGCGACTGGCAGGTGAGCACGAACCCGGCCTCGACCTCGCCGGGTTCGAGCGCGAAGTTGCGCCGCATGCGCACCTCACCGCCGGTGACCAGCGCGCGGCACGTGCCGCACACGCCGCCCTTGCAGGCGAACGGCAGGTCGGGCCGGGCGCGCTGAGCTCCGTCGAGCACCGTCGTATCGCGCGGGATCGTCACCGTGCTCGTGCGCCCGTCCAGCACGACCGTCACCTCGGCACCGCCGGCGAGCACCGGCTCGTCATGGTGGTCCTGCTCGGGCGGGGCGTCCTCGACGTAGAAGAGCTCGCGGTGCACGCGCGCGTCGTCGACCCCGAGCTCGGCGAGGACGGACATCGCGTCGACGACCATGCCGTACGGCCCGCACAGCCACCAGTGGTCGACGCCCGCGGGATCGGTCAGCAGCGGCACGAGTGCGCGCAACCGCTCGGCGTCGAGACGTCCGGAGAACAGCTCGACCTCCTGCGGTTCGCGCGAGAGCACGTGCACGAGCCGCACCCGGGTCGGGTGCGCGTCCTTCAGGTCGGACACCTCGTCGGCGAACATCACCGAGTCGCTGCGGCGGTTGCCGTAGAGCAGCGTCACGCGGGAGTCCGGATCAGCGAGGACGGACGTCGCGATCGACAGCACCGGCGTGATGCCGGACCCGGCCGCGACCAGCACGTGATGTCCGGACTGCGCGAGGTCGGGCGTGAAACTGCCGGACGGCACCTGGACGTCGACGACGTCACCGGGACGGACCTCGTGGACCAACCATCCGGACACCGCGCCGTCGCGCACCTCGCGCACCCCGATCCGCGGCGCGGCGCCTGCGGGCGAGCAGATCGAGTAGGAGCGGCGCTCCTCGCGCCCGTCGACGGTCCGGCGGATCGTGAGCGACTGCCCGGCGCGGAACGCGAACGCGTCGCGCAGCTCGTCCGGCACGTCGAACGTGATCGCGGCGGCGTCAGCGCACAACGGGTCGACGCGGGCGACGCGCAGCGCGTGGAACGCGGTGCGGCTCGGGGCCAGGGTGGTCATCAGACCGCCTTCACGTGCTCGAACGGCTCGCCACAGTCACGACACCGCAGCAAGGCTGTACATGCGGTCGGGCCGAACGCCGCGGTCTGCTCGGTGTCGGCGCTGCCGCAGCGCGGGCAGGTCACCGCGAGCGGGCGGGCGAGCGTGAGCGGCACCGGGCCGGACGTTCGTGCCGGGGCGGCGAGCGGCGGCGCGATGCCGGCGGCGGCGAGCTTCGCGCGACCGGCCGCGGTGATCCAGTCGCTCGACCAGGCCGGTTCGAGCGCGGCGTGCACCTCGACGTCGTCCGCGCCGGCCTCGCGCAACGCTCGCGCGACGTCGGCACGCATCGCGGTGATGGCCGGGCAGCCGCTGTAGGTCGGGGTGAGTGCGACGGTCACGCGCCCGCCGTCGACGCGGACGTCCCGCACGATGCCGAGGTCGCCGAGCGTGAGCACCGGCAGCTCGGGATCGCGAACATCCTCGGCGACGGCCCGGGCGGAGCGGGCGTCCAGGACCGCAGTCACCACGTCGCCCCCGGGTGCTGCCGCGCGACCTCCTGCAGTTCGGCGATCAATGCACCGAAACCGGCGGAGTGCGCTCCGTCGCGACCGAGCGGCTCGTCCCCGCCGGCGACGTCGTGGCGCTGCATGCCGATCTCGCCGAGCACGGTGCCGAGCACGCCGTCGACCTCGGCGTGCAGTTCGGACGGGTCGACCGCCACGCCGGCGTCGGCCAGGCGCCGCTCAACCTCGGTGGTCGCGAACAGTTCGGGGAGCCCGCCCTCGACGAGCGGCAGCGCGGCGACCAGACGAGCCCGCGCGTACTCCGTGCTGTCGCCGAGCCGCACGACCCACTGCGCGGCGTACTCGCGGTGGTAGGTCAGCTCCTTGACCGCGCTCGCGGCGATGGCGGCGACCACCGGGTCGCGTGAGGTACGCAGCCTGGCTGTGAGTGCGAGGCGCCACGTGCTGAACGCGAGCAGCCACAGCACGAGGCCGCCGAAGTCCTCGACGCCGGTCTCGGCGAGCGTCACGTTGCGGAACTCGCCGGGCTCGCGCCGGTAGGCGAAGTCGTCCTCACTGCGGCCGGTACCGTCGGCGGTGCCTGCGCGGGTCAGCAGCAGCCGGGCCTGGCCGAGCAGGTCGAGCGCGATGTTCGCGATCGCGGTCTCCTCCTCGAGCTCGGGCAGCCGGGTGATCCACTGCTGCAGGCGCTGCGAGGCGATCAACGCGTCGTCGCCGAGCATGACGCAGTACGCGGCGACGTCGGCGCCATCGACACCGTCCGGAAGGGACGTGTCGACGCCGGCGAGCGGGTCGTCGAACCCGGTGCCGAACGCCCAGCGCGCGTCCGCGGTCGGGTCGTCCTCGCTGATCGCCTCGTAGGCGGAGTCGAAGCCCATGTCGCCAGCCCGGTCAGATGTGCGGGACGGAGTCGGGGATGTCGTAGAACGTCGGGTGCCGGTACACCTTGTCGCCGCTCGGCGCGAAGAACGGGTCCTTCTCGTCGGGGCTGGATGCCGTGATGTCCTTGGCCGCCACCACCCAGATGCTGACGCCCTCGTTGCGGCGGGTGTACAGGTCGCGCGCGTGGTGCAGCGCCATCTCGGCGTCGGCCGCGTGCAGCGACCCGACGTGCACATGGTTCAGCCCGCGCTTGCCGCGCAGGAAGACCTCGTACAGCGGCCAGTCGGCGGACGTCACGACACGACCCCCGATCGCTTGGCCGCATGGACGAGCGCTGCTTCCCGTACCCAGGCGCCGTTCTCGTGGGCCGCGGTGCGGTTCGCGATGCGCTCGGCGTTGCACGGTCCGTCACCGCGGATGACCCGCGCGAACTCGTCCCAGTCGACCTCGCCGAAGTCGTAGTGCCCGCGCTCGGCGTTCCAGCGCAGGTCCGGGTCCGGCAGGGTCACGCCGAGCGCCTCGGCCTGCGGCACGGACATGTCGACGAAGCGCTGGCGCAGTTCGTCGTTGGTGTGCCGCTTGATCCGCCACCGCATCGACTGCTCGGTGTTCGGCGACTGGGCGTCCGGCGGGCCGAACATCATCAGCGACGGCCACCACCAGCGGTTCACCGCGTCCTGGACGAGCTCGCGCTGCGCGTCCGTGCCGGACATCATCGTCATCAGCAGCTCGTAGCCCTGCCGCTGGTGGAACGACTCCTCCTTGCAGATGCGGATCATCGCCCGGGCGTACGGCCCGAACGACGACCGGCACAGCGGCACCTGGTTGCAGATCGCGGCGCCGTCGACCAGCCAGCCGATCACGCCGACGTCGGCGAACGTCAGCGTCGGGTAGTTGAAGATCGACGAGTACTTCTGCTTGCCGCTGATCAGGTTGCGGGTCAGCTCGCCGCGGTCGACACCGAGCGTCTCGGCGGCGGAGTAGAGGTACATGCCGTGGCCGGCCTCGTCCTGCACCTTGGCGAGCAGGATCGCCTTGCGCCGAAGGGAGGGCGCGCGCGTGATCCAGTTGCCCTCCGGCTGCATGCCGATGATCTCGGAGTGCGCGTGCTGCGCGATCTGCCGGACCATCGTCTTGCGGTAGGCGTCCGGCATCCAGTCGCGCGGCTCGATGCGCCGGTCGTGCGCGATCGTCTCGTCGAAATGCGCCTGCAGGTCCTCGTCCACGGCGGTCATGCCGGCCACTCCTTGCTGACGAGGGTGAGGACGTCGTAGGTGGCGACGATCTCGTCGTTCTGGTTGGTGACCTCGGCGTCCCAGCGCACCTCGCCGTACTCCCCCGGTCGCGGGCTGATCTGCTTGCAGGTCAAGGTGATCGACATCGAGTCACCGAGCTTCAGCGGCGTGACGAAGCGCAGGTTGTCGATGCCGTAGTTGGCGAGGACGGGCCCGAAGTCCGGTTGGACGAACAGCCCGGCGGCGAACGAGACGATCAGGTAGCCGTGCGCGACCCGGGTGCCGAAGAACGGGTTCTTCGCCGCCGCCGCCTCGTCGGTGTGTGCGTAGAACGTGTCGCCGGTGAACTCGGCGAAGTGCTGGACGTCCGCCTCGCTGACCACGCGCGGACCCGCAGTGATCGTGTCGCCGACGCGCAGCTCGGCGAGCGACTTCGTGAACGGGTGCGGCCCGGACGTGTCGCGCGCCGAGCCCTTCACCCAGCGGCCGGTGACCGACTGCAGCATCCGCGGGCTGGCCTGCACCGCGGTGCGCTGCATATGGTGGAACACGCCGCGCATGCCGCCCATCTCCTCGCCGCCACCGGCGCGCCCGGGCCCGCCGTGCACCAGCATCGGCAGCGGCGATCCGTGGCCGGTCGACTCGGGCGCGGCGTCGCGGTCGAGCACGAGCAGGCGGCCGTGCCACGGCGCAACGCCGAGCACGACGTCGCGGGCGAAGTCGGCGTCGTTCGTGACGACCGATCCTGCCAGGCTGCCCCGGCCCCGCGCCGCCAGCGCGATCACGTCGGCGGTGTCGTGGTACGGCAGCACCGTGCTGACCGGGCCGAACGCCTCGACCTCGTGCGGCTCGGCGCGGGACGGGTCGTCCGCCCGGACGAGCAGCGGCGAGATGAACGCGCCGCGGGATGCGTCCGCGCCGATCACGTCGACGGAGTCGGGGTCGCCGAACACCAGCCGGCCCGCGTCCTGCAGCGCCTTCAGCGAGCGCCGCACCTCCTCGCGCTGCTCGAGGCTTGCCAGCGCGCCCATTCGTACGGATTCCTCAGCCGGGCTGCCCACCGTCACCTTCGCCAGACGGGCGGTGACGGCATCGATCACGGCGTCCAGGATGTCGGCCGGCACGAACGCCCGCCGGATCGCGGTGCACTTCTGCCCCGCCTTGACGGTCATCTCGGTGACCAGCTGCTTGACGTACAGGTCGAATTCCGGGGTGTCCGGTGTGGCGTCCGGTCCCAGGATCGAGCAGTTCAGGGAATCGGCCTCGGCGTTGAAGCGCACCGACCGGGCGACGACGTTCGGGTGCGAGCGCAGCCGCTGCGCGGTCGAGGCCGACCCGGTGAACGCCAGCAGGTCCTGCTCCTCGAGATGGTCGAGCAGGTCGCCGGCGCTGCCGTTGAGCAGTTGCAGCGAGCCTTCGGGCAGCAGGCCGGACGCCACGATCAGCTCGACGACGCGCGAGGTGAGGTAGCCGGTCTGCGACGCCGGCTTCACGAGCGTCGGCACGCCGGCGAGGAACGCGGGCGCGAACTTCTCGAGCGGTCCCCACACCGGGAAGTTGAACGCGTTGATCTGCACGGCCACACCGAGCAGCGGAGTCAGCACGTGCTGCGCGACGAACGCGCCGCCACGGCCGAGCTGCTCGACCGGGCCTTCGACGTAGACGCGCTCGTTCGGCAGCTCGCGCTTCGCCTTGCTCGCGTAGCCGAGCAGGACGCCGATGCCGCCGTCGACGTCGAACTTCGAGTCGCCGAGCGTCGCGCCGGTGCGCGCCGAGAGCGCGTAGAGCTCGTCGCGGTTCTCGCGCAGCATGGTGCCGACCGACTTCAGGGTCGCCGCCCGGTCGTGGAACGTCAGCTCGCGCAACGCCGGGCCGCCGACCGTGCGCGCGTGGGCCAGCGCCGCGCGGCGGTCGATGCCGTCGTTGCCGGTCGACGCGACCCGGACGACCTCGTCGCCGGTCACGGCGTCGAGCACCGCAACCGACTCCCCGGCCGGATCGACCCAGGTGCCCCCGATGTAGCTGCGCAGCGTCGCCATGCGATCCCCTCGGCACGTCCGAACCCGAATTCCCGACCGTTCGGTCAGTAATTTAGCCACGGGATCAGCGGGACGCCAGCGCCGCGAACTGTGCGATCAGCGGTGAGCGTCGCGATGACACCCAGGCCAGCGCCACCTCGGTCGGCGCGATGTCGTCGATCAGCACACAGGACACGTCCGGGCGCTGGTAGTACGAGCCGGTCGACCGGGGCAGGACGCTGATCCCCCTCCCCGCGGCGACGTGCTCGAGTTTCTCCTCGACGCTGCGCATCGCGATCTCGGGCGCGAGGCGTCGGCGCTCGCGCATCTCGGCGGCCACCTCGCGCCACTCGGGTACGACGTCGGGATGCTGCAGCAGGTGCTCGTCGGCGAGATCGGACAGGTGGACGGCCTGCTTGCCGGCCAGCCGGTGACTCGACGGCAGGACCGCGACGCGCGGCTCGGCGAACAGCGCACGCAGCTGCAGTCCGGCGGTGTCGACGGGCAGCCGGACGTAGCTGACGTCCACCCGGCCGTCGTGCAGCACGTCGACCTGATCGGCCCAGCTCGTGCGCAGCACCTCGACCGTCAGCCCCGGATTGGCGTCGGCGAGCGCGCGCACGGGTTCGGTGACGGTCAGCCCGGGCATGAAGCCGACCGTGAACGTCCGGGCACCGCGGGCGGCCCGCGCGACCCGACGACGCAGCGCGTCCGCGTTCGCGAGCAGCGGTCCGGCGTCCACGCGCAGTTGCCGCCCGGCCGCCGTCAGCTCCGTCCGGCGCCGGTCGCGGAGGAACAGCGCGGCGTTGAGCTCGGCCTCCAGCGCGCGGATCTGCCGGGACAGCACGGGTTGGGCGATGTGCAGCCGCTGGGCGGCGCGGCCGAAGTTCAGCTCGTCCGCCACCGCGACGAAGTAGCGCAGCTTGCGCAGGTCGACGTCCATGCCGGCTCCGTCCTCTGATACCCCGCAGGTATCACAGCCAACGTAACAGGTCTTGGACGGAACCTCCGGCGACCGCGCACGCTGGGTGGCATGGCGATCTTCCTTACCGGCGGCTCGGGTTACCTCGGGCAGGCCACCATCCGCACCCTTCGGGCCCAGGGCCGCGACGTCGTCGCGCTCGCACGCAGCGACCGGGCAGCCGACACCGTCGCGGCGCTCGGCGCCGAGGCCGTGCGCGGCGACCTGACCGACGTGGACGTCCTGCGCGCGGCCGCGGCCGAGGCCGACGGCGCGATCCACCTCGCGATGCAGTTCGACGCGACGGTCGCCGCGGTCGACCTCGCCGCGGCGACCGCGATCCTCGACGGCCTCGGCGGCCGGCCCTATGTGCATACCGGCGGCGTGTGGGTCTACGGCGACACCGCGGGCGTGGTGGATGAGGACGCTCCGCAGCACCCGCCGGCCATCACCGCGTGGCGTGCCGCGAACGAACGGGCGGTGCTCGCCCGCGCGACCAGCGGAGCGCACCCGGTGCTCGTGATGCCGGGTCTGGTCTACGGCGGGCGCACCGGGCTGGTCGAGGCGCTGGTGGCCACACCGGCACGCGCGGCCGGGGTCGTCCGGTACATCGGCGACGGTTCCAACCACTGGGCACTGGTCCACGTCGAGGACATCGCCGACCTCTACGTCCGCGCGCTCGACGCTCCGCCCGGCGCGCGCTACGCGGGCGTGGGGTCGGTCCAGCCGACCTACCGGGAGATCGCCGCGGCGGTGGCGACGGCTCTGGGCAGGCCCGGGGCCGTCGCGTCGATGACCCTCGACGAAGCACGTGCGGCGCTCGGTCCGGTGGCCGACGCCCTGGCGCTCGACCAGCGGATGACCGGCGAGCGGGCCCGTCGCGAGCTGGGCTGGCAGCCGCCGGAGCGGGACCCGCTCGCGGAGCTGGCAACGGGGGTGAGTACCGAACGCAAGATCACGACACGATCACGGGACTAGAACCTGTTCCGCGCCGCGAACTTGTCGGCGGCTTGAGGTTCTGAGCCGAATCCCCTTATGCGGACGGGCACTATAACGATCGAGCGGTCGATTGCAAGGACCTGCGCGGTATCCCTGCGCGACTTCCCGCGTGCGATTTGTCTTCGCTCCGGGTTTTTCCTACGTTCGGTTCCGGCCGCGTCGCCCCGGATCGAGGGGCGCGCCGCACCTGGACGGGATGGTGCGACACGCCACTGGAGGTCACCTGCTGGTGGCCGTGGTGTGGGGCTGACCGACGATTCCCCGTCGTCGCCGGCGGCGCCTGGACTGGTGCCACTCGGAAGTGCCGAGGCCGGGACGACCTGAGGGGACCGAAATCCCGGCGCCCGAGTTGCGCCGGCAGGAAAGGCACCACATGGCATCGCGCACCTACGCGCCCAGGCACAGTGCTGTCCACGGCAAGGTTCAGAACACCGAGACCCCCGAAAGCAACATCGAGAGCAACGTCGCCGGCACGGCAGCCCGGAGCACGGGCTTCACCGGCCGGCAGGGCCTCGCCGTCGCCGGAACCGTCGGCGCCGCAGCGGTCGCTGCCGCCGCGTTCGCCGGCCCGGCCGCCGCAGCGGGCATCCCGCACGGCGTCTGGGACCGCGTCGCCAGCTGCGAGAGCGGCAACAACTGGCACATCAACACCGGCAACGGCTACTACGGCGGGCTGCAGTTCTCCCCGGGCACCTGGGAGGCCTTCGGCGGCCACCACTACGCCGCCCAGGCCAGCGGCGCCAGCCGCGCCGAGCAGATCGAGGTCGCCCGGCGCGTCCTCGCCGGTGAGGGCCCCGACGCCTGGCCGGTCTGCGGCCCGCGCGCCGGTCTGACCCGCTCCAGCGGCGACGCCACCTCGTCCGCACTCCCGGCGGTCGCGGGCTCCGAGCGCCTCGCGCGCCGCAGCCACCACAAGGCCCATCACAAGGCCCACCACGCCCATCACAAGGCTCACCACAAGGCCCACCACAAGGTCCATCACAAGGCTCACCACACGTCGCACGCCACCACGACGGCCGCCCACAAGTCGGGCACGCACAAGTCGCGCCAGCACGCCACGCACACCTACCGGGTGCGCCCGGGCGACACGCTGAGCTCGATCGCCCGCCGGCACAACGTCGCGGGCGGCTGGCGGGCGCTGTACGCGCTCAACCGCGGTCACCTGACCAACCCGGACGTCCTGCATGTCCACCAGCTGCTGCGCCTGCCGTAAGCGGCACCGCACCCGCGCTGCCCCGGATCGCTCGTCGATCCGGGGCAGCGGTCGCTTAAGGGCGGCATAAGACCCGAAATGTCCGCGCCGCTCACCGTTGTGTGACGACCGCCACATATTGCCCGGGATCACTGCGACCGTCCGGTCATCCGGCGCCCGGCAGGACGTCCGGCCACTGCAGCGAATTGTGCCGATCTTGAGAGTGCAAGCGTTCGAGGTGGAACGTGTTCACAACTCGATGCGCGTGCCCATCACGATGGTCCGGTCGACGGGCAGGCCGAAGTACGCGGCGGGCGTCGCGGCGTTGTGCGCGAGGCCGATGAACAGCCGCTTCTGCCACGAGGGCAGCCCGTCCACGTGCCCCCGCTCGATCGTCACGCGGGACAGGAAGTAGTAGGCGCCGTCGGCGTCGACCTCGAGTTCGTCGGTCAGCATGAACGCATCCCGCAGCACCATCGGGATGTTCTGGTCGTCCTGGAAGCCGAACCGCGCGGCGAGGTGGACGATGCCGTCGTCGGCGAAGCCGAGCGAGTCCACGCTCAACCGCTCGCGGCGCGGCACGTGCGGGACGTTCTCGGACACGACCGAGACGATCACGACGTGCTCGTGCAGCACGCCGTTGAACTGGACGTTCGCGCGCAGGGCGAGCGGCACGGTCTCCTTCGTCGGGTGCGGGAACACGGCGGTGCCCGGGACGCGCTGGGGCGGGTTCTGGCGCAACCCTTCGACGAACTCGAGCAGCTCGCCCTCGATGTCGATGCGCCGCTCGGTGACCACCCGGCGTCCGCGCTGCCAGGTGAGCATGACGGTGACCACGAGCAGTCCGATCAGCAGCGGCAGCCAACCGCCGTGCAGCACCTTCGTCAGGTTCGCCGCGAAGAACAGGACCTCCAGCCCGCCGACCACGACGCCGAACAGGATCAACTGCCACTTGCGCCAGTGCCACGCGCCCCCGGCGAGGATCAGGAACAGCGTCGTGGTCAGCAGCAGCGTGCCGGTGACGGCCAGGCCGTAGGCGGTCGCCAGCCGGGTGGACGAGCGGAACGTCAGCATCAGCACCAGCACGCCGCCGAACAGCAGCCAGTTGACCGCCGGCACGTAGATCTGGCCGCCCTCCTCCTTGGACGTGTGCCGGACGGTCAGGTGCGGCAGGAAGCCGAGCCGTACAGCCTGCCTGGACACCGAGAACGCGCCCGAGATCACCGCCTGGGACGCGATGACGGTGGCCGCGGTGGCGAGGCCAACCATCGGGATGCGCGCCCAGCTCGGCGTCGCCAGGAAGAACGGGTTCGACACCGCACCCGGCGTGCGCAGGATCAACGAACCCTGGCCGAGGTAGTTCAGGGTCAGCGCGGGGAACACGAGCGCGAACCAGGCCCGCCGGATCGGCGGCCGGCCGAAGTGGCCCATGTCCGCGTAGAGGGCCTCGGCGCCGGTGATCGACAGGACCACCGCTCCCAGCGCCACGAACGCGACGTACGGACGGTCGGCCAGGAAGCTGATCGCGTAGCTCGGCGAGAGCCCCTTGAGGATGCCCGGGCGGTGGACGACCTGCGACACCCCGATCAGGGCGATCACCCCGAACCACAGCACCATGACGGGGCCGAACAACCGGCCGACGTAATGGGTGCCGAACCGCTGTACCGCGAACAGCACGGCGAGGATCGCGACGCCGATCGGCAGCACGGCGTCCTTCACGTCCGGTGAGGCGACCTGGATGCCCTCGACGGCCGACAGCACCGAGATCGCCGGCGTGATCACGCTGTCGCCGAAGAACAGGGACGCGCCGACGACGCCCAGCAGCATTGCGCCGCCGATCAGCCTGGCCCGTCCCGACAGCCGGCGGCGGATCAGCGCGGCCAGCGCCATGATGCCGCCCTCGCCGTCGTTGTCGGCGCGGAGGATGAACACCAGGTACTTGACCGAGACGATCAGCAGCACCGACCAGAAGACCAGCGAGATGACGCCGTAGACGTCGCTCGGCGTCGCGTGCACGGCGTGGTGGTCGATCGAGAAGACAGTCTGCAGGGCATACAGCGGGCTGGTGCCGATGTCGCCGAAGACCACGCCGAGGGCGCCGAGAGCCAGGCCGAACACCCCGGCCCCGTGCGCCGCGGGGTGCTGCGTCTTGTTGCGCGGGCGCGGTCCGCGCTGCTCGGTCTCGACCTCGGTCACGGGCATAGTCTGTCCGGTCCGCGGCACGGATCACGCGAAGGGACGCATAGGAAGGCCGCGTCCTGGCTAACATCAGAGGGTGCAACCAGCCGTCGTCCGTCTCGCGGGGGAACTCGATGCCTCCGACACGACGTGGGCCGACGGCATCGAGCAGGCGATCGAATCCGGTCAACGCGAGATCGTCGTCGACCTGCTCAACGTGACGTTCATCGACTCCTCGGTGGTGCGGGCGCTGGTCCTCGCCCACCGCCGCACCGCCGGCGACGGGTGGGTCCGGCTGGTGTACACCCACCACCTGATCCGCCGCGTGATCGAGATCTGCGGGCTCGGCGATCTGCTGCCACAGTTCACGACCGTCGACGCCGCGCTGCGTGGCGCACCGGCCCGCCAGCACCCGCTCGACGGCTCGGCCTCCGGAGCCGCCACGACCGGAGGGTCGCCGTCATGACCGCGCCGCGCCGGCAGATCGTCCTTCCCGCCGAGCTCAGCAGCGTCCGCGCCGGGCGGCGCTTCGCCGCCGAGGTGCTCACGGGGTGGAACCTGCCGCAGCTCGTCGAGGACGCCCAGCTCGGGACGAGCGAGCTGGTCACGAACGCGGTCCGGCACGCCGGCACCGAGGTCGAGCTCTCGCTCCAGCTCGGGGACGCGGTGACGATCGAGGTGCGCGACCGCGAGCCCGAGCTGCCCCGCTCCGAGCGTGTCGAGTTCGATCCGACCGCCGAGAGCGGCCGCGGCCTGCAGATCGTCGCCGCCATCTGCGACGACTGGGGCGTCACGGCCCAGCCCGACGGCAAGGCCGTGTGGTTCACGCTGCGCCTGCCCGACGCGAACGCCGCGGACGCGGACGTCCTCTCCCTCACCGAACGCCGGCAGGACTCCGACGAGCCCGCGCCGCCGAGCGACGATGCCGATCCCGAAGGCATGGTCGAGCAGGCGAGGGGTACGCACTGACCGCAGTGCCCGAGGTTCCCGGCGACGCGCTCGAGTTCGCCCTGCGCAGCGCGGATGCGCTGGCCGGGACGCTCAACCTGCGACGCACGCTCGGCCGCATCGTCGACCTGGCCGTGTCGCGGTTCGGGACGTCCGCGTCGGTGACGCTGCTGGACGACGGCGGCCTGCGGCAGGTGGTGGCGAGCGTGGGTCAACGCTCCGTGGAGCGCCTGGTCAGCCGGCCGCGGGTCGCGGACGACCTCGTCGAGCGGATGTCGCGGCCGTCGACGCTCACCGCTTCGGACGTCGGCCTTCGTGACGGCGCGCCGCTGCGGATCGTCCCGCTCGACGTCTCCACCGCTCCCGGTGCCACACGTACAGCCGTGCTGGCTGTTCTCGGCGCGGGCGCGTCCGACGCTGAGCTGGACGGGCTCGTCCGGCGCAGTGCCACCGCGATAGCGAACGCCCTGTTCTACGACGAGCGGGCCACGCTCGCCGCGACGCTGCGCGGTGCGCTCGTCCCGGCACCGCTGCCCCGCATCGACGGTGTCGACCTCGGCGCGTCCTACCGGCCGGCGCTCGAGACGACCGAGATCGGCGGCGACTTCTACGAGGTTGTCCCGGCCGGTGACGAGTGGGCGCTGTCGATCGGCGACGTGTGCGGCAAGGGCGTCGAGGCGGCGGTGCTCACCGGGCAGGCGCGCCAGTCGCTGCGCACGGCGGCGCTGGTGACCGACGACCCGACCCGCACGCTGGGGCTGGTCAACGAGTCGCTGCTGGCGACCGACGGGTCCAACTTCGTGACGATCGTGCACGGGCGGCTGCGGCGTGACGGTGAGCTGCTGCGGGTGCGGCTCGCGTCCGGCGGGCACCCGCCGCCGCTGCTGCTGCGCCACGGCGAAGTGACAGCGGTGCCGGTGCGCGGCAGCATCGTCGGCATGCTGCGCGACGTCAGCTTCGTCGGTGCCGACGTCGTGCTCGCGCCCAGCGACCTGTTGCTGATGTACACCGACGGTGTGACCGAGGCGCGCGGGCGCGACGGGATGCTCGGCGTCGAGTCGGTGCTCGACGTGCTCGCCGACTCGTCCGGGCTCGTCGCCCAGGCCGTCACCGAGCGCGTCCTGCAGCTCGTCCTCGAGCACCTCGACGGGCGCCGCCACGACGACATCGCGATCCTGGCGCTGCGATCGGCGGTCGCGTGATCGACGGCGCGGTCTTCGACGACTACTGGGCGGCGGTCGCCAAGGGCGACGGACGCACCGCGATCCGCGTCGCCATGCGCCAGCTCGAGGACGGCGTGCCGCTGCCGGACGTCCTGGACCAGCTCGTGGCAGCCGGCCAGGCGGAGGTCGGCAAGCGGTGGGCCGCTAACGAGTGGAACGTCGCGCAGGAGCACCGCGCCACCAGCGTGAGCGAGGAGGTCGTCGCGGCGCTGTCCGCGATCGAGGACCTCCGCCCGGATCAGGTCGGGCGCATCGTGGTCACCTGTGCCGACGGCGAATGGCACGCGCTGCCCTCTCGCATCCTCACGGCGTCGCTGCGGCACGCGGGATGGGACGTCACGTTCCTCGGTGCGTCCGTCCCCGCGCGCCACCTGCGCCAACTGCTGCACGACGTCGGGCCCGAGGCGACCGCGCTGTCGTGCATGCTGCCCGTCCGGCTGTTCCACGCGCGCGAGATGATCGAGGTGTCGCGCGACGCGGGCGTGCCGGTGCTCATCGGCGGGCGCGGGTTCGGCCCGTCCGGGCGCTGGGGACTCACGCTCGGCGCGAACGCGTGGGCGCCGACCGCGTCCGCCGCCACGGAGTTGCTCGCGGGATCGTCGCTGCCCGCGTTCACCGACCCCGCGCCCGCGCTCTCACAACCGGACAATGCGGTGGACGATCTGCGCCGCAACCGGGATCGCTACGTCGACTGGTGCATGCGCGATCTGTCGATCCGGCGGCTGCCCGACGTCACCTCGTACTCGCAGCACCAGCTCGCCCGCACGGAGGAGGACTTCGGGCACATCATCGACTTCCTTGCAGCCTCGCTGTACGTCGATGACAACCAACTGTTCGAGGAGTTCGTGGGCTGGCTCGATGACATCCTGGTGGCGCGCGGGGTGCCCACGTCCACGATCTCGGTCGGGCTCGAGATCGTCACCGGCGTGGTCGGCTCGGTGCCGCGGACGATCGACGTCCTCGCCGCCGGACTGGCCGTCCTGGACTCTCGGCGGTAGACACTCTCGAGACACTCGCGCTGCCGGGTGCCGTCCCGCTGTCGCGCTCGCCTTTCCCCGCGTGTTGTTGCTTGTTGATCTTCAACGCAACAACTGGCGGGGCAAGGTGGTGGTCTGGATGTGCGGTTCCAGCTCGGCTGGGTTCTCAAGCGCGCAGCGAGGGCGGGACGTTGCGCCGCTGGCGCGAGCCGCTGCGCTCGCGGGGTTTGTGCTCGGGTTGCGGTGCGCTGTCGGCTGCGCGTCGCCCCGGGTGTTGTAGCTAGTTGATCTCCATCGCAACAACTAGCGGGGCAAGGCGGACCGGATCGTGTCTGATGGGGCTGGAGGCCTAACCGCACCAGTGGAAACTAACCGCCGGCGGACCCGTCCATGCTCGCGAGGAACTCGGTCAGTAATCGCGTGACCGCTTCGGGCTGCTCGACGGTGCTCGAGTGCCCGCAGTCCGCGACGATCTCCAGCCGCGCGCCGGGGATCGTCGCGGCGATGGTCCGCGCCCGCTCGATCGGCGTCGGCACGTCGTCGGCGCCGACGATCACGAGCGTCGGGGCGGTGATCGCCGGAATCTCGTGGACGACCCCGCTGCGCCGGATCACGCCGAGCACCGCCTGCCGGATCGCGTTCCGGTCGCAGGCCGACAGCCGCCGCACCCACTCGTCTACCACCGCACCGTGGCCCGGGTCGGCACGGAACGCCGGCCCGAACATCACCTTCATCACGTCGCGGCGCACCGGCCCGATGCCGACGTAGCGGTAGACCTGCGCGAGCAGCCAGTCCTTGACGACATTGGACGTCGCCTCCCGCTCGGCGCTCGTGTCGAGCAGCGTGAGCGAGCGGACGAGGTCGGGACGGCGGGCGGCGACGCGCTGCCCGACGAACCCGCCCATCGACAAGCCGACGTAGTGGACGGGCGCCACGCCGAGGTGCTCGATCAGCTCGACGGCGTCCTCCGCCAGGCTGTCCATGTCGTAGCGGCCGTCGACCGCCGGCGGCGAATCGCCCTGACCGCGCCAGTCGACCGTCACACAGCGATAGGACGACCGCAGCGCCTCGACCTGCGCGGAGAACATCCACCCGCTGAACAGCAGGCCGTGCCCGAACAGCACGGTCGGCGCGTGCGGGCGTCCCGCGGGCGCACCGGTGTCGGTGTACGCGACTCGCGCACCGTCGGTCTCGAGCAGGGGCACGACGACTCCTCGCAGGGCCGGCGAACGGACCCCGCGAACCTACCCGCCGGAGGTCTTCCCGTCGCGAGGACTGAACCTGCGGCCCCGGCTGCCGATCGTTACGACGTGAACGATGCTGCCCTGCCCGATCGCCGGCACCGCCGCACCCTGCCCGATCGCCGGCACCGCCGCACCCTGCTCGCCGCGGCCGCCCTGGCCTGCGCCGCGACCGCCGCGACGACGATCGCCTCGGCCGCGTCCACCGCGTCCCCGGCCGGCGCCGACGGTCGTCCGCGGGCGCTCGCCGCACAGCAGGTGGGCAACTCGGCCAGCCTCACCGTCGTCCCCGGCGTGCGGATCTGGACCCAGGGCTGGCGCACCCCGGGCGGCTCGTACGAGCGGTCCAGCCTGATGAGCGTCGACCTGACGAAGAAGAACGTCAGCCTCGACACCGCCTCGGCGCACGGCGTGATGAACAGCGGCTACCTGCCGGTCCGGCAGATGATTCTCGGCTCGGGCGCGGTCGCCGGCATCAACGGTGACTTCTTCAATCTCGGGACGTCCACGGGCGTCACCTACGGCGGCATCGTGCACGCCGGGTCGATCTGGAAGACGCCCCCGCGCGGCCTGCGCGCCAACCTCTACGTCCGCGCGAACCGGACGGCCGGCATCGGCCCGATCGACTACACCGGCACGGTGAAGGTCACCAGCAAGGTCCACTACGCGCTGCACTCGCTGAACACCGTCAAGGACGCGGCGAACGGCTTCATCACCGAGATCACCTCACACCTGGACGGCACGTCGCTGCCGGCGAACTGCGCGGTGGCC